>Ga0114900_1001308_pt1 | contig 15620 bp, 12 predicted proteins | sample MalvireepMed_231_FD_89685 | JGI IMG/M metagenome (GOLD analysis project Ga0114900, IMG submission 89685) | Marine viral communities from the Global Malaspina Expedition - Malaspina viral metaG DeepMed_231 | ecosystem: Environmental > Aquatic > Marine > Oceanic | place: Mediterranean Sea...
CATGGTCTTGTGCGTCATTATCTTCTTGAGCAATCCCTAAAATGGAGGTTAAAGTATAACGACGAATATAAGAAATTATTCCACCGAGAGATTGAATGTCCTTCTTAGTGGGTACACACGAAAACTGTCTGCGCATAAATTGACCACTTGTATGCAGTAGAATTGTCTCAACACCAACAACATCTGCTTCGTTGAATGGAGATTGAAAGACTGATAAATTGTTCGATGTTAAAGGGCTGCGAATTGTATTCCATACTTCAGCTAGATCAGAATATTTATTGTTATAAACACCCTTCGCATTTTTACTACTATTAGTGACCTGAGATTGAAATTTACTTAAGGCCATTGCTAAATCTTTAATGTCACTACTTCTTTCGTTTTCCATTATTTCTCCTTGGAAAAGTTTCGACTAACTTGTAAGTGTAAATGATTGCCAAAACCAACATTATGGTAGATAGCAACCCTCTGCTTATTATCGCTTGAACTAAAGGCGCCAAGATGTCCCACATTCTCATTAAGATAATCGATACAACCTCCAATATCTTTAGGACCGAATCCTTTAACACTGACATCGACCGCCCTCCCTTCTTTGTGTGTGTCTGTCGATCTTTCAAAAATTTCTTCAAAAACAGACGTGACAACACAAGGCAATTTCCGTTGCCAACAGAACATTGAAAAATAAGCAAGAACTAAAAGCATGTCTGGTCTTATTTGTTGCAATTCAGTGACAAGAACATCTTGATTAATCTTTAAAAATATCTCATTCATGTTTTCCACCTTGTTGAATATTCTCTTATAACTCGTCTTTCTTTTTCTTTATCTGTAGTGTCTTTTTCGTTATAGATAATTTTGAGAGGGATATCCCCTAGATGTGCAAATTTTTCTTGTGGCCTTAGTTTATCAAATAAACATAAACGTTTTAGTTGGACGACATCCAGACTAACATGCCCGTCTTTTACTTGATCCCTGGGTAGAACTGTGAAATGTTTTTCTATATATTTAACATCAAAAGCACTTGCAATGAATGATGGTAGATGTCCATTATCATCATCAGGTTTCGTGTGATCTGAAAACCCAATAGCCCTCTTTGAAAACCGTTGCTTTAGCTCAAAGATCCTACTTAAATTGGCCTCGTGTATATCGCCAGGATAGCGAGAAACGCAATGCATGTAACAATGTACGCCTGGTAAATTTGGAATTTCATCTGCCTCTCTGCCCCCTGTCGAGACAATGACTTTCATATGATTCATGATAGATTGTCTAATAAGATGCTCTCGTGTAGATTCACCGCTACCGATTTTAATATATCTAAATCCACAATCCCTTAAACGAGTTAAGTATTTTGCATCATATATCGTGGTTAAAGGAATTATGCCAAGGCTTGTACATCGATTGACAAAAAATTGATGATCATCCCACGACAATTCAAGAGATTTATAATGTTCAAACTTATGTTGCCATTTATTACTTAAATCGTCGGCAAAAAATGTTTGAATCTTTGCGCCCCATGCACCTGCTGAAACTGCACTGTCAATCATCGCCTTTAATACGCTTCTCTTCCCTAAATGGTTCTGACAAAATTCCGCTATTATCATCTTGGCCTCCCTCTAATAAATAGATTATCTCGCCTACATAATAGTCAATTAGTTTATAAAGGTTTGCGTGTAGTTGAATATAATGTTTAAGCCTTTCATGATCAATTTTAATAAGATTCTTTAATGACCTGATTTTATTTTCCGTTTTGAATAAATCTAGTTGAATTGTGTCGGCTACAATATTTGAGAAGTAACCTCTTTTTTCAGGATAATGCTCATCCTTAAACTTCTCCACAACCTTAGCAGGCATCTTATATATCTCAGCTAAACTATTTTTAGATGTATCAGCAATTCTAAAAAACTCTACCGGGTCAACGCTTGTTTGTGCCTGTAGCATGCACTTCTTTTCCTCTCTGGCATTATTATCTAAGGCGTCCTCTAAGCTACAAAAGACCTCATCGATATCTTTTTTAAGTTGTTTTAAATAAACAAGACTATCTGCTTTAGTCTTTTCGAATCTTTTTAATTCAGAGTCAGGATAATATGATGTGGTCTCACTAAGTTTCTTTAAAGGATAAATCTTCTTTTTAAATATACCCTTTAGATCACTCCATTTTGTAAGAGGCATCCCATGGATGTATGCGCCCTTTTGAGATGTATTATAAATCTTGATATCTTTATTTTTCTTTTTATATTTCGCAATGCTGTTTACATATTCATCATGACATCGACGCCACACTGGAATTTGCATTGCCTCTTTACCATCATTTGTTTTTTGAGATTTCCACTTAGGTCTAGACTTCTCAATATCAAACTCTACTTTAGTCCCTTTCATATGAGAGGCATTATCAATAAAAACAAGGTCTATACCTGAGCAAATAATATTTTTACAACCTAATCGATAGGCCAACTCTAATGCAGCATTGGCACTTGAGACACCACCATCAACCGTTAGATGTTTGTACTCTGTCCAATTACAAATCCCGTTAGACCTAAAGAGCATAATATTCTTTTCGAACAACTCAAAGAAACTCGGATCAGTCCATGGATAGGCAGCATAATAAATATCTTTGGTGTCCTCTCTAGTTACGCCATCAAAGATAAGTGTTTTCTTTCTTTCACATCTAGTAACTATATGAGGTTTAATTCCTTCTTTTAATAGACGTCTTAAGCTCGCATCACACGCAATGATTAAAGCCTTCTTTTCAAGATCATATTTCTTGCAATACTTAATAAAGTCCTCGGTAGATGGACCACCACCAACAACAACACAAGGCATGTTCTTAAACTTATCAAGCCCTTTTTCAAGCGTTAAACACTTATACATATTGTCGAAGTTTTTAACTGATTGTCTCCATCTGTTAAAGGTGTCACTTGAACAACCCATGGAGATAAAAACAGATTGAGAAGCCTTCATTGCTATCTCGGATAAAATCTTTTGCATCTCTAGATCCTCGACACCTGCCTCACTATAAACAAATGGGTCCGGGATAATTTCCGGTGAGAAGCATGTATTGGCCCTTGAACCAATCATGGGATCAAAACGACTAAATGCTCCATGTATATGCGTTTGTAATTCGTTAACAGGAATGCCAACCATGAAGTCAATGCGCTCATCAGTTAAATACTGAGTAACTAAATGTCTTCTCAACGTAGCATGAAACCTTGAAATATTAGGTTCTATAACAACGATATGCTCAACGGACTTATTGGAATTCAATAACTCTTCTAATACTTTATGAGTAGAAAATCCTAGAACAACGGCACACATAGGGTTTTTAATACCTGCAACCTTTACGTCAAACTCAGTTGGCACAGGTTCTTCTTTGTGATCCATTAAACTTTTGATTAATTCTGGTTCTAGAACGCTTAGATTGGCCTTATAGAACTTTTCATTTCGCTCTTGTATAACCCATTTTGTATTTTGATTCGAGCTTGAAGTAGTCTTTTTCTGCATTATGCCCATCCCTGTAAAGAATATTAAACGGGTAAGTTATTGGCCCTTTTAATTCAAAATTAGTTTTTTGAAGTAGGGCAACGATCTTTCTTGAGGCATCACCTGAACCGAAAAGATTTGATCTTCTATATCTTTTTTTGGCCCATTGATGATTATAAGCATTTATAAGTAAGTCATATTCAGGTTCTGGTAGGTCCAAAACATTCCACGATCGTTCTCTTACATCTTGTCTATGTCCGATATTAATTGCCGGTACTCCGATAAAAGAAGCCTCTCTTATAGCTGCCGAGCTATTCCCAACAATGAATCTTGAACCTGCCATCTGTCTTAGAAATTCAAATGGTTTCTTATTGATTGCCTTAACAAGGTAGTATGGATATTTTTCAAACCAATCCCTAAGTAGATTGATAATGTCCTCTCTACCCCTATCGGCATTTGGCCAATACCATATACATTTACAGTTTTTATGAAAACAAAAGTCTACAATACTCTTAAGTAGTGCTTCAGTATGTATGAGTTGTTCTTTTAAATTCTTAGTGTCTGGATGAAACATGCAAATAAAATAAAGGTTTTTATCATCCCATCGAAAAATTCTATTCTTTTTAACGTATTCAATCGCTGTGCAACCGGGATTAAAGATTCTTGATTTCTCCTCACCCATGGCCTCTAAATATTTAAGAGACATATCGGTTGTGACGAAATGGTAGTCAGACATCTTTGTACAGGCGTTCCGTATCTTATCGTCAATATTGCCTGACACCTCGCCACCCTGAACATGAGCGACCGGTATATTAAGGTAGGCTGCAGCGGTCACAAACGGTAATGTCTCGAACCTATCTGCAACGGCTAACACGACGGTAGGTTTTATCTGTATAAGGTATTCACCTGCATTCTTTAGAATATCAGCACTGATAAGATTGATTCTATTCTGCTCACTCTTATAAGACTTATAAGGTAAGCAAATATATTCATAATCTTTATACTCTTGCATTAACTCTTTTCCGGCCTCACCATACTCCTTATCAAGCATCGAAGAACCTAATATAATTGTTAGATCAATGTCCTTTCTATCTCTACAATAATCTAGAAAAGCCTTCATTCGGCTATAGGTAGCCCTGTTAAATAAGCCCAACACCCATTTATCAATCATCATCTAACCTTTTTATAATACTCTTGAGCTAGTAGTAAATCTTCAGGACCATCGATATTAATCGATCTTGAGTTAGACATCCTATATCCATAAGAAGGACTCATATAGAATGTTTGATGCTCTAGAAATTCACCGATATTAAAAACATAAAATGCTCCATTTCTTATAAAGACATCGGGCAAGTCCTGCTTATTAAAAAAGTTGTTTCTTTTTAAAGGATAGAGTTTATCGTTGTATTGCGTATACATTCGACTAGGATGAAAAGATCCAACATTCCTTAAGGATATAATAGAACTATATTTCTCTCTTGTAATTAGTTCACGAATGTTATGAAAATCTTTTGTTATTCGAAAGGGTGATGTCGGTTGTAGTAACCAAATATAATTCTGTCTATTCTTTAGGCCATCATAAGGTAAGCTGTTAATGACATCAATGACAACATCTTTCATCAATGTGTCGTCCTCACAAAGGCTAGCAGGCCTTTTATAAACCTGACACTTTCTTTCGTAGATATCAATAAAAAATTCGATGTCAGTTGATAGTATCACCTTATCAAAGAATCTCACATTGAGCGCCATGTTGATGGCCATCTCGGTAATAGATGTTTTATTATCCAACTTGATAAGATTCTTATTCAGAATACTCTTAGATCCTGCTCGTGCAGGTATGATCGCAATATGTTTCAAGTTTTTTTCCCAAGCATTACTATTTTATAGCCTTGATTGGCCTCAATAATTTGTCTCTCATATTCTAAAAGTTTATCTGGTGTAAACAGTTGGTCCTCTAGCCAAGACGACAATCGATCGTAGGGACCGAATCCATTTATCCCTCGGATAACTGGCCGTGTCTCTGGTTCTATTGTCCATATATCTACATACTCAATACCAGCATGGCTAAAGGCTCTTTTAAGCGTGGAGATTGTGAAATACCAAAGGTGAACGGGTTGAAAAGTGAATGTGTTCTTATGGTGATAAGAGACAACAGCACTACCGTAATTTGGTACACAAACAAGGACGTAACCATCTTTGTTAGTGATTTTTGAACACTTGTTTAGAACTTCAAGAGGATTCTTAACGTGTTCTAAAACTCCCCACATCGAGACGCAATCGAATTTAGTTTTATCTTTTATACATTTATCAAGATAATCATCGATGCTTAAATTGTAAGTTTCAATCTTGTTTTCATTTGCAATATCTAATGAACCTACATGGCTATCGACCCCTACTCGTCTTATACTTTTAGGAAATTTACTTAAGAAATAGCCAGTGCCACATCCTATATCACAGATACTTTTAATTCTATTTTTAAGAATCTTAACAGCTAGATCAAATTTTTGATCTTGTCGTCTACACTCATTTATAGTCGTCTTAAGGACCGACCAATCTTTCATGGCGTCTGATTTTTTATAAAACTTTTCAAGAATTTCTTGTTTAGGTTGTCGAGAGTTATAGACCATGCCACAATCGCAACGCTCTATTCGTAATGTTTTTTTAGTAAAAAGACTATGCCTATAAGTGCTATGTTGGCAAAAAGGGCAGCCAAGATTTTCGAACTGATCATCTGTTAGGGCATCGAAGAATTCATTTAAATGATCTTCGAAGTTATTTCGTAAAGACATGACCGATATTGAAAGGTTAAAATAGGAGGTTGTCAAGTGATAGTTTTAAATTTAGCGAAGCCTACTAAAAACGATCCTAGTTTTTATAAACGTTGGGAGATCTTCGGGAAAGTATACAATAAGTTAGACCTCTCTAAAGATGAGATTGAAAAAACTGAGATATTAGTTGTGGACCAGTACACGATTGTCGATCTACAACATATAAAATTGTTACCAAATTTAAAATTTATTGCCAGTGCAACGACCGGACATTCTCATTTAAATTTTAATCCATCTGAGCATTCATTTAAACTTGTAACTCTAAAAGGTGACACTCACTTTCTTGATAAAATAACCAGCGTTGCTGAGTTTACAATTCTTTTAATGCTTAGATGCGCTCGTGAATTAAGTCCAACTCCATTTAAGTTAGCTGGAAAACGAGTCGGCATCGTGGGTAATGGACGGATAGGTAGTCAGGTAGCCACTATCTGCGAAAGTATGAGGATGAAAGTTTCAACGTATGATAAAAAGAATAGTCTTTATGACTTAATGAATATCTTTAGTGAGTCGGATTTTATTTCAATTCATCTAGAAGAAAACGAAGAAACAAAAAATATGATCAGTTGGTCTTTAATCAAGACAATGAAAAAGAATGCTTACTTTATAAATACGGCAAGAGGTAGCATTATAAATGAAATTGCATTAATGGATGCTTTAGCGAAAGGTAAAATTGGGGGGGCGGCCTTGGATGTTGTCGAGAAAAAAATATTTATAAACGAACACCTGCCGAATCTTATATTAACAGACCACATTGCAGGCCGATGCTTAGAGGATAGGATAGAAACTGACATTCGTATTATCCAAAAAATAAGCTTGTTTAGCTCTTGTGGATAAATTATGGTTGCGTACCGACTAAATGATAACTAACTTTAATCCCCGATGTTGCAGTCACGACATCACTAAAATTGGCGGTCCCTGAAATGGTTCTAACTGTTATTTCTATCGATGTTTGTGTTACATTCGTTACACACGCAACCGCTAAGGTACTTCTAGCATGGGCATTATAATGAATGATTTCAGTCTTTTTTTCTTTATAGGAAAAGGATCGTGTGATTGTTGGGCTACCTGTAGCGGTAAAATCTGCCTCGCCATATTCGGCTACATGATATTTAAAACTACCAATTCCACTTTCTCTAAACTTATGAAGACTTTCAAGCCGAGTCCTATATAAAGTATCAAGACTGTTATTCAATGGTTGAATAGTCGTAGGATCATAACTGTTTATCTTGATCTTATTTCTATGGCTCAACCTGCACCCTCACTCTTTCATCTTCTAACTGGTTAACTGTTTTCTCAATGTCCTCGTAAATCCTTCGTGTAGACTTAACATCAAACCCATACCTAAAAGATTCAAGTAAACTTGATGCCAGGCTCTCCACAGCTTTGCCCTTAGTTGATCTAACATACCATCCCCATGGACCTTGCTCGGCATGCTTAAGCATCTTAGTCTCAAACATCGCATAACGTGCCTTATTTCTCGCTTTACTTTTTTCTATGGCCAACTTTAAGCCTGGATTTGGTTCGACCGTGTAGAGGCCTGTAAGATATCTAAGAGCAACTTTAAGAGCGCCCCTATTCTCTTCATCAAGATTCTTGGTGGCATATTGTGCATACGATGCATATCTGGCAGTCCAAAAGTTAGCTAGTAGATGTCTCATGTCTGGATCAATCTCATATCTCTTTCTACCCTGTCGATCGATAACTTGCTCAACACCGACAAGCTTAACAATTTGTTTTGCCGACGCGGTTATCCAATCCGGTAAATCCGATTTAGCTAGCTTATAAACAAAACCAAACTCATCACCGCTTACAACTTTATCTAGCTCTCTACCCGACCAAAGATCCCTACCTATACCTTGTTCCACAGCGATTTTAATGACAGGGTTTATTCTATTAAGAACCCTACTATCCTCGGTGGGCACAAAGTTAAGAATATCCTCAATGGGTAATTGGAAACCCATCGTTAATTTATCACCCCATTTAGCAGTAACACGCTTACCTACCCATGAGGGATAACGTTCTCTTAATTCGTCGCCACTCGGTAGCATTGTTTCCCAAAACTTTAACTGACTTGTCACAAGGCCTGGTTTGGTTACAGACATCTTCATATAGTTGGCAATGTTTCTTCTAGAAAACGTATAGAAAGGAACGAATAGGTTGGCCGACCTTTCGAATTTAGTTAGATTACCGTAGTCATATAATGTTTCTGCAGTCTCTAATGCTGCCATTGGAGGACTTAAACCTTTTGATCGGTTAACGATATAGTTCTGCAATCGCATTTGATTTTCAATCGTAGATGCGAATTTTCGCCCAATTTGATATGGTGCAAATTGATGGCTAGCAGGATTCATCTGCATAAGCCTTTCACCCCATGTAAATCTAGCGCCCATAGGTAATGACTCGCCGCCAATATCAAATGCTAACATGTCCCTGTGAATAACATTATTCTCTGCAGCCTCATCGACAAGGGCCTTTAGTTTCATTTTCTGGCCACCGTATAATTCTATCTCCTCATCAAGCTTACCTCGTGCGGCCTTCATACCATTTTGGACCATTGTTTTAACAGTCTCACTCTTCTGTGATAACTTACTTTCAGCAAGCCATTTGAGTGTTTTTGATTCATCTAAAGCCGAATAGACACCTGCCATATGTGCCTTTGTGTCGAATATATGATGTCCTATTTTCATTGCATTAAGGACAATGTTGCTATTGAAATTCATGAAGTGATAAGCAGGGGCCGTTGCTGTGACATTTAGTTTCCAAATGCCAGTGTACTTATCTATAAGATCGTACATGATATTAGAATATTTACCCTCACCTACCCAAAAACTAGATGTATAGTTTTCATTCCAAACATTAGCAAAATCTTCTCGACCATAAAATGAAGGTTTGGCCACCATCTCCGCTTGCTCGTCTAATGTTGGTGTGATTGATTTATTGAGAGCATAGGCCTTTGGTCTTTTAATCTCTACAATGCCAGCCTTAGCCGCTGCCTCGGCCGAACCATAGATAACATCTACATCTTTTTTAGAAAAGACTTTACCAAATTTACCCTTAACAATTTCCTCGTACATTTTGTCTTGAGCATTTGCAATCCAGATTTGTGTTTGTCTATAACTAAGAGCATGGACAGGATCGTGGGTGTAAATATCAACGTCAAGGCCTATCCTTTCTCTTAAGAATTCTCTCTCCGCAGGCTTTAGTGGTTCATTAAACTTAAGCCTTTGAATAGATGCCCTTCTCGCAACACCTGGGTACCAATTTGGTTTACGTCCTGTCTTCGGTGGTATGATTCCCCAGTTGATAGATTGTTCCCATAACTCATCGGCCATCCCCTTACCTTCATATTTCCCTTGGCCGAACCATGCGTCTAATCTATCTTGAACCTGTGGATCCTTAAAGTCCTCCATCTTATAACGCTTGATCTTTTTCTCACCGGCTACCACCTGCTCTTTAATAGTAAAGCCTTTCTTGATAACCCTACGCCTTGCTTGAATAAGTTGTTTCTTGGTAAGTGTAGAGGCCCAGATAGCTGTGTCACTAAAATTTCTACGTTGCTCGTCTGTTAATCCTTTAAAAAAGATGTCGGCTTCATCTAAGGCCTTTCGTTTAAATCTTTCGGCTTGAGATGATAACTCAGATGTTTGTGCCAATAATTTAGATGAGTTTATTTCAAAGTCTGTATACTTTTGTTTAATCTTTGGATTGCTTAATAAACCTGCTACATCGTCACTTTCTCTAATGGCCGAAACTAAATCTTTCGGGACATTCCAATCCTTAATGAACATCTTACGAAAACCATCAGTCGTGTACTTGATTGGTTTTATCTCTGAAATATAATTAAATAATTGAGGAATTTTAAATTTATTAGCTGAATGAAGTAACCACTCACCAGGAATAATTGTTCTACCCATAAAGCTAACATCGGCTTGATGTATAAGAGGACCACCAGAAAGGACACGACCGGGGATGTTCTTAAAACTTTCACCATAGTTAACATCAAAATATTTGCCTGCACCTCTTTGATCAAGGATCTTACCAACATCATCTATAAATTTTTGAGGTGTTCTGATAATAGCTTTATTTAATTTAAGATCGGTATTGGCCATATTAAGCAAAACTCTTTCGCCTTCTTTACGCCACTTATCTCTTAGCAAAGCCTCGTTCTTAATCTTAAAGTTTTTGATAGTACTTGGAGATGTTGCAAGAGTCATCTCGGCATCTATACGGGCTTGTTTTCTAATCTCTTTAGGATTAAAAGGTTCAGAAAGGGCCATCTTCTTTTTACCCCTTGCCTTTTTCATTAATTCGAATTTCTTTTTCTTTCCCGTTACTATTTCAGCAAATCTTTTATTCTCGAATGCTTTAAGCTTTAACTTATCGATGTGTTTATTTGAATAAGATTTAACCACCTCGCCCAGCGCTTTAGATGATCGACGTCTTAAAGCAACTCCACCTGCCTTAGCTGGCACACCCAATAACATTTTGAGGCCACTACCTGCACCTAGAGTTACCCATGTAAGAGGTGATAACATCACTGCCATGCCAATCCCCATGGCCGTAGTCATACCTCCAGGGTCAGCCCCTTTATGAATAAGATAGTTATCCCAAGTGTAATCACCAAGGTCTTTAAACTTAACCTCATCACCCATCAAAGCTTTAACACTAAGATGCTCATCTACACTTAAAGCAGTAATAACATTATAAGCTGTGTCTCCTACTGCCTCTCTAAGTTTACCAACCATGTAGGGACCATGATCTGGCATATCTGCTCGTGAGGTTATTTGTTTTTCCCCGACTCTATCTCTTTGTAGTGGATCAACAAATTTAGTAATTTCAAAAGGATCTTCAACAAGGGTAGGTTTATATCTATACCCATTATCAACCGTTTTTTTTAAAGATTCAAAAACGTGATCTGTGTGTGACCGACCTAGTCTTGGCGAAAAAGCCCTAGCACCATTACCATAAACGGCCCTATATTGTAGCGCCATCTCATCATCAGGTGTTGTTTCTATGGCCTTTGATAACTTCTTGTTATCATCAATCATTTGATCAAGTGTTTCTTTCCATCCCATAATTATACCTATTTTCTAAGGGACCAATGTGCAGGTGGAGTGCCAGCCGCTCCGAATGTTTTTGTTGACCAATGCCTAGACCAATATGCGCTACGCTTGATCTTTTTCTTTTCCTTTCTACCTTTTTTAACTTTCTCTTTAATCTCTGTACGCTCGCCCTCTGTTAAGGGTGTTTCTGTTTTTAATCTAGGTAGTTCTTTAGGCTCTGGAATGCCTAATGTTGGGACAGGCCCATAGACTCTTTCCATCGTGGCGACTTCTTGTTTAAGCGCCTCTGCTGCCTCTGGGTCAGTTGCCTCCATTTCTGGAGTAATACCCAATCGTTTAGCCGCCCTTTCTTTTAAAGGATCTTCAAACACCTCTTCCTCACGCCCTGGTGTGTAGTCTCTCACCGACTCTTCAACATTAATAAATGGTATGTCGGTTGCCCTGGCCTCAACATAATTAGTTCTTTCACCTGCATGTCTTTTCATCCAAGTGCCTAATGTATGTTTTATATCTGGTTTTATTCTTTCGTCTGTTGATATACGTTCGATAATATTTTGAATTAAAGAAGGATCACCTTGATCTTTTCGTCTTAATCCCTCATTCCAATTATTAACAATGTCAATGCTCTCTTCTTTAGGTATCCCTGACTTAACTAACAAACTAGCTACTCCACGGTTCATACCCCTCATATCTGATCTATTAAAATTTTCATCTATTGATAAAAGCCTGTTGCGCCTAGCGATTAATCTATTCGATCGACTTCTTGCAAGATGTAAATCATTTTCAGCTTGAGTAAAATTAGCCTTAGCATCTTTGTATTGAGTTGAATCAGGCGAGTAGCTACCTTGGGCCAATTTCCATTGGACAGACGCTGACTGATAAGTTTTGTTGGCGTCTGAAAAGCCATCTTGAGCGCCTTTCCATAAAGTGTAATTAGCCGTTAAATCTTTGCTTAGATTACCTGTCCATGGGTCCTCAGTCGTTGCCATAGACTTACGAAGTTGTTTTTCTCTTAATCCTTGTAGCGTGATGTCCCCTCGAAGTTTCTCTCTTTGCAATGCTGAGGTTTTTTTTGTCTCGGTCAATCGTTCTCGTGCTACACTTAACCGTTCTTGTTCTACGGCAGCCGCACGGGCCTCTCTTTCTTTTAAAAATTCTAATTTTGATAATCTTGAATGTTCTTCTCGTACCAGTTTCATACCCTCAATATAACCTTGGGTTAGGCCTGCTATAAGTTTAGTTACTGCTAGTGTCGTTTGTTGCCCTTCTAAGCCCATGGTTCACCTCTATTCGTGCATCTTTCTTTGGATATAATCTAAATACGTTTGGCCACCGATCCTTGTCGTAGGAAATGCCCCCGTTCGTGCTGTATAATCATCCAGTGTTTGCGCTCCTGGACCGCCAACCGTATGTCCCTCTGGGGCCGTAGGTTGCTTCCCATATAGTTTATGGATGGTCCAGGCCTTAGCTCCAGCCGCAGCGACCTCGGCTAATGAATTCACGATTTGATTATGTGTCTCCGCCTTTATTTTAGCATCTGACAATTCTTTATCTAATGCTAAACCGGCCCTAACGATTGAGTCTCTTGTCCTTACGAATTCTTTCTTTAACTCTATGTTTGCTCTGGCTTGGTCATGAGCATCGACAATCTGGGATGCTCTAATAAAGTCCTCAACGAGGAAACCATGTTGTTCTTCTAAATCAGCTAGCTCGGCCTCGGCAATCATCTTGCCTTTAATTTTGATAGCTCGTGGTGCAAACCCAAATAGCTCGTGTTGAGGGGCATCGTCTATACCTATTGCAGTTTTAGATGACTGCAATCTCTCTCCTGCTTGAGCAAATTGTGTACTTAGATTTTCCTTTAATTTTTTTGTATCTAATGCCATTTTAACCTCACACTACCTCACCATTTTCTCTTATAAAGGCGTGGTCTTTGCCTAGATAATTAAACATTGCCATCCAAAAATTATGAAGAGGTTTAAAGATAATTCCTATTTTGCCCTCACCATAATAATATTTACCATAACTAACGAGAGGATCAGTCATGAATGCTCTAACTGCAAATTTAACAAGCTTATATTTTCTCATAAGAGGGACCAATACCTCACTCAATTTATAATACCCTCTACGGTTCTGATCGGTCATCATCTCATCTCTATAACGTCTTACAACCCTATCTAAAACGCCATTGCCATAACGGGCCTCTAGAAACATAAAACAACATCCAGCCGAGGCACCGGCCGTATAAAAAAAGGCTACCGCATAAGCGGCCGCAGCGATAACCGTCCCTACTGCACCTACAATTGCATTTGTCTGTCCAGCCGCTATCTGTTGATCAGTAAGTTGTTTTCTTAGCTTCATCTCTTGAATTGTAGAGTTAAGGTTTGAGATGGTAGATATACTTTGGTCTAGCTCTGCATACATTCGTGATGTTTTTGCGGCCTCCTGAATATCCTCACGCTTTGAGAATAATCTTCGTTCCTCTTCTTGACCCCTCTCGACCTCTTGCTTTAACTCAAATTGTCCTTTAGCTCGTGTGGCCGTCTCTTTTAAGGCTATATCACCTAATCGCCTACCAGTGACAGTTGACCTAAGCATCCCTCTTTCAGCTTGTTGCTCACCTGTTCTGGTTCTCGCAACATCGGCTTGATAACCAAACGATTCGAGTCTACGTTCTAATTCAGATCCCAAGGCCTCTTCTCTTCTCTGCCTTACCTCAATGGTTTCTTCTCTGAACCTTGACTCTCGTGCTTCGGCTTCACTTTCTCTTAAACCAAGCAATTCCTCTAATTCTTCTTTTCGTTGTTGTTGCTCGGCTTGTTCATCCTCTAAACTGTGCCATGCTGTGTGTGGCATATCTACCTCCGCCCTACATCTTTTTTAACGATGTCAAAACCTGCGATCTTAAATGATTCATCGGCCCTAGAATTTGCAAATCTCAGCGCTATATGTGTGCCATAAAGAGATTGATTGCTCGTGGGTCTAAGTAACATACGTCTATTAATAATCTTAGTGCCACCCCATCTATTCTCACCCCATACACCCGAACCACTATCGCCCCAAACAAAACCGGACTTAAACATTTCGACCTGTTTTAGAGTTGATCGACTTAAAAGATTAAAATTAATAATATAATTTACATCAAGATTAATCTTACCCTGTTCCTTACATCTAATATTTATTTCTTTAAAAAGCTTGGTGATATCCTCGGCCTCGAATGAATAATCTTTGGATCTCCAATAGGCATCAATCCCACCGATTGTTATCTTTGATGTTGAGTCGGGTTTAGTTGTCCATGCAGCCTCTAGGGTGAGTGTGTGGCTATTATTCTCTTGTATAACCCTTTCCTGGCCGTCCCCTGTACCATCATAGATTTTAACGATATTCCCTTTAAGACCATCATTCGTTGTTGTGAACTTGGCGGTCGTTACGGTGACACTTGAAAGGGTTGCACTTGAGACAGTTTCATTAAATCCGTTACTGCCTATTCCATCATTATTGGTTTGATTATCTTTATATAGATACCCCTGATAATCACCGTATAATAATTGATTGGTGAAACTATCCGAGATGTAATTACTAAGATGTGAAACCTCTCTCCCTGTGATTAGGGGTTGCCATGTTAGGGTTTCATTTCTTATATCAAGAGTTATTCCTATGTTATTTCTATCGCTACCAGTACCAGGAACATATAAAATATAGAAATTTCTCTTATGATCAAAGATCGCTGTGGCATATTTTAGTTGTGTTGAGTTGGTATTATTAAATAGAAACTCATCTATCTTAGCACTGGCATGTCTTGGAACCTGTCCATCGAAAACATAGATGCCTCTTTGGCTTAAGAATATATGGCCTCCACCAACGGCAACAAGTGACCTCGGTGCCAATAGCCCTAGATTTTCAGCGACCTTGTCCAATGATGAGGTGTCACCAACACCAGGATTAAAACGATAAATAGAGTTTTGTGTGTAGTAATAGATCGACTCTCTTATGAGGGCCTGTCCCATTATCTCACCCTCTGGGCTACTACCACCGACTATAAAGGACTCTGTAAAACGATGAGGGTTAGGGGCACCATCCGCACCAAACTCGGATCTCATGACCTTAACAGGGCTATCAGCATTGGTGCTATCAACGAGATTGGCGATATAAATTCTTCGCTGGTGACTTAATATATATTTTCCGATAGGAACCTGCGTGGCACTTGTTACACTTGAAATATAAATCGCAGTACCCGAACCATTAAATAAGGTAGGGG
>Ga0114900_1001321_pt1 | contig 15532 bp, 13 predicted proteins | sample MalvireepMed_231_FD_89685 | JGI IMG/M metagenome (GOLD analysis project Ga0114900, IMG submission 89685) | Marine viral communities from the Global Malaspina Expedition - Malaspina viral metaG DeepMed_231 | ecosystem: Environmental > Aquatic > Marine > Oceanic | place: Mediterranean Sea...
CAAAGCTTGTGTGTTTACGTTGTAGGGGCAAAGCATGAAAGCGATCGGTTTCAACCAACCCAGAACCATTGATGATGTGCACGCGCTGGAGGATATCCAGCTGGATCTGCCATCTCCCGGCCCTCGGGACCTGCTGGTGTCGGTGCAGGCGGTGTCAGTGAATCCCATTGATACCAAACTGCGCCAGCGCCCGGTGGACCAGGGCGGCTATCGGGTACTGGGGTTTGATGCCGCAGGCGTGGTGGAAGCAGTAGGCGCCGAGGTAAAGAACTTTCAAAGTGGTGACCGGGTCTGGTACGCCGGCGCCCTGCAGCGTCAGGGCAGCAATGCCCAGTACCAATGCGTGGACGAGCGGCTGGTGGCGAAGAAGCCGGATAGCCTGGGCATGCAGGAAGCCGCCGCCCTGCCCCTTACCGCCCTGACCGCCTGGGAAGCCCTGGAAGACCAGCTCGGCTTTCAGCCTGGCCAGTGTGAAGGGAAAAGCCTGCTGGTGATCGGCGGCGCCGGTGGCGTGGGCTCCATCGCTATCCAGCTGGCCGCCCACCATTTCGGGCTGACCGTGATTGCCACCGCCGGGCGCGAGACCTCCGCCAACTGGTGCCAGGCCATGGGCGCCCATCAGGTGGTGGACTACCGCAAGGAACTGCTGCCACAACTGGAACTGCTCGGCCACCCCCAGGTGGACGGCATCCTGGTTACCCAGAGTCTGGACGAATACTGGCATAGCGCCTGCCAGGCGGTGGCCCCGTTCGGTGGCATCTGCGCCATCGTCGATGCCCGTGCCCCGCTGGACCTGAACCCCCTGAAACCGAAAAGCGCCCGCTTCTGCTGGGAGTTCATGTTCACCCGCGCCATGTTCGCCGCCACCATGCAACGCCAGGGCGACATCCTCGACCAGCTGCGAACCCTGGTAGACAGCGGCACCATCCAGACCACCCTCAGTGAAGGCCTGGGTCCGATCAATGCCGACAACCTGAAGACCGCTCACCGCAAACTGGAGAGTGGGCAGACGATTGGCAAGTTGGTGTTGGCGGGGTGGGATTGAAAAGCAATTGATAATGGAGAATTGATAATTGATAGCTGCGCGAGAAATGCATTAGCCATATAACTGGTTGAGGCCGCGCACAAAGTGTGGACGCGGCCTTCTTACGTTTGCATTCAGAACAATGCTGATCGCGAGTTATCAATTATCCATTATCAATTCTCAACTCCCCACCACTCCCCCATCATCCCGGGTAATCACCACTGTCGCTGATCGAGGTCGGGTAACGCCGTCGCTGGCGGGGAAGCTCAGGGTCGGGTGCTGGATATTGATCCACAGGGTGGTGCCGTCCGGGGTGCCGGTGATGCCGGTGACTTCGCAGCCTTTCGGACCCACCAGGAAGCGCTTCACTTCACCGCTGTAGGGATTGGCGCAGAGTAGCTGGTTGGTGCCCATGGCGCGGTGGTCGGGGCTGTCTTCATCGTAATCGGTTTCGATCCACAAGCGGCCCTCGGGGTCGAACCAGAGGCCGTCCGGGGAAGAGAATATATCGCCCTGGATGGTGCCGATCTGGTTGGCGGGCACGTCTGCCGTCTGTGGATACCCTGCCAGCAGAAACAGTTCCCACTGGAAGGTGGTGGCGGTCGGGTCATCGCCCTGTTCCCGCCAGCGCAGAATATGGCCGTGCTGATTGTCCCAGCGCGGGTTGGCGCTGTTGATGGGCTGATCGTCGCGGCGGCCACGCTGGTCGTTGTTGGTCAGGGTAACGTAAACCTCCCGGTTATCCGGCTTCACCGCCACCCATTCAGGACGGTCCATGGTGGTGGCGCCGAGCAGGTCGGCGGCGCGGCGGGCCTCGATCAACACCTGGGCCTGGTCATTAAACCCGTTGGCTTCGGTGAGCGGCCCTTCCCCGAAAACCAGCGGCTCCCATTGCCCTTTGCCCCGGTCTCCGAACACTCCCACATAGAGGGTGCCGTCATCGAGCAGGTGACGATTGGCCTTCCGGTCATCCGGCTGATAGCGGCCGGCGGGCACAAACTTGTAGAGGTATTCACCCCGGGTGTCGTCACCGAAGTAAAATGCCATGCGCCCGTCCGGCCCCACGGAGGGGGTGGCACATTCACGGACCAACCGGCCCATAGCGGTGCGTTTTATCGGCGTGCTGTCCGGGTCGAAGGGGTCGATTTCCACCACCCAGCCGAAACGATTGGGTTCATTCACATGGCCGCCATGGGGCTGCTCCGGGTAGGGGGTGGCATCAAAACGCGGGTCCACGGATTCCCAGGCAAAGTATTTGCTGTTGTCGCCCTGGCTGAGCCGATAACGCTGGTGGGCCACCCGTTGCCGGTAGTCGTCCCGGTCCCGGTTGACGAAATAGTTGGGCCAGTTTTCCTCGCAGGTGAGGTAGGTGCCCCAGGGGGTAAAGCCCATGGCGCAGTTGGCGATGGTGCCGAGCACGGTAGTGCCTGCGGGATCGCTGACCGTCTTCAGGGCGTCGGTACCAGCGGCAGGGCCGCGCAGGGTCATGGCCGTCATGCCGGTAATACGGCGATTGTAGCGAGAGTCCATCACCCGCTGCCACTGGCCATCCTCGCCCTTGCGCACTTCGATCACGCTGACACCATGAGCGGCCTGTTCCTTTTTGACCTCTGCCTCTGGGCGCTGCCGCCGACCGTTAGCATCCCGGGTAAAGGTCGGTCCCTGCGGGTGAAGAAAAGTAAGCGCCACCTTTTCATGGTTAATCACCAGCAGGCCATGCTCATTGGGGGCATGATCAAAAGGAAAGAAATGCATGCCGTCGTGGTTGTCGCCGGCCTGCTGCAACTGGTCGCGCCAGTCGTTGGAGGCATCACTGCGCCAGGCCGGTGCCCCCGTCCGGATCGGATCACCCCAGGCAAACAATACCCGGGCGGTGTAGCCCTGCGGTACGGCGACCCGGTCAAACGTCATGTCCGTCTGCACCGGCAACGGGGTAAACCCGATGGCCGGCATGGCCGGTTTTGACGAGGACGACGACACGCCGCCATCGCAACCAGCCAGCGGCGCGGCAAGGAAACCGGTCACCGCCGCGCCCAGGCCGCCTTTCAGGATCGCACGACGAGGCAGGGACGGCCCCTGTTCCGGGCGCACCACCGGCTGGTCATCCTGTGCTTCCAGAGCATCGATGCGGTCCTGTTCACTCATGGCTATCCCCGTTCTCAGACAATTGCAGGGCGTGATCAATGACCGTCCAGGGCACCAGCTTGAAGTTCTGCGGCGCCTGGGGCAGACGGTTGCGGCCATCCTGCACCACCAGCAGACCGGCAGTGTAGGGGGCACCCAGATTCGCGGAGGTGACTTCCAGGCCATCGGTTTCCGACACGCCGTCAATGCCCTGCGCCACATTCATGCCGATACGGAAACGGCCACGCCAGCGGTAAGGCGGCTCGGCATCCACCAGCACATAGCTGTTGTTGCCCTGGCTGGAGATCACCAGGTAATGCTGATCCCCCTGGCGGTACAGGGCCAACCCTTCGATATCCGCATGCAGCCGCTCGCTGATCGCTACCACCTGCTCCGCTTGCGCCGGTTGATCCGCCGCGGCCGGGAATACCCAGACCGCGCTGTCTTCCTCGCCCACGAACAAACGGCCGCTGTTATCGTCTGCCACACAGCCCTCCGGCTGGCTGTCGACTTGCAGCTTGCGCACCAGAGCCCCCTGCAGGGCGTCGCCCTCGGCGCGCAGCAACCATTGCTCAATCGCACCGCTCTTGCCGTTGGGGAAGGCATACAGGCCCTCGTCATCCTGATACAGACAGAGGCCGTAGATTTCTTCCAGGCCGGTGGCGATCTGGCCGGCGTCTTCCAGCTCACCGGTGTCCGGGTCGATCAGAAACACATGCAGGCTGTTGTGATCCCGGTTGGTGGCCACGGCGATATCATAGCGTTGACCGGCCACTTCCTGATCGTAGCGGACGTCCACATTGTTGAGCCTGCCCACGGCCAGGAACTGGGTTTCCGTGCCATTCAAATCATAGACATGCAGGCCCGCTTTCTTGTCGGTGCCGAGAATGCGGCTGGCTGACGGGGTCTTGCGGTTGAGCCAGATCGCCGGATCGTCAGCGGCATCGCCGAACAGGGCGACGGTATCGGTCTGGGCACTGGGCTCCACCAGTGGCATCACATCCGCGATCACCTCATCCTGCGCCCAGGGCAGTGTCAGGCGGCGCACGCCATGCTCGCCATCGTCCACCACAAAGAGATTCAGGGTGGCGCCATCATGGGACGCGACAAGACGTTCCGGCTCGTCCAGATCCGGCACGCTGTAGCGGTGATGCCGGTCATCGGCAAACCGGTAGAGATGCAGATCCCCCGCCTCCTTGTCGAGCAGGGCCACACCACCGGGAATCACCGCCAGGCCGCTGGCGCTTTCCCGGATAGCTCCACGGGGTGCCAGCAGATCCAGCAGTTGCCGCTCCGGGTCCTGTTCCGGATCGGCCTGGTAGCGCCACAGACCTACGGTTTCCTCGCTGACATAGAGCGCCGCGCGGGCATCGTCCACGGTGCAGAACTCGGCATCCGGCGGCATCACCAGGTGGCGCAGCTTGCGTGGCTGGCGGGCATCATCCAGCAGCCACTGATCCGCCCCACCCCGCTCATCCAGCAGAAATACGGACAGCAAGGACTGGCTGTCGCGATACAGGCACAGCCCGTTGATCTGATAAGCCGGCGCCGGCAGGCGCTGCAGTTCGGTGAGGGCGCCATCCTGCAACGCCAACAGGACCGCTTCATTACTGCTGCGATCCACGCTAACCAGACGCACGCTGCCGTCATCCTGGCGGCGACCATCGAGCGTTTCGAAGTTGCCTTTTTGCAGTATCTGATCATTGAGCAGCAGGTCGCCGTCAAGGCTGACGGCAATGCGGTCGCCCCCCTCCACCCCATCTCCGTCTACCCACAGGGCGTGCGGTTGTGGCATGACCGGCGACTGCCAGTCGCCCGCGGACGAAGCCTGCGAAGGCGTCGTCTGCTCTGTTCCACAACCCGCCAATATCGCAGCGGTTACAACGATCAGCACAAGCCTTTTTCCCATGGTCATTCCCTTTTCTAATCTTCTTCAGACAAAAAAAGCAGCGAAGCAGGCGTCGCCGCCCACCCCGCTTGCCTGATTAACAGCCTGTTAAAAGTGTTTCAGCGCCAGACCCAGTTTGTAGGTGGGGCCGTACTCTTCGTATTGCGCGTTGAACCGTTTCTTGCCGGTGTAGGCATAGAAGGGTTCGTCGGTAATATTGATCGCCTCAAAGGTGAGCTGCAGTTCGTCGGTGAGGAAGTAATGCCCGGTGAAATCCAGCTGCACATGGTCATCGGTGTAGATGTCGTAACGCTTGTCCAGCGGATCGCTGACTTCCTGCAGGTAGTTGCCGGTGTAGTTGGCCGCAAGGCGCAGGCTCAGGGCGCGATTTTCGTAACCGAGCACCAGGTTACCGGTCACGTCGGACTGGCTGGGCAGGGCGATGTCACGGCGGCGAACCGCACCGGCATCCTCATCCCAGGATTCGATCTGCGCCTCGGAATCCACCAGCGTCACATTGGCGCCCAGCAACATGCCGTTGAATGGAGCCGGCAATTCACTCAACTGTTTCGAGTAGGCCAGTTCCAGACCGTGCAATGTAGCACCCTCGCCATTTTCCCAGGTTTCCGCTTCGGAAAATTCCGCAAATTCATTCCCCCGGTCGGTGAGGTAGGCGAAATTGTCGATGTCCTTGTAGAACAGGAAGGCGGAGACCACACCGGCCCGCCCCATGTAATGCTCGATGCCCAGATCAAAATTGCTGGATTCCAGTGACTTCAATTCCGGGTTGCCGAAATAGGCCTCATCGCCATCCACCTCGAAGGACGGCAACAGCTGCTCGAACACCGGTCGCACCACCGAGCGGGTCACGGCGGCGCGGGCGATGGTGTTATTGGCCAGTTGATAGCGCAGGTGCAGAGCCGGCAGCCAATGGTCCTCGTCATTGTCAAACCGTTCCACGGTGATTTCCTCGTCAGTGGAACCAAACCCCCGGGCCCGGAAGTCCGTTCCCTCATAGCGCAGGCCACCAAGAATACGCAGGTCACGCAGATCCACCGTGCCCATCAGGTAGGCGGCCTGCTTGTCTTCACTGATGCGATAATCCTCAATGGCGGAATCCACGACCTGGAATTCACCGTCGCCCAGCAGGCTGCTCACCGAACTATTGATCCCCGGCCCGAAGGGGCCCAGCGCATAGTCCACATTCTCGCGGTAATCGGTCAGCGAGGCATCCGGCTCATGGGTCCAGATATTCACATCCCCTTCCTTGTCCCGCTGGCTCAGCTTGGCGCCGAACTTGATGGAGGCAGGCTGATCGTTCCAGTACAACTGGCGGGTAAAATCCAGCTTCAGGTCGGTCTGGGTGTCTTCGGTATCACTGTTCGCTTCTTCGATCTCTGCCAGGCTGTAGTTGCCGGCATCAGCAAAACCGTCCGGTGCCAGCAGCAGCGGTTTGCGGGTATTGCTGAAACCGCCATTGGCCAGGTCATCATCGGTTTCGAAAGTGGCATTGATTTCCTGCGGGGTTTTCTCGCTGGCAGTGCTGTAACCGGCCTGGAAATCCATGATCCAGTCATCACCCCAGAAATGCTGCCCGCCAAATACAAAGGAGGAAATTTCCTGGGTTTCTTCCCGGTCCTTCAGCTCCTTGGCCACCGCCACGTCGCCACGCTGGCCGGCCACCATGGCCTCATCGAACTCGAAGATATTGGCCTGGCGAATTTCGTTATCGGTAAAGCGGCTGTACAGGGTACGCAGGTACAGGCTGGTATTGTCGCTGAGCAGATAATCGAAGTTCAGTGCCATCCCCAAACGCTCACGGGTAATGGCATAATCCCGCTGTTCAAACTCCTCCAGGGCATTACCGCTGTCGAAGTCCCAGGCGCCACCAGTTTCCACGTTGTCGGAACCGAAATCCCGCTTGCCCCAGCTGATGCCCCCGGCAATCCCCAGGTTCCGGTCGCCATCACCGATGGAAAACTGATTGCTGGCGGCCATGGACAACTCCGGGCTGGTCTCGTCCACGTTGTCGTTATAGCTCCCTTTGCCACTGAGCGATAAGTAATAACCATCGCGATCAAAGGCGGACAGGGTTTTCACTTCGATGGTGCCGCCCAGGGAATTGGCGTCCATGTCCGGCGTCAGGCTCTTGACCACGGTCAGGGACTCGATCAGGTCCGCGGGTACCACATCCAGTGCCACTGCGCGCTTGTCCGCTTCCGGGGCCGGTGTCTGAATGCCGTTGATGGTGGCGGCATTGAAATCCGGTGCCAGCCCGCGTACCCGCACAAAACGCCCTTCGCCCTGATCCCGCTCGATGGAAACCCCGGGCAGACGCTGCAGGGATTCGGACACATTGGCATCCGGCAGCTGGCCAATGGCATCGGCATTGACCGTGGTTTCGATATTGTCGGCGGCCTTCTGGCTGGCCAGCGCCTTGTCGATACTGGCGGCCTGGCCGATAACCCGCACCGTCTCCAGCTCATTGGCGGACGACGCATCGTCTGCCCACGCCGGTGTCAACGACAGTGCCACGGCACTGGCCAGTACGGTTCGGTAAAAACCGCCGAGTACAAGATGGTGATAGAACATGACGTCCCCCGGGCAACGCCCTTGTGAATTGGCAATGCCGGGCACGGTAGGCAGCCGCCATGTCACTTCTGTGACAGGGCGGCGAGGCAGAATAAAGAATCAATCACTTAGAGAGGCCCACCGACAAGCCGTGAGCTTTTTGCACCCCTGCCCGACAGGAATCGCCAACGGATTGGATCCCTGAAAGCGTTGTCATCAAGGTTTTTTCGTTACTGAAAGGAAAAAATCCGTTTTTCCCGTGAGCCAATTCGACCCCCACAACGTCTCAGCTTTTTTGGGGCACGTTTCATTTTCCTGACATGAAAACCACGTACCTGTGCAACAAGTCTCCCGTACAGGAATTTTTCGTGAAACAGACTCTCACCCTACACCGCTGGCCACTGGCCGCCCTCCTGCTGCTGGCCAATGGCGTTTTGCTGGCCAACCTGGTTGCCGGTGATCCGAAATCCTGGTCCGCCATTACCTGGCTGGATATTGCCGGCGAAGGCGGCGCCGCTTTTCTGTCGCTACTGTGGATCGGGCTGATCCTCAACAGCCGCCCCACCGGCCGTGTCACCCGCCTGCTGGTGGCCGGCCTGACCGCCATCTTTCTTGCCTACTGGCAGGATGTACTGGATGAAGTCATCGCCCTTCCGGTCACCGTAGCCTGGGATCACTGGCTGGAATCCGGTGCCATGCCGCTGGGCATGATCCTGCTGACACTGGGCATCTACCACTGGCACCGGGAGCAGCAGGCGATCTCCGCCCAGTTGCGCAAGCGTGAACGAATCTTTCGCGAACACCGGCGCTTCGATGCCCTGACCAGCCTCAATGGCGCCCCCTACCTACGCGAGCAACTCACCATGGAACTGCGCCACCGGGAACAGCCGGTAGCACTGATCATGCTCGACCTGCATTGCTTCGATCACAGCCGTCGACTGCTGGGCAGTGCCGACAGCGACCGGTTGTTGCAGGAACTGGCTGAATTGTTATTGCTCAACCTGCGCCATAGTGACCTGCTGTGCCGTTATGCCGGCGATCGCTTTGCGGTGGTACTGCCGCGCACCAGCCACGCTCTGGCCCGGGCACTGGCGGACGAGTTGCAAAAGGCTGCGACCAGCTTTGCCTTCAAGACCCGGCGCGGTGAAACACATTATGTGCACGTCATGCATGGCCTGGCCGTCTCTTTCGAAGACAGCGCCGACACCCTGATTGCCCGCGCCAACCGCAATCTGCTGCAAGCCCGACCGGACCAGCCCCGAGTAGCCTGATGAGCGGCTATCTGACAGATCAGGCCTTCATCCCTGCGCACCATCAGCCGGCGGTATTGATCGACCTGATCCATGATCAGGGCATCGAACTGAACCGGCTGTTGCGCCACACCGGTCTGTTTCAGGAACAGATCCTCAGCGGCGAGGCCCGGCTCAGCCCGCACGATTGGCTGCAACTGATCCACAATGCACGGCGGCTGTTTCCGGATCCGGAGCTGAGCTTTCGTTATGGCCAGCGTTTGTTCCCCGGGCATTACGGTGCCATCAGCGCCCTGCTCGGCAATGCCGGCAACCTGCACGAGGCCCTGCAGGTATTTACCGGTTTCAGCAAGCTGGTGTTTCCCTTGCTCGGCGCCCATCTAACCATCACCGACCGGCACCTGTGTCTGCAGTGGCTGGATAGTTGTGGGAACGGCAGTGAACACCGCTTTGTGATTGAGGCCGCCATGGCCGGACTGGCGTCAGTAACGCGTTGGCTCAGCGGCGAGCGACTGCCCTGGGCCTTTCAGTTCCGCCATGCCCGGCCCTCCTATCCGGAGCAGTACCAGGTACATCTGGGCGATACCCTGTATTTTGATGGTCACCTTGATGCCATGATCCTGCCGCGCCGCTACCTGGAAACTTCCTGGCCCGGTGCCTCAGCCATCGCCTGGCAGGCGGCAAAACAGCAGTGCAAGCCGTATCTGGATCCGCAGGCCGGGGGTGACAGCTTCCGGATTTATCTGTATCGCCAGTTGCAGCAGCATCTGGCCAGCCCGCCGTCCTTACGAGAAATGGCCAGCCCGTTGCAGTGCAGCCCGGCCACCCTCAAGCGACGTCTGAACAGTCAGGGTTGCCACTACCAACAACTACTGGACGACGCGCGCCTGCATCAGGCCATTCACTGGTTACAGTTCCACGGCTACAGCACTGAGCAGGTGGCCAGACAATTGAACTTCACCGACAGCACCAACTTCCGTCGCTCCTTCAAACGCTGGTCGGGGCTCACTCCGGCGGCCTGCCAGCGAGCTCTGGCAGCTACCATGCACAGCGTGTTCCCGGTCTGAATCAGCCCTGACTTGAAAGGCAGGCTCGGAGTTTTGACAATAGGACAGTTGTGCGGTCATCGACTTTTCATGACCAAGGGCCATGCTATAACTCCAATGGGCAGCCATGCAGTCGCCTGGATAGACCGGCAAACTGGCAAGGAGGACCCGATGGCTGGCGTGCAACGTCCACAATCGATCCACCAATCAGCGGCCCCCCATGTGTACCGTGGCCTGACCGGCCGGGTGCGGGATGTGCTGGAAGCCGCCGATGTGCGTATCAATGGTTCCCGCCCCTGGGACATGCAGATTCATCACCCCCGCACCCTGACCCGCATCGCCCTGCAGCGCTCGCTGGGTCTGGGAGAGTCCTACATGGATGGCTGGTGGGATTGCGATGCCCTGGATGAATTCTTCCATCGCCTGCTGACCCATGGTGCCAACAGGGTCAGTCATTCACCGTTACAGAACGGTCTGCAATGGCTGGGGCACTGGCTATTCAACCGGCAAAACCTGCATCGTTCCACCAAAGTGGCCCGCCAGCATTACGATCTGGGCAACGACCTGTTCGAGGCCATGCTCGATCCCTCCATGAGTTACAGCTGTGGTTACTGGCGCGACGCCGAGACCCTGGCACAGGCCCAGGAAGCCAAGCTGGAGCTGATCTGCCGCAAACTCAACCTGAAACCGGGCATGACCTTGTTGGATATCGGCTGCGGCTGGGGCGGGCTGCTGGAGTATGCCTGCCGGCACTATAAGATCTCCGGCGTCGGTGCGACCCTGTCACAGGAGCAGGCCAGTCTGGCCCGGGAACGCTGCGCGTCCCTGCCCGTGGATATCCGTCTGGAGGATTACCGTCAGCTGGAAGGTCGCTTCGACCGGGTGGTGTCCGTGGGGATGTTCGAGCATGTGGGTCGCCGCAATTACGCCACCTTCATGGAAACCTGCGCCGGCCTGCTGCATCGCAGGGGGCTAATGCTGCTGCACACCATCGGCACCAATACCAGCACCAGCCGCCACGATCCCTGGATCGACAAATACATCTTCCCCAATGGCGAGCTGCCCTCCTGCGCACAGATTGCCCGCCACGCAGAGGACTGGTTTGTCTGCGAGGATCTGCATAATTTCGGGCCGGACTATGCCCGCACCCTGCGCGCCTGGGATCGTAATTTCGTCGCACACTGGTCGCAGTTAGCTGATCGTTACGATCAGCGTTTCCACCGCATGTGGCGCTATTATCTAAATGCCTGCGCAGGAGCCTTTCAGGCCCGGGACACTCAGCTCTGGCAGTGGGTGTTCAGCCACGCCGGCGGGCGTGAGGAAGTCTATACCGGCGCCCGCTAGGCAGTCAGCGCATCACTGATGGACAAGGACTGCCCGCCGGCAAAGCTTCCAGGGTGGTCAGGCAGAGGATCGGTTGGCGGGCCAGAGTCCGGTCCAGCAGCGCCGGCCAGGCCTGCGGATTGGCCATGGGGCGCGGCAGCTTATAGCTTGGCAAGGCCTGCCAGACGCCATCTTCCCGTTCGGCCAGTACAAACTGGAAGGGGTGCAGACCCGGCACCCCCAACCGAATGTCCGTGGCCAGTAACTGGTCCCGCCCTGCCTCCACGTCGATGAACCCCCGGGTAAACCAGGCCAGCTTGCGGCCCGCCGGCACCTGCATGGCCTCGGCATAGTCCTGCGGCGAACGGGGAAAGGTTTCCACTGTCAGGGCATCGCCGTTATCCAGCACGCCAGTGACAATCTCCAGCCGCCGCTGCTCGCCCAGCACCGTCACCCGCCACAGCAGGGTGGAGAAGGGCATGGGCTGCACCAGACGTGGCGCCTCACTCAAGCCCTGTTCCGCCAGCACCGGCATGACTCGCTGTGTCATCCATTGCTGGGCTACCAGACTCCAGCACAGATACAGGGAGGATACTGTCAGCCCGGCCGCCAGGGCCGGCGTGGCGGGTGGGCGCCAAAGCGCCACAATGACACCAATCAACAGTGGGAGGGTATACAGCGGGTCAATAATGAAGATGCTGCTGATCGCCACCGGATCCCCCAGCGGCCAGAACAGGCGGGTGCCGTAGGTGGTAAAGGAATCCAGTAACGGGTGGGTCAACAGACACAGCACGGTGAAGGCCCACCAGCGCCACAGCGTGATGGGCCGCCAACGTTGCATCCCCCAGGCTAGTAGCAGTGACGCGGGCAGCAACACCAGCAGGGAATGGCTGAAACCGCGATGCTCGGTGAAGTTGGCCACCGCATCGCCGTAATCGATGAGTACATCCAGATCGGGCAAGGTGCCCAGCAGGGCACCGCCCAACAAGGCCGAGCGCCCCAGTGTGCGGCCCATGACCGCACCGCCCACCGAGGCACCCAGAACAACCTGCGACAAGGAATCCATCAGAATGCCCTCAGCAAAAACTGCATTCTAGCTTCCCCGTTGCCAGCAGGCCGTCAAGGTTCAGGCGGCGATCAAACGCCCCACAGCCCCTTAAGGCTGTTCAGCACCTGACCGGTGACACCTTTGTCACCGAGAAAGCCGAGAATTTTCGGCGCGAACTGGCTGACCATCTCCGGACTCATGCCCAGGGCACTGAACGCCTTGGTGACACCCTGCATGCTGGAAATATTGCCCAGCATGGACGACGCCACACCGCCACCTTCACCGCCGCCAAGCAGGGATTCCAGCCCCGGCACCTTGTTGAGCACACCGCTGAACTGGTCACCGGACAGGTTGCTTTGCGCCATGGCCAGCAAGGCACCGGCCCCGCCTGCGGCCTGCTGACCGGACACGCCCAGATCCGTGGACAGGGAATCGACCAGTGCCTTGGCTTCACCGGAAACGGCCATGCCGCCATTGACGCTATCCAGGGTACTGTTGGCAGAGTCACCGGCCTTGTTGATGCCTTCATTGGCGGTCTCGGACGCCTTGTTGATGCCCGCATCGGCGCTCTCGGAGGCCTTGTTCACCGCCGCGTTGGCCGAATCGGTCATCTTCTTGAGATCAAAAGCCTGCGCCGGCGACGCCAGCACCAGACAGAAGGACACACCCAAAACCCCGAATCGAAACGTATTCATACCTGCTCCTTGATGATTGATTGCACTTCCTTCCTTGCTCCTGCAGCAGGCTGTTGAAAAGCCTGCTAGAGCAGCGACAAACCTTACCGGCTCAGGGACATCGGGACCAACAGTTTATGGCAAGTCTATGAACCGTCCGGCAAACATTTTTCCAGCAGATACAGCAGCTGTTTGCGCTCCGTCTCATCCAGATTCTGCAACAGCGAGGCAAACGCCTGCTCCCGGATTCGCTGCCCGTCGCCGGCAATACTGGTTCCCTGTTCGGTGAGATACAGGCACACCCGCCGACCATCTTCCGGGTCCGGTTCGCGGCGCAGAAGGCCCTGCGATTCCAGCACCTTGATCTTGCGGGTGAGCTGGGCCTTGTCACGGCCCTGATGGCGCGCCAGGCACTGGGGGCTGCGGCCAGGATGTGCGGACAGATGCAGCAACAGCGACACATCCGGCGGCCCCAGCGGCACCGGCATGGCCGCCAACGGGTCGCGCAGTAACTGGCGCAGCCGATTCAGGACGGCACTGAAGGCTTCACTGAGCGGGTCGGAAATATCACCGGGCATGGTCTCTCCATATGGTTGACTTTATCAACATTCAGTCTCAATATAATTGATATTATCAACTATAAACAGGGAGATTCCCACCATGACCCATCACTACGGCACCGCCAGCACCGAGCACGCCAGTCTCTATCTGAAAAAACTCTGTCGCCACTTCAGTCACAAGGTGGAGACCGAGTTCGACGATCATCAGGGCACAATCCGCTTTCCCTTCGGCACCTGCGAGCTGACCGCAGACGCCACGACCCTGCAACTGCATTGCCAGGCAGACACCGATCAGATGGCCACCCTGCGCGATGTGATCGAGCGCCACCTGGTGCGGTTTGCCACCCGCGACACCCTGACGGTGGCCTGGCAGTAACCCGTCAGTCTTCCGGCACGTTGTAGTGGAACCGGGGCAGATGCCACTGATAACGAATCGCCAGCAAGCGCACCATAAAGCCGGCCGCCAGCGTCACCGTCGTGGCCAGCCAGACCGGCGACTGCCAGTGCAATAACAGCAGATACAGGCAGGCAGCCCCCAGCGAGACCACCGCATAGAGTTCCTTCTGAAACACCAGTGGCACCCGATTGCAGAGCAGATCGCGAATCACCCCGCCAAAGATACCGGTAATCAGCCCGGACAGAATCGCCACCGGCGCTGCCAGCCCCATGTCCAGCGCCACCTTCACGCCGATCACGGTAAACACCATCAAACCCATGGCATCCAGAATCAGGAACAGCATCCGCAAGCGGCGCATCAACGGCGCCACCCAGGTGGTGACCAGGGCCGCCACGGCGGTGAGAGCCAGATACTCCGGGTGAGCCACCCAGACAAGGGGATAATGCCCCAGCAGCACATCACGCATGGAACCACCGCCCATGGCAGTGACGCAGGCCACCATCACCACACCGAACAGATCCATGCGCAGGCGCCCTGCGGCCAGGGCACCGGTCATGGCTTCGGCGGTGATGCCGATCAGATAGAGGCTTATCAACATGCTGAGACACTCCGGCTATTCAGGCCATGATGCCTGAATCCTGGCCGCGGAGAATTCGACCTTGGTGACTGACGACACCCTGGCGAGTTCCGGATAGCCGCCAACTCAGGCCGGCGGTGTCAGGCGGATGGATTGCTTGTCGATGACAATACGGCGTTCTTTATAAAGCCCACCGATGGCCTGCTTGAAGGCGTTCTTGCTGCAGCGGAAGGTGGCAAAGATATCCTCCGGGCTGCTCTTGTCTCCCAGCGGCAGTTCGCCGCCAGCCTTTTCCAGAGCGGCCAGGATCTGTTCGCTGAGCCCTTCGCTTTTCAATGCCCCGGGAGGATTCAGTGACAGGCTGAGCTTGCCATCATCGCGCAGGCGCTGCACATAGCCGGTGACCCGTTGACCGGGCCGCAGAGGAGCACGCAGCTCCTGTTTGGCAATCATGCCCCAGCAACGGTTATCCACCACCACCTTGTAGCCCAGGTCCGTGCCATGGGCAGCGACCAGAGACACTTCATCACCCTGCTGGTAGTCATCGCTGGTATCGTCAAGGAAGCGGTCCAGCTGGGCGCTGGCCAGCAGGCGCCCTTCCCGGTCAGTGGTGATCATCACCAGCACCCAGTCACCCTCGCGAATTGGCCCTTTCTGCTCGGCGAAGGGCAGCAGCAGGTCTTTGGGCATGCCCCAGTCCACAAAGGCCCCCACTTTGCTGGTGGAGACCACTTTCAGGGACGCCACCTGACCATGCTGGGCGCGAGGCGTGCGCAGACTGGCCATGGGCCGGCCCTGACCATCGCTGTAGAGGGTCACCAGCACGCTATCGCCGGGGCCTAATTCCTTGCCTTCCACTTCCCGGGCCGGCAACAGCACCTCCCCCAGCGAACCGCCGTCCAGCAGCAACCCGTTATGGATCGGCTTGATGACTTCCAGGGAGTGGCGAGCGCCAAGTTTGGTGGATGCGGTCATGGTTCTAGCCTGTTTGGTTCAAGGGGGCAGGCTGGGCGCCTGAACGGAATAGAAACGAAGGTGGATTACGCCTGC
>Ga0114900_1001324_pt1 | contig 15516 bp, 10 predicted proteins | sample MalvireepMed_231_FD_89685 | JGI IMG/M metagenome (GOLD analysis project Ga0114900, IMG submission 89685) | Marine viral communities from the Global Malaspina Expedition - Malaspina viral metaG DeepMed_231 | ecosystem: Environmental > Aquatic > Marine > Oceanic | place: Mediterranean Sea...
GAACAAGGACTTGCAGATGGAATCAGGGTAACCGCAATCGGCGATGCCGTTGGATCTGTCGCAAGTCGATTAATTGACTCTGCAACAAACCCTGCTTTACCCATTACCGATGTGGCCGAAGTAGCCATAGAAACTATTGTTAATCCTGAATAAACCCCATAAAAAATAATGAGCCTAGGAAAAGTTTTATCGGCCAGAGACGGCCAACATGAGATAACTTCTGTAGAATGTGTCGGCGATGTTGCGGCAATTTCTGAAGTATCGACTATCACCTGTGTAGACCAAGCCTATGCCGGTGTCAAAGAGGTGACCCGTATAACCTGTGTGGCTGATGTCGCCGGTTCGCTCAACGCCAAATACTTCCGAATAAATGATGATACCCAGTCCGCAGGTGTCTGGATTGACGTAGGAAATTCTGGCACGTCGGTGCCTTCTGGGGCGTCCTCCCTGGATCGAGCCATCGAAATCACGACTATCACCTCGGGCATGAGTGCCCATCTTGTGGCTGGAGCAATTGCGACCACACTTCATGCTGACTCTAAGTTTACCGCTTACAATATCGGGGCTGATTTATATGTTACGGATGCAAGTGTCGGCACCCGTGTGGACGCCATTGCTGGAGACTCCGGCTTCCTTATGACCGTGGTCACCCAGGGCACTGCTTCCTGGGATCTGAACGGCAAATACTTTCTGCTTCAGGATACCGCTGGATCAGTGGGAGTTTGGTTCGATGTTGATAACTCTGGAACCTCCATTCCATCTGGTGCTTCTTCGGCAACAAGGGCTATTGAGGTCACCACGGTAACCTCGGGTATGACAGCAAAGGATGTTGCCGGGGTACTTGCCACCAAACTTCACGCAGACTCTAAGTATGCGTCAACTTCAGCTCTTTCGATTGTGACTGTAACTGATGCTGATGCCGGTGCCCGCACAAATATTGCCGCTGGGGATACCGGGTTTACCGTGGCTGTGGCTACAGCAGGTGCCAATGCTGACTCGTTGAATGCCACCTACTTTAAGGTGAGTGATGATGCCGGGACCGTTGGCTTCTGGTTCGACGTAGACAACAGTGGCACCTCGGAGCCAGCCGGATCGGCGTCTCTGGATAGAGATGTAGAAATAACCACGATTGTCACCGGAGATTCCGCATCAACTGTGGCCACCAAACTAGCCGCTGTGGTCAATGCGGATTCTAAATTCGGTGCTACGGCTTCAGATTCAACGGTTACTATCACTGACGCATCGCAAGGTGTCCGAGTGGATGGTGCTGATGGAACCCAGGCTAGTGGCTTTACAGTCACCATTACTAAACAAGGTGCTCTTACCTTTGAGTCGGAATCCATTGAATCCAGTGGAGAAATATTTTCGGTTTTCGCATCAGGAACATTCGCCGCTACTCTCAAAATTCAGTTTTCACCCGACGGTGGAACTACGTGGTTTGATGATTCTGATTTAACTTTTACAGCTAAAGGCAAGGCGAACTTTCAAGTCGCGGCTACAGCTCTAATTAGATTCGAGATTACAAGTGCTACTGGCACCACGGCTATTGATGCCTGGCTGGGTGCGCTTGAAAACGCTTGATTCTAATACAATCTCTCTCTCTTTCTTTTTCAACTCTCGGTAATCACAAAGAGACCCCTATGATTACACCACTGACGATGTACCAACCTTTGCCCGGTGCGCCGGATAACAAGGCTAACCTTTGGTTCATACGAGCAGTCTATCGTGGTGGTTTGTTGTAATTGTGTTACCAAATGACAATATAAACCCTTAACCCCTATACACTACAATGGCTGTTACTAACAATGCTGCTCCTTCTAGAATTGGCCAGGTGAACGCCTCTGGCGATGCGAAGACGCTCTTCCTGAAAGTTTTTGCCGGGGAGGTTCTTGCAACATTTGCGGAAGTGAATGTTATGATGCCCCTCCACCGAGTACGGACTATCAAATCAGGTAAGTCGGCTTCGTTTCCCGCTGTCGGCACCGCTACTGCTGCGTACCATACTCCTGGCGAATCCCTTATTGAAGGTGACAACGGCTATTTGAACCAGGTCAAGCACAATGAGCGGCTCATCCATATCGATGATCTGCTTGTGGCTCCTGTCTTCGTATCGAACCTTGATGAGGCGATGAATCACTACGATGTCCGTGGTGAGTATTCCACTCAGATGGGTCGAGCCTTATCCAATACCGCTGATAAGAACCTTATTCAAAAGGTACTAATGGCTGCCCGCGAGGCGGCGACGATCACCGGTGGAAATGGTGGATCAAAGCTGAGTAAAGGCGCTACCGTGGCAACCACGGCGACCGTTTTGGCGGCTGCGATTTTCGAAGCTGCCCAGACCCTGGATGAAAAGGACGTGCCCGAAGAAGACCGCTACTGCGTGCTTCTCCCGAAGTATTACTACCTGCTCGCGCAGGAATCGACCAAGGTCATCAATCGTGATGTCTCTGGTGCCGGTTCGTATGCTGACGGTGAAGTTCTGCGGATTGCCGGTGTTAAACTGGTCAAGAGCAACCACGTTCCATCCACGGATCTAAGTGCTGCTGTGACTGGTGACAACAACGATTATACTGCTGACTTTAGCGACACTGTTGCTACGGTTTTTCAGAAATCTGCTGTTGGCACCACGAAGCTGCTTGATTTGGCTGTTGAATCTGCTTATCAGATTGAACGTCAAGGTTGGCTGTTTGTCGGAAAATACGCAATGGGCCATGGGACGCTCCGCCCGGAGAGTGCCGTGGAAATCAGCAAGGCTTCATAACAAGAAGTCAGCAACGCTGATTATTTATTGCGATTACTTCTACCCCGAGAGGCGGTAGGTTTCTTAACGACTCTATACTTTCTTCAATACACCCACGTGTGTGTTGTTGTTGTTGTTCCCGCGTTGTTTAGAGAGCCTACCGCCTCTCTTTTTTTCTTTTTGTTACAGAAAACCCCTAACTTTTAAAAAAATAACTTTATGGCCCTAGTATTAACTACAGTTCTTGACGCCGTTAATACCATGTTGAGTTCTATTGGGGAGTCTCCAATTTCAACTCTTGAGGAAAACACAACTGCTGATGCTGCTGTGGCACAGAACTTATTGGATGAGGAGACCCGCGAAGTTCAAGACATGGGATGGAATTTCAATACTGAAGACGATGTTCCGTTTGTCCGCGATGGGGATGGAGAAATTGAGGCACCATCCAATGTCCTTAGATTTACGGTTAACCAGATAAACTTCCAAGACATGCGTCCGGTCATTCGAGGAGCAAAGTTCTACGACGCTGAAAATCGAACTTATGCCTTCACAAAAGACCTCACGGCCAAAGTTGTTTATCTCCTAGATTTTACTGAATTGCCCCAGTCAGCCCGTTGGGCAATCACCCTGAGAGCAACACGGAAATTCTATCGTCGGTTTATGGATGCCGATGATACCGAAGTTTTCACTCGAGAAGACGAACAGGTCGCATGGTCAGCTCTTAAAAGACATGAAGCCGAGACCGGCCATTACAACATCTTTAACGAGTATGACGCTGCCCGACCCCTGCGTAGAGCCTCTCGTTTACGCTATAGCTGATGCCTGGAACACTAATCTCCACAACGGTTCCTAATCTCATTAACGGGGTTAGCCAACAGGCTGACGACCTTAGATTTCCCAGCCAATGTGATGAGCAAATCAACAAGGTGTCATCAGTTGTGGACGGACTGTCTAAACGACCCCCGCTAAACCATATCAAGAAGCTTTATAATTCCGGCATTATCGGAGAAGACAGTTGGTGGTATTCGATAAACAGGGATTTAAATGAGCAATACGCTGTAGTCATTAGAGACAGTCAAACCAAGGAAGACCTTGAGCTTGAAATTTTCGATCTCGACGGAACAGCCATAACCATAAAAAACGACGCTGGATCTGCACTGAGTGACGCTCAAAAGGAATATTTGGTCACATCAGATCCAAAGACGGACCTGAAGGCTGTTACGATCGCTGACCATACAATTATCGTCAATCGTGCCGTTACCCCAGTTATGGACACAACTGTGTCTACTGCGCGTGATCCAGAGGGTTTGGTATTTGTTAAACTCACCCAATACGGGGCGACATTCACGGTTAGACTATATAATGATGTGACAAGTTCGGTTGCTTCTTACACTGTAGTCAAAACCACGACGAGCACTACAACTAATTACCTGGAAAATCAGGGAGCCATAGCTACTCTAATATATACTGCATTAGTCGGTGGAGCAGTTGACGCGGATGATGATTATGATATTTCGGTCGATGGGCCTTTAATACACATCAAAAGAAAGGACTCCACTGATTTTCGTCTTGAGGTGGAATGCACCATTCCCGATGGGTTGTTTGGGTTTAAAGACGAAGTTCAGTCATTCTCTCAGCTTCCAAAAGACGCCTACGATGGTTTCACAATTAAAGTTGTTGGTAATCCTGAAGATGAGGGTGATGATTATTGGGTAAAATTTGTAACGAATACTCCTGGTATTACCAATCGATTTGTAGAGGGCACCTGGCAGGAGACCATTGAACCAGGAACAACGACTACCATTGATGAAGACAAGATGCCACATCTGCTCATCAGTAACGGCCCTGACTTTACTTTTAAACCAGCTACTTGGGTTAACAGGATTGTAGGAGACACTACTACTAACACTGACCCGTCTTTTATTGGATACCATGAAGTAACAAATATCACCACGGTTGCTGATGTAGGTGACTCCCTAAATACCAAATACTTTCTTCTGGAAGACACTGCCGGTAGCGTAGGTTTCTGGTTTGATACTGATGACTCTGGAAGCACTATTCCAGCGGGTGCCACTGCGGCTGATCGTGCGGTGGAGGTAACCACAATTGTAACTGGTGATTCTGCTGCCACAGTTGCGACAAAATTGGCCGTGGCTATTGGTGCTGACAGTCAATTTTCAGCGGCTGCCGCAGCATCTGTGGTAACTGTAACTGACGCCGCTTCGGGACCGCGCACCGACGCAACCGCAGGTGATTCTGGTTTTACGATGGCTACTGCCGTCCAGGGTACAAGCATTTCAATTCGTAATATATTATTCTATCGGAACCGACTGGGATTCCTTTCGGATGAGAATATAATTATGAGTGAGGCCGGGACATTCTTTAACTTCTTCCGAACCACTGTGTTGTCCCTGCTGGATGCGGACCCCATTGATGTGGGAACCAGTCACACTAAAGTATCTATTCTGAATTCCGCAGCGGCAGTGGCAGAAACCATGACGCTCTGGTCCGACCAGACTCAGTTTACACTTACAGGAGAGCCGCTGTTGACTCCTGCTTCCGTTCAGATCCCACAGACTACCGAGTATGTCAATCTGGGTGATGTCGCTCCTGTTACCGTTGGCGATGCCATATTCTTTGCGTTTAATCGCGGTGAATTCAGTGGGATTCGAGAGTATGTTCCGGTTAATCAAGTGACGCAGTTTGCCGGGATGGATCTTACCAGGCACGTCCCACGGTATATTAAGGGCAATGTCACCAAGATCGTTGGTTCAGACGCTGAATCGATGCTGTTTGTGCTCACGGACAACTTCCCCACGGGTTGCTACGTATACAAGTGGCACAATGTCGAGGGCGGTGATCGGATACAATCCTCGTGGTCTACTTTTGATTTTGGAACTTCAGCCACTCTTCGGGATGTTTTTATCATTGAAAGCACAGCCTATATGGTGATCACCCGAACTGATGGAACATTCCTTGAGAAGATGAACCTTGAAGACGGGCTCAAGGATGACGACAGCAATATCACAGTTAGACTAGATCGTAGGGTTACCGAGGCTGATTGCACCAGCATAGCCTACAGTGCTATTACTGGCAACACCACTATGGATCTCCCCTATACGCCTCTTGGGGGCGACCTGGTAGCTAACGGCGACTTTGCCCTTGGGAGTGGGGATGTATTTACCAATTGGGTGTTGTTTCCAGATGCACCTTCGACGATCAAACAAGATGCAACCGCCGGTGTCGGTGGAGGTCGATGTATCGAATTTGAATTCCTCACCGCTGCTAATCTGTCGTATGTCGTTCAGCGTAATATTCTGGAGATCGGGCGCACGTATGAATTGACCGTATCCACTAAACACGATGGAACCAAAACCGGTCAAATTCTGTTGTCGGTTGAAGGCGAATCTACCAATCCTCTTCAAACAGATGTCTTTGTGGGAACACCCTCAACGGTTTACCAGACGTTCACCGTGGAATTTGTGGCCGTCTCAACGAACTTGCTGATCAAGGCTAACACCCTGGACGGCGGGACCATGAGCGGGTTACACATTTATATCGATGATGTTGTCGTCAAACCTGCGGGCACAACCTCAGAAGTCGTGGTCCTCACCCGAACGACTGAAGATGTTTCCCGGAATATCGCCGTTGGAAAGGTCAGCTTCAGTGGCGACACAGTAACGATCCCTGGAGATTTATCCGGGACACCGCTGTGGTTGGGAATGACCTACACTTCCAAGCAGGTGCTCACAAGACCAACCCTACGGATACAATCGGCAACCAAGGGGAGCACTGTGGTGAACACCGGTCGATTTCAGGTCCGATATGGTAAAATTACCTACGATGATACCATGGTTTTCGACGTGAAAGTCCTCCCCCTTTATCGATCACCCTACACCTACACCTTCCAGAACAGCCATTTGAATGTGGGCAACGCCATTATCGACCAGGGGCTTACCCCGGCAGATGGTGTGTTTCGCTTTCCTGTCTTCTCTCGAAATGATCAGGTTGCGGTGGAGATAATCAATAACACACCCTTCCCGTCTAACCTCCTGAATATCCACTGGGAAGGGAAATACTTCAGAAAGAGTAGAGAGGTTTAGTAGAGCATTAACATGAAACCTGTAGTTTATCCCAGTGGAACCATTCGTAGTTCCGTGGTAACCGATGCCGCTCGATTGGAGCCAATTTTACGGATGGAGGATCGCCGGGAGTGTCTAACGATTCGTGGACCCTCGACTAACATCCAGAAGGTGCTTGAAAGAGGCATTGAATCCTCCTCTCCCAGTTACACTTTGGAGTCACCCGACGGCAATCGAATAATATGTATCCTTGGAACAGTCCCTCATTGGTACGGGAGTCCCGTGGGTGCTGTGTGGATGGTTGGTTCATCAGAAATCGAAAAGATAGTTTATGATTTTGTCCGAAATTCGGCTTACTGGGTAAGCCGGTTGTTTGATGATAAGTATGATGTGTTATTAAATTCCATTGATAGTCGAAACACCCTTCATCTTCGTTGGCTAAAGTGGCTTGGTTTCAAGTTCATTGGTCAGCATCTTGTGAGTGGTATAAACTTTTACGAATTTCTTAAAACCCGAATATAAAATATGTGTGATCCAGTTATAGCACCAATAGTTATGGGGGTGGTTTCTGGCGGATTGCAAGTAGCCGGATCTGTAGCTAGACATCAAGGCCAACAGGAAGCAGCCAATCAAACGCTGGCTTATCAACAGCAGCTGACCGGAGCCGCTCAAGCAGTTGCAGCCGATCAACAATCTGCGGTTAGACAACGGCAAGCCCAGGAACATGAGTCCTTTGCCCGAGATTCAGAAAAAGCTCGTATAGCTAATGCTGAAGCCCGAGCTACAGCCAGGGTTAGTGCGGGAGAAGCCGGTATTACCGGGTCTTCTGTGGATGCGTTGCTGCAGGAATTTAGTATGCAAGAGGGTCGATACTTTGAAGCAAACCTCAGACAATCTGAACTATTGGATATGGGAGCTGATTCTGAAATTGATTCTATTCGCCAGGGGCTTAACTACCAGACTCTGAGAATCAATGCTCCTGTGAACCGACCAAGTAGACTTGCCACCGGTTTGTCGATTGGTGGAGCGATCATTGGTGCTGCGTCAACAATGTACGATCATCCGGCATTTGTACAAAGAAGAGCTGATAAAGCGGCTGCTAAAGCGGTTCCTAAAATTATAAACCAAAGAGGCAATATTAAACAAAGTGGGGTATCGCGAATTTCTTATTAATAGGTAAAAAAACACCCTAATGGCAAAACTCAGACAACAAACCGACCAACCTCTTGGTGGGGCAGCTAGAGGGCTTCAACCCACAGCTAGACCAAGGTCAGTTCCTATTGGTGCAACACCCCCGTCTACCGGAGAGAACAAGCTTATTCAGTTGGCCCGCGCTCTTGGTCCGTTAAATCAAGTTTTGCGTAATGTGTCTCTTAAAACTCAAGAGAGACTATCGGAAGAGGGAATGGTTCAGGGAGCCTTGATTGCCGAAAAACTTGGTGCAAGGGCTACTATGGACGATCTTCATGCCGAATTGAAGTTTAGGGGCGTTAAGCAAAGAAAACTACCGTGGGTTAGAATAGGAGCCGAAACGAGGTATGGAGAACTACATGCAAGAGCTAGTTTTAAAGCCGGGTTTAAGGAGAGGTTTTACGAAACTTTGGGTGATAATCCCAAAACTTCCCGAGAAGATGTTATCAACGAGGTCTACCAGTCGGCGTATGAATCACTCACAATAAACAGTAAAAATGTTGATAGGGGTTTCTTAAGTGCTTTTCAGCAGGAAAGCCAGTTATTCAATAGAAGGGTAGATGAGGAAAACATAAAACTGAGAGACCTTTTCCATGATAATACCCGAAGGGACAAAACTGGAGAAATAATTGATATATTTAGAAATTCCTCAGATCCAAATAAAACAGAGAATTTTCATATAGAGATAAATAAACATCTATATGGACACCCTCTTGATAACCCTGGAGAAGGATCTTATTCAAATGAAATGGGTAGGGGACAAATCGCTGGAGAGTTATCTAAAAACCTAAAACAGTATGCTTTGCATTTGTTGATTAAAGGAGGTAAAGCTACAGAGGAAAATATTGATGAAGTACATGATCTAATAGAATTGTGGAAGAATATTCTTATTGGTAAAGGCCGTCTTGGGGATACGCAAGTGTTCAAGGATGCAATGTTGAGTGTTTACTATCAAATACCTAAAGATCCCAATACCACAGACGACGAGATATTTGAACAAGCAAACAATGATCGAGAATATGGAAGAATAGATGCTGCAACAATATTAAATAGGTATGGCGGAACAATTACCCTACAGCAAATAGACTACGAGCTGGCGGGTAGTACCGAAAGCCCTGTACGGATAGAAGCCACAAGGGCTCACTTGCGTAAAAATCTGACTAAAAAGACTGAGCGGGACGTTGTAACCGCAATATACAACGCAAGGGCTTCTTTGGACTGGGAAGAAGTAATAAGGCTAGTAGAGATCAACGAACCATTAGGTCTAATAGAACCTGAATTCGCAAACAAGCAGAGGGAATGGGCGAATAATGTTAAAAGCGGATCGTTTTATGCCTCAAGTGAGGAATTGTTTGAGTTAGAAACGGAAGGTTTCCACGAAACAAATTCTCGGGGGGACAGAACAGGCCAATTTCAATTGGGTTCGATGTTCGCAGATCAGTCAAATGTACAGCTTTACTTTTCTACATTCACTGAACCTGAGAAAAGGGCATTGGCGAAAGGGTTTACCTCCGATTATAGAGAACGTTTAGTAAGGCTTATTGCAAAAGAAATAACGGTTGTCTCAGAGGATGGTGTTGAAACTATAAGAGAAGACGCAAAGGCACATATAAGATCAATACTGAATGATCTAAAGGACACGGCAAAAGCCGATGCTATAGCTGCTTTTGATTCAAAAATAAAATATGATGGGATTAAGAAAGCAGATGACAGCAAAACTGAGCGGACGTTAGCCTATGCCAATTCCGTAGAAAACGCACTTGTTATTAAGAGAGGTCTCTGGAATAGCTACGGCTTTAGGGAGCTTCGTTTAATTTTGTCAGGTTTTAATCCTTTAGACAAAGATGGTCCAAACTACGCCTCAAACCTACAAGCCTTGGCAAATGGCATGAAAATCAGAACGGGGACACTTCCAGGTGATGAGAAATGGAGACTGGCAGAAAGTTTTAAGTCGTATTACATTCTAGTTAAGTCTTATAGCGGTTTCACCTATAAAGAATTAATGGAGGGAATAACCAATGAGGGTATATATTTTAATGTAGAAGATATAAACTATAAAAATATTCCACTTTTTATAAACCAAGCAGCGTTACTAGAGGCTTTTAACAACGGAGTGACGACCAAAGAATTTGGTGAAATTTACATGAAATTTTACGATGCGGACAAGTGGCCTAATATGACTCCAGGTAGTTTCTTTCTTGATCAATCGGCTGCTATTTTACAAAGAGTCCAGTTGGATAGAGAAATTCGTGAACAATACTTACCTGAAATTAGAGATCCGAAATCTCGCAGCCTATGGTCTACTATATTGGGGCGGACCTCTACTAGCCTTATTAATAGGTATGCTCAGGTCGCTTTGACCGGTGAACCCTCTAGCCGAAGACTTTTGAGAGATGCATTAATCGAATCCCAGCTCCCTCAACAGGTTCGCGAGTGGAGTCCCCAAGCTGACAACCCCTTGCGGCACAGATGGTTCAATAGAGGAGACGTTTCAGATAGGAATACGGAAGTTTTAAATACCATAATAGAATCGGCAAAACCTGATGCTGAAAAAGATGTTGATATTAGTGGTGAACAGATCACTTCTGATGAGAATAAAAAGGCTGTAGTAGAGCCCAACCTGGTCCGTGCGAAAACCGTAGAGTCTCCTAAGAAGATGACTGCTGATGAAAGGATGGCGGCGGATCGCGAGGAGAGAGCACGAAGGATGGCCGAGGATCGCGAGGAGAGAGCACGAAAGCTGGCCGAGGATCGCGCAGAAAGAGAATAAACATCAAAAATAATATATATTATAAAAAACATGCCAACACTTACTCAACGTCCTGAGTCTCCTGAAACTATTGATGATTATCACGATATTATAGAAAGGACTTCCTTACAAGGAGCGGGTAAGAGAGCTGAAAATATTAGAGAAGACCAACATTGGTTAATGGATTCGTTTTACGCGCCCTTCCGTGGGGCTCTTGGTTCGTTACAAGGTGCATGGAATTTAATAGATCACGTAACAGGTGATGATTATTTGCCAGATTGGGAAAACAATCCACTTGGAGAATCCAGGACAAAATTTGCGAGGGCTGTTGAAAGTATCAGTCAGTTTGTGGTGGGTTTTATTCCGGCATTTAAAGGGTTACAGGTAGCTGGACGAATGGGCAAAGCCTTTGGAGCTGCAAAGTACTTCCAACGGAGACCGAGAATGTTAGAACTGACAAACGCCGCTACAGCCGGGGCTTTCAGTGACTTTACGGTATTTGATGGTAACGAGGCACGATTAGCAAATTTGATAGAAAGTGTTCCAGCATTACATAATCCAATCACGGAATTTCTGGCTGCTGATCCAGAAGACCCTGAACTCTTGGGCCGGTGGAAGAACGCTCTCGAAGGTATTGGGCTAGGTGCTATAGCTGATGGCTTGTATTTGGCTATTAGAGGTGTGAGCAGAGGCGTCAAGGTCAAATACAATGGTGGAACCCATGAAGAGACTATGAGGGCCCTCACGGCTGATTTCAGGGAAAAAAGTATCATCGATTTGGCATTAGAGACAAACGATCCTTCTGATGTGCTTACCATATTGAAGGAGGCGGGTGCTACGACTACAGTTACTTTTAAACCGCTCGGGCCCGGGGGGCTTAAAATCGGGGGTAAAGAAATCCCATACCAACGACCCGATGAAGCCGCATTTGATGTTGTAGGTGCCGCAGCCGATGCCGCAGGTAAAGGCGCAAAGGAACCAAAAACAACCGCTGAACTGAACCAAGAATGGCGAGAAACCGGAGGGGAGCCTCCTGGATCATCCGATCTTCCTAAAGATCCCGTTCCAGAGTTACGTTTTAAAGATTATGTAGCGGATAGACTTAAGGCGAAGAGAGATGGAACGTCATTCAATCCTGATCTACAGGTGGGCGAAGAAATTAACCTTGAAACTCTTTCTACAACGCCGCAAATGCAACAAGTGATATACCAGCGTGCGATGATTCTAGTAGAGCAGCACGGAAAAATTGAATCACAAAGTTGGTTTCCAACCCTAAGAGACATGTATCTTAAAGAAAAGGAGGAAATCTTCAACATATCGCATGAAGAAGCGGTGACCTTGTTTAATGCAAATCTTAAAGCGGTTAAGAACGCTTCTGCAATCCAGTTTGTTGCCCATGATTTTATGAAGCAGACGTTAACAGTGTTTGGTAACGCTGTGAAAAAAGCTGCCAATAGTGGCTCCGAAACTGATATACTTAAAGCTATTGAAATGATGCAAAAAGCTGATGAAGCAGTAGTGATATCCCTTAATTATAAAAGATTTGGGGGACAAATGCTGAATTCCAATAAAGCTTATGTACAAATCTCTGGCTATGAAACTCCAGCGACAAGGGCCCAAATGCTTGAGGAATTGGGCGGTCTTGATTACCTTAAAGAACAAGTCTATAAGATGAATTTGGCTGCTGCGCCCGGTGGTAATAATGCGGGTTTAGTTTCTCTACTTAGAAACCAGGTATCCCTTGGAGGAAAAATATTTAAAGTTCACAATGAATTTTGGATAAATTCCATATTATCAGGTCCAAAAACATTTATGGTAAACATGTTTGGTAACACCATAGCCGCTATGTATTTGCCTTTTGAAGCTGCTGCCGGTGCGGCATTAATGGGTAATAATAATGCTTTCAGATCATCACTCATGCGCTACACCTACATGTGGGACTTTATAGACGATGCCCTGAAGATGACTGCACGGTCGTTTAGGGAAAAGAAAAGTATCCTAGACCCAAATCGTACGATTATGGATACTTGGAACCCCGCAGATAAGGGGAGTATTAGTAGTGAAATGTTTGGCCTTGATCCTGATAGCCCCTTCGGCCAACTTTCGAATGGTCTTGGTAATCTTATCCGCCTACCTACTAGGGTTCTAATGGCCTCGGATGAATTCTACAAACAGTTAAACGGAAGATCCGCATCCAAAGCCCATCTCTATAAGCAAGCTTTAGATGCGGGTATGAGAAATACTGCGGATATTGGAAAATATGTAAATGAACGCTGGCAACAGATGATTAGAACTAGCGGACAACTTTACAGCGAAGGTGCAATCGTACGTGAAGCCATTGAGAAAGCCGATGCAGAGGGTCTCAAGGGTCTTCAAAGAAATGAATTTATAAAATCCTACCGGGACGAAAACTACAACCCAGAACATGGTGTTTTTGGGGGCGCATCCGCAGCCGCTGATTATGGTAGGGAAGTAGCTGGAGAAGCAACCTTTACAACTCGTACAGGCCCAGAAGCAACAGGACTTAGTGGAATATCAAGAAGGGTTCGGCAGATGTCGTCTAAGCATCCCATGGTTCAACTTATGGTTCCCTTTGTTACCACACCCACAAATTTATTATTCTTTGGCGGACAACGCACCGCATTCTTAGCACCTCTTTTTGCCAATAATCGCTTAATACAAGGTGTGTATCAACGGCATTTTGCAGACATGAATTCAGGGGACGCCCTCATACAAGCCTCAGCCCGTGGTCGTCAAGCAATGGGATTTGCACTATGGGTAGGAGCGGGTGCTCTTTACGCCAAAGGAAAAATTACCGGAGGTGGACCCGCAGATGAAGGCCAACGAAAAAACCTCAGAGCCACTGGTTGGCAGCCATACAGTTACAAAACCGATGATGGAACCTACGTATCGTTTAGACGACTTGATCCCTTTGCCACATTCTTTGGGCTTGTTGCTGACTGGAGCGAAATAAACTTCAGATCCGAAGAACACTTTAGTGAGCCATTAAAGACTTTCGGCTCTGCCATAGGTATATCTTTAGCCCGAAACATACACAACAAATCCTACCTGTCAGGTATTAGTCAGGTAATCGACGCCTTTGGAGAACCGGATCGATATATGGCCCGGTGGGCTAGAATGAGAGCGGCATCCTACATCCCCAATCTAATTGCCCAATCAAAAGTAACCTTGGCTGATGATACATATCTTAGAGAAGTTAGAAATGTTTTTGATGCCTGGAAAGGCCGACTGCCAGGGGTTTCCACAAGTCTTGAACCCCGGAGAAACATTCTGGGGCAACCCGTGGATGCCACCATAGCCTCTGTTCCTTTATTCAGTGGGGCTTCTATCCCTGATTGGGTAAGCCCCATAGCTATCAGCCATGAAAAAAATGATCCGGTAATGAAGGAAATAGCAGCTCTCCAACACGGATTCAGTCTACCATCTACGACACTATCTGGATCTGTTGATATGCTGGAATTCAGGAACAAAGATAACCGGTCATCCTACGATCACTGGCTTGAGGGTCATGGTACAGTTAAAATTGGTGGACGAAATCTCCATAATGCTCTTGGTCGATTAATCCGTTCTAATAGTTATAAACGCCTTAGTTATGCCGATACTCTTGAGGGATTCGACAGCCCACGTATCCAGCAAATACGAAGTCTTATAGGACGTTATCGCAGAGCGGCTTTAAAACAAACCTTCAAAGCCTACCCTGACTTTTATGAAAATTATATGGTTACAAAAAGAACAAGGGATGATTTACGCAGAGGACAAAATCCACCCTCAATATTAGAACAGCTTTCTACAACATATTAGAATTACTACACATATAAACCTTAAATTTCACAATGGCTCTATCATACGTCGACTATACCGGAGACAACTCCGAAACCGAATTCAGTCTCACCTTTGATTATATCAAACAAGCTCATGTTACGGTTCAAGAAAATGAAGTAACGAAAACGAATGCCGCCGGTGCTGGTAACTATACTATCAATGAGACGACAAAAAAGGTGGTGTTCGGAACCGCTCCCGGAACGTCGGTTAGAATTCATATCTTTAGAACCACCCCTAATACGATTGCGACTTCCTCCATTGCTTTTACCAAGGGATCAGGAATTCGAGAACAGGAACTTGATAACCTCCAAAAAGAAGACCTGTATATAGCCCAGGAGATCCAGGACTCACTCAAAGGCACTCACGATTACCTGCTGGTCAATGAACGGTCATCCGATCCAGCCAACCCCTCCGAGGGTCAATTCGTTATTTGGATGAGTGATGGAACCGGAGCAGGTGATGATGGAGATATCATGATTAAAATCCAAGCCGGTGCTGTGGTGAAAACCAAGACCCTTGTTGATTATTCTGCGTAAGCCACCACCAATGAATAAATTTGAAACTGCGCTGATCGAACTACACACCGAGGCGGTTAAAAAGCTGATTGAACGCATCCAGGAGGATGAATGTCCAGCCGCTGTCATTAAAGAAGCCAGGGAGATGCTCCGGGATAACCGCATCGACCTTGCTCATCCCTTCCTGAAGGGGACTCCAATGGCGAACCTGGCAACTGTCCTTCCGTTCGCCGATGACGATGGTGATGTAGCCGTTGAAAATTAATGGACCCCCAACTCAAGGACTTCAGAAACTTTCTGTACCTTGTGTGGAAGCACCTGAGATTGCCTGATCCCACCCCGGTGCAATACGACATAGCCAGCTACCTTCAACACGGGCCCCGTCGTAGGATA
>Ga0114900_1001331_pt1 | contig 15479 bp, 14 predicted proteins | sample MalvireepMed_231_FD_89685 | JGI IMG/M metagenome (GOLD analysis project Ga0114900, IMG submission 89685) | Marine viral communities from the Global Malaspina Expedition - Malaspina viral metaG DeepMed_231 | ecosystem: Environmental > Aquatic > Marine > Oceanic | place: Mediterranean Sea...
GCTTCGTTGTTCGCCCGACTTAATCTTTTCGGGCTGGCATTTACAGTGATCGAACTCGGTTCTACTTGGTATTACAACTACAACACGCGCAGTCAGCTTGATGAGTGGATTAGTAGCACGCCTTGGAGTAATGACCCACGAAAGAAAAGGGATCACGTTATCGACGATTACTTGGCGGCTCTGGAGCAAACCCGCGATTGGCTAACATTAACGCGCGCCGGGAAAAATGATGATGGCCGCCAGGGTTTTCACCTGAATTTTTATGGTTTACCAGCAGATGCCTTGAAAAAGCCGATCACAGGGGCACCATCTCACAAGGTTTCACTCGCTTGCTGGCTTGTTCAGCCAGAAGCGGGTTGGTGGGTGTTTTCCCGGGACCCAGAGACTTGGGTTCGGGCCATGGCACCGCTTTCGGAAACACTTTGGGTGAACGAGAATGCAGACTTTCTTCAAATTGGCTTCTACCCGCCCAAACACCAGAAAACCGAATATGGACGCGAGACAAGCGAGATGGCCTTGATGGTAAAGATAGAGACCTTGCACATCGAGGAGCGTTACACCGGAAGTGTCTACATGCTGCGCATCAAGCCGGATAGCGAGTTTCCCTTGTTGCCGGTTCAGGAGGCGCCGATTGAGCAAGCAGTTTGGTGGGAGCTCGATTGGCCACTTGTTCCTTTTGAGGCAGTTGCATGAAGAAAATAGCAGATAACAAGGCACCTAGAGCAGGCAACTCGGACACGTTCAAAAGCGGCAAGGTAACCTATCTTTCGCCACTTCCGTTGCCCACCGGATTGCCCCCCGTTGATCACAGCCATATTGTGGCGGAGGTCACGGATGAATACTTGGAACTTGGAGCGTTTACGCCAAACGTGTTTGGTTGGCAGTTAACTTTGGCCATGCCGATGTTTGTGGTTGTACTCTCAGTCATCGTTGCCCCCACCCTGTTCTTCTTTCTCGGCCTGTTGTGGGGTAAAGGATTTGGGGATGCCATTGATATTTGGCTCTTATTCTTTCAAGAGGGCCTTCAGTATGGAGCTGGATTTGGTTCTGTTATCTTGCTGATAGCCCTTTTCCCTACCCTGCAAGCTCACTTCAAACTCCGGGGTGTAGTGCCCACCCGCTTCAATCGCCAACGCCGGGAAGTCTGCCTGGTGCCGTCGGATTCGGATACGCCTGTCATCGTGCCTTGGGAAGAGTTACAAGCCTGGGTGATTCAGGCCCAGGGGGTTACCCAGTATGGTGTCCAGCGGCAGTTCGGCTTCGGCTTTGGTGGTACGGATCCGAAGACTGGCAAAGGCACAAGCCTTGAGCTGATGTCGGCGGGGCTACCTCTGGCCATAAGCACCTGGGAAGCGTTGCGCGCTTACATGGAATACGAAGTAAACAGTCTGGCAGAGATTCAGGACCCGTTGGAACTGCAAAAACCCGGCGACCCGCCTTGGGAAGGTGTTCATACTTTTTATAATGCCCGGGACCGCATGCGTCGTCGTCGCCGCGAAGGTGAGGTGGGCTGGTACTATCCTTTCTTATGGTACTGCTACCACCTGTTGACCCTATGGACTTTACCCAACCACCTGACCGAGTGGGAAGTTCGCAAACTGAAACGCTTGAACCGCCGGGCAACCCCGGAGGCCGCCCAACGCTGGTCTGAGGCGCTACCGGAGGCGCAATGGGCAAAACCGAGTGACGAACTGAAGCGGCTGAGTGAAAAGGTACGCCAGAAGCAGAAAGCAAACCCAGGGCGATTGCCTTATGAGGTATTTGCGGAGGTGTACAGTGAAGAGGATCGAGTGCCGCAGGCATCGAACCTATGATTAGGGACTAAATCATTATCAAGGACGACATTATGACCACGGCTATAAATGCAATCTGTAATGCCTGTAACAACACCATTGCACTGTCACAAAAGGACCTGGAGCAGCTTGGAAGATCGGAGCCACTCCCCTGCAGCGAATGCGACGTCATGCTAAAGATCACGCCGGACGCAAATTCAGAGCGCAACGCAAAACTCTCGGTATTTGCGTTGACGATAGGGGCGGCCGTCGTTGCGATTGTGGCCTTGATCAATATCTTTGGTGATGCCGGCTTTCCGACTTATTTTGTTGCGATACCGTTCATTCTGATTTCCACAGTACTGGTGTCCAACCTCAGTAATAGCAAACTCAATTTGGAGCGCGTTGAGTGAGCCTTCGCTGGCTTGGATCTGTTCATGGGATGGTGGTGTCATAGGGGGCGAGGGCGACCTTGAAAGCAGTTGAGAGAAAGGATGAACTCCCGTTGCTCCCTGAGTCTAGAAACAAAGGACGGCGCCTTGGCCAAGATTTGCAACCGGTTGGTGACTACGCTGGTATTGAGCCCTATTACCGTGTTAGCGAAGACGTGGGTGCAGTTCAACATCAGGATCAAAGTGACTCGAGAGCTTTTTATTCAGATGATTGGTGGTGGAATCAGCGTCAGATTCGTTTCTTGAATGGCAAGGCGTTTCTCGGACTGTCGGCATTAGTACTGCTCATACCCTATGCATGGGGTGGTGCGGTTTTGATTGGCGGTGCATGGTGGTTCTACTATTGGCTGTATCAATTGGTCGTTGATGCGACCGATACCGTCTTTATGTTGGTAATGCTGATTGGAGTTGTCGTTTGGATTCCACTTTCAATTCTTATCCTTATTAAAACCATGCCTTGGGTCATGGGTGCTTTTGCCCTGTTACTGAGACCCTTTGACAAGTTCCTCGGTAAGCTCTTGGATAGAGGCCATAAAGCAGGCGAAAGCTACTTCAATCGTGAAACCGGTGAAGTGAGCTTTGCAATGTCGGGCGGCAAGAAACTGAAAGCCCCTTTTGAGGAGTTCGATGCCTACGTGGAGCGAGTCATTGAAGCCGGCGGTGTCTTTTATCGTCTGATGTTTGTGCATCGCTATACCGCCAAACAATTCAGCCAGACGTCCCTGGGCCGGGTCGAGCCCTCGAAAGAAGAGGTGATGGCGCTTTGGGACATGCTTCAACGCTACATGGATACCTCCCAGCCCTTGCCGGATGTGCCAAGGCTGGAACCGTTCCGGCATCTGGATCCGGTCACTGCGGAGCATGACGAGCGTACCGGGCGTAATCCTCGGTTCTGGCGAGACTTGGATCTGGAAGCCTGGAAAAAAGGCGAAGGTGCTGAGTGGTTGAGGCGCCAGGTGGAGTATCCGTGGGATAAGCGCCGTTGCAAACTTACGCCGCAACTGGGCAAGATATCGATGGAAGAATACCGCAAACTACGACCGGCCGAGGCTTGGCCAATTTGAAATTACAAGGATAGTAAATTATGGATCGCCAAATAGAAGATCTCATGAAGCAGGGCTTAAGCCGTCGCGAAATCTTCGAACAGCTCAAAAAGCAGTCGGGCAATCAAATGCGCCTAGCTAATAAGATTGCAACGTTGGAGCCTGGCTCACCGTCCAGGCAAACCGTCTTGCTCAACCGGTTCCTACTGATCCTCTGCCAGCTATGCCTATTTCTTCAACCATTTCCCGGTTGTTTCAATCGTGGGTGTTCTGTTGGCGATTTCAGGGGGCGTGCTTGCATATTCAGTAAAGGTTCGACTGTTTCCTCACATGGGGTTTATGGATGTGAAGAAGGATAAAAACGGGATGTATATTTTTGAATAATGTTCAGGATTGGCACCCGTAACTTTACGGATTCTTCCAACTGGCGAACTGAGGGCTAAAGCCGGGAAGAGATCCGTAAGTCAAGAAATCGGTCGGTTTAGAAGGTACGCCGCAGGCCTCTAGTCAGTGATTGGACGGTCTATTTTCCTTGAATTGACCTTATTTCAGAGATTTATTACCCATGGAGGGGATTAGATGCGCGCAATTTACGTTGCGTTCCTGTTCGCGATCGCTCTTTCCAGCGGTTGCACACCCGGGCCTGAGAGCTTGGTATTTCAGCCCGAACCAGGGGATGTACGTTACTTCAACGTCAATGAATCGGTGATGATTCAGGCCAGGGGCGGTTTTCCCGGCACCGAACGCTACTATCATCTGTCCAGTATAGTGAAGGCAGAAGCTACACCTGGGGATAAGGACAGCTCTGAAGTCCGTTCCAATTCGTTATCTTCGACGTTTGCAAAAGATGGCCGGGTTCTGTTTACCAAACAAGAGCCGCCGGCGTTCAGCGAGTCGTTGGCCGCCATGAATGACTTGCTGCACTCTGGCATTATTGAGCATATCGACGGGAGCGGCCAGGTACGAGACGCGACATTCAACAACACACAAGCCCTGGCAGCACTTGACGGCAAAGCGCTGGAATCGGCCCTCATCCGAAGATCGCTCAGCGTCATAGCTGCCTATCAGCCGCGCCTCCCGGACCAACCGTCCCAGGTTGGGATGAGCTGGCGTGCAGAGCCATTGGTGTCAGGTGGCCTGTCGTTGCCAGCACTTCGCTATGAAGTCAGTCATCAAACTGCTGACACAGTAACCCTGAAATTCCGGATGGACGAAAGGGATGAAGGCCCATCCGACGAACTTTCCCCCCAGAACGGCCATGAATTAAAGGCGATCAAATTCGAAGGGTTTGTCGAGCTTGAACGTGAGTCAGGTTGGCCCCGCCGGGCCCATGTGCTTGCCCATCGGGAGCTTGACGATAGTGGTGGCAAGGTCATTCTGTCCCAGAACTATACCCTGGAGCAGAGTGGGATCCGGCCTGGTTCGAACCGCGATATGGTTTACTTGAATGCATCGTCTGCTCTCTATCACGACCGTACCCGAATCTCCGACCCCTGGTTCAGGTTCGAATATGTACCCCCGTTTGGGGAGAAAACGGTGGAAGAGTCGTTTGATCTTATGAAGCGCACCTTGCTCTGGTTTGGTACCGAGGCAAAACAAGGTCCGGTGGGGCTGGACTTTCAGCAGCAGGTGTCAAAGTTCTCGTCGGTCCTTTTCCATTATCCGGCATCGGTCAGGTTGTTGGATGCACAAGGGAGTCCCGTCACTGATGTGGCTGTGGTTAATCCCACGTTCTGGAGGCGAAGCTGGTATCTCAATGACGAGGAGAGCAAGCCATCAATGATCCCGTTCATCTCGGAGGAGCTTTCCACCGACCAGTTGAACTCCATTGCCAGCGTTGAAATTGATTTGCCAGTCACGGTGCCTGATAAACTCTATACCGTTACGTTGGCTCCCACTGATACGCTCCTCGAGATAGAAAACAGCGGGCTGACGATTGCGGTAGATGAGTGGTCGTCTGAGAGGGTGCTTTTGCGGGTGTCTCGAGCTGAGGGCTTTTTGCCAGAGGCTTTACCGCCGATCAGCGCGATGCCTGTGACTCAATCAGGAGAGCCTTTACCGACTTTCTTTACCCGGAAGAGTCACAGCCTGTTTGAGCCAATTCGGAAACCTCTGGCTGAGCAATTTACAGACCGGGAATTGATGTGGAAGCAATCGGAGTTCGCCGCAGCGGTGGTGCAGCATGTGGAAAGCCTGCCTATCGCGGAGCGGTATGGCGATCTGATCTACGACCTTAAAGCGCCAGAGGGTGAAGCGATCAAAGCGGTTGAGGTCAACCTGTATTCCACCAGAAATGAAACTCGAACCTTTTCCGCACCCAATGCCCAGCCAACACTGAAAGGTGGTGAGGTTACAGGAGAGCGGTTTTTAACTTACTCCGATTTCTGGGACTATGACTTTGCCGTAGCAGATCTAAACGCAGTCAGCGCTGGAAGCAGTCAAGCTAAAGAGCTGGCTGTCGAGATGCATATTGTTCAACCCGGCGCCGAGGGCGATCTGGTCAGGATTGATTCAAACACCGTAGAGGTATCGGAAAAGCTGTATCGGGAGCTCGACGCCTGGCGCGCCGAGCACCAGATTCCCGGCCTCCCGGTTGTGGCCTACACCGCAGATGGCCTGGCTTTAAAACCAGTCTCAAGCGGTGTCTTTGGCGCATCAGATCCAACCGGAAAGCCGGATAACCGGAGGCTTCGGTTCTGGGGGAAGGTGGCAGAGGTTCATTACCCAGTACATGTGGGCAAAGAATGACCTCGACGACTTACCAACTCCCCACATTCTCCATACTCGCCCAAGGCTCCCGAGCCAGCAGCGCATCGCCTTTCTGCAGCAACTCAATGGAAATCCCGTCCGGCGTCTTGATGAACGCCATATGGCCATCCCGGGGTGGGCGATTGATGGTGACGCCACTGGCCTGAAGTTTCTCGCACAGGGCGTAGATATCGTCCACCCGGTAGGCCAGATGGCCGAAGTTGCGGCCGCCGGTGTATTCCTCTGGGTCCCAGTTGTAGGTCAGTTCGATCATGGGCGCCTTGTCTTCCCGGGCCCGCGCTTCGTCTTCCGGGGCGGCGAGGAACACCAGGGTGAAGCGGCCTTTTCCGTTGCTCTTACGGCTGATTTCTACCATACCCAGCAAATCGCAGAAGAAGTGCAGCGTGTCGTCCAGGTTGCTCACCCGGATCATGGTGTGCAGGTATTGCATAAGGTTCTCCTTGGCTGGCCAGGTTCTGAATTGTGTACCCCACAGTTTACGGTATTCTTCGGCTATGACTAAAAACGAGATTACCGAGACGTTGCTGGCGCTCGAGGTGCCGGCGGTCCGGCACCTGGCTTGGCTGTGTCTGTCGCCTCAGTTGTTAAAACATGAGCTCAGTTTCGATCCTGCCGCCCATCTGCCCCCCGAATTCCTGGAGACGTTGAAACGGTGGGAGCGGAATCCTGAAGCCTTGCCTGTTCGGTTGGCGGAAACTCCGGAGCGTCGGCTTGGCCACTATTTCGAGCGCTTGTACGAGGTATTACTGCGGGATCTGTTGGGTTGGGACATTGTACTGCAGAATCAGCAGGTTCAGGCCGAAGGGCGGACGCTGGGTGAGCTGGATTTTCTGGTTCGCAATCGGTACTCCGGCCAACTGGAGCATCACGAAATTGCCATCAAGTTCTATCTAGGCTTCGTAACAGAGGCGAATCAGATCCAGTGGTACGGACCCAATGCCCGGGATCGGCTGGATCTGAAGACTGAGCGCCTGCTGAATCACCAAAGCCGCTTGTGCCAGCGACCAGAAGCCCAGGGCTTGCTGGCCAGTGTTGGCGTCTGCGAAACAGTTACGCCACGAATTTTCATGCCAGGCTATCTGTTCTATCCGGTTGCTCAAACGCTGCCTGAGGCCCCGGCACAGGTGCCGAGGGAGCATCTGAAAGGTCACTGGATGAGGCTTGATCAGGCCCGGCAGGAGAATATCTCTGGCTGGGTACCCCTGTTCAAGCCGGACTGGATCGGCCCCTGGGCTCAATCGGCTGCGCCGGATACAGCATCGGCGAGGGCGGCGTTTGATCGGGTGGAGTGCGCCGGGATACCCCAGTTGTTTGCCGTTTTGAACAGGCGGCCGGAATCCGATCGCTGGGTAGAGCGCAACCGGGTGTTCGTTATGCCGCCTCAGTGGCCGGGTGGGGGCGCCTAAGACCGTTGTAGGGGCTGTTCGGTTCACAGAAACGGGCGTTGGTCGTTGTCACATTCGTGACACGGTTCTAGAATTCCGGGCTGTTCAGGTGGCATCAGGACGATGCCCGTAAGCCAAGGAGATGCCCTGATGGAAGATTGGCAAGGATGTCTGTCTCCGGAGTGTCAGACCGCGCTGTTGATGGCCCGAGAAAACGTTGGGCGCCGGGGCGGTTCTGTGATTACTGCCGAAGATTTTCTGCTGGCATTGCTCGATGCCATCCCCGCGATTCCCCCGTTTTTGCAACGCCAGAGTATCGATCTGGACGAACTCGTTCGCACCATTCAGGGTGAACAGCCCATCGTGACCGAGGTGGTCGGAGACGGTGATCTGTCCTCCCAGTTGATCTATTGGATTGCCTCCGCCCGCGAGTCGGCAGAGGTCCCCTGGCTCGATTGGCCGGTGCTTCTGAAAGCCCTGACGTCCCAGTGTGAACGGCTTCAGGATAAAGCCTACGTAGCTGTTCTCGAGCTTGTGACCTACTGGCCCTCGGCACATGACGTGCCTGTGCCCACCTCCGATGCCCGTTTCGTTGCGCCGGTATCGATTGCGGAACCAGAATGGCTTGCGTTGGCGGAAGATGTTGCGGTTGCCCTGGCGGCCAATCCCGAAGCATTGATTTGGGTTCGGGGCCCCAGGGGGGCCGGCAAGTCGGCCTGGCTGCACTCGCTCCTGAGCACTCCCGGCCTGGCCTGGGTTCAGGTTGATCCTCGCCGGGAGTCCGAAGTGCTGGCCTGCGATCAACCGGTTTTACCGTCAGGTGATTCGTCCTCTGAGCATTGGCCTGCGCTGGTATTGGACAATGTCAGCCCCGCCGATTTGCTGACGTTGATAGCCGAGCCGCTGGGGCTGATCCGGGATCTGGTTTCCGGCTGGTCTGGGCCAATCCTGCTGATTGGTCGTGATTCGATGACGGATTCCAGCGGTGTCGTTCGGCTGGGTCAGTTGCTGGGTCGTGAACCCGAGGTTCTGGAGTTGCCTCCGGTGAGCGTCCGTCAGCGGAGGGCGGTACTCACCGCACATCAACCGGCAATCGAAAAGCGTTGGAATATCCAGGTTTCCCAGGCAGCTCTCGAATATGCGGCTTCCCGACAAAGCAGCTGTGTCAGCACTCCTGGTGGCATGCTGCAGTGGGTACGGCGAGCTGCCGCCCGGCTGGATTTGTTTGCCAGTCGTGGCTCGGTGTCGGCGGCGGCACTGGAGGGCGAAAAAGAGGTGTGGCACCGGCAGTCTCTGGTTGCACTGGCGCGGGGAGAAGATTGCCATCTCCCGGAGCAGAAGGCGGAGGTCCTGATGATTGAACAGGCGGCGGCCGATGTTCTCTGGCACGAGCGCAAGCGGGCCGGCACGCTGCGACGATTGCTGGTGGACGATCTGCGCGAGGAACTGGAGCGATGGGTTGCAGCGAGGCCCGGGCCGGTTCACTATGTGCGACATTGCGAACAACTGCAGGGAGAATCCTTGGGTGCAGGATCTGGAAATCTACATTCGTGACCTTGAACCGGCCGCGGTCTCCAACTGGCTGGAAGGCCAGCTGGACGAATTACAGCTGGACGACACCGACGTCAGTTCCGTGGTGAAGGGCATGGCCAGGTATAGCGGCGCGCGGGTGCGCATCACGCTGTATCCGGGCGCTTTCGGCAAGCGTTTCACTTCACTGGTGATGGAAGGCGATGAGCTGCCCTGGAACAGCGACCTGGATTGCGCTCGTAGTGCCTGGCGGGCAATGGAGAGTGAAATCCGCTGCAGCCCGGGAGACTGGAAAGAAGGGGACCCGGTGGAGGACGATAAGTGGTGGCGGCTGGATCATCGCGGCGAGCAGTTGGTGGTCTGGAACTGACAGCCACAAGGTTTTCGGCTTGAAACAAAAAAGCAGCCCCGAGAGGCTGCTTTTTTATTGGCGCGTGCGGGAGCTGTCTCAGTCGCTCAGGATAGACACGTTGTCTGCCTGCAGGCCTTTGTCTGCCTCAACCACGTTGAAGCGCACCAGTTGGCCCTGGCGAAGCACGCGGCGACCACGGCCACGGATGGCGCGGAAGTGCACAAAGATCTCGTCGCCACTGTCACGAACGATAAAGCCGAAGCCTTTCTTGACGTTGAACCACTTGACGGTGCCTTCCTCGTTACCTTCCGGAGTGCTGTCGTCAAAATCGTCTTCGTCGTCGTCATACTGATTGCTGGGCTGGGCACTGCGAGGTGCTGCCTTGCGCGCGGCTGAGTTCCTGGCGGCAGGCTGCTTGCCGGCGAGTGCAATCGCAACAAAGGCGGCAACGGCAAAGACAACAAACGCGAACAGATAGGCCGCTATGCCACCCTGGCTGCCCAGAGCTTCCAGGCCCTGGCCCAACGCCAGGATTTTCAGGGGTTCCGGAGTGGTGGTAAGCAGAAGGCCGAGTACAAACGGTGCCGGAATCGCGATCAGAATGGCAACAAGGATCGCTTTGGCTGGATTACGCATTGGTTGGTTATTCTCCATGGTTTAACACTGACGATAAAAAGCCGGACATCGGGTAACATGGCATGTCTGGCCGGTGAACGCCGCCAATCCCGGGAAAACTGATTATCCCGGCCGCAGGCGGTAAAAGGCGGCATGATACCAGATTACAGAAAGGGCTGACCAAACCTCATGAGCAAAAACTCCCTGGAAGAACGACTGGCAGAACTGGAAATGCGACTTGCGTTCCAGGATGAGCTGATCAACACGTTGAGTGATCAGGTCGCCAAGCAGGAGATGGACATTCGGGAACTGTGGGACGCCAAGAAAATGCTGCACAAGCAACTCAAGGATATCTCGCCGTCCAATATCCGGCGGGAAGAAGAGGAAACACCCCCGCCGCATTATTGATCAGAGGCTCATTGTGAGCCTCTGGTTCGATTCCTTAGGCCAGCAGCTCGACCAGAATCTGTTCGTAGATCTCGGATAGTGTGTCCAGGTCCTCAGCCTTCACACACTCGTCCACCTTGTGAATGGTGGCGTTGATCGGGCCAAGTTCGACCACCTGGGCACCGGTGGGCGCAATGAAGCGACCGTCTGAGGTGCCGCCGGACGTAGACAGTTCTGTCTCACGGCCAGTCACGGTTCGAATGGCATTCTGTGCGGCCGATACCAGCGCGCCTTTGTCGGTCAGGAATGGCCGGCCACTGAGGTGCCATTGCAGATCGTATTTCAGGTTGTGCCGATCCAGGATAGCGACCACTCTCTCTTCCAGGCTTTCCGCGGTGTTCTCGGTGCAGTAACGGAAGTTGAAGTGCACCAGGCACTCCCCGGTCACAGTATTGCTGCCGACGCCGGCCTCGACACGAGTTATGTGGAAGGTGGTAGGCGGGAAGAAGTCGTTGCCGTTGTCCCAGAATTCCTTGGCCAACGCGTCCAGTGCCGGTGCAACGTTGTGGACGGCATTCTCCGCCAGATGCGGGTAGGCCACGTGGCCCTGAACGCCGTGAACGGTGAGGTATCCGTGCAGGGACCCGCGCCGGCCGTTCTTGATCACATCCCCCACCTGATGGGTGCTGGACGGCTCGCCAATCAGGCACCAGTCCATTTTCTCATTGCGGGCTTCGAGGGTTTCCACCACTTTTACGGTGCCATCCTGGGCCGGGCCTTCCTCATCGCTGGTGATCAGCAGGGCAATCGAGCCCCGATGATTCGGGTGGTTGGCCACAAATCGTTCACAGGCGGTGATGAAGGCCGCCAGGCTTCCCTTCATGTCCGCTGCGCCCCGACCGTGCAGGTAGCCGTCCTTGATGATCGGGTCAAACGGCGGGTGCGCCCAGTTTTTCTCGGGGCCGGTGGGTACCACGTCGGTGTGGCCGGCAAATGCCAGAACCGGCCCATTGTTGCCCTTTCTTGCCCACAGGTTGTCGGTTTCGCCAAAGCGCAGGTTTTCCCCACTGAAACCGAGCGGCGCCAGGCGTGACATCATGAGTTCCTGGCAGCCCGCGTCGTCCGGCGTTACGGATTGGCGGCGGATAAGGTCCTTGGCAAGTTCCAGGGTGGGGGAGAGCGACATAGGGAAACCTGTTCGATAAGGAAAGAGTAGAGGGAATAACACCACAGAACCCCTGGTGTCGGTGGGTTCTGTGGCGGGCTGCAGCCTTAGTTGTTGGCGTGCAGTTCTTCGTTCAGTTCAATGGCGGTCTTGTTGGTTTTGCACTCAACCGCACCGGTCTGGCTGTTGCGACGGAACAGCAGATCGTTTTTGCTGGCCAGATCGCGGGCTTTCACCACTTCCACCAGTTTGTTGTGGTCATCCAGCAGGGCCACCTTGGTGCCTGAGGTGATGTACAGGCCAGCTTCAACGGTGCAGCGATCGCCCAGCGGGATGCCGATGCCGGCATTAGCGCCCAGCAGGCAGTTCTCGCCCACGGAAATAATGATGTTGCCGCCGCCGGAAAGCGTGCCCATGGTGGAACAGCCGCCGCCCAGGTCGGACCCTTTACCGATCATCACGCCCGCGGAGATGCGCCCTTCGATCATGCTGGTGCCTTCGGTACCGGCGTTGAAGTTGATAAAGCCTTCATGCATGACGGTGGTACCTTCGCCTACGTAGGCACCCAGACGTACTCGGGCGGTGTCGGCAATACGTACACCCTTGGGCACCACGTAATCGGTCATCTGCGGGAATTTGTCGACCGACTTCACTTCCAGAATGCGGCCTTCCAGGCGTGCCTGCAGTTGCCGCTCCGGCAGCTCATTCAGGTCAATGGCGCCTTCGTTAGTCCAGGCCAGGTTGGGCAGCAGACCAAAAATGCCGTCCAGCTTCAGGCTGTGGGGCTTGGCCAGGCGGTGTGAGATCAGGTGCAGTTTCAGGTACACCTCCGGCGTGCTGGAAGCGGTATCGTCCGTTGCTAGTACGGTGACTACTACGGGGCGCTTGCTCTCAGCCGCTTTCTCGGCCAGTTTGGCCTGGTCTGTCCGGCCCAGTTGGCGAAGGGCGTTGGCAAACTGTGCCAGTTGTTCTGCTTTCACGCTGATGGCCTGGTTGCCACCTTTATAGTCCAGCGCAGACTCAACCACGTCGATCAGGTCTCTGTCGGGTGTCATGATCGGCTGCTGGTAGTACACCTCCAGCCATTCGCCCTGGTTGTTCTGGGTGCCGATTCCGATACCGAATGCAAAACTCATCTGGTGGTTGCTCCTGTTGTCATTAAATAGTCAGAAAAATTCAGCCCAGCCACGCAGACCAGTCGTCTGCGTTGAACCCCACATTTACGCCGTCTCCGCGCTCGACGACAGGGCGCTTGATGATGGAGGGGTTGTCCAGCATGATCTGGTGGGCACTTTGGGCGCTAATGGTATCACGAACCTCGTCGGGAAGTTTTCGCCAGGTGGTCCCGCGTTTGTTCAGGAGCGTTTCCCAGCCAACGGCCTGCTCCCACTGGCTGAGCTTCTCGCTGCTCAGGCCGTCTTTCTTGAAATCATGGAACTCATAGTCCAAGCCGTGCTCATCCAGCCACTTCCGGGCCTTTTTGACGGTGTCGCAGTTGCGGATGCCATATAACTTCATTGTTTAAAACCTTTTACGAACTCAACGATACGTTTCGCGGCCTCAACGCATTCCTCCAGGGGAGCCACCAGCGCCATGCGCACGCGGTTTTCACCCGGGTTGTGGCCGTTTACCGTGCGCGACAGATATCGGCCCGGCAATACGTGTACGTTCTGTCGGGCAGACAGTTCCCGGGCGAAAGTTTCGTCGTCCATGGGCGTCTCCGGCCAGAGGTAGAAGCCGGCATCCGGGAAGTCGACGTTCATCACTTCGCGCAGAATAGGCACGACTGCCTCGAACTTGGCCCGGTAGGCGGCGCGGTTTTCGCGCACATGGTCTTCATCGCTCCAGGCGGCGATACTGGCCAGTTGATTATGTATAGGCATGGCACAGCCGTGGTAGGTGCGGTATTTCAGATAGCCAGCCAGCACCTCTGCGTCGCCGGCCACAAAGCCGGACCGCAGGCCCGGCAGGTTGCTGCGTTTGGACAGGCTGTGGAACACCACACAGCGCTCGAAATTGTGGCGGCCGATGGCGGCGCAGGTTTGCAGCAAGCCTTCCGGCGGGTTGGCTTCGTCCGGGTAGAGCTCTGAATAGCACTCGTCCGAGGCAATCAGGAAATCGTGCCGGTCGGCCAGTTCAATCACTTTTACCAGGGTTTCCCTCGGAATCACCGCTCCACTCGGATTGCCGGGTGAGCACAGGAACAGGATCTGGCAGTTCTCCCAGTCCGACTCGGGCACGGCGTCGAAGTCCGGGATGAAGCCATTGCTGCCATCGCAGGGCAGATAAACCGGTGTGGCGCCGGCCAGGAAGGCTGCGCCTTCGTAGATCTGATAGAAAGGATTGGGGCTGACCACGGTGGCGGGTTTGCCAGCATCCACAACCGCCTGAACCAGGGCGAAGATGGCTTCGCGGGTTCCGTTTACGGGCACCACGTGGCGGTTCGGATCCAATGACGCCGGTGCAAGATCAAACCGGCGGGTTGCCCATCCGGCAATCGCGCTACGAAGTTCGTCGGTGCCTTTGGTGGTGGGGTAATTCGCCAGTTTGTCCAGGTTATCGGCAATAACGTCCTTTACGAAGGCTGGCGACGGGTGCTTGGGTTCACCAATTCCCAGGGAGATAGGCTCCAGATGTTCTGGTACCGAAATGCCGGCCTTCAGTTTGGCCAGTTTCTCGAAGGGGTAGGGGTGAAGTCTTTCCAGATTGGGGTTCATTGAATCTCGTCCAGCATTTTACAGAGGTCCTGTTGCAGGGCCTGGCACACGCCCGGGTCGCGCAGGGGTTCGCCCTGTTCGTCGGTGATGAAGAACACGTCTTCAACCCGTTCTCCCAGCGTGGCAATCTTGGCGTTGGTCAGCCGCACCCGGTGCTCCAGCAACACCTGGCCAATCCGCGCCAGCAGACCGGGGCGGTCCGGCGTAATCAGTTCCATCACCGTGCGCTGATTGATGGTGTCGTTGGAGAAGGTCACCTCGGTCGGAAACGCAAAGTGTTTCAACTGCCTTGGCGTTCTGCGATGGATGATGTCCGGATAGTCTTCCGGGTCGTCCAGTTCTTCAATCAGGCGCTTGCGTACACGCTCCTTTCGGGCCGGGTCGATGCCCAGCGGCTGGCCCTTGTCATCAAGCACCACGTAGGAGCTGATGGAATAGGGGCCTTCGGTGGAATTGATGCGGGCATCCACGATGTTCAGGTTCAACTGCTCCAGGACAGCGGTGGTAGCGGCAAACAGGGCGACGCGATCTTTCATGTAGATGATGATCTGCGAATAGCCATCCGTGGGGCCGCCCCGGGTGTCGCGGATCAGCACCAGTGGATCCGGGTTATCGCCGTGGCGAATGATGGCGGCGGTTTGCCAGGCGATGTCGACAGTGGAATCCTGCAGGAAGTACTCGTCGTCCACGGTATCCCAGATGTGGTCTATCTGTTCGTCGGTCATATTCTGGGCATGAAGGATTTCCCTGGCTTCCTCCTGGGTTGCCCGGATCCAGGACTGCCGGTCTACCGGATTGTCGGTGCCGCGGCGCAGCGCCCGTTTGGTTTCTATATAAAGCTGGCGCAATAACGACGCGCGCCAGGTGTTCCACAGCTTGGGGTTGGTGGCACTGATATCGCACACCGTAAGAATGTAGAGATAGTCCAGGTGGGCCAGGCTGGGTACCGCGCGGGCAAAGGCCTGAATGATGTCCGGGTCGGAAATATCCTTGCGCTGGGCAGTCATGGACATCAGCAGGTGGTTTTCCACCAGCCAGGACACCAGTTGGGTGTCCCGCTCACTCAAGTGGTGTCGCTCACAAAAGGCTTCGGCATCAATGGCGCCAAGCTCTGAATGGTCGCCACCGCGGCCTTTTGCCACGTCGTGGTAAAGGCCGGCAATAAACAGGGTTTCCAGTTTCGGCAGCCGGTGTATCAGGCGAGAGGCCAGCGGGTATTCGGTTCGGGCCTCGGTGCTGTTGAGCCTCACCATATTACGGATCACCCGCATGGTGTGGGCGTCTACCGTATA
>Ga0114900_1001345_pt1 | contig 15374 bp, 8 predicted proteins | sample MalvireepMed_231_FD_89685 | JGI IMG/M metagenome (GOLD analysis project Ga0114900, IMG submission 89685) | Marine viral communities from the Global Malaspina Expedition - Malaspina viral metaG DeepMed_231 | ecosystem: Environmental > Aquatic > Marine > Oceanic | place: Mediterranean Sea...
AACGCCATACTGGCAATAATGCCGACCCCCAGCCCCAATCGCACGTAAGTCTTAATGACATCGGCATCAGCTGCAGTGAACACCACTTTCGGGGTCAGTCCCCGTGACTGGAATGCCTCATCCAGCTTGGACCGACCGGTGAACCCGAATACGTAGGTAACCAGCGAGTACTCCGCCAGTTCTTCCAGAGTGAGTTCCTGGCCCTTGGCCAGAGGATGATCCTTGGGAACGATCACGCAGCGATTCCACTTATAGCAGGGCATCATGATCAGGTCGTTGAACAGGTCCATGCCTTCAGTGGCAATGGCAAAATCCACCGCACCGTTGGCGGCCATCTCTGAGATCTGCATCGGCGTGCCCTGATGCATATGCAGGGACACATCCGGGTATTCCTCGATAAAGCCCCGGATCACCGGCGGCAGCGCATAACGCGCCTGGGTGTGGGTGGTCGCGATGCTCAGGTCGCCTTTACGCTGGTTACTGAACTCCTGGGCGATTTTCTTGATGCCCTCGACCCGACGCAGGATCTCCCCTGCCTCCCGGATGATGATCTCGCCGCCGGGAGTAATGCGGGTCAGGTGCTTGCCGCTTCGAGCAAACACCTCAAGCCCCAGCTCGTCTTCGAGCAAACGAATCTGTTTGGAGATGCCCGGTTGTGAAGTGAACAGGCTCTGGGCGGTGGCGGACACATTCAGGTCGTGGTGCGCAACTTCCCAGATATAACGCAGCTGTTGTAATTTCATTAATTCTGTCGCTCCCTGGATTTCCGGCCCTGAGTCAGTGCCTCAGGCTCAACTCGAGAACCCTGGTGGATTCATAACCGAATAATACGCATAAAGGATCAATTTTTCATTCTTTTTTGATATACAAGACAATCTGTATTCAGTGTAGACCAAATCTCTGGTTTCGCTGGCCCGACAATACCTTGCGTCAACACAGCCCTTGACTTGTGTGTGACAAAGCACACAATCGCTAATCAAACATGCCCAGATCCCGGGAAGCCATGCTGCTGACAACCAAATTCCTCCGGCCAACACCCGATTCCAGAGCCGTTCAACGTCAACGGCTGGATACCCTGCTGCAACCGGAATCCGGCAAACGACTGAATCTGGTTATTGCTCCGGCGGGTTATGGCAAGACCACACTGGTCAGCCAGTGGTGCGCCGGCAACAGCATGCCCACCGCCTGGCTCTCACTGGACGAGCAGGACGACAAGCCAAGGCAGTTCTGGCAGTACGTGATTGGCGCCTTCGAGCATGCCGGCCTGATCGGACTGGAGGACTGCAAGAAACTGTTGGCCAGGCAGGACGACGACGAACTCACACCCGCCATCACCGGCCTTTTGAATGTTCTCGCGGCAGATGGCAATGCCTGGTCTCTGGTGGTGGATGACTACCACGTTATCAGTAACGACACCCTTCATCGCCAACTCGCGTGGTTTCTGGACTATCTGCCACCCGGTATCCTGGTGACCCTGGCGTCACGAACTGAGCCACCGCTGCCACTGGCCCGCTGGCGAGTCCGCCGCCAGGTCCAGGACATCCACCCCGGTCTGCTGGCGTTTTCCGAAGAGGAATGTCAGGAATTCTTCCGCAGTACGATGGCCATGGAGCTGTCCGAGGACGACATTCGGTCGATATGCCGTAAAACCGAAGGCTGGGTCGCCGCCATGCAGCTTTCAGCATTGGCCGGAAAGAAAGAAGCCGTCGTGCCCGGCCAGGCCATGGGCTCACCGGACAGCCGACTGATTTCCGATTATGTCCTTACAGAAGTGCTTGAGCAGCTTCCCGAAGATCTGACGGACTTCCTGCTGGAAACGGCTTGTTGTCCGCGCTTATGCGCCCCTTTGTGCAATGCCGTCAGGCAACGCCAGGACAGTCAGGAAAAGCTGTCCAGCCTATTGTCCCAGAATCTCTTTCTCATCCCGCTGGACAACAGCAACGAGTGGTTCCGTTACCACGACCTGTTTCGGGAGGCCCTGTTACAGCGAATCCAGAGTGCCGACCCGTCCCGGGCCTCCGAACTTCAGTCCCGTGCCATTGACTGGCTACTGCGCCATGGCCATGTGCAGGAAGGGATTGCCCAGATAGTCCGGCGCAACGATACCGACCATCTGGCGGCGGTTCTCGCGGAACACGGCAACAATCTGATTCATGGCGGCTATCACCTTCCGGTACTGGAATGGCTGGATGCGATCCCTGCCCACAAGATTCAGGACAGCCCGCAACTGCAGATGCTCAGAATCTGGGGCCTGTTTTTCGCAAACCGGGTTGAAAGCCTGGACCCGCTTCTGCTGGAAGTTGAGGACCTGCTGGACCGCCGTGTTGCCGATTCACACCCGGACGCGGAAGGCGCCCTGGCGTTGCACAGCGAGATTTCGCTGGTGAGATCCTACCTGGCCCGCACCCGCAACGATGAGAAAAACGCCTCGGATCTTACCCGACAGGTACTCAAGGACATTGATCAGATCAGCATTCCCCTGAAGTCCGTCACTTATTACGGGTTGGGCCTGGATTATTTCGGCAAGGGCGAACTCAATGATGCCGAGGAGGCTCTGGAGTCTGCCGTTCATTATGGCCAGGTAGAACGCAAAGCCAGTACGGTTCTGTCATCCGGCGGTCTGCTCGCCTGGATTCAATACCACCGTGGCGATACCGATCTTGCTCTTGAGACGACTGGGCGAGTACGACAATGGGTAGACGAACACTATTCCGACCCCAGCCAGCCGAGACTGATCTCCTGCTGGCAAAACAGTGCATTGACAGAAATCTATCGCGAGCGAAACCAGATCAGCACCGCCGACGGATACCTGGCCCCCCTGCTCGATCATGTACGAAAGGGTACCGAACCGGGCCAGCATGTGGTGATCCAGTACGTACGGGGACACCTCGCCTTTACCCGGGGTGACCTGGAAACGGCGGTTGAGGCACTGGAAGATGCCGTGACAACCGGCCGGCGCCGGAGGGAACACATTGTATTCGAGCCCCCGGCCGCTTCCGCGTTGCTGGCAAGGTGCTACCTGAGTTCCGGCCATGCCGAAAAAGCGCGCGCCTGTTTGCAGCCCACCCTGGATCAACCAGCCACCAACCCGCTAAACCGGGAGCAGAACCAGATTGCCCTGGCCCGGGTACAGAATGCACTGGGCGAATATCAGCAGGCTCAGGACACCCTGTCCGCCCTGATACCAGCCGCAGAACGCAACGCGCACAATCGACACCTGGTAGAGATTTTACTGGTGTACGCCGAGGCGCTGGCCCACGAGGGCCGCAATGACGAGTCCGATGCCATGCTGGAGAAAGCACTGGACCGGGCCGAAAACGCAGGCTTTCTGCGCCTGTTTGCGGAAGAGAGCACTGCACTACGGGACATGCTACTGGATTTTCCCAGACTACGAACCCCGGGGCGGTGGAACCGGGAACTGCTCGGGATGCTCAGGGATCTGGCCGCCGGACAGCCTGGCCAGGCGTCTTTTAATGGCTCCCAGGAAGCCAATCACCCCATCGATACTGCCCGCCCGGGGGGCGAGACTGTAAATGTCCTGACAGAACCGTTGAGCCAGCGTGAGCAGGAAGTTCTCGTGCTGATCCACCAGGGGCTTGCCAACAAAGAAATTGCTGAGCGCATGTCCGTTGCCCCGGCTACCGTGAAAGCGCACATCAGGAACCTGTACGGCAAGCTCGGCGTGAGCCGGCGCACCGAGGCGCTGGCGAAAGCAAGGGAGGTGGGGTTGCTGGAGGACGTCGCAAAAACGTGATGAGCATCACATTTGACACCAATTAAGCCTGGTCACTACGCCCTTTGGACGATCCGTTTACGCCCCTTTAAGCCCTATCATTTAACCATGGTGAGGTTAACGCCTTACCTCGAAATCTGAAATTCAGGCCTTCAGACTTCTTGTTCCGCGTTGTTTCGACGCCCGGGTTCGTTAAGAACCCCTTCCATGAGAGCCACCCCTTGCGGGCTGGCTCTTTTTTTATGGGTCAATTTACAGGCATGAGAGAAATCTAGTGTTCAATGATGCGGCGAAACGGCGGGAGTGCATCCAATAGCAACTGCCCGTAGCGTCGAGCCACAATCCTGCGGTCCAGAATGGTCACCCGCCCCGTGTCCTGTTCCGTTCGCAGCAGGCGGCCAACGGCCTGCACCAGTTTGACAGAAGCGTCCGGCACCGTGATTTCCATAAAGGGATTGCCTCCACGTTGGGTCACCCACTCGGCCAGACTGGCTTCAATGGGGTCATCCGGTACCGAAAAGGGCAATCGGGTGATCACCACGTGGTGCAGATAGCGCCCCGGCAGGTCAATGCCCTCTGCAAAACTGGCCACACCAAACAGTACACTGGGCTTACCTTCGTCAACCCGGCTGCAATGCACCCTGAGCACCTCATTCTTGGCCATATCGTCCTGGGTCAGGATCAGTTCCGGGTATTCAGGCGCCAGCGCATCACGAACCTGCTGCATCTGACGGCGCGACGTGAACAGGACCAGTGTCGCCTTTTCTCCGGCCCAGAGCTCCGGTAAACGCTTAACCAGGGCATCGGCGAAACCATCGTCGGTAGGCATCGCGAGCATGGCCGGCACTTCCACCGTCGCCATTTCGGCGTACCGGAAAGAACTGGGCACTACCAGATAACGGCTGGCCTCAGGCAATCCGGCCCGTGAACGAAGGCGATCAAAGCGCCCGAGCGCCGTCAGCGTGGCGCTGGTAAGTACCGCTCCGTAAGCCCTCGACCACAATCTCGAATACAGCAAGTTATCGGCCAGTACCGGCGAGCTGAACAATGTAATGTCTTCAGCATGGTCCCAACGCTGGCGCACTGCCCACCTTGCCGCCGGTGGGCCTTTACGGGCAGGAGCTTCGACCACCGGCTCCTCTTCATCACTGACGATGGCGACACCTTCGCTCCAGGCAATCCACAACCGCAGCTGATCTTCCGCCCTTGCATGAAAGGAACCTACTACCGGATACCAGGAATCTGCTGTGTCCCGGTCCAGCTCGGGATCCTTGCGCTCATCGAATGCGCTCTGGAGTTCATCGACCAATGTTCCGAGGTGCCGACACAGCCCTGCCGTGGCGATTCGTGTTTCCCCAGCCAGTTCGGCCAGCTTCTCGGGCAAGGCACCATCCGGATATCGCCACTGGGCACTGCGGCGCTCTTCGTTGAATTCCCAGCCAGTATTCTGCTCAACCTCTTCGTACACGCGAGTGAGAGCCAGGTCCAGGTCCCGGCCCGCGGTACTGATCTTTTCAACCGCTTTGGCGGCCTGGGAGCCCGCTGGAAGCCAGGGCTGCATCTTGACCAGCGCCTGGGAAAGCTGTTTCAGCCATTGCCGGGTGGAGTTCAACGGCACCGACGCGGCGAAATGGTTCAGGGCCTTGTCGGGCAGGTGATGGGCTTCATCGAAGATGAACAGCGCGTTCTCCGGCTCCGGAAGAATGGCGCCACCGCCCAGGGCCAGATCCGCCAGCACCAGGTCGTGATTGGCCACCACCACATCGGCATCGTCCAGATCCTTGCGGGCATCAAAGAACGCACAACTGTCAAAGTAGGCGCAGTGCCGGTTGGTGCACTGGCGATGATCAGTCGTCACCTGACGCCAGATTTCATCGGGAATCTGTTCCGGCCAGTGATCCCGGTCGCCGTCCCAGTCCCGGGAACCATAACTGGCAAGCATGTTTTCAAAGGTGGCCCGGCTACGGGCTTCGTCGTCTACCGGCTGATCCAACAGGAACAACGGCATGGTATCGCTGTCACCATGGCCCTCATCGTGCAGCCTCGCTTCCAGTCGAGACATACACAGGTAACGACCACGGCCTTTGGCAAGAGTCCAGCTGAAATCCAGCTTGCTGTGTTTACGCAGGTCCGGCAGATCTTTCAGAACAATCTGATCCTGAAGCGCCACCGTGGCGGTGGAAATCACCAGAGTCTTGCCAAGGGCTTTCGCCACCGGAATGGCGGCGATGAGGTAGGCCAGCGTTTTACCTGTCCCGGTACCAGCCTCCACCACGCAGGTAGCCGGCGGGGAAGTGCGCTGGCCATCGTTGTCGGTGATTTCCCCCATGTACCGGGCAATCTCCGCAATCATCAAGCGCTGGCCATAACGGGCACGGATATCCTTGCCCGCCAGCACATCCCGATAGGCTTGCTGAATTTGCTGTTTAACGTCCTCTGTCAGCGCCATTATCTCGGGCTCACCCAGTCACGCACAGTACCGACACGGAAAAACTGGCCGTTCTTGCTGAGCACCACGCCGTCTTCGGTAATACGTTCTACCAACAGCGGCCCAAAGCCATCTCCCGGCTTCAGGTAATGGCCATTGATCATGACACGACTGGCAGAGGGATCGGATGCAAATATGTGACTGTTAAAGGTCAAATCAGGGACACTCTTCTGAAAAGAAAGGGGTAGTTCCACAAGGTGAGGCACCCTGCCCTGCGGCACCCGTTCCGTCAAGGCAGATTGTGGCAACGGCTCACTTTCGGACCGACTTGGAACAATGACTACAGGTTCGTCCCAGGACTGCTGGTTGACGCCGGACTCATCTGACATGGCATCATCACCTGCCTCAGTGACCACGCCCGTACCTTTTGCCTGAGACAGGTCCTGCCCTCCGGAAACCCGGACCGGATCCGCTATTTCAGTCTCTGGAAGCGGCTCAGGCTCAGGCTGAGCCGCCGGCACATCGGGTACCGGTTCGGACTGTTCCTGGGCTACAGCAGGAGCCTCCTGCACCGTCACGATCTTTGCGTCTCGCTCCGGCCAGAACAACCAGGCAAGCACACCCGCGTTCACTAACAAGGCCAGTGCTATCCACACCACGGCCGATACCGGCTTACGTTTGGGGCGGTATACCATCTGTACCGGTTGTCCGAGATCAGGCGCTTTGCCCTGTCGGCGCTCCGCTTCGGATTTTCGGAGCGCATCGAGAATATACGACATACGCTACCCGCTCCTGGCCATCACCGACGAAACCAGACGTGGAATATTCTCGGCCAGATCGTTGTTCATCTGGATAATGGTCATGGCGCCTGCAATACCATCCACAGTGAGCCCACGTTTTTCCTGATACCAGCGCACCTGGTCCGTCATCTCCATACGCTTCACCCGGGCCGCCTCCTGCCCACCACTGCTCAGACGCTCTGCAAGCTCCATCATCCGGGCACCGATCCATAACTGCTGGCCAGAGTCATCGCCGTAGAAACCATCGCCGGTCATGAATTCAGGAATTCGCCAAAGTACCCTGAAATCACCGTACCAGTATTCCTCAATCTCGCGAAACGGCACTTGTTGGCTGCCCACCGGCGTCGCAATCATGGCCAGCTCACCATCCAGCTGTTCCACAACTACCTGGCGGGTACGACCGCGTTCATCCCTTAACTGAAGGATGGCCGGCCGATTGATAAACTCCAGGCTTCTCCGACTGCCTTGGCGTTCAAGGCAGGCCAGCCCTACCGTTGCGGCGTAATCACAGGCGATCGGGTTGGCCGACGGTTCATAATTCTTGCCCCACAGATCAAACAAAGCGCCGAAGGCCTCAGCCAACGACTGGGTGTGCTGGTTGAACACGAACCCCTGCGATGTTGGCTCCGGTGCCATGATTTCCGGCTGGTCAGAATCTGATACCGTTTGCGGCTCAGGCTCTGCCTCCCGTTCAATCACACCTGCAACGGACCGTTCGGCCTTGGGCTCGGCGAGTGCCGGGGTGGGTGAATCAGGAAGTTCAAGCAGCCACAAGGTGCCAATGATGGCCAGTATGACCGAGGCGACAACCAACCATACATGACTGCCCCGGCTTCGGAACGTCCCGCCGGCCGGGGCCATCGCCAGCCCGCCATTGACCTCTTGTGCCGCTTTGCGAATGTGGGTGACGGAGATCAGATGATCACCCTCCGCGTAGGCTCCGAGCAGTGCCCGGTCACTGATCAGATTGATAAGCCGGGGTACGCCCTGACTTTCCCGATACAGTCTACGGACCGCCCCGGGGGTAAAAATATCACCCCGCATACCGGCAACATTGAGCCGGTACTGCAGATAGGCAGGCAATTCCTGCCGGTCTATTGCATCCAGGTGGTAGCGTGCCGTGACCCTTTGATTAAGCTGGCGAAGTTCCGGCAGAGCCAGAATCTCCTGCAATTCCGGCTGGCCAAGCAGGACAATCTGCAGCAGTTTCTTTTCCGAGGTTTCCAGGTTGGTCAGCAGGCGCAGCTGTTCGAGCACCTCAGCAGAGAGGTTCTGGGCCTCGTCAATAATCAACACCTTGTGCCGGCCCGCAGCGTGGGCTTTCAACAAATCCTGGTTGATGCTGTCGACAAGGGTTTTGATACTGGCATCAGGTTGGTGCGCTATTTCCAGTTCATCACAAACGGACGACAACAGTTCCCTGGCGGACAGGCGTGGATTCAGGACCAACGCAATATCCACATGTGCCGGCGCGTTTTCTATGAAGCAGCGACAAACCGTGGTTTTACCGGTGCCCACCTCGCCAGTGATCACAATGAAACCGCCCTGCCCCTGCACACCGTACATCAGGTGCGCCAGTGCTTCCTTGTGGCGATCGCTGAGGTAGAGATATCGGGGGTCGGGAGCGATTGAAAATGGCGGCTCACGAAAGCCGAAGAAATCGTAGTACATGGTTCCTCAGGGCCTGGCCGGGGTATCACCGCTTACCAGTTTGAGTTCCGCTGCGCGCCGGTTTTGCTGTTTCAGGCGGCGAACGCAACGCTCCAGGGTTTTCGAGATCCGTGCGTGGGAGCGGATCATGGATATCTTGGGCCAGGTCGCCCGCTCACCTTCCAGAATCATCTCACGAACATACTCAGGGCTCGGGTTGGCAAGCATACGCCGAAAATGCCGCAGGGAATAGTTTGGTGCGATGGTCACATCGCCGGAGTATCGCTGGGCCATAATGGTATACATCTGGCCGGATAGCTGCCGCAGGATCTCTGGCCGAACACGCTTTCGCAGGTAATCGAACACGCCTTGCCCGTGGAACTGTATCTCGGATTTCAGCAAGTGGGACGGCAGATTGGTCAGAGATAGTTTTTCATCCTGGCCACGATCAGTCAGAAACGGCACCACGTGAGGGTTGGTCTGGCTGACAATGGTGAAATTCACATCATAAAGGTGCATCAGTCGTTCAATGGGCAGATCGCTCACAACAGAGCCGTCCACAAACTTGAGCCGCGGCATGTAGGGCAGCGAATTGCCATTGAGATCTTTCTTCATCAGCGTCACCGGCGGGAAAATACCCGGTACAGCGGCACTGGCCAGGGCGGCACTCCACACCAACAGGTACGGTGAGGTGTAACCGCACAGCAAGCGGGCTTTCTGATGCGCCTGCACCGGAGACACACTGATATTAATACTGCGCCCGGTGCGCTGGTAGGCTTCCTCAAAGGTATAGTCGCCAATATTCTCCCGTAGGCATCGGCGCAATGTGTCCTGGTCCATCAGACCGGTTCCACGCATGGCGCTTAACAACCCCCGCCATTTCCATGCTTTCAGGTTATGGCTTTCAGGCACCAGCATTTCAGGAATTTCAGCATCGGTATGAACCCCCAGAATGCCGGCGATAATGGCGCCAATGCTGGAGCCGGCAATCACCTGCGGCAAAAGGCCTTTCTCCCAGAGCGCCTTGATAACCCCGAAATGGAACATGCCCAGGCTGGCGCCACCACTCAACAGTAAGGTGGGCCGCCCGTAGCTCGTCAGGGTGTCGCGGAAAAACTGCAGTTTGTCATACACCGGGAAGCCAGGAACCGGGTGGTCACACAGGTAATCCAGCGACTCACAGACCTGAGTGATGTATTCTTCAATCAGGTGTTTGGTACCGACGCGGGAGCGGGTGTACAGCGCCGGATTCCCCATGTTGCCAAGGTCGTGATGCAACCCTTCCCTGAGCGCGCGCTTCAGGCGCTCGAAATCATTCTGTTGGCGATACTGCTTGAGATTGGACAGGCGATCATAGATCAGCTCGTAATGGTAAAGATCGGAGGCAAAATCCTCTTTCCATTCAGCATTGCCCTCAAGAAAATCCAGCTCCAGTGCGGCCGCTTTCCACTGTTCATAATTCGTGGCCTGCGCCAGCATTTGTCGGAAACGGGTTATTCTCGGGTCCTTGATCACCTGTCGCCTCCCGGCTTGTACACTCAGAAATCGTCGAGCATCAGATCGTCATCATCACTCGCGAAAGGATCTTCGGTGATCTTACCATCGTTAATCAGGAATTCACGACGCTGCAGGAAGGCATTGCGCATAAACGTGTACCGATCCCCGGAAATGAAATTCTCCGCCGGGATCAGATCTGCCCGCTTGTCCACAATCTGGAGCATTCGCAGGTAATACCATTCGGGGTTCTCGACCGAGTCCCACGCCGAAGGCAGCATGAATCCGTCCGCCGCCATACCCGTGAAATACCGGGGCGTGGACGGCCCAAGCAACGGCAGCATCAGGTAAGGACCGGAATCCACTCCCCAGGTTGCCAGGGTCTGGCCGAAATCCTCTGGCCGCTCGGGCAGCTCGAAGGCGTTGGCAACATCAAAGAAACCACCAAGGCCGAAAACCGTGTTGTAGGTAAAACGGCCAACCGCCACAACCGCAGACTCGCCCTTCAGCTGCAGAAGGCTGTTGGTGAAGTTACGGATTTCGGTCAGGTTATTGAAAAAATTGGTAATCCCCCGGTCCACCAGATCTGGTGTGACGGTGCGATAGCCCTTGGCTACCGGCCGGAGAAACCACCGGTCAATAGCATCATTAAAGGCGAAGACCTTTCGGTTCCAGTTTTCATAGGGATCGCCGGTTTCAACCGGCATAGTCTGTTCACCCGGGGGCTCCTGGAGATTCTGGGCCATGGCCGGATTAAAGACCGCCAGGGCCGGGAAAACTGCGATGACCATCCAGGATGACCAGCGCCGGGACTTACGCTCTTTCATGTCGCTCTCTTGGGTTGTTTAACCTGTTCAGTTTCGTCAACAATACCGGCGCTTTATTATTATTTTTCAACCTTCCGGAGGAAATCCGATGTCAGTACCGGGAAATCCCGTCAGCTCCCTCACCATGGCACTGCGATGGGGTGATATGGATGCATACGGCCACGCCAATAACACAGTTTACTTTCGTTTCTTTGAAGAAGCCCGGATTGTCTGGCTTGCCTCACTGGAACTCGGTGGTGCCGAAGATGCCACCGGGCCGGTCATTATAAAGACCAGCGCCACATTCCTGAAGGAGCTGACTCACCCCGCCAATGTGGTGGTGGAAACTTACGCGGACAAAGCCGGAAATACCAGCCTGGACACTTACCACCTGTTGAAAGACAAGGATACCGGAGATATCTACGCGGAAGGCTATGCGAAAATCGTCTGGACGGACCGGGCGACACGCAAATCCACCCCGCTGCCAGACACCTTGCGGGCGCTGGCAGCGAGATAAACAGGCTCAGCGGTGGCGAACCACGACGCTGCCAATGGAATAGCCGGCGCCGAATGAGCAGATCACGCCCAGATCGCCGGCTTTCAGATCGTCCTTGTATTTGTGGAACGCGATAATGGACCCTGCGGAACTGGTGTTAGCGTATTCGTCCAGAATCACCGGAGCCTCTTCCACACTGGCATCGCGACCCAGAACCTTGCGCGCAATTAACTGGTTCATGTTCAGGTTGGCCTGATGCAGCCACATCCGGGTGAGATTATCCGGGCTGAGGGAAAGGGATGCCAGGTGGGCCTGAATGGTCTCGGCCACCAGGGGCGAAACTTCCTTGAACACCTTCCGCCCTTGCTGGATAAACAGTTTGTCCGCCTTGCCAATGCCGGATTCATCGGCACGATTGAGGAAGCCGAAGTTATTCCGAATGTTGTTGGAAAACTTGGTTTTCAGGCGAGTACCCAGAATTTCAAAACCCTGACCGGCTTTAGTGTCTTCCTCACGCTCAACCAGTATCGCCGTGCAGGCATCACCGAAGATAAAGTGGCTGTCCCGATCCCTGAAATTCAAGTGGCCGGAGCAGATTTCCGGGCTGACCACCAGCACCGAACGTGCTGCACCATTTTCGACCGAGTTGACTGCCGCCTGCAGGCCGAAAGTGGCAGAACTGCACGCCACGTTCATGTCATAGGCAAAGCCTTCAATACCCAGGGCTTCCTGCACTTCAATGGCGATGGCCGGATACGGCCTTTGCAGGTTGGAACAGGCAACAATGACGGCATCGACATCGGCCGCCGTTTTACCCGCCTGGGCCAGGGCTTCCTTGCTCGCGGCCACCGCCATATCGCACTGTACCGACGGTTCATCGTTGCTGCGCTCCGGAATGTAGGGGGTCATCCGGTGGGGATCAAGAATACCATCCCGATCAATAACATGCCGGCGCTTGATACCGGAGGCTTTTTCAATAAAGGCAGAAGACGAGGGTTGCAGGGCAGCGACCTCACCACGGGCAATTTCGTCGGCATGCTCGTTGTTGAACAGCTCCACGTACTGATTGAACGCTTCAACCAGTTCATCATTCTCGATAATGGCGGGCGGCGTATACAGGCCGGTTCCGCTGATGACGGCTTTAATCACAATAACCCCACGTCACAATTATAAAAACGGTTTCTGACATCACGATGTCAGAAATACTAACACAGTCCGGCAGAATTGCCCGTGGGACTATCGTCCAGTGGCCCCGTTATAGTGCATCCGAAAACGTTATATACGGGTCTTTTCCCATTGTTTATCCAGCCGCTTCGCCGAAACCGTCATTACCGTGCCCAGTTGTTGGGCAAAAAACGACACCCGGAACTCCTCCATCATCCAGCGGTAGTTTTCCAGCTCCAGGTCTCGCACGCCCTGGCGCTTCTGTTGCTCCAGTTTGGCGGCGTACCGGGCCCATAATGGTTCGATGGTGTGAAGAAATTCCCGCTCACGGCCCATTTCCCGCGCCATTTTTTCCAACCGGATGTCCGCCGCTTCAAAATAGGTTCCGAACCGTTCCAGCCACTGAACCGGGGTATTGACCAGGAAACCCGGATACACCAGATGTTGCAACTGGAACTTGAGGTCGGCCATGCTTGCTGCCAGCGCCAGATTAATCTTGCCCTTGAGCTGTTTCGCGACTTTCTGGTAGCCGTTCATGGCCTGAAACAGGCGCTCATCAGCAGCTTCCAGAGCAGGAATGAAGTCACCCCGGTGGCGGTCGAACAGCTCTGCGAACGCCTGTTCGGTTCTGGGCAGTTGGTCCGCCAGAAAATGCTGCATAACCGTCGACAACACCAGATCATCCAGCAGTCCCTTTGCCTGGCCGATCGGTGCAAACATCAACGCAGACTGTTTGAAGCGGGGCAGCTTTCGCTCAAGATCCGCCAGGGTATTACCGAACCGGTTCACAATCAGCCGCGCAACGCCGCGACGATGGGTATCCTCTGCGGTGAGCTTGTCCAGACAACGCGAAGCCCGCACCTTATTACCCAGATCTTCCAGAGCCGGGTACACCGTGACCTGCATACCGCCTTTTTCCGTTTGAACGTGCTCAGGAAGGGTTCCGAATTGCCAGGCTATGTATTCACCCGCCTGTTTTTGCCCGGGCTCATCTCTCGTCGCCGACGCCAGCGCTTCTTCGGCCCGGCCCTCCAGTCTGGCCTGAAGTTCATCGGTGTCTCGGCTTTCGGCGATGACCTTGCCTTTGTCGCCGGTCACCCTCAGGTTCATCCTCAGGTGGCGGGGCAGCTCCTCCTCCGGCCAGGCATCCGGATCAATCTGGACCCCGGTCATTCGTCGCAGCTGTTCGCCCAGTTTGATCGCCAGAGGCTCGTTGCCCGGCTGCAGGTTGGCCAGAGCCGCGTCAACAAAGTCCGGTACCGGCACAAAATTCCGGCGCAACGCTTTCGGCAGCCCCTTGACCAGGGCAATGCATTTTTCCCGAAGCAGCCCCGGCACCAGCCACTCCAGACGCCGGGCGGGGATCTGTCGCAAAGCCATCAAGGGCACGTTGAGGGTGACACCGTCGCGCTCACTGGTGGGCTCAAACTCATAACTCAGAGGGTATTTCACCCCCTCCCATTCCAGGTAGTCGGGGTACTGCTGGGCCGAGGTCTCATCCAGAGGCCTTTGCAGAACGTCAGCCTCGGTCAGCTCCAGCTTCTTCAATTCTTCGGCAGATAATCCTTTCCACCAGGATTCAAAATGTCGGCCACTAACGATATCCGATGGCAGTCTCTGGTCGTAGAAAGCCACCAAAACTTCATCATCCACCAGAAGATCCCGCCGCCGGGTTTTCTTCTCCAGATTCTCGACGGTATCCAGCATTGCGCGGTTACGGGCAATAAAAGGCGCCCTGGACTGGAAATCCCCCTCAACCAGGGCACGGCGAATAAACAGATTCCGGCACTCGGCGGGGTCGACCTTGGCGTAAGGAATGCGGCGCTTGGGCACCACATCCAGGCCATACAGTGTGACCTTCTCATACCCCATCACCTGCGCACGCTTCTGCTCCCAGTGGGGCTCAAAATAGTGGTGCTTTACCACGTGGCCTGCCAGCGGCTCCACCCATTCGGGCTGAATGGCCGCCACCATTCTGGCAAACACCTTGCTGGTTTCGACGATCTCGGCCGCCACAATCCACTTGGGTGCCGTCTTGCCGACTTTGGAGCCCGGGAAAATCATCACCTTCCGGTTTCGGGTGGCCAGATACTCCCGCTTTTCCACTTTCACCGCCACCTGGCCAAGCAAGCCGGCCAGAATGGCTTTATGCACTGCGTCGTAGTTGGCCGGCTGGCTATTCAATGTCAGCTTCTGCTCCCGGCAGATCAGGGTGAGTTGACGGTGAATGTCCCGCCACTCACGCATTCGCATCCAGCTCAGGAAGGTTTTCTGGCACAGTTTCTTGAGCTGGTTCTGGGACAACTCCTGGCGCTGTTCTTCAAACCAGTTCCAGATATTCAGCAGGGTGGCGAAGTCCGATTCCTTGTCGTTGAACGGGGCGTGCGCCTGGTCGGCCGCCTGCTGCTTGTCCTGGGGGCGTTCCCTGGGATCCTGAACGCTCAGGCCGGCAATCACGATCAACACTTCCGCCAGACTGCCCTGCTCCGCTGATGTCACCAGCATACGGGCCAACCGGGGATCCAGTGGCAAGCGGGCCATGGTGCGCCCGAGCCTGGTGACACGGCGTTTGTCATCGACGGCGCTGAGCTCTTCCAGCAGCTTGTAACCATCGTTAACCTGGCGACGATCCGGCGCCTCAAGGAACGGGAAGTGCCGGATCTCGCCCAGTCCGGATGTGGCCATTTGCAGGATAACGGAGGCCAGGTTGGTTCTCAGGATTTCGGGATCGGTGTATTCCGGGCGGTTCAAAAAGTCCGTTTCGTCGTACAGACGGAAACAGATCCCCGGCGCCACACGCCCA
>Ga0114900_1001352_pt1 | contig 15305 bp, 16 predicted proteins | sample MalvireepMed_231_FD_89685 | JGI IMG/M metagenome (GOLD analysis project Ga0114900, IMG submission 89685) | Marine viral communities from the Global Malaspina Expedition - Malaspina viral metaG DeepMed_231 | ecosystem: Environmental > Aquatic > Marine > Oceanic | place: Mediterranean Sea...
AGCAAACAGTAGATCCAGAGCTTCAAATGCTCCGGCTTTTTAAAGCATTCTGAATATAATAGTTTCCGATGGAGTTTGATGTAGCTCATGCGCTCCCTTTATCTGCATATACTGCTTCCCGGTTTAGGAACTTCAGCAGACCTTTCTTTCCTCCTGGCACTTTGAAAGATTGCAAGTTCCGCAAAAGAAGATCCTCCCAAGCTTTCTCATGTTTTTCTCCTTCTGGGAATGAAGATGATGCGCGGAACTCGTCATACCGGTTTTCCTTATACCATGCCTGTAATGCCCATAATGCCTCAACTTTAGTTGAGAACCACTCGAAACCTACGCTTTCGCAGATGTTTCGGCAATAATGCACTCTATACAACATCTTCCTCCGTTGTCCGTAAATCCATTGTAATTCCCTGCGTCTTCAGTGTCTTCCTCAAGCGTCTGAAACGCACTCCTAGCATGTAGCGCTCATGTCTCTCCTCACGTAGTCCATCCTCCAACTCTGAGAGTCTGTGTTTCAGCTCCCAGATCTCCTCACGGAGTCGTGAGATGTCATCCTCCACACCCTCTAGCTCCTTATCCCAGAGGATCTGTTTCTGACCACCCTCTGTGGGCATCAACGATTTGAACCAGTTAATGATGACAATCATGCCTCGTCCTCCTCACAGTCGGTGCAGGTGTTACTATCATCGGATGCAGGAGAGTCGAAGACCTCTCCACAAGACTCGCATCTCTTATCGGTGTATCCGTTGTATTCTTCCGGAGTCTGGAGGATCCATGCGTCGTAGTCCATTGTGTCCTTTCAATTAATCTGTAAACCCGCCCGGCACCTTTGCCTATGATCTGAACGCTGGCAATGTATCAGACCAGCCCTCAGGCGTATCGGTTACCGCACCGTTTTTTGACCTGGCCAGAAGTACACAAACTGGCGGCCAAGGATCGACCGGCATGACCGGACGGGCAATTTCAACGATATCGGTTGTGTAGTTTTTTGGCCTCCGAGAGAATCGCATCTCGATCCATCTCCAGCCAATTCACTCTGAGCTTCGCAGCAAGTAAATACTTCAGATACCAGTCGCCAAGTTCACGCTCTGCAACTCTCGCAAGTTCCAGTGTCGTGATGTCTGCGGCTTTTTTACTATGCTGCCGCTCTGCAATCAGAACCTGTGCAGAGCGCAGGAACTTAATCTCGCTTGCAGTCGTGTGAGTGTTTGAGTTATCCGTTCTCACAACAGCCCTGTCTGTGCCTGTGATTCTGTTTCCACCTGATCTTCTCCGATCAGCGTGTCTGGATCAGGAGACTCATCAGGAGGATCCGAGATTCCATCAAACGCAATCGCATCAAGCTGATCTTTGAGTCCTGTGGAATCATCCTCCGGAGTGATATCCCGCGCACCACGCTCGTAATCCTCGGCACTCATGTTCGCAATCTCCTCCACTGCGTAGATCCCAGAGAGTACATCCGGAAACGCTTCTCTTGCTGCGAACATTCCTGCACGCCAGTACAGCATGTTGGCAGCGTAGAACGCCCACGAGCCGGAGGACTTCACCAACCCGGCCTGCTTCGCATCATCCATCGAGAATGTCCTCTCAGTCTTCACTCCCTTCCTCGTGTAGATGACTGTGCAGGAGTAGGGTCGTCCGTCCTTCTCCTCACGCTTCACCCGTGGCGGCTTGTCTGCATGTGGCAGCACCAATCCCATGGCACTGATTGCCTTGAAGTGAGCGGATCCCTGTAGCGGATACAAATTCTGGAGACTGTGAACCGGAGTCCATCCGTATCTCCTGCCGATTTGAATCGCAGTGAATATCGCCTCCTGCGATTTCCACATGCCGGAGACTCCGGACTTGGCGAACGCGGTACTCATCCGCCAGTCGTAGTCGATGAGACGCGTCTCATACTCCAACTCATCGATCTTTGCGGCAACTGCCGGAGATGCCGTGACTGGTGCTGGTGCTGTGGGATTCATCGTCTCCCTGATTGTTAGTGATGATGTTTCATTAGGCATAATCGTAATCCTGTCGTATCCAGGCAGGTACAGGAAGCACACGCTCATCCTCACTGTAACCTGCGTTTCTAATATGCTCTTGACTAGACACATTCATTTGCATCCAGTCACAGTAGTTCTGAAGGTTTTGACGGTAGATTTTCCGTCCAATCTTCAGCCATTCGTCGGCAGCATGAACTGCCATCAAATGCGGTGCATCTCTCTCCACCGCAATCCAGGAAAACCTCGCAGGAGGTGAGCCCAAAACAGTCGCGATCACGTCGTAATAAAGTGCCGCTTGAACATGCAGTCCATAGTTGCCGACGTACTTGGAGAACGCCTCCTGCTCTGCCACTCCTTTGCTCACTGTCTTGAGGTCATAAAGATGGACCGCGGATGCGTCCACCGAGAAAGGAACTCCTCCTCTGACTGTTGAGATCTTTTTATGGTCATCAAGATCCTGATACCAGTCGATCCTTGCTTTGCACTCAACACCCTCCAGGGTTGCGAATGCAGACACTTCCGGATCTCCGAGCTTGAGGATCCTTCCTATCAGAGGATGCTTCCGGAGTGCTTCGGCAATCCTGAGTGCAAGCTGATGATCCTCCTTCTTCCAACCTGCACGCTTCTCATACGGATGCCGCTTGGCGAGCTGCTCATCCTTGAGCGCCTCCAGAGCTGCGGCGTGGGTTAGCGTCCCACGATGCATACCAGGAGTCTCCGTCCTTGGATCCGTTTCCTCGTGTAAATACGACGCGATTGTCCGCATCGCCTTTACCTGTGTTGATCCTTTTGCAGGATGCCGATGATACTCGTCTGCGTCCATCCTCTTAACTATTGAGTTTTCCATCCAACTCCTCTGGCATTTTCATGCCGCGTAATGTGTATAAAAACCTCACATATTCAGTCTCTGTGAAGTCGTGTCTCCGGACGCAGCAGGTTGAACCGTTGAACAGTTCATAAACCTCATACGTCCAGTTTTCTTCCTCGTCATAAAAGGCCACATAGAACGGAAGTCGCGCACGCTCTGCCAGCATCCGTAGCACGCTGATGGCAGACTTGAAGATGATGCGAGGAACCTGATTCCCATTCCATTCACACCGTTCTGTTCCTGCGGACCAGCGCTTGTACTCGATGAGCGCCTTCGGCTGGTTGTAGGAATACTCACAGAGCAGGAAATCCACATCAACCGCAGGAACTTCAAATCCATAGAGGCGATGCCTCAAGCCGAGCGGGTTTGCATCCGCGTCGCTACTCTGCCAGGGTTTTACTTCCATTTTGCAGCAGTTGTTTCTCTCCGGAGGCACCCGCATGACCGAGTGTTGCCGCTCATCACGTTGTCCACACGTCCTGCGTACTCCTCTCCACAGTCACACTCATATAGATAAAGAGCCTGTCCGCGCTTATTCATGCCGAGGTATCGCACAGGCGTGAGCCGGGTTCCCGGAACCTTGTTACGCTTCATAGGTGATGGACCCATCGTATGCCCAGAACTTCGTGGCATGGATTGACCAGATCACCGAGTCCTCTGGATAGAGTGCGTCGCACCATGCCTTCACGAGGTTGTCAAGATCCGGACGGTTGAGGTGAGGAGTGCCATCCATGCGCTCCTTCTTGACCGTGCGCCATGACTTCGGCATCGGCATGTTGAATGAGACGGACACCGAGACCGCAGAATATTTGAGAACTGGTGTCACGTTGCGGACCTTCAACCGCACCTCGTCACAATACGCCCGGTACTTCACGACGCACGGACGCTGCTGCCATTTGTCACGTTGCGTCATCCTCGGCTTCGCAACCGGAGTCACTGCGATGCGCACTCTGCTGCTGTGGTCATGGAATCCTATCTCAGGTACTTCCAGTAGTATTGATAGTGCTGATATTGACCCTCCATCGCGTCGGAGTGGTGATCCTGTACTGGCTTGCTGGCAACCACCGCTCGTGCTGCTCTGCGAATCTCCGACTGCTGTGAAACCACGGCTTCCAGGTCCACGCTCAGACTCTGCGGCGCAAGGTGCCTGACCTTTCTCACTACCATTGCTCATCTCCATGTGTTAGGTTGAATCTCGTCAGATACGCTCGACTTCCAACTATCATATTCCTCGGAAAAAGATAGTGAAAGATAAAAATTGTATCTTTTGGTAACAGACCAGGGACGGTCCTACAAAGGAACTGCAAAATGCCGTCCAAACAACACGCATACCTCCGAGTTTCCACCCGCTCACAGTGTTCCAAAACAGGTCTGGACCGTCAGTTAGTATCCATCCAGAGCTACTGTAAACCACTAACATCATTGACAATCTGGAGAGAGGAGGGCATCTGCGGATCCCTGGAGAGCCGCCCGGCACTGGATGCAATGCTGGCAGGCGCGTGTCCTGGAGATGTTGTCTACATAGAGGATCTCTCACGTCTAGCACGGGAACTCTCTGTCCAGCTTGCAATCATCAAAAGACTCTTGGAACTTGACCTCAAACTGATCTCTGTCTCCACAGGAGAGGACGTGACTGCTGCGATTTCTGAGGATCCGATGACACGTGCGATGATACAAATTCAGGGAGTGTTCGCAGAGTTAGAGAAGTCCCGGCTGTGCGAGAGGATGAAACGAGGACTGGACCTGATGCGAGACGGAGATCGGAACCCTCGCAGGACTCGGAGTGGAGGTGTCAAGGTGGAGGGTGCCAAGCGATTGACCGAACGGCAACCAGGACTCCTCGATGATGCACATGCACTTAAGAACCGTGGGATACCCAATGCACAGATCTCCCGTGAGCTGCACCGTATGGGCTACCGCAACCGCGTAGGAGAGCAACTCTCCTGCACTGCCGTCGCACGGATCCTCGCCGAGGGTTAGAGTTTGAACTGCTCAGGCAGGTGAAATTTGAAGGCGCGTCGTGCGTCTTCAGAGAGTTCGGTCAGTCCTGCCTTGGCGTGTGCTTTCGCCTGTTCTGCTTTGAGGTCATTGTCGTCTGAATTGACAAGATCCCAGATTGCTTTTGCAGCGAATTGCACGAGTTCTTTTGCAATAAGAGTTTCAAGTCCAGTCATTTCTTCTTCCGTATTTTAGTTCCATGTTTCGCCTTCCAGCGCTTGTAGATCTTCGGCTTATTGATTGCCAGATAACTACGTTGTTTCTTTGATTTGAATGGCATCAGTAGCTCCACGTCCACGGACGGTTTTCAGTGAGGTCGTCAAAATGGAGGAAACGCTTTGCATGCGGACCTTTTTGCGAAACTCCGATTCCGGTGATTCCATGACGTAGTGCAATCTCCATCAGACGTACTGCTTCACTTCCGGAGATCAATAAATCAGCCGCGTGACCCGTCGTATGCGGTCCATGATACCCGGTTTTTGACACTGTGTTATTGTACTCAGGCGCTCGAAATCCACTACTGGGATAGAGTGGTTTTCCAAAGTCCTCACGGATCAACTGGAGCTTCTCAAGAAACGCAGGATCCATCTCACATCGTCCTGTTCCACGGCACTTGAACTCATCGACCGTGAAGTTTTTTGTCAGATATTTATTCATATAATATATTCCGAAAAGCAATGGTGTCGCAAGCAGAAGTTCACGCCTTTGTATCCTCTTCGAGCAGAAGAGCCTTTCGACACACCTGGACGAGTTCGTTATCGACCTTCGATTCGGTCTGCTGCGCGAGGTGTTCGAGGATAGTGAGGATAAATTCTGCGACAAATCGTTTCGTGGTCAGTTTCTGGAATACCTGGGATACTATTTTCGCGCTCATTTCATTCCATTTGTTTCAATTCTTCGGGTCTCTTTATCGTCGTTATGTTCGGTGCTATCGAAAAAATAGGAGATCACGGCATGGACGACACTGATGAGTCCGCCGAGCATGGTCGCCGCAACAGTTTCCATCGCAGGGTCGATCTTTTGGAAAAACACCAACAACAGCAAAACGCTGAAGATGGAGAGAACCAAGAATGCGAGTGCAAATCGTACATACAAACGCACCCGATTCAGGCTGAATCCACTATCCTCGTAATCGTTCAAGTTCTCTTGAGATGTTTTCGAGTTCGGCACGCTGCTCGGCTAGATGGGAGTTGGTCTTTTCCACGAGGTCGAAGACACGTTCCTCAATTCGTATCCGGTCCGCCCGTGCTTCCTGAGTTGTTGTTTTAATCCACCATCCAAGGACAATCAGTCCGATTCCTGCGACTCCCTGGGAGAGGAGAATCTCTGCAATCTGGTCGGCGGTTTCTCCACTCTGTGGTTCGATCACAGGCACTCTGGAGTAAGTGAGGTCTCGATGTTCCTCGGCAAGCAAAATCGTGTTCCCGGAGGTGGTACTGCACCACAACAGAGTGAGGACCACCATAAGGTTTATTCTCATGCGACTCCCTGCATTGGTGTTTTGATCAACCTGTCCAGATCCTGCACCTTATTTGTGCGTCGCTGGAGACCCTGACCCTCTGGTTGCCGGAAGGTCTGCTGAAACCCTGAGATGTGTGCCATCCCTGCACCGATTGGTTGTTGCACGAAGGTACTCAAGGAGACCTCCTGTGGAAGTCTGATCTTTGGACTACGAACTGCCATTGCCTTGAGCAGTGCATCCTGCATATAACGATACAGATCTGGATACACCTGTGACAAAGTCCGGACATGTTCAGGAGTCAGTGATCCGCGGGAGATGTGCCGGAGTATTGCGAGTGGTGAGTTGATTATTTCGTTGTATGCCTGCCAGTCCATCAACTGCTGGTTTGATGGATTATATTTATCTGGATCGAAGACGACACTATGCCCTGCATTCGGATCCGTAGGAATATTCTCGTAGAGAAATGTCAACCCGCGAACAATCGTTGATTGCAGGTACTGAGTGAGATCAGGATTTGCGGTAGGGATGGCGGGAACTGCTTCTTGCAATCTCACAAAGAGGGATTGCTCATCTCGCATGATCTCATTGAGCTGATTCCTCTGTTTGCGGAACTGCTGAAGTGCAACTGCTGGAGTCTTTGGAACAGGATAATTGGTGGATAACCCTGCAACCTCAAGTCCCTGCACAACTTTGTTCGCACCACGTCTGATTCTTTCTGTCGTGATGCCAACATTGTTGAGGAGTTTTCCATAGTCTGAAATGGAATTTCCCACTCGTCCAAGCAGGAGCATGCCGTTGTCCTTCAGAAACTTCCGTGCTAGTGCGCCTGCTGCAAAGGATCCCACAGCAGACAATCCACCTGTGACTGCGGACTCAGTTCCCAAGATCAGTGGACCTGCCGCACCAAAGGAGCCACCAGTCAAGAAGGTGGTCAGAGAAAATATATTATTGACATCAGCACGTCTGGTTGCACTTGCAGAGAGGTAGTGAATGTCTGCGAGATCCCGGTAGATGTTCTTTGCTTCCTTGAACTCCTGGAGCAGTGCTTTGTTGCCTAGGCGGTCTCCGAGTTTCTTCTCCATGCGTCCAAGCGCATTTTCCGATTCTTCTCGGATGATGTATGCCATCTTTTGGAAGAGATCAAACTTCTCCGGATCGGTGTTCTTCCTGTAGTTTGCAAGTTTCTGGTAGATCCTCTTCTGCACCTCGGACTCAAGCATATCAAGTTTTCCACCTGCGGCTTCAAACGCAGCAATCTCTCGCTCTGCCTGCTTGATTCCACGTCTTGCCGTTGGAGACAAAACCTTTCCTGAGTTGAGTTCCTTGTCTAGTATCTCCCGACGCATTCGTGCGGAGACCGTGACAGGATCAAACATCTCATCGGCAACCTCTCGTCCCAGGTCTTTCTGTGCCTTGGCAATCTCCTTCAGAATCCTGCTGATCTCTCCTCCATAATGCGGGAGCAGTTTCTCCTCCAGCTCAATCACAAGTTTGTCGAGTTCCTTGACATTTGTTTCAGTGAGTTTCTGCTTGTCCAACTCCCGGAGCCTTTTTCCAATCTCGTAAATACGTTCGCGGTATCGTCCTCGCTTCGTGACATAATCATACTCTGGAGATCGTGCTTTGAGGTGACGGTAGTAGGCGTAGTCCTTGCCCTTTCCGAGCAAAGGTGATGCCTTCGAAAGTGCATGTCCAATGACGCTGATCAACCCTCCGGCAACACCACCAAATCCTGCACTGGAGAGGATCATCTCAGAGGCAAGTGGACGCTGGTCAGGGTCGTCGAGGATGGCACGAGAGACATACTGCTGTGTGCCGATGACCGCACCCTCTGCGGCACCTCTGGTTGCACCATGTATGGTTTTTCCAACCAATCCTGCCGCACGATCTCCCAGAATCTTTCCAACTGCCTTGGATCCAACCTTTCCTGCAAGTGATGCGGCAGCACCAGTGAGTCCTCCAGGTGTGAAAAGCCCTCCCAACTCTCCTGCAATGGAGTATCCGGGATGCTCTTCCCGGAGCATCTTGATGGCACGTTCATCCACACCTGCACGCTGGAGGAGATCATCAGAGAGTGAGAAGGACATGGACCGCAGGAACCCAAACATCGCGGCCTCGGATGGACGAGATTGGACAAACTCCCGCAGTCTCCTCTCCTCGACAATGGGTCCAGTTGCAAACCGATATCCGGACTCTAACGCACGACGTGCATCCTTTGCAGGGAGGTTGTAAATTTGATTTTTCTCATCAAGCACATGCACACGTTCACCCTCTAGGAACGAATACTTCCCGGAGGCGATTTTCTCGTCCACCTCCTCGTCAGGAACGATGAGTGCGTCTTGATGATCGTAGGAATAGAGGCGAGCCATTTACTCCTTTGAAGTCCCTTTTTCCAATGTAGGTAGAGCAGGTAGTGACGAGCCGCCGGTGGATACTGTCCTATTCGCGGAGCCTCCTTTTCCAATGGAGATGAATCCTCCTCCATCACGAATGGATTTGCGCTGGTTCTCCAAGATGGACAAGAAATTATTGAGACGTGTCGCAGTGACATTCAGGGCGATATTAGTACGTCCGGCATCGGCAATGATATTTGTCAGCATCGCTTCCTCGTTTTTTGTCAACGCAGCACCAAACTTATAGATCTTTTTCGCAGCAAGCAGTTTAAGCGATTCAATGCCCGTGACAAACTTCGACCGAGTTGCGGAGAGTGCTTCCGTACTCATTGTCGCCAGTTTGTCCTTCCTGGTCATGTCCAGCAGTTCTGCCACAGTCCGCTGTGCTTCACCGTAGATCACATTAAAATCCATCGCACTCTCGATTGCCATTTTCCTCGCCTGCCCGGTCAGTCTCGACACTCCATCCATCCCCGCAGACTCTCCCATGTTGGGAACCAGACCCTCCTGTTGCTTGGTGTATTGCTTGAAGAGTGCATCAGCGAGTGCAGATGCCAGTTTTTTCTCCTCGGTGTCCTTGCTCATCAAAACCTCGGTGAGCATTATTTTTATTTTCTGCTGTGCGCGGGTATCCTGTGCCTGTCTCCATGCCTTGTTCAACTGCATCTCTGTCATTTTTAGGAGTTCCAGACGCTTTGTTGTCAACAAAACACGCTGATCTTCCAGGCTTTTCCGTCTGAATCCAATCTCCAGCTTCTGTTTATCGAGGTCATCATCAATCGCTTTGTTGAGGATCTGGAGTGCATAGTTTGGAGTCCCACTCATTGCAGACGCATACGCACCCACTCCTGCGGCAATCGCAGCAAGGATCTTCCTCCCGGTGTCCTCCTTGCCAAAGTAGGGTTTGATTGTCTCCTCACCAATCTGCTCCAGCCGCTCATTGATGCCCTTGATTTCAAGATCAACTGCATCAATATCCGCCTTGAATGGAAGTTCAGCATCCTCTGTGAAAAAGGTATATCCTCCCTCGTTCATGTATGCTTCAACAACATCCTGCACCTGTTTGGAGTATGTCTGTAGTGACTCTTGTGTGACACGTTCATTTCCTGCTGGAACCACTGCTGGAACTATTGCTGCTTCTTCCTCAACTACGGCAGGAGTTGCAACCACTGTCGGATCCTTAGCCTCACGACCCTCCGGTTCCGCAGGTCCAGGTGACTTGGTGAAGGAATCTTCAATGCCAGCAACAAACTCTGGATCTCCGTATGGATTTTTAAGTTGTAGAGTTGCAGACGGATCCCGCTCAAGGTGTGCTGCCATTGGGATTTCCTTCGTGACCGAGGAGATCTGCGGACCGGCAGCAGGAGCAGGAGCAGGAGCAGGAGCAGGAGCAGGAGCAGGAGCAGGAGCAGGTGCAGGAGCAGGAGCAGGAGAGTCCAACCCAATCCTTGCGACTTCTTGCAACTCCGGCGCAGATTCCAACCCAGCCGTCGCCTCGTCCAGTTGAGCAGTGGATTCCGGAGTCGTGACTGCGGCTGGTGGCATCTCCTGTCCAGGCACCAATCCTGGTGGGACATTAAACCCTCGCGCCTGTAGATTTCTAATGGCATCCTCCGCCGTTAATCCCTGCCGCTGGTATTGTGCAATCACCCGGTTCAGACGCTCCGGGTCATTGATGTAGCGGTTAGGATCCGTTTCGCTTGCTGTTGCCATATCTCACACCCTTTTTGCCAGAGTTTTAACCCGGTCGTTCAAATATGCCTGCGACGCGAGGATTGCTGCGAGGCCCTGTCCCATGTCCACGAGCTTCCCGTGAGGAGTATCTCGGACAAACTGTTTGCCGAGGGTTGTTTTCTCCAGGTCTTGTGCCATCACTCCAAGCATCTCTCCATGTCTTGCACCAGGCGAGTCCGGCTTTTTATACTCGTAGGAGTACGCCTTCAGGGAATCGAGGAAATCCTGCACCTTGGTTTTCGCAGGTTTGATCTTCTTCTTTGCACGTCTGTCTGACCATATTACGGCGAGAACTGTTCCAAGCGCGCCAAGGATCGCATTCTGTTTACTCTGATCATTTGCTGCGTTCTGCATCGCAACATTCATCTCCGCAAGCAGCAACTGCTGCGCTCGTGATAGTGCGGCAAGTTTCTCCTGAGAATCAATTCCAAGTTTGGTAAGTTCTGTCCGCAACTGTGCATCCATCTCTGCGAGTTCAATGGTCACCTCCAAACCTTCCATTGCCATCTCTCCCTGGAATGCTGCAAGCGCAAGTGCCTCATCAAGAGATCGAGATCTCAGTGCCAGTTCTGAATTTGTCTGGGATATGAGTATCGACTTCTCCAGATTGGCAAGTTTTGTTGCCAGCGACATCTGACCGTTCTGGATTAGAATCTGCTTCTTTGCTTCGAGCTGGACAAGATCAGCAGATGCCTGTGCTGCAACTCTCGTGATGTTTGCCTCCATCTGTGCAAGGTTTCCGGCCTGAGCCAGGTCACCATTCTTGAACGCAACATCTTTGGCAGCACTGAGTTTTGCAAGTGCAAGGGATGCCTCTCGTGTTCCCTGCGTCTGATAGAGTTTGAGCAACCTGTCTTCCGCAGCAATCTGTTCCGCTGATCTCAGTTCTGCTGCCTGTCCGGTTGCAACTTGCTGAATATCTCTCCAGAGGTTTTGCACTTGGCGGAGTCGTCCACGATCTGCTGCTGCGCCGACGGAGGCTCCGAGTAGCATCCTCAGATTCGTCTCTGTCTGCCGGGTGTGCATTTTCTCTGCGGGAGAGGGTGCCGCACCTGCAACTCGATCCTTGAGAATCTGCACGAGTTCTTCTTCATTGGCAGTGAGTTTATCAAGAGCATCGGATTCAATCTCAGGAGTCCAGTCGATGACTGTTTTTTCAAGAGGATCAACCTCGCCAACGGTCACGCCTTCAAGTTCTTCTGTGATTTGAGTGTCTTCAACATCGGCAACAGGTGCCATTGTGGGTGCCTCTGTTGAAAATACATCAATATCCTCCTCGGTGAGGATGTGATGTGCCTTTCGTTCAAACGTATTCTGTGCATCATCAAATATCGCACGGCGCTGTGCTTGTGAGAGTCGTGCATACTCATTCGGAAACTGTTCGCTCAGAATCTTATCTGCTTCCTCAAATGTGGTAGGAACAACATCAACAACTCCTCCGGTTTCATCACGCTTGCGTTGTCCTGATGCAGAGAAAGTTCCGAGGTTGAAGAGGTTGACAATCTGCTCTTTCAACCCTGCCTGCTGTGCAGTTCCTTCGTAGGTTGCGAGTTTCTTTGCAGAATCAAATGCGGTTTGAATCTCATCGTCCGGAAGGTCGGTGATATCCGAGAACATATCCGGATTCTGCAACTTGAGAATCTCCAGATCTGCATCCGACGCAATGTTTGCAAACTTCGATTCTAGCAGTGTCCGCTGTGCAGCAATCTGTACATTCGCAGCAGTTGCTTCGGCCTGGGTTGCATAGGATCGACCGAGGTCATCATAAAATACGGGTGCCGCAGGAGGTGCTACTGGAGGTGCTTCTCCACTGGATGCTTCTTGTAGAGACAACTGATATGCCATTGCCTCCGCCGGATCGGTGCTGAATTTTGATGGTGTGGTCTTTGTCGTTGCCGGTGTGGTCGTTGCCGGTGTGGTCTGAAACTGTGCCATCAATGCTGCCTGAGCCTCCTGGGATGCTTTCATCCTTGCTGCATGGTCGGCAGCAATTTGGGCCATCTCCGCCTGATGTGCTGCTGCTCGTGCTGCGTCCTCCGCCTCATAATCCGCATCGGTCTTGTACTGATAACTCTTAATCGGTCCACGTCCTACACCAAGACCTTCCGTGCCTGCAATCGGTTCTCCGGATCCTCCTAGTGCTTTCAGGAGAGAGGCTTCACTAGGATTGATTGCTGCGAGTCCTTCGCCACGCTGCTGGAGCAGCGCTGCCAGGCGTTGGAGTTCCTCCTCTGAGAGTGGAGGACGGTTGCCGGAAGCAGACGGCAGCATCTGTGGAAATGTCGTTGGAGTCATCATGTTGATTTAATCGCAGGAAGTTTCATTGGCGTTGTTTTCAATCCAATCTCAAGCATCAGGTTGGAGATCGAGTATGCTTGTCCAGGATCACTGGAAACAGTATCTGCAAACTCAAATCGAACCGCGTCACATTTCTGGTGTGCAAGTGTCATCCTGAATTGATACACGCCATCACTAGATCCACCATACTTTGTGTCTCCATAAAGTGCATCGTCTCCATACTCTGTTTGTCCTGACGCAGTCCGGAAATTGAATGAGTGGAGTTCATTTGAATACTCCCGGAAATCGTAGCTGACTCGTGCCTCCAGGGTGTGGTTGCTTTTGTAATCTCCAAGCACAAGCGCACGTCTGCATCTCTGGTATCCCTGAATTGACTCCGGCTTGATCCATGCAGTTTTCAGTTTCATCTGAATCGCAGCACCATTATCGGTGTATCCATCAGACTGCTGGAATACCACGCCGCCGGTGTCGCGAAGATAGCAGTATTTTCCGGTTGCTAGCCATGTGACTGCACCATTTCCAGAGTGATTTGAGAAGGTACTCCACTTATCAGAGAAATAATCATAAATAAGTGCAACTCCATCACTTGAAGTGAACCGAACTTGGTTCTGATCCTGAAGTAAAACTGCACTTGTAACGGTGAGTGCGTTGTATGCCTCAACTGGTGCGCCGATGTAGTGCGTGGAGAGTCCACGATCCAGCATGTAGATGCCCTTGTTGGACATAAACATGAGTCCATTGGGCATCAAAACAATCGACCTGGTGTTGCTACATCCTACATCAGACGTGACTAGTTGCGGTTCTGAGAAACTATTCTGCTCTCCGGCACTGTTTGGACCGTCTCCTGTGATATAAAAGATACGATCCTGCTCAAAGATAATGAGCTTTTCATCAAGTGCATGGACTGCCGTTACTTCCTGCGCCTGGTTCATTGTGATCGTCAGAAAATCACTGAACTCAATAGGATTTCCTGCGGTGCGCTTCTGAGAGTAGAAGATGGTTTTTGGATTCTCACTACTGACGCAGAACATTCTGTTATTAAAACTACCAATCACCGATGTTGCAGGAGGAGAAACATGCTCGAGGATGTCTCCATTCGTGTACAAACTTTCCTTTGCAACCAGATTGGTATCATTGATGGTTCCATCATCACTGAAGGAAACGGTATCTGCACTTGTTGAGTTTGCAACATTCCCAACACGGAAAAAGAGGGTGCCTCCATTGGTTGTGCGATAAACCTCACACAGAACATTCGTGTGCGTTGTCAAGCGCAGAGTTGGAATGGTCAGAGTTGCAGTCAGGTTTGAGCCAGTTGGAGATGCAGTCACAGCGACACTTGGTGCAGACCTGGAGATCTGTCCTTGTGCATCCGTGTGCTGGTAAATCACCTTGTACTGGAAGGTGCCTCCACTCGTGAGGGATCCTCCTGCCGCAAGTGCAACACTCACGTTTTCCGCATATAAATGAAACCCATGTTCTGAGACAGTATAACCATCGTAGTTTGAAACAAATCCTCCTCCACTTAACAAAGACTGTCCAAGTTCTTCTGTGTCAAAGTTTGCCGTCGTTGTGAAATTAACCAAGGACTTTGAAACTCCCTTCAGGGAATAGAGATCATTATCACGAGAGACCAGTCTTGTCTTAACTTGCACCGGAACCTGGAAGATCCCGGCATCCACTGCAATCTGATGTGAAAGTGAACTCTTGGATTGAAGCCCTCCGGCAACTCCAGACTGTAGTTTTGCAACAATCAATCCGGTCGAATCAAGCAGGAAATAGGTACTCTGGAGCGTGGAGTCAAAACAGGAAATGAAGTAAACTTTTGCATTGTAGAGCCATGCTTTTGATGCAAGTCCAACACTGCGCTTCAGAACTGCTGCGGATGCCATCGCACTCGTTGATACCGTGTAGAGTGCAGATTTGATCAGGTGATCATAGGATGCCGTTGCATTCAGTTCATAGATGATGATGACATTTGAATCAGAATCCAGTGCCAAGGTGACATGCTTGACTGCGGTTGAAGTTGCCTCAACCGTCTCCGTGTCCTGCAAAGCAAAACTTGTGTCATAGCGCACCATCTTGAGTCCAGTTCCGGAGGTGCTTTTTGCATACGCAATGTAAATATCACCACCGGTGGTATCGTAGAGGATCCCTAGTGCATCCTCTGCCTGTTCTGCAATCGCCAGAGGAGACGGATATCCATTGGCTGGTCCTCCAGCCGTTCCATCACTGGTGATGTACAAAACCTTGATCTCATCAGAGGAATTAGCATAGGTGCAGATTCCTGCAAGGTTGTACTTTGTGACATCAAGATGTGGCACCGTGAGGTGTGCGTCTGTTGCAAGAGTAACAGCAGTTTTCCATGCAGTTGGATCATCTGGTTCGATCATCCTGATTGCAATCGAATCCGTGCCGGAGGTTTCCTGATACACGACTGCAATCTGTCCATCGAGTTCCAAGCATCGAGGCAGGACTCCGGTTGCACTGATGCTGGAGTTGCTGGAGATCACTGCACCTGAAACTGAATCCAGCACCGTTGCGCGGATCCCTCCCTGGGTGTCCTCGTAGGC
>Ga0114900_1001357_pt1 | contig 15288 bp, 21 predicted proteins | sample MalvireepMed_231_FD_89685 | JGI IMG/M metagenome (GOLD analysis project Ga0114900, IMG submission 89685) | Marine viral communities from the Global Malaspina Expedition - Malaspina viral metaG DeepMed_231 | ecosystem: Environmental > Aquatic > Marine > Oceanic | place: Mediterranean Sea...
GAATTAGACCGTATTGGTGTAAAGTGGTTTAAGCTCAAACCCGTACATCGAGAAAACGCAGGTTTGTGGAATCGGCTATATGGAAGAACAAGTCAATAGGAGGAAGGTATGGTAAACGAAAATAGGGAACCAGCACAGGCAACATTGCCCGAGACGGAGAGTCCGGCACAGGACTGGAGTGTAGGTGAGGAGAGTACTCCTGCGCCTACAGATGAGCAAGCTCCGGTTGATTCTACTGTCGAGACTAGTGAGACTACTGAGGTTAGTGAGACTACAGGGACTACTGAAGCTGCACCTCCGGCTGCGCCTTCTGCTGAAACTGTTCCTACGGCTACACCTCCGTCTGCACCTGAACCTACACCCCAAAGCGGTCCGTCTCCTGCGGAGCTACAACAATTGCAGCGTCAGGCAGCAGAATATGAGCAGCTTCGTGTGAGAGCGGAACTACAGCAGGAAAGTGACAGGTATCAAAAGGGTCTGGAGGATCAGGGATATTTGCCTGAGCAGGCCCAACAGGCTGCCCAACAGTACGCACAAAGCCGTCAGGCCCAGGCAGACTTAATGAAAAAGGCCGACGAGTACGGAAAACACCTAGCGGGTAAAACTGCCGCTGCGGAGCATTTCGCCCAGAAATACAAATTAAACATGGTAGATTTGCCTACGCTTAGGCAGGCAGAAAGCCCGGAGATTATGGAAGCACTGGCTAAGAACATATCTGAACGCCGTAGCGTAGATGCTGAACTTGCCAAGCTACGTCAGGCTCAGGCTCCACCACAATCGTTTGACAATTCTCAAGGGTCGCCGGACGTTGCTCCAAATGACAATGGTTGGCTTGATAGGTATAATGGCGGAGATAGATCCACACAGGCTATTGCAGCGGCCAGGAAGGCGGCTGGACTAAGCTAAAGCAGAGGAGACAGCGATGGCTCAAACAGCAACGACTGGGAATCTTGAAAACGCGCAGCGTATTATTATTGCTGCTAGTCGCTATACGGAGGAACATAATGCTCCTGCTATGGCGTTGATTGAAGCCTTTAATTTGGAAAAGGGCGCAAAGCAGGTTACCGTTCCAAAGGTAGGCCAGATGACGATATCCGACCTCACGGATGGACAGGATATAGTGGATGAAGAAGATATCGGAATGTCTACGGTTGACCTTACGGCTTCTGAAGTTGGAGCCAAGGTAATCCTGACTGACAAACTTGTCAGACAGTCTTCCGAGAATGTCTTCTCTATTATAGGGCGACAGCTTGGAGACGGGATGGCTCGAAAGAAAGACACTGACGTACATGCGCTGTACTCTGGTCTTAACGGTGGCACGACTCTTGGTGCTGCTGGTGCTACGATGAGCCTTGCTAACGTAGCTGGGTCCATTGCGTATTCCAAGGCTAATAAATTTGGAACACAGACCTATATACTTCAGCATCCTAATGCGGTATTCGATATTGCTAATACTGCGGTCACAGCTTCTTCCACCTATCCAGTACCAAAGGGATGGTCTGAGGACTTGCTTGGCGATTTCTTTAGTGGACTTAGGCCTCTTAACGGAGTAGCGATATTTGAGGACGGCAATCTGTCTGTAGACAGTAGTGATGATGCTGTTGGTGTGATTGCTGACAAGTCAGCCCTCGCGGTTCTAAAGTCAGTTGATACTAATACTGAGCGTCAGCGTGATGCGTCTCTTAGAGCTACGGAAGTAGTTATGACTGCCGATTACGGAGTCTTTGAGCTTGACGATTCTCGCGGCGCACCTCTTACATTCGATGCTGCTGCACCTTCAACGTCTGCGTAGTGAGGTAATTAATGGTAACCACTACTGAACGAAAGCAACTTAGAGAAGAACTGGTATCGAATGGTTATTCATGGGACTATATAGACTCATGGCAGCCAAAGACTGTTCTGTATCGTCATGCCCCTGGGTTAGACGTTAACGGAAAAGTGTCGAGTCCAGTGGGAACTCCGATAAAAGGTATTCCGGGTAATCCCGACTATGTTGCCAGAAAATCCCGGTTGGGGATGCTACCCTACCCGCCTACCGACAGTTGCGAATGCAAGTGGTGTGTAGAGAGGGCTGGGGGAGCAGAGGTTATCAAGGCGGTTAAAGATATTGCAGACGGTTGGAAGGAAAAACAGGAAGACGGCGCAAGTGTTGTGGCTATAGATTGCCAGGAATGTGAGTACAAGGCCGAAGCACTTACGCAGCCCGGAGCCCTCTCGAAGCTTCGTATTCATGCAAAGATTCATGAGGGCACTGGTACCGTATAGCTGTAAAGATTGACCGTGGCTATTCGGTAAATATAAATAACGGTTGGTCGCAGGGTGTATAAGAAACCTGTAAATGACCTTTAAAGGAGGTTTAAAATGTCGTTTCCAACAACGATAAGCGGAAGTTACGGATGGGAAAAACAGCAAACATCTGACCAGCGACACAAGCTGGGAACAGAGATGCAGTTCGTGGATGGCAGGAAGTTTAGATATATCGAGAATGGTGGTAGTGCGATAACTGAGGGTTTGCTCGTAGCGAGTGAGGCTCCGGCAGGTAATCATGATGAGGATCTTGCTGTTGCAACTACTGCTGCTGGTTCGACTACCGTTGCGGTAACGCTTGGTGCCACTGCGGCAGCAAAGAATCTATATGCAGAGGGGTACTTGTTTATCAATGTTCCCATTCTTGGAACGTCTGCTAATCCACACGAGATGTACAAGATAAAGTCACACGCTGCTGTTTCTTCTAACGGTGCTTTAACTGCTACACTCGACGAGCCAGACGGCTTGGTCACAGCAGTTACTAACGGCACAGAGACTGTGGGGCTAATAAAGAGTCCTTACAAGGACGTAGTTGTAGCCCCTGCTGCTGTTGCTGGTAGGTTTGTAGGAGTTACATGCAGAAGTATGACAGCAGATTACTTTGGTTGGGTTCAGGTAGCTGGCATAGCTACGGTAGCTATGGACGGCACCCCGGCATTTGGCACGTTAGTAGGTGCGAGTTCTAACCACGCAGGTCAGTTTTTGGCGGTTGGAGCAGATACGACTCCTGCTGTTGCAAGGGTTCACGGCAAAGCTGGTGTGGACAATGAGTACCATACCGTTATGTTAATGAATCTGTACTAAATGGTAACTGAACTCTGGGTGCCTCGGGGCTCCACGTTGGTGGGGACTGACAGCATTGGTTATAATGCTGAGACTGGGGCATCCATTGTTGTTCATACGTTCAAGTTTCACGATAAGGAAACTGGTCGGTCTACGATAGTTAAGATCCCTGCGGATCGTTCTATATCTCAGGCGCATATCGAGGATATGGCGGCGCAGGCTCTTGAAAGGTGGTTGATAGAAGTCAGGGCTCAGGGGCGGATACGCAAGCCCACACCAGAGCAGAGGAAGGAAATAGGACGGGTTCTGGAAGACTTCCGGCAACACTCCAAACGTCGTAGGCAGAGTTCTACAGGAGTCTTATACTATAGGGGGGTGAACTAGAATGTCAGAGGATATACAGACCAACGGCAACAGGCGAACAGTCGAGTTGGAAGTTACTGGTGAAGACTTAAGCGCAGTCCTTCGGATTAAAGCGAACCAGGTATCTCAACTGGAACTACAGATAATGGCTTTGACCAGAATGCTGGCTGATAGGGACCAGAAGATATCGCTGCTTGAGGCTGATAAAAAGTCTGTTAGTATGGAAGAAGTAGTAACTGAGGTGTAATTATGCCTAAAGTTGGTAAGAAGAAATTTGCATACACTTCTAAGGGGAAGAAGGCTGCTCGTGCCTATGCCAAAAAGACTGGCAAAACAATGCGTAAGGCGAAAAAATATTAGGATGGGCACATGGCTGTACTTCACGGACGCACGAGGGCTGAACTTAGACAGTCCATAGGCTATAACCTGGGGGCTGTTTATGTTTCACAGGCTTCTGGGAACGGCTCGACCACTACCATAGTAGACAACACGCTTGTCGGAGCTGACGATAACCACAACGGTAAGTGGGTTATCTTCAACGACGCTAACGGTACTTCCGGGCAAACAACTCGTGTATCGGATTATACTTCCAGTACTAATACGCTCACGCTATCCCCTGCTATAAGTGCTAGTTCTGCTACAAGTGACACTTATGAATTGTGGGAAGATATTTATAATCCTGCGGCTATTAACGAGTTCATAAACCAGGCGATCTTAGACGCTACTGGTCTTACCTGGGACCCTGTAGAAAGCTTGGCCCTACACACAGACGGAAGCACCCTGCGTTACGATGTGCCTAGTGGCATGTCCATGATCAAGGATGTCTTATACCGAAACAGCGTAGACTTTACTCGTATTCATCCGTGTGCTGTAGCCTTCGACGAGAGTATAGACTCAGACATTACGGTATCTCTGGATACGAAAGACAGGAAGCAGGGAACGCAAAGTTGTAAATTTGTGATAGCAGCAGGTGCTTCTGCTGGAGATATTGCTACTGACTCCATAACCAGTAAGAATATTTCGGGATATGACTATATAGAGTTTTGGGTCAAAAGCACGGTAGCTACATCGGCTGGCAACCTAAAGATATTACTGGATGACACTGCCAACTGTGCATCTCCGATTGAGACTCTTAATGTCCCGGCACTTAGTGCTGATACATGGACATTTTGTAGGGTGTCATTAAGTAATCCCGAAACTGATACAGCTATTATTTCCGTAGGTCTTGAATATGACGCAGACCTTGGTGCGTGTACTGTCTGGTTGGACGATATAAGCGCGGTTAATAACGATTCTGCTGAGTGGATCAAGGTACCTAGAAACCTCTGGCGTATAGATAAAGAGGCAAAGGATATCATCCTTGATAACTACGCTCACGGGGTTGCCAGATATAATCTTCTAAAGATAGTAGGTGGTGACAAGCCAGTCCTGCTCACATCGGACTCTGCTACTCCTGAGATAGACGAGCAGTACATAATTGCTATGGCTACAGGTTTAACCCTTGCTTCGGTGGCAGGTGGCCCTGGCACAGATCCTGATGCCAAGAACAACAAAGCTGGCTTTTGGATGAGGATGGCTGCTACCGCAAGGCGATCCTTCCCATTACAGACTAATGTTAGATTGGTGGAATAGTGGCTGCAAAGGTCGAGACTGCCAACGAGGTTAGCCTTAACGGGGTTTATTACCCCATAGCTCGGCCTGTACAAAGCGTTCTTGCCTCAATTTATCCGTCTAAGGTAGTTATCGGGGATACCACCAGAGACTCTCAGACCCGAACTTCTGTTATTGCGTGGTCTGACTGGCGTGGCGGTATAGGTGTCAACCGAATGGAGTCCGGCGGGGATGTTAACCGGGCGTGGTGGAGTACCTGCCAGCTAAGATATAAAAATCATCTGATACTCCCCGGGCTAGATAACGATGCGGCAGCTAATGCTTCTTCGACTAGCCTGACTGGTCCCTCAATAGGGGCTATTGGAGAGTTAAGCGGAGAGATTTATGTTGCGTGGAACGGAAGCACTTCAGAGGCTGCCAAGATATATAAGTATAACAACACCTCAGACGCATGGGGCTCGGTCCTAAATTCTCCTCCAGACCGTGTAACGGATACCGTAACATGGCGTACACTTGCAGCCGAGACGTTCCTTGTATTTGCCCACTACGACAGTAACGGATCGGGGTATACCCGCTTTGACGGAACTGATTGGAATGGCGGGGGTTCCGCAGATACCACCGATACCCAGTACGTTGCCGTGTGGGATGACCGTCTTTGGGGAATAAGTTATGCGGGTCAGTTATGGTACTCAATAGTAGCTGGCACTGAGGTAAATGACGCTAAGTTACCCTTGCCTCCCGGTTCCATAACTGCACTATTTGTGGCTCGTGACGCAGGCGGAGAGCCAATTCTTTATGCGGCTACGAAAAAGGGGTTATTTGCCCATGACGCAGCCAATGCGAGGTTTGTCCAGACTGAACTAACCCTCCCTAATCACCCGTTTGCTGGCAGGGGAACGATTAGGTGGAGGGACAGTATATATATGCCTGCTGGCCTTGGTGTGTATAGGTACATAAACCAGGCTGGAGGGGCAGTGTTAACCATTACAGGTCCTGACAGGGATGACGGCCTACCTACCGATAATAGGGGAACCATTAAGCACATGAGTGGCTCTCATAACGAGTTGTTTGTAGGCGTGGATGCAGCGACTGTTACGCCGCTTGAGTCTCAAAATGCAGTACCGTATCAATGGCAAAGTCATCACGGTTCTACGGTCATAGACACATCAGGATTCTCGTCTATTCTAGGCTATAACGATATGGGCTGGGAAGCCAAATGGGTTGCGGGAGAAAATAATCCAGGGGCAGGTATACAGCACATACTCGTGAGTGATGCATATGACGAGTATCGTTTATGGTGGGGATTTAACGGAGAGATTAAATTCATGAAGATCCCCTCAAATATCATAAATCCCAGCTTCGTATCAGACTTTGAGTACAAGGCTAGCGGCGTACACGAGACCCCCTGGTTCAATGCAGGGCAGTCAGAGGTCGACAAGCTAGCACTCAAACTAAAGACCGAGGTACAAGACGCATCATCTACCGAGACGGTCACGGTATCATATGCTACTGACTACAGCGATTCCTATACTTCGGCGGGATCAGCAATCACATCGGACGGCATAACAACCTACACATTCGGTTCATCTGCGGGTGTGACGTTTAGGGCGATTAAGTTTAAGATAACCCTTGCCCGTACTACTGACACCAATACAGATAATTACAAGAAGAAGACTCCTGATGTGGTAAGCCTAACCCTTGAGTGGAGAAAGAAACTCCCCAGTAAGTGGGGGCACCAGGTGCAGGTAGACTTGAATAATGAATACAAGGGCAAAAGTCCCAAAGACCTACGGGCTGCCTTACTGGCAGCAGTAGAGAGTACGACCTTAGTAGAGTTCACCTTCCGTGACGATACCGGGGGAACACGAAACTTCTATGTGGATGTGGGTTCTGCTACGGGTCTTGAATATACCGGGTATGACGAGAGAGGCGTAAGCACACTTAATTTGGTGGAGCCATGATACTTGATGCAGGTACGACTACAGTTAGTTCTGCTGGCACTGCTGTGCAACTGGCAAATGTTGCCAACAGGGTGCTTTGGATCAAGGCCAAGGCACTGGCTGCCAACTCAGGCATTGCTTACCTGGGCGTGAGTGATGTGTCTGCTACTAACGGCTATGAATTATCAGCAGGTAACGAGATAGAAATCAGCTTTAGAGAACTTGGTGGATCTATAGCATTCAGCAGTGTCTATATTGATGCTGCTTCAAGCGGGGATAAGGTGGCGTGGGCCGTGGTGCTGGAGGGCTAGATGGCAGAACAGTCTAAGGTTCCAAGCGGTTGGCCCGGAAGTACTGCTTCTTACGCAGCGTATGAGGCACTCGTAAGACAGGGCAAGCAGCCTGGTGCAGATTTTAGCTACAACCCGCCCACTCAGGGCAGGAGAATTGACTCAGACATAGAGGTAGATTTCTTATTCTCAAACCCGTCGGATCTTGCTATGCAGGTACAAGAAGGCTTCTATACTCACCATAGCGGCATATCTACACATGGTCGTGATATCCTAAATAAAGCACAGTTAGCAGGTTTTGGTAAAACGCTGATAATGCTTGAGCATGACCAACTGATGCAAGATCCTGACTGGTTAATATCAGAGGCATTACAGTATCGAGATCATTCTCGGGGGTAGATTATGGCAATAACAGATATCGTAGTTAGTGGAAAGTTATTTCAGGACGATGGAGATCCAGTCCAGGGTGCCACGGTAGAACTATTCCATACAGGTACTACCACTAACCCAGAAGCAACATATTCAGGTGGTACGACTGCGGCAGGGCTGTGGTCATTTACCGAGACTGATCTCGATGTCACCTATGATGTGAGGATTACCAGCGGCGGAAGTACACGGTTCATACTCTGGTCCGATGAGATAGCCCTGAAGGGCGTAGACACCGCATCACTCAAGGTACGTGGTGTAGACGGCGCAGCAGCTCCGATATATCTTATTGCAGACCAAGCAGATCAAGATATAGACGTATGGAGAATAAACGCAGCCGATGGGGGCGTACTCACTTTCGACAGTCGGGCGAGTGGCAGCAGTGACAGTGACCTAGTTGCCCAGATGACGATCACTCCTCATGCAACCGTAGCTTCGTCATCAGTGACATTCCCCGGTATTCTTGACGTAAACGGTACTGCTGACTTTGATGTTACCGATTTTGATATAGCATCATCCGGGGATATAGACCTTGTGTCTACCAGTAATGCTGCATCTGCTATTTTGCTACATGCTAACGGTGGTACGTCAGAGACAATCAAGATACATGCAGATCAGGGTACAAGTGTAACTGAGGGTGCTGAGTCCATAAATATCCTTTCCGATGTAGGTGGTGTAGGAATCAGGAGTACCGCTAATTTAGCCAAGGCTATTAATATAACAAGTGATGGAGGGACTACTGGTTCGATATCTATTTTCAACGACCAGGGAACTTCTGTAACAGAAGGAGCAGAGTCCATATCACTCCTGTCTGATGCTGGAGGTGTGGGGATTCGCTCTACTGCCAACCTCGCTAACGCCGTTAACCTGACGGTAGACGGCGGCACTAGTTCTACCATGACACTGTTCAATGATCAGGGTACGGCGGCTACGGAAGGCTCTGCATCCATACAGTTACTGTCAGATGTAGGTGGTATCAACGTCAAGTCTGGGCTGAACGGTGCTAATGCCATCTTGCTCACGGCTGATGGAGGAACATCCGAGACTATCGTACTCCACGCAGATCAAGGAACTGGTACTGGCTCTATCGAGCTTCTATCTGATGATGGAGGCATAGAGTTAGATGCAGGAACGGATATTATTCTAGATGCTGGCGGGGCCGATATATTCCTAAAGGATGATGGAACTCTCTTTGGAACTCTAAACAATAACAGCGGGGAACTTCTTATCAAATCCGGTTCCTCTGGTACTACAGCAGCTACATTCGCTGGAGCCAACGTCACATTTGCGGGAACCATAGCAGCAGCTACGGGTTCTACCATCGGTAACCTTACGTTAGCCAATGGCAGCATCACGGACAGCGGTGGCGCACTGGACTTCGGTAACGAAACTCTCACAACCACAGGTGTTATTACTGGCGGCGGATTCACTATTGGTAGCGCAGCAATTTTAGAGGCAGAGTTAGAAATACTGGACGGGGCCACGGTCACTACTGCTGAACTAAACCTAATTGACGGTAATACAACCAGGGGGACTACTGCTGTGGCTAGTGGCGACGGTATCCTCATCAATGATAGCGGTCAGATGCGGATGACTAACGTAGACACAGTATCTACTTATTTCGCTTCTCATAGTGTCGGTGGCGGTAATATCGTTACGACAGGGGCATTAGATTCTGGGTCTATTACGAGCAACTTCGGTACTATAGATACAGGATCTTCAACTATAACTACCACGGGATTGATATCTGGCGGATCACTGGACATTGATAATGTACTTATCAATGGGACCACTATAGGACACACAGATGATACGGACCTGATAACAGTTGCTAACGGGGTATTATCTTTAGCAGGCCAGGTTGGTATTAACAACACAGATCCCAATGCCTCATCTGGTGGGGCTGACGATTTAGTGATAGGGAATACCTCCGCCGGAAATTCAGGAATGACGATACTAACCTCTGAGTCTAATATAGGTTCTATCTATTTTGCAGACCAGACTTCTGGAGAAGGTGAATACGCAGGATCTGTAGAATATAACCATGTAAGCGCAGATCATACAGACGGCGGAATAGAAGAAATGGCATTCCGTGTCTCGTATCATGCTGTGGCAGGAGACCCCGAAGGATCGGGTTCGTCTGACAAGGTTTTGCGAATCAGAGGAACCTTTGCTGGTTACGGTTCGGTCCTGATTAATGAAAGTGCTAACGCTACTAACGACGCAGGGCTAACGATTAATCAGCACACCTCTGACGACGCGATACTCACGCTCAAATCTTCGAGTGACGTTAACCACAACCTTACGAGTGCCCATGTAATTAGTGGTATCACTACGGAAACTGACGACTACGCCGTATTTGGTAAGGCCAGTGCCACCGGAGGCTTGGCTATACTGGCTATAAGAGAGGACGAAGGTTCTACCGCTAATGTTCTCACGATAGCGGCGATAGGCGGCAAGGCAGGCACTGGTAAGGGGAATACCACAGGGGCTTTAGCTGAAATTGACTGTTACGAACATGCCGATAATAACAGCCTTGCCGATGTTACGGGTAACGGCAATTGTTTTGCGGTACGAGCCAGGGTAGGCGGTTCTTCGTTAATAAGATTCCTCGTCGATGAGGACGGAGAATTATACGCAGAATCCGCTACTGTCGGAACATTTGATGAGTACGATGATGCCCAGTTGATCAGAGCATTAGATCATACGAAAGAAACTTCAGGGCTCAAGGGAATAATCAAGGATAAATGGGATGACTACGTCAAATATAATGAGCAGGACTTGGTAGATGCTGGTGTTCTAGGGGACACAATAGAAAAAGGTGGACTACTTAATGTAACTGGACTCCAGAGGCTTCACAACGGTGCTATCTGGCAGGGATATAAAAGGCAGATGGAATTACAGGAACGTGTAAATACACTTGAGACTAAATTGCTGGCCTTGGAAGGAGCGAGATAATGGCAACAGGAGACGTAACCCTTTCTATTGCGGTAGAAGGAGGGGTGACCAAGACGGTCACTCTAGCCTCCGCGATCAGGGTAAAAAGCAAACTGGGCGTGAACATCAGCAGTGATGCTGACTGGCAGGTACGCACGATAAACAGGATGGGAGGCATTGTGCTTCACCAGGCCAACAAGCGTTTAGAAGCAGAGGCATCATGGACACCATCCACATTTACCGCAGCTACCTAACCAAGGTCTTAATTCAGAAGCCGTTAGCAGCACTGGCATTTATCTTTATAAGATTGCCAGTACTGATCTCATGGCACTGGCCCCGTAGAGGCACTCTGGCAGCCCTTAGAGGCATAGCGTGGTCCTTCCGCATGTTGTGGACAGGCATATGCGCTCAGGGCCGTCTAATAAAGGCTTCCCCGCTTGGCTTCTATAGGTTGATGGGACGACGCAGGGACTGGATTGTGGCAAAGATAGAGTACGTCCATACTGAGTCCGCCAAATGGAGGGCAATGTGGACTGCTGTAAAGCTTCCTTATTCGACTCTCCGGGCTATGGGGTTGAACCCACAGATGGCTATCGGTCTACTGGCAGTGGGTTCCACAACGGCTACTGGGGTTGTGGTCAACGAAACAATTCTAGCGGACAGGTCGTTTAAGAATGGAGATGCCGGGGTGTACGCAGCACCTGTGGATACTCCGTCTGCTGCCCTTGAAGAGATGTTGGCGTTCAGAAAAGAAAACAAAAACGATAACACACTCCGAATTGTACTGGGAGCTGTGCCAGTCCGAGAGATTAAAATTGAGAACGTGAGCGTGGGCACGGTGTATACGGGAGGTTCCATACCGTCATCTGCCCATACCTCTGTTGGCGGCACGGGTGCTACCTCCACGGCTATATTGATTGGTGGTACTGTGATAGGTGGGGGCACTAGTACATACCTGGAAATCGGGGAAATGCTCCTTGAGAAATCCAGGTGTTCATATTTATATTTCGACAACACAACCGCACACACGATAAATGTCATTGGTAATGCCTCAGACGGCCAGTCGATAAATCAAACTCCCGGTACTTCTCGGATGAGAGCCATAGGTGGCGGTCATCATCAAGCCGACGCAATGGTGACGTCGGGAGGATCATATGACCGCATACATATAGATGCCCCGACCACTGCGGTTAACGGGAAAATCGGCAAACTTACCCTATCGAATTTGTACACAGAAGGGGGAGCCTGTATATTTGACAGGCTGAAAATTGGAACGCTAACGATTTCCCTGAATGAGGTAGGCATAGCGGATGGATTCTCGACTAAGGAGTTCAAAATCCATCAGAGCGTGACGGCAGCCAATTGGAATGTGACTGATAACGTCGAGGTTTCAATTGGAGTACCAAGTGAAACACTAACCAATGATTAGGAAGATGATCTAACCACCGTAGTATTAAACAAGGAATTAATTATGGGTCAATGGCGCAGAGACAACAGACCTTATATGGGAGAGACCGTAGCTAAGATCGAGGTAGAGATTGCACGGTTAATGAGCAACGATATCCCACACATCCAGGCTCGACTGTCGAGTCTCGAAACACAGGGTAAGATAACCCTGATGCTGGTTATTGGATTGGTGTTGTCGGTTATAGGTGGAGGGATCAGCGTAATTATAGGAGGTTAGTAAGATGATAGGGAAATTAAGGCCGCAGATATTTTTATCTATTATCTGTGCGACACTGTTTAGTTGTATTGCTATGTATGTCGGAATGAAGATGGAAGCAGTAGAGATTGTGACGGCTATAGTCGGTGGGCTATTCGGGTTCTTGGGAGGAGTCTCGCTCAAGGTTTTAGAAAGCGAATAGAATGCTATGAGTTTTTGGTCAAGAATTAAATCAGTTCTCAGGGGTACCCACGAGGCATGGTGCATGTCGTGTAGAGACCACAGGAAAGCGATGACTCTGAAAACCGTTACGGTCCAGACCACAAAGAGAACAGCACATAGGGTCATCGGGCAGTGTACAACCTGTCAGTCTCAGACAAGTTCCATAGTGGGTTGAGGGAATAAGTATAGAGTACCTGCTGTAACATCACCTGGCAAAGTTCACAGGATTACCGGGGCATGGAGTGTGATGCAAAAACAGTAGGAACACTTGACCTACAGTTGCATCTTATCGCACGGGAAATGTAACGTGCGTGCCAGTTAAACCCTGACTCTATACTTAGGGAATTATTTTATCACTTCTAGGATCTGATCGATATCGTCTGGGTATCTCCAGAGGTATACCTCGATATTGGGAACCTCTCTTAAAACGTCAAGCCATCTCTGTTGGGGCTGGGTTACTTTTCCCTTTCGCATCTTGAGTTCTGCGAAAACGAGTCTAGGTGGTCTGACTAAAACCAGGTCTGGAAATCCAGGCTCAGAGTGGCGGGAGTCATGTGTATGATAGACCAACTCCCACCCAGCCAAATCAGCTTCATACCGTATCTGATTAGTAAATTCTTTTTCGTTCTTAGGTTCGTTCACTATTTCCTCCGGGGAGTTGTCACAGGCGTAAAGACAACTCCCTTACCCGAAAAGTTTGAATCTATTTCAGTGATAGCTGGGGCTTATCCCCCGGCTTGTTCACTATTCCATACTTATGTGCCATTTCGATGGACTTTAACTGTTGTCTGGCTGCGTTACACGCAGCGTTTGCCTTTGCCGGATGTGTAACATCATCAAGTACATCCAACATTATCGCAGTCATAAGCCTGGAAAAGTCATTCACGTTATTGATGCCGTTCTTGGCTACAGCTATATGCCTGGGCAACTTAGTCTCTATTACCTCTGATTCGATTGAGTTTTTCATTTCACTTTCTCCCTCTTAGTATTTACTGCTTGTAGTTGCCGCCTGTATTTGGGTGTTCGGATAAGTTTTGTAACTTCCTTGATTGCTTGTTTTATTCTGTGTATGTCACGATTCTCTAATGCTTGTATCACTCCGAGTTTTCTTGTGTGTCTAATTAAGGATTTTTGTAGGGTTTGTTCACATTCTTCACATAGCCAGTACTTACCAATGATTACATTGAAGTCAGAGACTTTGGTGTAATACTCCCCGTAGGATTGTGGATAAGCACTGAGAAAATAATCGTGCGTATCATACTTAATACGTGCCTCATAATTATTCACTATAAGAAATTGCTTGGTCCGTATGTGAATATCGGGAAAGTACTTTCCCTGAAGCCATCTACCCCAGTTGAAACGCCCCCGCAAAATCCCTCTAACAGTAGATCTTATAGATCTACTCAGAACATGGTAGTGGAACGCACTACCATCTGGTGACCAGCATATATCACATGGGATGTGATGCTCGTGCTGACCACAGATGTACCTATTCTTATAAGCCTGTCCAGATACTTCACCTGGGCATCTTCTATAGCCTAGTTTGTGTCTATGGTCTTCTATTATTACATTACAATGGTCATCATCGGGTGGGTTTATTAGGGGTACTTGAAATCTTCTACTTAGTACAGGTTCCTCAACAAGACGGTCAGTTCCGAAGTCTCTTTTTATTTTGTCCCAACGCCTGTCTTGCGATTCGATCAGTACATCCTGGTAGGTTCGCAAAGATTCTCTGTGCTTACTAAAGTATTTTTTTTGTACTCCTTTCCAAGCATTTGATGCTTCTTCGGTCAGCATGAAGTCCTCATCCCACGGATTCTCAATACCTCCGATCTCGTTTGGGTACGCAAATCTTAACCTTTCCCAGGCATTAACAAGTTCTTGCTCTTTTTTCGCCGTCCCATTCATATTATTTTTCAATTTCTTCCCAATCTACAAGTTCACCCCAGCTTTGTGCAGTAGAATCCCACGGACGGATAGCCCGTTCATCGCCTTTGCTAACGCATAAAAACATCTTGTCTTCCTTTATGTAACCTTCCCTTACATGAATTATTTGTACATTACACCTGCGACATCCTAATCCCGCCTTCTCACGGTCGAACTTTCGATGAACAAACAGGTATAAACAATTCGGACATTGATGTAAGTGTGACATTAGCCCTCTGCCTCTTCGTTCTTAGGTTCGTTCAACACGATTTCCTTCTGATAACGCTCTCCGTACCAAACTCCCTATGTAGGATAGTAATAGCTCTCTGGAACACGGCTTCTTTGGTAGAGTCTGGCAGGATTTTTCGGAGTCGTTTAATCTCTATCCCGGCGGGCGATTTTAAAATCAATTCCAGCAAGGGCTGGACAAAATAATCCTCTGGCTTGCTGCCTAATCCCTTATCCCAGCAGAATTCACAGTAGAGATTTCCAAGCTCAGACTTGGACTCACCCAAGTTCGCATGGGTATGGTTTCTCCTATTCCGGCAAAGCCCTCGTGCCGAAGTAGGAGCGTGTTCGTCCTTAATCTCCTTAAAACTCTTATTGTCCTTGATTCGATTGTTGTAGTCATGTTGCTTCTTGCTGATATCAACCTCCTATTTCGTTACAACCTTGGCAGGACACAGGATCCTTACATCCGTTAACCGGGCAGTCTTGATAATCAGGGAATAGTATCCGCAGTTCCTGTTCTAAATCATGCCACCCGTGCCAGTTACGGTAGAATGCCTTGTTTAGATTGGGAGTCCACTTCTTTTTATCC
>Ga0114900_1001368_pt1 | contig 15230 bp, 13 predicted proteins | sample MalvireepMed_231_FD_89685 | JGI IMG/M metagenome (GOLD analysis project Ga0114900, IMG submission 89685) | Marine viral communities from the Global Malaspina Expedition - Malaspina viral metaG DeepMed_231 | ecosystem: Environmental > Aquatic > Marine > Oceanic | place: Mediterranean Sea...
CCGGTGCTTTCGAAAACGGCAAACGCGTTCCTGAGCCGAACGAGATCAGCAACGAACTTCTGGCGCTTGAGGTCGTGGCCGATCTCGGCTTTGCGGAGCTTACGTCAGCCACTGGGTTTTCCAAGTTTGAGGATGACGGCCAGCGCGACCAGAACGACCTTCTGGTCTCGCTGGAATATTCCTATGAGCTTTTCCCGGCATTTGGGTCGTTCACTCACGAGGTCGGCGAGACGGAAACGTTCACTCAGGAACTACGGCTGGTTTCGACCACAGACAGCAGGTTCAACTGGATTGTGGGCGGATTTTATTCTCAGCAAGAGTCAGTTGCTACGTCAAAGGAGTTTACGCCCGGCTATCCTGACTATGCTGGCTTTGTGACGCCGCGGCCGGATGCGCTCGAATATTTTTCGATCGGCCATAATGAGCTCACGGAATCGGCACTGTTCGGGGAGGTTGGATACGAATTTACCGACAAGCTGACAGTCACGGTAGGCGGACGCTACTATGAGTATGAATTGCTCGATGGCGCCATTACCGAGCGATACTACCCGTCAGGCGATCCGGATGAACCGAATACCACAACGGTTTTCTTCCCGCTCTTCGAGCCATTGGATTTCGAATCTATTTCCCTCAATCAGATTAAGGGACTGCCCTACGATCCGTTTTTGACACAGGAAGACGATGGCTTCCTCTATAAGTTCAATGTTGCCTACGACGTGACGGACGACTTTCTTGCCTATTTCACGGTTTCGGAAGGATATCGCACTGGTGCTTCGAACGGCATCGGTGCTTGTGGAGCGTTCGATTCTACAGCCAATCAAGGCGCGTGCGCTCTTGCACCGGGACAGCAATATGGTCCAAACCCTGAAGACATCGCCCAGTTCGACGAACGCCAGTTCGGTCCGGACAAGACGCGCAACTACGAGATTGGTGCAAAGACGGCCTGGCTTGGTGGAGATCTGATCCTCAACGGGGCAGTCTTCTATGTCGAATGGACCGATCCGCAGGTCGCCTCCGCAACGGTCAACGCCAATATCCCGATAACCGTCAACGCCGCTGGCGCGGAATCGAAGGGTGTCGAGCTGCAGGGCAGCTGGCGGGTCACCGACCAGTTCAACCTTCGGGGCACATATTCATATGCCAAGACCGAGCTGACGGAGGATGTGCCCTTTCTGATCCGTACGATCACCCCGCCGGGCTTTGATACAGCTTTTGAAGACGGTGAAGTGGGTGACCGACTTCCGGGATCACCTGAGAGCCAGTTCTCTGTCTTCGGCAAATATGAAGTCCCGCTCGAGAACGGCAACAGCCTTCTCTTCGATGCAAGCTACGCCTGGCAGGACGACGTTCTGACCCGAACCGGCGGGCGCGGATCTTCCGTGAGCATCCCTTCTTATGGGGTGGCCAATGCCAAGGCGACCTATCAGGCGGAAGACTGGTCAGTGTCCTTCTACGTGAACAATCTGTTCGATGAATACATCGAGACGGGCATTGTCGGCACGCCGCTATCTAACCAGATCGTGTCGGACGAGAATGGCGATCCAGTCACCGTTCGCACGCACTATGCGACGCTGGGGCCACCGCGCACGATCGGTGTCCGGGCGAAGATTCGCTTCGGCAGCTAGGCGCCGGTCCAACGATTGAAGCCCGCCTGGCATAGCACCGGGCGGGCTTTTTTCCTGGCGCGAGGCATCCCTGCTCAGGCGTGGTGGAACATGCCGATCAGTTCATAGCGGCCGGTATTGATTGCCCAGTTCATGGCCAGCGCGAAGCCGCAGAGGCCGATCAGCGCCACAGCGAATGACCGGCCTTTCATCTGTGACACGACAATGCCGGCAATGATGCCGATAAGCGACGCGGAAACATCGCTCATGCTTGCTGTGCGCGAGGCGGAGAAGACCTGCTGGAGGACTTCGATCGCAATCGCGCCTGAGACCATAATCGGAAGCAGGAATTCCATGCGCGCCAGAAAGGTGCGTGAGCGCAGACACAGAATGGTCATCGCGGCAAATGCCATGATGTGTTCGGTCTTGTCGCCGAGCGGATGACGCCAGCCGGGCAGCATGGCAAGCGCCAGGATGATGAGCGCGAAAGCCGCGAGACCTGCAAGTCGAATTAGGGTCGTCCGGTTCACAGACACTTGATCGTCGGCGAAAGGCCGAGCGCCTTCAGGTCGGCGGTGATCTCATCCTCGTAGATGCGGTTCATGACGATGACGAGATCCGGTTTTATCTCGGCCAGTTCGGCGGGCGGCACGATGCGTTGGCCCGTGCCCGGCATGTAGTGATTGTGCCGGTTCGGGTTGATATCGGTGACATGATCGACCTTGTCGCCGAGACCGAGTGAGGTGAGGAAAGAGACAGCCTTGGAACCGGAACCCCAGAGGAGAACCGTTTCTCCCCGCCCTTTCGCGGCGTCGACGACGCCCTGCCAGTCATGCTTTGCCGCCTCGACCCGTTTGGGGAAGGTTTCGACAAGAGAGGCAATTTCGTCGAGGTCATCCTCGATCTCCAGCATTTCGCCGCCAAAACCAGGTACGGCCTCAATGGTCAGATACTGGTCATCATACTCGGTGGAGATATCCGTCACGCGGAATCCGCACGACCGGAAGAGGCGTCCCAGCGAGCCCGGCGTGAAGTAGGAGCAATGCTCGTAATAGATGTCCTCGAAAGCGCAGTGTCGCAGGATACGTAGAGATTCCGGGATCTGGAAGAAGACGGTCGTTCCACCGCCTTCGGTAAGCCCATCACGGATCTGGCGGATGAACTGGGCAGTATTGGTGATGTGCTCAAGCGTCATCTTGCAGCACAGGAAATCAGGCTCGCGCGCGCAATGGGATGGGTCGAAATATTCCGGGATCAATGTAACCCGCTCAGCGCCCTCGACCCCTTCCAGCCGCTCTGGAATGGCACTCGGATCGACGCCAATGCCGGTATTCTCGCCGAGCTGAGAGAGTAGAACCAGAAACTCACCCTTGCCGCAGCCGATTTCCATGACGTTGCGGCCGTGGATGTCATGACGTTCAATCAGCCGCTTGGCGAGATTGGTGTGGAACTTCGAGAAAGTCGGCGAGAAGCCCTGCGTTTCTTCATAGCGCCCGGAATATTCTGTCAGCTCCTGCGTAAAGGCTGCATTGAAAATGAAGCCGCAATCAGGACAGTGGCAAAGCCGCATCTCGCCGGTCTTGCAGGCCAGCGCCTCTTCCTTCGTCGAAAACAGGATACAGGAATTGGTTGGTACATTATCGAGCGCATAGAACAGGTCGGTCTCCGCTGCGCCACAGCTCGGGCAGGCGGCGTGACCGGATGTCTTTTTGATCTGTTCGAGCGGAGCGGTATCGGCAGCCACGGCGAGCTTCCTTCTAGACAATTCTTGGAGAGGGAACCGGAATGATGAATTTGCCCCCGGCGGCGCGGTATTCGGCCTGCTGGGCGAGGATCTCGTCAGCAAAATTCCAGGCCAGCATCAGCACATAGTCGGGCTGTTCGTTGATCAGGGCTTCAGGCTCACGGATTGGCAGGTGGGCACCTGGCATCAGCCAGCCCTGCTTGTTGACGTTCCGGTCGACGACAAAATCAATCTGGCTGGTGTCGAGCCCGCAGAAATTGAGCATGGTCGCGCCTTTGGCGGCGGCGCCGTAAGCGGCGATCGAGTAGCCCTTGGAGTGCAGGTCCGTGATCATCAGATTGAGATCGGTGCGTAGTTTTTCGACGCGCTTGGAGAAGCCTTCGAAATAGGCTGGAGAGTCGAGGCCGATAGCTTTTTCATCCGCAAGCATGGTTTTCACACTGTCCTCGACGGCCTCGAAAGGCTGGACGAACACCCGAAGCGAGCCGCCATGGATGGCAAGTTGCTCAACGCGGTTCAGGTAAAGGCCATGACGGCGGAAAAGGTGGTCGAGTGCTGTCAGCGAGAAGTAGCAGAGATGCTCGTGATAGATCGTGTCGAATTCGACGTGTTCGATGAGTGGCCGCCGGTAGGGCATCTCGATCACGGCGACGCCATCCGGCTTCAGGATCGTGCGGATGCCCTCAACGAAGCCGTTCGTATCCGCCACGTGGGCGAGCACGTTGTTGCCATGCACGATGTCGGCAGGTCCATGCTCTTCACGGACCTTGCGGGCGAGATCGAGCGTGAAGAAGTCATTCAGTGTGCGAACGCCAATTTTTTCGGCCGCTGCCGCTGGTCCGTCCGCCGGGTCGATCCCAAGAACCGGGACGCCTGCCTCGACATAATTGCGCAGGAGATAACCGTCATTGCTGGCCAGCTCGATAACGAGGCTATCGCCACCAAGTGGCTTTTCTTCAAGGCGCGCCAGCACATTGTCGCGTGAATGCGCCATCAGGGCAGGCGAGAACGAGGAATAGTACGGATAGGCGTCAGCAAACAGGACTTCGGGCTTCACCGTCTCGGTGATCTGTACGAGAGAACAGTCAGGACAGACGGCCACGACGAGCGGAAAGCTCAGTTCCGGTGTGTCCTTGTCATTCTGCCGGACCAGTCGGTCGGCCAGCGGTGTGATGCCAAGGTCAAGAAAAGGCGTCAGCGCCTTTGAATCACAGGAGCGGCACGCGGTCTCGGTTTTGGACAGGGCCTCGGGCCGCATCATCGTGTCTGCCATGCTCGTTTCCTTCACGCCGTTTCGAATTGATCGACGGCCTTGAGCTCTCCCGTCAGCGATCCTTCGGCGATCCGCCGCTTGATATGCGCAATGCGCTTGAAGCGTTCACCCTCGAACTCTTCCAGAGTTACGCGCGTCGCGCGATAGGCGTCCAGCAGCTGTTCGACGCCCCTCCGGCATGTCCATTGCGGTTTGAAGCCATGCAGCTTGCGCGCAATGTGATTGCAGTCGACACGGTAGTTACGCTTGTCAGGGCCGGCATCGGTTGCGAAGCCGACCTTCGAGCCCGGAACCACATCGCGCACGATCTCGGCGATTTCGCGGATCTGGTAGTTCTCAGTGGTCTGGCCGACATTGAAGGCTTCCAGGTGGACATCCTCACGCGGGGCTTCGATTGTCGCAATGTAGGCGCGGGCGATGTCCTCGACATGCACGATCGGTCGCCATGGTGAGCCGTCGCTTTTGAGATAGACCTCACCCGTGGTGTAAGCCCAGGCAGTCAGATTGTTTACCACGAGGTCAAAACGCAGGCGCGGAGACACGCCATAAGCGGTCGACGCGCGCAGGAAGGTCGGGCTGAAATCCTCGTCGGCGAATTCTCGCACCGCAAGCTCCACCTCGACCTTGGATGCGCCATACGGCGTGACCGGATTGAAGGTGCCGTTCTCGGCGATGAAGTTGTCGCTGGAAGCGCCATAGTTTGAGCACGAGGAAGCAAAGACAAAGCGCGGCACACCGGCTGATTTGGCCAGCTTTGCCATCCTGATAGATGCCTCAGCATTAATCGTCTGTGTCAGCTCGGGACGGTAGTCACCGAGCGGATCATTTGACAGGCCCGCCAGATGGATGACCGCGTCGAAGCCGCGTAGCTTCTCGACCGCGTCCGGCGATACCACGAAGTCGCGCACATCCAGCTTCCAGCACGGGATGTCAGCAATATCGCCGGTGAATGTGCAGGCCCCGAAAAGGTCACTGTCGAGGCCGTGAACCTCATGCCCTCGCGCGAGCAGGAGCGGGGTCAGAACTGTCCCGATATACCCCAGATGACCTGTGACCAGCACTTTCATCGCTTTCGTCCTTCCATACTTTCCAGGGCGCACTTCCCGAGGCCCAGAGATCATTGAGAATTTGTTTTTCGCGCATCGTATCCATGCACTGCCAGAAGGAGGTGTGCCGGTACGCCATGAGCTGTCCGTCGGCGGCCAGACGCGAAAGCGGCGCTTGTTCGAACATCGTGTCGTCGTCGTCGATATAATCCATCACGCCCGGTTCAAGCACGAAGAAGGCACCGTTGATCCAGCCTTCGCCGATTTGCGGTTTTTCGGTGAAGGTCGTGATCTTGTCGCCATCGAAATTAAGATGGCCATAGCGCGCAGGTGGGCGCACTGCTGTCAGCGTGGCGAGCTTGCCGTGTGAGCGGTGGAATTCGAGCAGCTTGTCGATTTCGACATCTGCGACGCCGTCGCCCCAGGTGACCATAGCCGTCTCGTTGCCAAGCCAGGGTGCCAGACGCTTGATGCGTCCGCCAGTGCCAGTGCTGGCGCCGGTTTCGACCAGGTCCACGGACCAGTCTTCCACCGCGGTGTCAGCATGCTGGGTAATCTCGCCCGAGCGGGTCTGAACGGTCACCGAACCCGAAACGCTGTGATAGTCGCGAAACCAGCGTTTGATATAGTCGCCCTTGTAGCCGAGCGCGACGGCGAAATCGTTGAGGCCGTAATGGGCATAAGTCTTCATGATGTGCCAGAGGATCGGCATGCCGCCAATCTCGACCATCGGTTTGGGCCGGATGTCTGTCTCTTCAGAAAGACGCGAGCCAAGCCCGCCTGCAAGAATACCTACTTTCATGTCCCCAAACTCCCCGCTCTTGTTATGGCCTTAGTGGCTAGTTGATTGACGATGCCGGTTCGGAGAACTCGGTCCTGGGCGTGAGAATGCAGATTTCAGGCCGACTGCGAGTTTCGGTGAAATCATGCTCGTGAGCTCCAGGCTGTATCGCCCCAGTTCACGGGGCCGCAGGCTGCGTGCCCAAAGTACGCGGCGAAGGCGTCTTGGTGAGGCGATGTCACCATGCCGGCGCGCGATCTCGAAGAGGTGGCGTGCCAGATTGATATGCTCTGCAGCGGCTAGCCGGCTCGCCTGACCGTTTTGCCATTTACTGCGCGCGACCTTGTCGTCGATATTGATCGAGCGCACAGGGTGCTCACGATTATAAAAGATGGCCTCATCGACCCGCTTGAACCCCCCGAAGATTGCCATCTCGGCGAGCAAGGCGCGGTCAGACCCGTAATAGGAACGGTGTAGCGTGGACTGTTCGAGCTGAGCCCGGCGGAAAACACCGAAGATCGGAAAGCACGTCCCACTCATTGTGATCGCTTCGCGAAAGCGTTGCGCCGCGTCGTCGGAGAGAATTGATTGCGTTTCATGCCCTGTCGCCACGATTTCCGTGCCGTCGAGGTCTATCCCCGTGGTTGAGGCAAAAGCGACCGCAAGAGATGGATCTGCATCGAGCGTCGCGATGCAGGCTTCCAGAAAATTCGGACTTAGCCGGTCATCATGGGCGCACCATTTGAGATATTCACCAGAGCCGAGTTCAAAGCCACGATTATAGTTCGCCGCGGCGCCAATGTTGCGCTCGTTACGGACATAGCGAACACGCTCGTCGGCTTTCGCGAACCGCTCAATGATCGCGGGGGTTTCGTCATCAGACGCATTGTCAGTGATGATCAGTTCAAAGTCGGTCCAGGTCTGGGCAAGGATGGACTCGATTGCTTCGGCAATGAAATTCGCGCCGTTGTACACGGGCATGGCCAGCGTGATGCGTGCGTCTTTTTTTGTCATGAATATCCCCTCTCCGTACGCGACATCGAAATACTCGAAGCTGTGCCCCGGCATTCTTCGACAGCGACGGATTTTGATTTCTGCGGCAATTCCCCAACTGCCGCGGTCCCTGACCATTTCATATGTGCTACCTAACCTGACTGTCCAGAAATTTCTTTGCATCAGCCATACCAACCGGCCCTATACATCTTTGGGTCGACGCCCGGCCAGTATCGGCACAAGCTGGGGTAGTATCTGGCCTGTTGATGCTGTGCTGAACGGTGGCATTGAGCGTTGACCTTGCGGCAATGCCAGGCGCCTGTTTCAGGCTGATGCGCACCCTGATTCATGCCGTTCTCGATTTGAAACAGCCAAGCCGGAAGATTACGCCAAATTCATGGAGATTGCTAATTGAAAACGATCTCATTCCGGCCCACTTAACAGCATCGTTAGCAGTCTCCGGGCGAGAGTGCCAAAACCGCCCAAAGGGCTGCTGGCGACCATGTTTCTTTAAAACCAACCAGGACTTTTAGGAGGCATCAGCCATGTCATTCCGTCCGCTCCACGACCGCGTTCTCGTGCGTCGCATCGAAGAGAGTGCAACGACTGCGGGTGGCATCATCATCCCCGACACCGCCAAGGAAAAGCCGCAGGAAGGCGAAGTCGTCGCTGTCGGCAAAGGCGCTATTGGTGATGACAATGCGATCATTCCGCTGGACGTCAAAGCCGGTGACCGCGTGCTGTTCGGCAAGTGGTCCGGCACTGAAGTGAAGATCGATGGCGAGGAGCTGCTCATCATGAAAGAGAGCGACATTCTCGGCATTGTCGAGCAAACCAAAACAGCCAGGAAAGCCGCCTGACCGGCGCTTTTAGCATTCCTTTTTGAGGGTAAATCACAATGTCTGCAAAGCAGGTCATTTTCAGTACTGAAGCGCGCGAGCGCATGCTTCGCGGTGTCGATATTCTCGCCAACGCGGTTAAGATCACACTCGGCCCGAAAGGCCGCAATGTCGTCATCGAGAAATCCTTCGGCGCCCCGCGCTCCACGAAGGACGGCGTCACCGTCGCCAAGGAAATCGAGCTTGAAGACAAGTTCGAGAACATGGGTGCGCGTATGATGCGCGAGGTGGCCTCCAAGGCGAACGATGTCGCCGGTGACGGCACAACGACCGCCACGGTTCTCGGCCATGCCATCGTCCGCGAAGGCATGAAGCGGGTGGCCGCTGGCATGAATCCGATGGATCTCAAGCGCGGGATCGACAAGGCCGTCATCGATGTCGTCGGCCACATCCACGCCGACGCCAAGGAAGTCTCCTCCAACTCCGAAATTGCCCAGGTCGGCACCATCTCCGCCAATGGTGACACCGAGATCGGTGACATGATTGCCCGGGCGATGGAAAAGGTCGGCAATGAAGGCGTGATCACGGTCGAGGAAGCCAAGTCGCTCGAAACCGAACTTGATGTTGTTGAGGGTATGCAGTTCGACCGCGGCTATCTCAGCCCGTACTTCGTGACGAATGCCGAGAAGATGACAGTTGATCTCGATGACCCCTATATCCTGCTGCACGAGAAGAAGCTGTCTTCGCTGCAGAGCTTATTGCCGGTGCTGGAAAACGTGGTTCAAAGCCAGCGCCCGCTTCTGATCATCGCCGAAGACGTCGATGGGGAAGCGCTGGCGACTCTGGTCGTCAACAAGCTGCGCGGCGGCTTAAAGGTTGCTGCGGTGAAAGCCCCCGGTTTCGGTGACCGCCGCAAGGCCATGCTGCAGGACATTGCCGTCCTGACGGGTGGCCAGGTCATCTCCGAAGACCTCGGCATCAAGCTCGAAAACGTAACGCTGGACATGTTGGGCAATGCCAAGCGTGTTTCCATTGCCAAGGACGATACAACCATCGTCGATGGGTCCGGCGCGAAGTCCGACATCGAAGCGCGCGTGTCCCAGATCAAGAAGCAGATCGAGGACACGACCTCCGACTATGACAAGGAGAAGCTCCAGGAGCGCCTTGCCAAGCTTGCCGGCGGTGTGGCCGTGATCAAGGTCGGTGGGGCTACCGAGTTTGAGGTCAAGGAACGCAAGGATCGCGTCGACGACGCGCTCAACGCGACCCGTGCCGCTGTTGAAGAAGGCATCCTGGCGGGTGGCGGTGTCGCCCTTCTGCGAGCATCGCGCGCAATCAAGGTGAAAGGCATCAATGATGACGAGCAAGCCGGTATCGACATTGTCCGCCGCGCGCTCGAAGCTCCGATCCGCCAGATTGCCGAGAATGCCGGTATGGAAGGTTCGGTCGTGGTTGCCAATGTGCTCGCCAAGACCGATCGTGGCTACGGTTTCAACGCCCGCACGGAGGTCTATGAGGACCTCGTTGCCGGTGGCGTGATCGACCCGGCCAAGGTGGTCCGTTCAGCCATCCAGAATGCTGCTTCGGTGGCTGGCCTGCTGATAACGACGGAAGCCGGCATTGCCGAGCTGCCCAAGAAGGCTGGCGCTGGTGCGCATGCGGGCGGGATGCCCGACATGGACTTCTAGCTTCTTGCCAATGTGAAACAGGAAGGGCGGCCCCGCGGGGCCGCCCTTATTCTTTTCCGGGCTAGGGAGTCTTACGGATATCCTGCGCAACTCAGCCTTGTTAGTTTTGCCGGGATTGGTTGCACCGGAGCAGGGCCTCCTAATCCTCCATCCGGTTCGCCAAACCTTGCGGTCAGCGTGAGTTGAGGGGCTCACTGCAGGTCGCAACTGCGCCGCCCGGACGAGGATTTCATTTTCCAATCGGGCGGCGCTTTTCTTTTACCGGCCTTTCCAGACGGGCGCGCGTTTTTCAAGGAAGGCGCGCGGGCCTTCCTGTGCGTCTTCGCTGGAGAACACGACCGCCGAAGCTTGGTTGGATTTATTCCAGAGATCCGCTTCCGTCCCGTCGAAAGCCTGCCTCGCCACTTCGAGGCTTTTCTGTACGGCCAGCGGTGCATTCACGCCGATCTGTTTGGCGAGTTCGTGAGCTTCGCCGAGCACTTTGTCCGACGCAACCATCCGGTTGACGAGGCCCAGCTGGTACATGCGTTCGGCTGGCATCGGGTCACCGGTTGCGACGATTTCGAGGGCGATATTGCGGGGCAGGGCGCGCGGCAGACGGAACACGCCGCCGGCGCCGGCAAAGATGCCGCGCTTCACTTCCGGAAGGCCGAAGCGGGAATTGTCGGCGGCCACGATCATGTCGCAGGCGAGCGGGAGTTCGCAGCCACCGGCCAGCGCGTTGCCCCGGACCGCAGCGATCCATGGCTTGGTGCGCGGGTATTTGACGAAACCGGCAAACCCGCCCTCCTTGGTGGAGAGCGCACGGGCGTTACCCTTTGAAATTTCTGACAAATCAGCGCCTGCACAGAAGGTCGACTCAAGGGATGAGGTGAGGATGCAGACGCGCACGTCCGGGTCGCGCTCGGTTTCTTCGCAGATCCATCCGAGTGCGGAAGCCACCGCGCCATTAACAGCATTACGCTTGTCTGGCCGGTTGAGAGTGACGACCGCAATATGGTCCTTCACTTCATAAAGAACTTCATTTCCAACGCTCTCCGGCTTGTCCGACATGGGGATCCTCCTCGTTTTCTGGATATCACATACTCAACATCGCAGGCGGTCAGTGGGCAAGTCTGTCCTCGGGTCATGCCCGGGACACGCCGCGCGAAATCCATGCCGGAAGACGGTCCGAAAACAGTCCGGTTTCACTCCGGAAACAGCCCGGTTCCGAGCCGGAAAATCGTGAACGGGCAAGTGAGACTGAAAGAGTTGGAATTCCCAGTCATCAGCGTTAGGAAGAGGAATGGCTGACGCAGGCGTCATTTTTGAAACACTGGAACGGGCCGGTGAGCTTTGCCCTGATCCGGGACCGCACATCTATGCACGCCTGTTCGAACTCGATCCTGCATTCAGGGATCTCTTTGTCATGGATGCGGGCGGTGAGGTTCGCGCCATGATGCTGGAGACGAGCCTCACCTGCCTCATTGGTGTGGCCGAGGGGGATGAAACCCAAAGGCTTCAGCTGCAGGCCAATCGCAGTCATCATGACGGCTATGGCGTTACGGAAGAGCAGTTCAGTCTCATGTTCGTTGCCATGCGCGACACTTTCCGTGAGCTGCTTGGCGAGGAATGGACTGGAACCCATGAGCGCGCCTGGGCAGAACTGCTGGACGAGCTGTCTGACGTCTGAGCTGCCCTGCAGTTCAGATTGCCCCGTCTTCATGGAACATGGCGCGATTACATGCGTGAATATTTTACTTGGGTCCTTCGGGGCGGATGCCGGATGTCCGCAGAAGGCTCACCGGTCATCCGGCGGCTCGGTAGCGAAACCGCGCGCCCTGACGAAGGACCGGATAGTGAGCCGCTGACGAAGGAGATACGTCATGCAGATCCAGGACATCATGCACAAGGATTGCAGCTATATCGGCGCAGATGAAAGCCTGCAGCTGGCAGCGACCCTGATGGACCGTGAGGATATCGGTGTGCTTCCGGTTGCCGAGAATGACAAGCTCGTCGGGATGATCACCGATCGTGACATCGTCACGCGCGCGGTGGCCGTCAACAAGGATGTGCGTCATACCAAGGTGCGCGAGCTGATGAGCGACAGGGTTCTCTATTGCTACGAGGATGACGACATCGAGAAGGTCGCCGAGAACATGGCCGAGCAGAAGGTCCGCAGACTCCCGGTCATGAACCGGTCCAAGGAGCTTCAGGGCATGGTCACCTTGGGCGACATAGCGGCCGAGGCATCAGGCAACGCTGCGGGCGAAGCCCTGTCGCAGATTTCCCAAGCTGCTTGAAGTCGCGCGCCTGTCCCTAAGACGCAATACGGTTCGGCGAGATGCGTGAGCCGTCGGGCAGGGCGAGGTAGATTTCCCGCCGGATCGGGTCGCCCGCATCATTTGGCGGAGGCGCGCAAACGACCCTGTCGCGCCCGCGTGTCTTTGCCGAATAGAGGGCAGCATCGGCCTGAGGGTAGATATCGCCGAAGGCGGTCCGCTTGCCCAGTTCGGCAATGCCGAAGCTGGCGGTTACGCGCCGCGACTCCGGCAAGCCTGAAAACTCGATCTTCCCGAGAGTCTCACGCAGGCGGCCGGCGAGCTGCCGGGCGCCTGTTGTGTCGGTCCCCGGCAGAAGAAGGCAGAACTCTTCCCCGCCCATGCGGCCGGCCATGTCGCTGGTCCTTGTATTGTCGAGAAGGAAAGCCCCAAACCGGCTGATTACTTCGTCGCCGACTGTGTGACCATGCTCGTCATTGATCTCCTTGAAATGATCAAGGTCGATCAGGATGAGGCTCGCCGCGACTTCGCCGGAACGGGAGCCGCAATAGTGGCGCGCGGCTTCTTCAAAGGCGCGGCGGGTCTTGAGGCCGGTCAGATAGTCGTTCTCGGCATCGGCGCGCAGATCGTTCAGGCGGCTGACCACACAGACAGCGATCAATGATCCGCCCATGGCCAGAACCGAGAACGTGGCCAGGACATTCATGGCGCGCCAGTAGGCTGTGCCGAAGAAGCCTGCATCGGTGATGGTCTGGCCAAGCACATTTACCGGCGAGACAATCACAAGGTTCAGGATGCAGAGCGAAAGAGAGGCGAATACAGCCGTGCCGGTCCAGTTGCGCTGCCATATGCCCCAGAGGTTGGCAAAGGCAACCAGCAGCATGCTGCCATGGAGCATGTTCACCCAGAGAATACGCTGCGAAAGCCCGCCATCGGCGAGTTGAATGACGCAGGCGCACAGAACGCTACCAGCGCCAAGTAGCTGGAGAACGCGCTTGGGTGTGCGCCGCCCGAACGCGTCATGTATCCCGTCGATCAGAAGGTAGAAACCGATAGAGTAGATGGTGTTGTGAGCGACTGCGTTGGCGAGGGTTTCCCGGTCAATGACGAAATGGTTCAGGGAGAAGCCGACAGCGCTCATCAGGAAGGCCAGTGCGAACTTCAGAGCGCTCTTATCCTTCCGGTTATGATACCAGAAGGAGAGGAAGATTGCGCACATGCAACCTGCAACCGCTGGCACGGTCAGCCCGATGATGGCCGCGTGATCCAATTCGCTATTCCTGTCGCTATCCCTACAGTCGAGGAGTAACAGCGAACTCGGAATGAATGCTTAAGGCTGCCCGAAAAAATGGAGAAAACGAGCGGATTTCTTTCTGTTTTCCCGTCAATGAAGGCTTTCATCCCCCGTTTGAAATCCGGCTCTTTCCACCGTTTCTAGCGTGCGCAGGATATGCAGCGGGTGGCGGCGGGGTCTGTCCTGAGCCGGCCTTCGGCAATCGGCTCTGCGCACTCGGTGCAGTAGCCGAATTCGCCATCTTCGATGCGCTGGAGTGCGGCTTGAAGGGCGCGAACGCGCTTCTGGCGCCGGGCTTCGGCTGCGTTTGACATGGCCTGGACCTGAAGTGAATCGATACGCGACACGCGGCCGACGCTCTGCTGGTCAAGCTCGACCGGCTTCCGGTCGCCTTTCGCGCCTTCGCGCAAGGATTTCAGGTCATCGAGCTCGGTCCGGATCAGCGGCTCGAAGGTTGCGGCAAGCTCTTCCTCGGTCATGCCGGCATTGGATCAGAGACCGAGATCGACGCCAAGTTTTGAAATGGCGTGGACGAAATTGTTCGGCGCGATGTCGATCTCGCCAGTCCATTCGGCATTCGGGAAGCGCGCGAGAATCTGGCGGTAGGCGGCTTCGAGCTGCATGTTGGCAACCCGCTGCCCGAGACAGACATGCGGCCCCATGCCGAAGGCGAGATGATCCTTCGCATTGGCGCGGGTGACGTCCATCCGGTCGGGGGTCTCGAAGATTTCCGGGTCCCGGTTGGCGGCGCCGTAATACATCACGACCTTTTCGCCTTCGGCGATTTTCTGGCCATGGATCTCGGCGTCTTCAGTGGCCGTGCGGCGCATATAGATGACGGGCGAGACCATGCGGATCGCTTCGTGCGTCATATTGGTGATGAGCGAGGGGTCGTCCACAAGCTTCTGTTTCTGCTCTGGAAACTCTGTCAGAAGCTTCATCGTGCCCGAGAGCGAATTGCGGGTCGTGTCATTGCCCGCAAAGACGATGAGCAGCCACGAGCCGTCGAGCATCTCATCCGAGAGCTTCGCGCCGTCGACCTCGGCATTGGCGATGGCCGTAAGCAGGTCATCGCGCGGCTCCTTGCGGCGGGCCTGGAGCACGGCCTTCCCGTATTCGAACATCTCCAGCACGTTCTGGACGAAAGCGCCGAACAGCTCCGGGTCGAGCGCGTCGCCCTGGCGCATCGTGTCGCCGGCGCGCTCGAGATAGTGCATCCATTTGACGAGTTTCGGCCGGTCAACCTCCTCCACGCCGAGGATCTCGCACAGCGTGAAGAGAGGCAGTTCGGCGGAGAACATCTCGACCATGTCGAGCGGGCCGCCGGTTTCTTTTGCCTTGGCCTCCATACCGTCGAGCAGGCTTGCGACCTTCATGTCGACGCGCTCTCTCAGATTGGCGACATAGCCCGGCGTGAAAAAGGGCATGTGCTCGCGGCGAAGGCTCATATGGAAGGGCTGGTCGAGGCAGATCATGGCATCGAGCGAGGCGCGGTGCAGCAGCGGGTGCCGCGCGCCCTCGGCCCCGTAATTCATCAGGATGCCACCCTTCTGCGAGGAGAAGACCTTGGTGTTGAGTTCGGTCGCGCGGATATCCTTGTAGCCGGTCAGCGCCCAGAAGCCCGCACCCATTTCCTCGTCATGCCAGCAGACCGGTGCCGTCTCGCGCATCTTCGCGAACGCATCGAAGGGCTGGCCCTCGGTGAAC
>Ga0114900_1001371_pt1 | contig 15211 bp, 20 predicted proteins | sample MalvireepMed_231_FD_89685 | JGI IMG/M metagenome (GOLD analysis project Ga0114900, IMG submission 89685) | Marine viral communities from the Global Malaspina Expedition - Malaspina viral metaG DeepMed_231 | ecosystem: Environmental > Aquatic > Marine > Oceanic | place: Mediterranean Sea...
ACACCGTACGAAACCAACTTAAGAGTGCGCTTCGCTCGACCGGTATGCATTCACAATCGCAGCTGGCATACCTGATCCGAGACTGGCTTTTTTAGAGGTCTCGTCAGCCAAACGCTGGCAAGATCGCTCTTCTATTCATCCTCGATGATCACGAAAGGCCGCAAATACATGCGGGGGTCCCGCTCGAGATTGGTTCAAGCGACCGGCAGCTTGACCCATATAGACACCCATTACCGGTCTGGCAGGAAACCACCCAGTTGCGACCATAAAATGCCCTGGGTCGGTCACCTGAAAGCCGACATGCAGCTTTGCCCCGTTCTCAGCCAGGACCTGCCTTTCAGCAGACGGCCCATCTTCGGCCATTCCAGAACGTCCCCGCGGCGAATGCGTACGTCGGTGTAGGCTTACCAACCTGCTGCTATTTAGGGGACCTATATACCTAACTAGCCAAGTCGGGAGTTAAGCCCCCGGTAAGCAGGATGGGGCCATGGAAACCCTTGGCGGGTTTGGCTCGTTGACAACTCGCAGATGCGAGGCCAAATCAGCGCTACTGACAGAGGTGTAACCAATGACATTCCATCATAGACGCATAGATGCGACTCGGAAGGTCAAGTTTTTCCGAGGCGAGATTTGCAAAGCGCGGCGCGCTCATCTGATCAAAGATGGTGCGCTCACTATCAATCTTTGGAATACCATGCCGCCGACTGAGGTCGGCACGGTTGCTGACGACTGGAAGGCCGTTGGGGCGGACATGAGGCAGGCTCTGTCTCAATACGCAGACGAATGTGGCTAAGCCCCCCGAAGACAAGGCCCAGAGTGATGGTGCCGGGTCGCCAGCTCAAGAAATAGTTAAAAAGCTCACGCCGCTTCTCAGGCCCGATCAGCGGCGTGAGGCAGAGCGTGTCGTTGAGGTTGTGCTGCAAAAATCGCACAGCGGCCCCCTTCCGGCGCCGGAAGATCTTGCAGAATACGATGCAATTTGCCCCGGCGCCGCCAATCGCATCATCGTGATGGCGGAAACCAATATGGAGCATCGTCACTCCATGGAGAAATCCGTCGTTAGAAGTGAGTATGGGCTGCGGACTCGCGGTCAGTGGCTGGCTCTCGTAGCCCTCTTTGCAATGCTAACCGTCATCGCGTTTACGTTTTGGATTGGGCAACCAATCGCAGGTTCGGTCCTTGGGAGCGCGACGCTGATCGCGATAACTGGCATGTTCCTTGGGCGGGATCGAGAGACCTCAGAACCGGAACCCTCACCTCCCCAGCAAAAACCCCGAAAGACTGGAGGTAAGGGCAGGCAAGGTCGTTAGGTCATCGCTAGCCCTCGATCGCCTTCGGTTCATACATAGCTGCAAGCTGCCTCGCGTCGTCGGCTCCGCCCGGCAGCATTTTGGCTTTCTTGAGAATGTAGGGCGGGTATTTCGTGCGCAGGTAAACCGAACGAAACCAATCTTGGAATTCCGGCCAAGCCTGATTTGGGTAGGCGTTTGCCTTTTGCGGATTGCTGGCACTTTGTGGGTATTCTGGCGGATAATAATGCGGATATTCGATCCGCTCGCCATACTTTGCCTCAAGGTTCTGAGCGGTCCAGTAACGCCCCCAGGTACCGCCAACGCTACCATCGGGGATGGTGTGCTGGTTCACTGGCAGACCCGCATTGATCAGATCCACCACCAGCCCAGTGCTCTCTTTGAACACACTGAAATACCCGGCAGGAACGCTGTCCTTGAGTAGCGACACGCGGGCGTTGAAAAGCTTCCATGGGTCTTCGGGAACGTAGCCAAGCGCGTCGTAGATGAACTTTTGGAGTCCGTAACGGGCTAAGTTGCGGAAATTAGTGATGGCCGTCTCGTTGGTGCGCTGCGCCTCGAATGCGAAGTATTCCACCATCGCCATGCAAACCATATCGGGGTAGGCATAGTGCGGCGATCCATCTTTCGTGATCTCGATGAAAAGTCGCGGTTCATCGAAATCGGCTTTCGAGAGGTAGTCCCGGAAGTAGAGCATACGACCCCGCCAGACGTCGGTCGTCTGCGCCTCTTGCCATTCCTCAGTGATCTCTTGAATACTGCGTCGCGCCGCCCCGGTCATTTCAGCGAGACCACGCTGAGTGAGATATGGAATTCCATTCTCAAGCACGCCCATTTCGATGCCGCCAACGACCCGCTCGACCTCGATCCCAAGGTCCAATTTAAGCTGCTTGGGGGCGGCTGGCGATTGGCCGGAAACGGTTGCTAACGCGTTGTGTTTGTTAGTTAAAGGGGTGGCGGGGGAGACCATCTTTCGGGCTACCTCGTCAAAGTCAGCGTCGAGCGGTTCGATTGTCTTCTTGTTGTCAGGCATTGATGAGGCCCTCGTAGATGAGACGCTTGCCAATCATGCGAGCGACGGTCTTTTCGATGAAGCGCATGGTGCCATCCTGCGCGGTGTTCTGGCGGAACGCAAACTCGCTGACGTAGCGGTGTAGGTGCTTCGGGCTCATGTAGTGGTACACGCCATAGTGACCGCGCTTGAGCAGGGCCCAGAAGCTTTCAATGCCATTCGTGTGGATGCAGAAGTTGCGGACATACTCGCCAGCGGAATGGTTCACCGAATGGTGCTTGAAGCCATCGGCGCGCAGCCCGCGATAAGCGCCATGCTCATCGGTTGTGACATAGGAGCCTTCGTTGACGTTCGCCTTGATGTAGCTGGTGAGCGTCGGGGCCGACGTATCAGCAACCGGAGTAGCGCGGACTTGTGCGTTCTCATCGCGAATGCCGAGAACGGCAGTCTTGCCAACGGGGCCGCGACCCGCGCGCAGCTTTTTGGAGCCGTGCTTGTTGCGCTCTTTGCCGCCGATGTAGGTCTCATCAACCTGCACATCGTCCCCCATGGGGCCTTCATCGCTGCCAGAAAGCCAAGTTTCGCGGATACGCTGCGCGAGGAACCATGCAGACTTTTGAGTGATGCCAAGCTCGCGCGCCATTTGGGTGGAAGGGATGCCCTTGCGCGCGGTCGTCATCATGTAGATCGCCATGAGCCACTTGTGCAGCGGAAGGCGGCTTTCGGCTAGGACGGTGCCTGTGCGGACGCTGAAGTGCTTCCGGCAATCGCGGCAGCGGTAGGGCATCGGCTTGTGGTCTTTGCACTCATGGACGTTGAGGCTTCCGCAGTGACCGCAATTCGCTTCACTGGCCCAGCGGTTGTTCTCGAAATAGAGCCGCGCGGCTTCCTCATCCGGAATGCGCTGGAAGAACGGGTAGAGGCTGACGGTCTCGGGCTTGTCTTTTGCGTTGCTCATGCAACCTAGCTAGCCACATCCGCCGGAGCGGTCAAGCTAATTATGGCTAGCTAGGTATATAGGTCCCCTATTTAGGACGTCGCTTGACTACCGTACAGATCATAAACCTGCCGACATTCCTGACCTCTTTGAAGTAGCGCTTGTCGACCCCGAGTTGCTGCAGAATTGGATGTTCGATCAGCTCGCCGACCCTTCGGCCTTGCATCGTCGCGATTACGCTCTGCGGAACGTCTATATCTATCATTAAAGTGCGAGATTTAGGAGACCAGATGAAATAGTCGGTCCGGAGATGGAGGAATTGGGTCCCTTGAGGAAGCTCGAGTATGGACGTTCCGCGGATATCGAGGGTCATGGCCTTCCTCTGCTTAAGAGGCAGGGTCGTAAATGAGGGGTCATCTAGCCGCACCTGACGAGGTAGTTCTGTATCGTCGCAGATGCGCCTTAGATAGTCATAGGGTCGTTCAAGACAGACTTCCATTTTGCACTCCTTCTAAACCCACCTTCCTAGCTTCGACTTAGTAAAAATTTGCATGGCAGCGCACGTCCACGCGCCCACGTTACTCATTCTCGTCAACTCATCCTAAAAGGTATCATCGACCTTAGGGAGAAGACGAATGTCCGGAGAGAACGAAGAAAAACGGAAGCGGCCGCAACGCCGTAAGCAGACGGCGGGCGAGAAGGAAGCGATCAGGCGCAAAGCCCTGCGTGAAGAATTCGGAGGCAGCGCGGTCGACCCCGACGAGCCAGTTCTTTCGCCAGGATTTCCATACCGCGCCATTGCCTACGCGTTCAAAGATGCGCAGCAAATCCATGCCAAGCCGACCAAACGGTTCAATCCGAAGACGGTAGTCGAACGAGTCGCAGCGGCCTGTTCTCTTACCGACGAGCAGAAAGTGGAACTCCAACGCTGGCTGCAGTGGGTGAATGACCGCCGGCATATCACGCGCGAAGGTTATCAATCTCCGGTGCTGCAATGGCTCTTGAGCAAACCGACGATGAATTCCAGTTGGCCGGGCGATGCTGACGGCGGCTGGAGCGCGCGGGTAAGCGGCCAAGCTGGTTCTGGCGTCGCGGCTGATTAAGCCGACATAAAAACGCCGATCAGCTAAATTGTGCAATTGTCATCATACGCACCAGATCGGAGAGCGTCTTCGCGTGCATCTTCATCATCGCATTGGCGCGGTAAACCTCCACGGTGCGTGGACTTATGTCGAGATCGAACGCGATGACCTTGTTGGCCTTGCCGGCCACAAGCCCTTCCACCACGTCGCGCTCTCTTGCCGATAACGATCCAATACGTTCGAGCACTTCGTTTCGCTCTGCCTGAACCCGGTCGCCTTCCGACCTGTCGGCCAATGCTCTGCGGATTGCCGAGAGCATTGCCTCGTCATCGAAAGGCTTCTCAATGAAGTCGGCCGCACCTGCCTTCATCGCCTGAATCGCGAGCGGAACGTCCGCATGGCCGGTGATGACGATGACCGGTACTGCGGCGTCACGCTGTTTCAGTTTCTCCGCCAATTCGACGCCGCTGGTGCCAGGCATGCGCACATCGGTGACCACACAAGCCCCCGTCAGCGGTGGAGAGGATTGAAGAAAGGCATTGGCCGACTCGAAAGAACGCACCCGTATGCCAGCGACATCGAGTAGAAATTCCAGCGAATGGCGAGCGCTCTCGTCGTCATCAATCACATAGACTATCGGATCGCTCACTCCGTCATTCGCCATCATACAGTTTCTCGCTTGTCACGCGTTGCAGCGTGAAGCCGAACTCCGCGCCGCCACCCTCTGCTTGCCGCGCCCAGATTCGCCCGCCATGCGCCTCGATGATCGTGCGCGAGATCGACAGACCCACGCCCATACCCGTCCGTTTCGTCGTGATGAAGGGCTGGAATAGCTTGTCGGCTACATCGGGATCGATCCCCGGACCGGTGTCGGTCACCACAACTGTCGCCATTTCGTTTTCGGTCGGTTCGATCGATATTGTCAGATGGCGGTGCAGGGAAGCGGAGTCCGCCATCGCATCCACGGCATTGCGCACGAGGTTGAGTACGACCTGCTGGATTTGCACCTTGTCCGCCAGCACCAGGTCGACCTCGGAACTGAACGCGTACTGCACGCGGATGCCGTGCTCCTTGGCGCCAATCAGCGCCAGCGCGCTCGCTTCCTCCACAAGTTTGGGCAAGCTTTCGATGGTTCGCTCGGTCTCGCCACGCGCAACGAAGTCGCGAAGTCGGCGTATGATGTCGCCTGCGCGTAGCGCCTCAGTGGCGGCCCGTTCAACTGCGTCCGCCACGCGCTCATGCGGGACGTCTTCGCGTGACAACAACATGCGGCTGCCCTTGAGATAGTTGGCGATTGCCGAAAGCGGTTGGTTGATCTCGTGCGCCAGTGCCGATGCCATTTCGCCCAGTGCGGTGAGCCGCGAAACATGCACTAGCTCGCCCTGCAGTTCCTGCAACCTTGCTTCCGCCTCCTGTCGCTCGGTCAGATCGCGGATGAAGCCGGTGAAAAAGCGCTGCCCCTGGGCCTTCATCTCGCCCACCGCCAGTTCGAGCGGGAACGTGGAACCGTCCTTCCTCTGGCCGACCACGACGCGGCCCTTGCCGATAATCCTTCGCTCGCCCGTTCGATAGTAGCGCTCGAGATAGCTATCATGCGCGCTGCGATAGGGATCGGGCATCAACAGGCTGACATTGCGTCCGGCGACCTCATCCGCCTGCCATCCGAACATGCGTTCGGCGGCGAGGCTGAAATCATGGATCAGACCGGCCTCGTCGATCACGACCATCGCATCGGGCACGGTATCGAGGATCGATCGCAGATGAGCTTCGCGCCGCGCGAGCGCGGTCGCTGCTGCTTCCGTCTCGATCCGCGCGCGCTGGAACCATTCCCCGCCTATCGCCACCGCAATACCGATGAGCACGAATGCCGCCGCTGCGATCAGGCTTCCGCTCTCGACCGGTCCGCTCAAGCTGTCGCACCATAATCCCGCGGCAGCGCCCGCTACAGCCGCGAGGCCACCAGCGCGAAAGCCGGAAAGCGCGCTCGCGACCACGACGCCAGGCACGAAAAAAATGAATGTGGCACGCTGATCAAGCTCGTCCGCAAACAGCAGGCGGACTGCCACTGCCGCTCCTATTGCCATCAGGGCGAGCGCCAACGCGGTCGGAAACGACAGTCGCGGCAGGAACCGGCTGACGAAGCTCGTGCGTCCCACCTCCGGTAAGGCCCTTAGGGTGCTCACAGTAGGGTGATCATCCAAATTTCGCGCTTCCGTTCATCGCCGTAGATAAAGCCCAACAGTGGCGCTCCCAGCAAACGTGCCGCCAAGCGGAGAAGTTTCAATGACTGCACCTTTCATCGATCTGGGCGTACATCACAACCCTCGCGATCTGTCCGACCGGATCGCATTCGGCTTCACCAAAGCACTGCGCTGGACGGCCGACACGTTCTTTGCCGAGCGCTACGGACACCGAGCCGTCGTGCTCGAAACTGTGGCAGCCGTGCCCGGCATGGTCGGTGCGACGATCAATCACCTCGCCTGCCTGCGCCGCATGTGCGACGACAAAGGCTGGATCAAGACGCTCATGGACGAAGCAGAAAACGAGCGCATGCACCTGATGACCTTCATCGAAGTGTCACAGCCGACCTGGTTCGAACGGGCGGTGATCATCGGCGTGCAGTGGGTATTCTACCTGTTTTTCTTCGCGCTCTATCTGATCAGTTCGAAGACGGCCCACCGAGTGGTGGGATACTTCGAGGAAGAAGCAGTCATAAGCTACACGCATTATCTCGCCGAGATCGACGAGGGTCGTAGCCCGAACGTGCCGGCACCCGAGATAGCCAAGCAGTATTGGGGCCTGCCCGACGACGCCACCTTGCGCGACGTGGTTCTGGTGGTTCGGGCCGACGAGGCGCACCACCGCGACGTAAACCACGGCTTCGCCAATGAACTTGCCGGTCTTCCGGGGGGCGAGGTCGCCGAATGCCCGCCTCATGTGACGCTCGAACCGAACTGGAAGAAGGCGGCCTGACTCAGGTCACCACTGAGGGAAGACGGACCATGTTAAACCGCGATGCTGTCCTGTTATTCGTCGAGGATCGGCCGGTCCTGTCTTCCCTTCAGTTCTCACTGGCGATCGAAGGCCTCCAGGTCGCTGACGGGACGGCTGACGGGATCGATCCCAAAGTCGCCGCCGCGCTCGTAATCGATCAGACCTATCTTGGGGATGGTGTGGCCGCCCTCCGCGACTTGAGAATGCTGGGCTGCACGGTGCCGGCGATCGTCCTTGCGACCAATCCGAATTCCGAGCTTCGCGCTCGCTCAACCGCAATGTGTGCCGAGCTGATTGAGAAGCCACTTCTCGGCGACGAACTCAGCCTCGCCATTCATGCTCTGCTCGATATTCGAAAGGCAGCCTGACATGAGAGCCGATCTTTCTCCGCACCTCGAACCTTACAAATGCACTGCGGCATTCACCCAATCCACCGTGCCGGCGGGCCTGCTCGCCGATCATTCGACCAAGGACGGGGTCTGGGGCCTTATTCACGTGGAGGAGGGCAAGCTCCGCTATCTCGTGACCGATCCTCGCCGCGCGTCGACTGACGAGGTGCTGACGCCCGACACCGCTCCCGGTTTGGTCGAGCCTACGATTCTCCACCGAATAGAGCCGATTGGAGCGGTGACGTTCCATGTCGAATTCCTGCGCGATCCGCAGCACGGCGCTGAGAAAACCGCTCCGATGAATGAAGATGAGCAGTCATGACTCATGGCACCATTCAGTCCAAGGGCATGGCGGACACGCGGGCTTTCGCGCAGCAGAAGCGAGCAGAGAAACGTGCGGCTGCAGAGGACATCGGTGTCGATGCCGAATACATCGACCATCTGATCGAGGCGTTTTACGCCAAAATCCGCGATGACAGCCTGCTTGGGCCGATCTTCGCCGAACGCATCGCCGATTGGCCATCGCACCTCACCCGCATGAAGGCATTCTGGCGTTCGGTGCTCCACAATAGCGGAGAGTTCTCGGGTAACCCAATGCTCAAGCACCTCGCGATCCCGGGCCTCGAGCTCAAGCATTTCGCGCACTGGCTCGATCTTTTTTACGAGACATTGAGAGATGCCGAAGGTCAGCACGAAGCGACTGAACTCGTCGCTGGCAGGGCAAGAATGATCGCCGACAGCCTGTTAACCGCAATCACGATGCGCCGCGACGGATTAGCCGGAGGGCGCGCAGGAAAGGATTTGCCCCATGTCTGATGCCGTTCTCCAATTGCCCGCCAGCACGCCGCTGCGTGACAAGCGAAATCCTTCGCCGGATGTGGTGGTCCCGCTCGCTCGGATCCAGGCGAACGACAACGAGGCGGTTTTCGCGCCGCAACAACCCGAAACGCGTATGTTCGAATTGCCGGCCAATGTCTGGCGAGCGATGATCGCCTGTTATGCCGTCTTCCTCCTTGCCCTGCTCGGGGCCACAGGCGGTGCGCATGCGGGGTTCGCGATCGCCATTGCGGCCATATATATAGCGATGTTCTTTGGAACGGCGCGCACTATGCTGCGCCAATCACCGCCGCAGCCCCGCAGCGCGCTCGAACGTCGAGGGGCCGTTTTGCAGACCGCCTACGGCCCGCTGGCGCGCAAAGAGGTCTATGGCCAGGTGCTCATCGTTCCTGCGGCCGTCGCATTCTTCGGAATAGGAATCGCTGTCATCGCCACGGTGGTGAAGTGACCAAAGTAATCTCAGTTCAGGGCGGGAAAGCATTCGATGTTCTGTCCCGAATGTGGTGAACCCGCGCCTCCCGGTCCGCTGGATGTGCGCAAATGTGCGCCGAGACATGTCGAATGCAGGGATGTTTTCCGGAACCTTCTATCTCGGCTGACTGCTATAGCTCTTCCCCTCTGGAAAGGTAGGCGTAGGGCAAGGGAACCTATTCATCGCTGCCGGTCAAGCGACGCGCGGTAATCTTGTCGCCAACCGGCGTGTAAAGAACAAGTGCATTGGTATCGTCGATATCATACCTGTCGACCGCGTTCAGGACTTCCAGGAAGCGCTGTTCCTGATCCATCACCGCAGGAACACACGCTCTCTTGGTTGCTCCGGGATGCCCGAACTCCAGGGAGGCTCCGTTCACTTGGTAATCTGCGAAGTAGCGATTGCAGCTTGTGTCGCCGGATAACCGGCCATCCGCCCCAAACATTAGAGTGGCGCGAGCGTTGTCGATTACCCTGCGCCCGTTGATATCTTCAACAATCCATTCCACTCCGACAAGCGAGGCGTTCGACGCGATCGGGGCGTCCCCGCTCGTCATGCACCCGGAGAGCGATAGTCCAGCCATAAGAGGTAAAGCGATTTTTGGAACCAGCATCTCGGATATCCCAAATAGCGTCTGATTTAGGAACGCGGCAATTCAGCAATGGTGCCGCTTGACCACACGACGACCAGATCAATCGGCGTCCGCATACTAGTAGCGGTTTTTCTGGATTACATGTCCTGATTGAAACAGAGCTTGTAATGGAAGTTCAGAACCCACATTGAGGGTTTGTGCCAATGATCGCGACATCCTTGACCGTAACGGTTCCTGCGGGAAGCAGCACCGCACGGCTGCACCCCTAGATCGTCATCACGGTCTAGGTCTCTCGCGCTCATACGCGTCTTCAACACCAAAATCTTAGCTAGTTAGCTAGAATGCGAACGCGCGCGCCTTGGTTCGGAGCGCTGTGACGTTCGACAGTGCTCACGGAGCTCTCCCATGTTTTTAAGTAGGTACACGGCACTCGGTGCTTGCTTTGCAGGTGTATTGGTCGCGGCAGCTAGTTTGCCAAACCCATGGGCCTTTGCGATATTGATCATATCGCTGTTTCTGCTGATCGTTGGTATCGCAGATAATATCTCGGCGATGAGTTTCGGCTCGCTCAGCGCCAACGCTATTCGCGCCTTGAATAAGGGTGCCAAGGTGGGCGGGTTTGCCCATGACACCGGCGAAGGCGGAATAAGCCCGTACCACCGGGAGCATGGCGGCGATCTTATCTGGGAAATCGGCAGCGGCTATTTCGGCTGCCGCACGTCAGATGGACATTTCGACCCGGTGCGCTTCGCCAAATAGGCCGCCAACCTGCAGGTCAAGATGATCGAGATCAAGCTGAGTCAAGGTGCGAAACCGGGTCACGGCGGTATCCTGCCCGGGGACAAGGTCAGTTCGGAGATCGCGGCGACACGCGGGATACCCGTCGGTGTGGACTGCATCTCGCCAGCAAATCACAGTGCCTTTTCGACACCGATCGAACTGATGCTCTTCATCTCCAAGCTTCGACAGCTCTCCAAAGGCAAGCCTGTCGGATTCAAGCTCTGCGTGGGACATCCATGGGAATTCATGGGCATGGTCAAGGCGATGCTCGAAACGGGTATCCTTCCCGATTTCATCGTAGTTGATGGTGCCGAAGGCGGAACAGGAGCGGTGCCGGTCGAGTTCGCCGACAATCTCGGCATGCCGATGCGAGAGAGCTTGCTGTTCGTTCACAACACTTTGGTCGGCGCAGGTGTGCGCGACAGGATCAAGATCGGGGCAGCAGGCAAGATCGTGAGCGCATTCGATATCGCCGCCGTCCTCGCGCTCGGGGCCGATTGGACCAATGCGGGACGCGGCTTCATGTTTGCGCTGGGCTGCATCCAGTCCCTTTCGTGCCACACCAACCGTTGCCCTGCTGGCGTCGCCACGCAGGATCCGTTGCGCCAACGAGCCCTAGCCGTCCCGGACAAGGCCGAAAGAGTACGGCGTTTCCATCGCAATACGCTTCGGGCCTTGGCCGAGATGACAGCTGCCGCCGGACTTTGGCATCCGTCGGAACTTGGGCCGCACCATCTGGTGCGCCGTGTCTCGCTTACGGAAATCCGCCTCTTCTCGCAGCTCCACATTTTTCTTGAGCACGGCGAGCTGCTTACCGGATCGCACGAACGGGACTTCTACAGTGCTGCTTGGAAACTGGCGCGGCCCGATCGTTTCGAGCTGGCGGCCTGAATTGAGCATGGTCTGATCGGCGATCCTCATCGGACCAAGGCTATTTGGCGCATGTTTACGGGAGATTACCGATCTGGACCAATTCGTAGCCGGAAACATTCATTTAATTGCTAGGGATGCAGAAGCGCATACTTCGCATTTCACGCCAAAAGAGAGCCAATATCATGGCAAAATATTCAGTCGGAGATCACGTCAGCTGGAATTCCGAGGCGGGTCGGGTCAGCGGACACGTTTCGAAGGTCCACGAAAAGGAATTCGAGTTCAAAGGCCGGACGCACCATGCGACGGAGGACGAACCTCAATATGAGATCGAAAGCGACAAAACCGATCATGTCGCTGCCCACAAGGAAAGCGCGCTGAGAAAACTCAAAGACTGATGGCGACCTTCTACACCATCGGACATTCGAACCGTGAGCCACAGGTGGTGGTCACGATGTTGAAGGATGCCGGGGTGACGATGCTCGCAGACGTGCGGGCGTTTCCTCGATCGCGGTCCAATCCGGCATTCAATGTCGATAGCTTCCCCGACCTCTTGAAGGAGGAAAACATCGCATATCGCCATTTAGATCGGCTCGGGGGACGAAGGAAGAAACAGCCGGACGTCGATGATGGATTGAACGCGTCCTGGCGTGTGCGAAGCTTTCACAATTATGCCGATTATGGATTCGGCGACGAGTTCCAGTCGGCGCTACGCGAATTGGAAGATATCGGAGCCGAGCAATCCGTAACGCTCATTTGCTCCGAAGCCGTTTGGTGGCGCTGCCATCGACGCCTGATCACCGACTATCTCTTGGCACGACGGCACCGGGTTATTCATCTGATGGCTCCTGGACGGCAACAGGATGCGGTTCTCAGCAAGGGCACCGTGGTTCAATCGGACTGCCATATCATCTATCCCGGCGCGGCAGGCAGCGAGGAGAGTCCTGTCCACCAGCCAGATCCTGTGCCTTTATGTCGATACGAAGAACTGGCTTACCGCGAAAACCGGGCTAGGGCGCGCCAGCAGGATCAAGAAACCCGTTCAAGCAGTGCGCCAGATGAAACGACTTCGTAGAGATTGCGGTCTAGGAGTCTGACTGGCTCACCGGAGGCCGTCTTCCAACCTTGCGCACCAGGACGTTCACGCAAACCGCTCTCGGTTTTCTCCATCGCCAGGAACCGAAACCGTATGACCGGGACTTCGCAACCCGCGCCGTTCCGACACAGAATCTCTTCCAAAGATTCTTGCCGAACTCCGTCCATGCTGGGCGTCCAAGCTCAATTCAACTGCGTGTCCGGCAGAGCGGCGATATCGTCCATGGTCATTGATGTCGAAAGATCAGTATCGTTGCCGCGCTTGACAGGTTCGAGACCTTCGACCGGAATGGTCACGTAGCGATCGGGATTGCTGTCCTCGACCTCAATGAGCAGTTCGGTGGCATTGCCACTGGCATCCTTGGTCACCGATTCGATATCGCCGAGTTCGGTTCCATCCGATGCAAGCAGATCGGCATCGAGAAGCTGGCGTTCGGTCAGGCCCAATGCAACCGGCGTGTCGCCTGCTGCGAGGGCGCTCTCGTCAGCGGCTTGCTCGATCCTGTCCTCGGTTCGATCTGCGGCCTGTTCCTCGGCACTGTCGCATGCGGACAGCATAATGGCGGAGCCCAGCAATATCTGAGCAAACGTCTTCATCGCGAATTTCTTTCGTGTTGCGTTAATCGAACAATGAGCGAAGGATGAGGTCCGTTCCGCAGATGCTACCCCGTTGAGCTATTGGCTCGTGGCTGGACCAATCGCAGCATGCTATCCTCGTCAGGTCGGTCTGCAATGCGAATGCTAACGCTTGGAAGTCCCGCAAAACGGCACGGCCGCGGCAGAGGAGATGCAATAGATCGAACCTGCAAAACCGGTCGGAAAGCCATCGATGACTTGCTTTACAATTCGACCAGCGCGCGGAGAGTGAACCAGTATACCGTCAAAGCTCTTCGGCGGCGCCAGCGCGGCATAAAGTTCGCTTACGGGAACAGCCCGAGTCTCGTAGACCGAGATTCTTCTGGCTTCATAGCCGGCTCTCTTGAGGTTGCCGACAAGATCGCCAGCAGGCTGTCGAGTGGAAAGATGGAAAACCGTCTCGCCGACTGGGATTTCCTGGCGAACGAGATGCTCGAGATCGCGAACATCGCCACTCGCCGATCGCACATCGCGGTAGCCGGCTGAGATTGCCGCGCGTGCGGTACGGTCCCCCACTGTGAACACGGGAAGGCTGAGCATCTTCCTGTCGAGATCATGGAAACGGACGCCGTGGGCAGAGGTGAATACCAACGTGTCCGGGATACCCTGAGGCCAGACAGTTCGAACTGCGCGCGGCTTGAGTACCGGGACCGTCAGCGCGCAGAAACCCATCTCGCTCATGCGGGCCGCCGTAACGGCGTTGACGGGCTCGGTCCGCGTGATCCAGAGGATCGGTCGCGAAGTCGCTATGATGTCGCTCATCTAGCGCCGCTTTCCGAAGCAGGGTTCCCTCGATTTCCCTGGACGGTTCCGGCGGGCGGCTGCTGTCCGCGTCCGGCGAACAGAATGCCCCCTAAGATCAGGATAAGACCGACGGCATGAAAGGCGTAAAGTTGCTCTCCCAGAAAGAGGATGGCCAGACCAGCGCCGAGCACTGGCAGTATATTCATATACATGCCTGTTCCCGCTGAACCGATCAGTTCCACTCCACGATTGAAGAACAGATAGGCGAGGACAGAAGGGAAAATGCTCACGTAACCTATCGCCAGGACGCCATCCCGCTGCGGGTTTATCAACCTGCCAGATTGGATCTCGACAGCATAGAAGGGAGCAATGACGACGATGCCGACGATGAGTGTCACGGCGAAGAGGCTCAAAGGATGGATCGCTGGCCTGCGCCGCAGCATGACGGCATAAATCGCCCACAGGAAAACTGCAAAAGCGATGATCAGATCGCCCGCGTTGAAGCGGAAGTCGGCGAGCGCGCCAATGTTGCCGCGAGCGATAATCGTCAGAACACCAAGTAAGGCAACGACTGCCCCCGTAATCTGGCGCCATGAGGTCCTGTCGCCCATAACGAGGGAACCAACCAGCAGAATGAGCGCGGGTTGTCCGGATTGCAGCAACATCGCGTTGAGTGCGGTGGTTTCCTGAAGCCCGGTGTAAAGCAATGTGTTGAAAGCGCCGATCCCAAGGCAGCCCAGCACCGTGAGAATCTTCCAGTTTTCGCGGATGAGGGGCCAATCGCGTTGCAGATACCGCCACGCGAAAGGGAGAATGATGAGGAGCGCGAAGCTCCAACGCCAGAACGCCAAGGCGACGGGCGGCACGATGTCACGTGCTGCTCTCGCAACAATCGCATTGCCGGCCCAGAACAATGCGGTGAAGGTCAGCAGCACATAGGCGCGCGACCATACATCACCGAGCGCTCGCGCAACCACGTTTCTTTCTCCCGCGATTATGAGATGAATGGGCTGATTAGGCCGCGATCAGTTTTCCATCAGCCGCTGGAGACCCCTTGCAACGCAGCCCGAAGCATCCTCGGCCACGGTTACGGGAACACTGCACTCGCGCTCGATCGCATCGGCCAGGAAATAAGCGCTGATCCCACCACCGGTGGCGATGATCCGCTCGTCGAGCAGATCGGCTGCGAGATCCGGCGACAGTTCCCCGAGCACGACCCGCGTAGCCTCGGCGAACCTGCCGAAATGCTTTTCGAAGACAGGATCGAACGCCGAAGCCATCAGGGTAAGCATACCGGGCAATCCCGTCCGTAGATTACGCCCTTTCACCTCCACTAGATCTTCAGTAGCCGAGGACTTGCTGGCTCGGACTGAAAGCTCTCGCTTGAGGTTTTCCGCCGTCAGCCGGCCGATCAGGAAATGATGCTTTGTTTGGAGGAACTCCAGCAGGGCCTCGTCGAGA
>Ga0114900_1001372_pt1 | contig 15208 bp, 19 predicted proteins | sample MalvireepMed_231_FD_89685 | JGI IMG/M metagenome (GOLD analysis project Ga0114900, IMG submission 89685) | Marine viral communities from the Global Malaspina Expedition - Malaspina viral metaG DeepMed_231 | ecosystem: Environmental > Aquatic > Marine > Oceanic | place: Mediterranean Sea...
CACCCCGCCGAGGATCTCGATGGCGCGGTTCGAGATCACCTCATTGGCGTTCATGTTGGACTGCGTGCCCGATCCTGTCTGCCAGACGACGAGCGGGAAATGCTCGTCGAGCTTGCCGTCGATGACTTCGTCAGCGGCCTGGATGATCGCCTCACCGAGCTTCGCGTCGAGTTTGCCGAGCTCCATATTGGTCTGGGCGGCGGCCTTCTTGACGATGCCGAGCGCGCGAACGACCGGCTCTGGTTGCTTTTCCCAGCCGATCTTGAAGTTGCCGAGCGAGCGTTGCGCCTGTGCGCCCCAATACTTGTCACCGGCAACCTCGATTCCGCCCATCGTATCGGTTTCGGTGCGCGGCTTCGGCTCCTTGTCGCCAAAAAGTCCCATCGGGTGGCTCCTTCATGTTCGGCAAAATGTGTAGTGTCCCGCGCGCTTTAGCACGCAGGCAGACAGGCGCAAATGCGCCAGATGGTGCGCGAGCGGACCTATTCGTCCTCGACCGGGACCTCGACCATGAGGGCAATGCGGACATGGTCGGCCATCTCCAGCGACGGCGCTTCCTCGGTCGACTTGGCGATGCGGCTGTCGGAGATGCCGTAACTCGTGACGATCGCGTCCTCGACGGTGGCCGTGCGCGCATAGGCCATCTGGTCGCCGGCCTGATCGGCAAAGGAGATGATCTCGATGCTTGCGCCTTCGCAGTCCGTGCCGAGCTGGTCGACAGCGTCGTACAGTTTTGCCTGGGCCGTCTCGGACAGGGTGGCACTGTCGGTCGGGAAGCCAATGACGGCCTCGGCGCAGATGTCCATTACTGTTTCAGCGTATTCGAACCGGATCGGTTCACGATCATTGCCGCATGCAGCTGTCAGGCACGCCAGCAACAGCGCTAGCGGCGCAATGCGTGAAGCCATCATGGACGTTTCCCTGGTTAACCAGAGGTGACTTTCGCAGGTTTCCGCCGCCGGGCGCAAGAGTAACAGTGCTGAACGCTTGTTTCGGCGCGCTGCGCTCTATCTATTGGTCAGCAAGCAGGAGAGGACAAAGGCAGACATGCCCGATACGCGTTTCGCCAGCACCGCCCGTGTGCCGGACAAGGCTCCGGACGGACACCCCGCCATCGCCGAGGGCAAGACCGGTGTGCTCCTCGTCAATCTCGGGACACCTGACGGGACCGACTACTGGTCGATGCGCCGCTACCTCTCCGAATTCCTCTCCGACCGGCGCGTCATCGAGCTCAATCCGCTGCTCTGGCAGCCCATCCTGCAGGGGCCGATCCTGACCTTCCGTCCGTCGAAATCCGGCGAAGCCTACAAGAAGGTCTGGATGGAGGAAGGCTCGCCCCTGCTCGTCTATACACGCCGCCAGGCCGAAAAGCTCGCCGCCCGGATCGGCAGCGACAAGGTGCTGGTCGATTTCGCGATGAATTACGGTAATCCCTCCATCGCCTCGAAGATCGAGCGTCTGACGCGGGAGGGCTGCACGCGCATCGCCGTGCTGGCGCTTTATCCGCAGTATTCCGCGACGACGACGGCGAGTGTCTATGACCGCACTTTCCGGGCCATCGAGAAACTGCGCTGGCAGCCGGCCGTGCGCACCGCCCAGCCCTTTCACGATCATCCCGACTATATCGAGGCGCTGGCCACCTCTATCCGCGAGCACATTCAGGGCCTGGACTTCACACCCGACCGTGTGCTGATGAGCTATCACGGCATCCCGAAATCCTATTTCGAGAACGGCGATCCGTATCATTGCCATTGCCACAAGACCACGCGGCTGGTGGCAGAAAAGCTTGGCTGGGACAAAGGCTTCGCGATAACGACCTTCCAGAGCCGGTTCGGGCCGACGGAATGGCTGCAGCCCTATACCGACAAGACGCTGGAAGCCCTGCCGGGCGAAGGCGTGAAGAAGCTCGTCGTGGTCTCGTCGGCCTTCATATCCGATTGCCTTGAGACGCTGGAGGAAATTTCGATCCTCGGGCATGAGCAGTTCACCGAGGCTGGCGGCACGCACTATTCCGTCGTGCCATGCCTGAATGACAGCGACCGCGCGATCGACCTGCTGGAAACGCTGGTGAAGCGTGACCTGGCGGGATGGGTGGAGCAGGATTGAACGACTGGACCAAGAGCGGAAAGGTTCGTGCCCGCATCACCGATGAGGGGGCGCTGGAGGTGCGCTGCTTCGGGCTGACGACGCAGGCGAAATATTACAAACCGCTGCTGAGGGAGTTCTTCCGCAAGGATTTCACCCCGCTCCGGCCCGGCCATGGCGATTATGCCGTCCACATCGTCATGGAGTATACCGGCGACCCGCCCTGGATGGACCTCGACAATCTCGCCAAGGCGCTGCTCGACAGCGTCTCAGGCAATGTTTTCGTCGACGACCATCAGGTGGCCCGTCTTCTGGTCGAACGCCGTGTGGGGGACCGCGAGGGCATCTATATGCGCGTCGAGGCGATGGATTGAATTTACCCTGTAACCTGAAGCAACTGGAAAGGCGCGTGCAGAAGAATAGAGTACTGACTGCGTAACATCGGGAGGGCTAACGCCATGATGTCTCAGGAAATGCTGTATCTCTCCGGGTCCGTCGTGATCCTGCTCGTGCTGATTGCCGTTCAGGCGTCGAGCGCGATTCTGGCCAATGGCCTGAGCTGGGGCCTTGGTCCCCGCGACGAGCCGGGCCGGGAGGATGTCTTTGCGGGCCGCGCCAAACGGACCGTCCAGAACCATATTGAAGGCCTTCTCCTTTTTGGCTTCGCCATTCTCCTCATCGAGACGGCCGGCCTCAATTCCGGCCTTACCGCGATTGGTGGGGCGCTCTATTTCTGGGCGCGGCTGGCCTATGCGCCGGTTTACCTCATCGGCATCCCGGTGCTGCGGACACTGGTCTGGGCTGTCAGCCTCGTCGGGATCCTGATCGAGCTTTACGTGATTGCCGCGACCGGGTTTTAGGTCCGGCCGCAGCGTACAGGCCTGTTACGACAAGCGCGGGGTGATCCAGCTCTCGCCGTCCCTGCTATTGCTAAGGGCAGGGGCGATCATCTGGTGGGAAAGCTGGCGTCCGAGCGGGCTGATGGAAGCCATCATGTGATCAGCCGTCGTGTCGAACTCGCGATAGTCGCAGGTCAGCTCGACGCCGGCCGGGATGTCGGCGAGGGCATAGCCGGCATCAATGCTGGAGAAGTCGGTATTTGGTCGCTCGCTATGGTTCATGTAGCGGCCCTCATCGCCGTCCAGGATGCAGACGGATGTGTCGTAGGGCGGGATGTAAGTGTAGCGCTTGAGAAAATCCGAAAGCCGTTCATCGGCATCGCAGAAGCTGTCGAGCGAGATCATCCGGTCGACGCGCGGGTCGAACCGCCAGATCAGCGCGCCTTGCTTGATGGGGTTGCGGGAGAAAACGCCGAGACCTTCGATGTCGGACGCAGCAAGATAACAGGGCACCAGCATCATCGCCGGGACACTCCTGAAAGACCGGGTCGCCGCCCGGAAAGGGATCAGGGTTTTGCCCGCGCTGGCGTCGCGCAATTTCGGTAAATGCCCGCAATTGGGGAATATTCAAGTTAAATAATGGGAGGGGCTGAAGGCCGCTGCGGCGTCAGGCTTCCTCCAGCGTGCGCAACAAGAGGCTTTCGCATGCAGCCCGCACAGATGGCACAGGTTTTTTCTGGTGGCCGAGGTCAAGGCTCTCGGCCTTGGCGATCGTCGCCTCAAGAAAGCTGTCCAGCATTGGAAGCGGGTCGCCAGCACCGAGGTCGCGGGTCGAAGCCTTCAGTGACAGAAGCCGGTCGATTTCCTCTGCCCTGTCGGCGGGTTCGCGCACGCCGCGCCGGAGCTCTGAAAAGACCATAGGCAACTGCCCGTCGGCGTTCTCCCACATCCAGTGCAGGGCATAGGCCGGACGCAGGCAATAAAAGTACTTCTTCAGTCTCACCGTTTCCTGGCCCTGGATCTGGCGGGTATAAGCCGAGCGCAAGGTGCTGAGATGGTGATGCTGCGCGGCCGGCCGTTCATCGATCAGCGCGAGCAATGCTTCGATCTCTTCGCGAAATCCCGGGGCTTCTTCGTAGACGATTGGAGAACGAAGCCATTCCGCTATGGCCGGATTGGCCTTGAGGAGCAGGTTGAGCGCCTTGCGGAGATCCCAGCCATTGATGTCGTAGAGGCCCTCAATGGGCTGCTCGATGACGTCCCGAGGCTGTTCGAGGCCGAGATAGGCGCGCTTGGGCAGGACATAGATAAAGCGGACATCGAAGTCGCTGTCTGGCGAGGGAAAGCCCCAGGCCCGGCTCCCCGATTCGACGGCCAGCAGGATGCGTGCATCGTGCTCGGCCTTCACCCGCTCCAGTCGTTTGCGGATGCATTGCAATGCGTCAGCGGGGATCACGTCCACACCGGACATGGTTCAGAACCGCTTGAAGGGCTTTGGTGCTGCTGTGGCGGTGGCGGTGGCGACGATCTTTCCGTCCGGGTCGAGGCACTTCGCTTCCGAGAAGCACACCGTCTTGCCGAATTTCAGGATTGTCGCCTCGACCTTTGCAGGCCCGACGAAAAGCGGGCGGAGGTACGACACCTTCATCTCCAGTGTCGGGGCCGTCATGGTGACGTTCGAGGCGATGATGATGTTGGTCGAGATGGCCTCATCCAGCATGGCTGCGATAAAGCCGCCCTGGATCGCGCCGGTCGGATTGGCGAAGCTTTCATTGGCGACGAAATCGACGACGATGCGCATCTCGTCCTGATGGACTTCGGCGAGGTGCATGCCGAGCGTGTCGGAACAGGCCGGGCGTTTCTTCGAAGTCTGGAAGCGCGCCAGCATGTCGGCATCGCTCATGCGCGGCTTTTCAGTATCGCTATCGGCCAAGGCTATTTCCGGCGGAAGGCGTCAATGCTGACGACGGTGCTTGCGCCATCATCCCCGGAAGCACGCTTCGGCTCTTCCGGCTCGGGCGCGTCGGAGTCTGTCGTCGGCGCGACGACATCCTGGCCTGTGGCCTGGTCGCTGCGCTCGAAGGACAGGCCAAAATTGACGGACGGGTCCACGAAACGGGTCATCGCGGCAAACGGGATGGAGAGGTGCTGGGGCACGCCATTGAACTTCAGGATCACTTCGAAATGGCCATCGAAGATTTCCAGGTCCCAGAACTGGTGCTGGACGACGATGGTCATCTCGTCCGGAAAGCGCTCCACAAGATGCTCGGCCATTTTCACGCCCGGCGCCTTGGTGCGGAAGGTGATGTAAAAGTGATGCTCACCCGGCGCGGCCTTGTTGCGGGCAGTCTCCCGCAAGGCCTCACGCACGACACCGCGCATGGCCGCCTGAGTCAAAGCTTCGTAGCCAATGTAGTCAGTCATTCAGCCCATCCATTTCCTGACAACCGTTCTACTGCTTCATCGGACGTATACAACACGCTTCATTCATGAAGCGAGGACACGCTAACACCTTCGCGCCACTGCGTTTATCGCTGTACCGTCTACAGTTCGTCCCCTCGGCATTGCGATAGATACTACAGGCAGAAGGGGGTTGCCGCTACCCCTCTTCAACGGAGGCTTCGGTTTTATCCTTGCGCCGTGTCGAGGATACACCGGTGATGATGCCGATGCCGGCCAGAATGACTCCGCCGATGGCAATCCACTGGGCAGGAACGCCTAAAGCATAGGCACCCCAGGCAAGGCCAGCGATGAGGATAATGTAGCCGATCGTGTAAATTGCGAAAGATGACATGGTCTCTAACTCCTGTTCTGGCAGGATGAACGCTGCCTTGGGCACGCCGTTCCGCCCCATGGGCCAGAGCCTTGTCGTTTGCACAGAGAAAAAGGAGAAGGTGGAGGCTTCTGTTGCCAGGCGCCTCCGGGCCCCGCCTGAGGCGCTGAAGCCCCAGGAGTTAAGTTCGGTTCACTTACCGACCGCTTACGCGGCCATCAGTTCACCTTCAGCAAAGTTGTCATTAGCAACTATTCTGAGTTGAGCTTCTAACGCAGCTCGGGCGGGCGAAAGCATCGTCTTTACACGTCCGTCGATCCTGTTTCGGCCCCATACCAATCTGCCTAATGAGCAGAAGAATTATGGTGGAGCCGCCGGGTACCGCCCCCGGGTCCGAACCGCTTATTACACGTGCGTTTATCGCCATAGCTCCCGAAGGAACACTATCTATATAGGCCGTCCGCGCCGTCCTATAAAGGGGGGTTAGTGTGTGATCCGCAGGTCTGAAATCGCGGTCGCAATGGACTGGTAGGCATCCGTCAGCTCTTCGCCGTCCTGCGGCGTGAAGAAGTTTTCCTCACCACTGGCGCAGTCGCGCAGCACATCCTCACCGGAAGACGGGGCCTGGAAGGCGACCGAGTAGATGACAATGTCCTGCTGCTTGATTGCGTCGCAGAGTTGCCGCGCCTGCCAGCTGGACGAACCATTGTTATAGTCGCCGACCGTGTTGAAGGCGCCGTCCGTCATCAGAACGATGGCCTTGGCCGAATCCGGTTCGTCATAGGCGAGCGGGGCTGAGGTTTCAGGCAGGATTCCGGCCCAGTTGGGGGAAATCGTGTACCAGCCCCAGGCGACCCCGAGGTGGCCGGCTGTATTCCCGCCGGCTGAAAGGGTCTCGATATAGTCATGCAGGGGCGTTTCATCGCTGGTCAGCTCAAGCGGTTTGGCGTTGCTGCAGTCGTTGCGCTCATAGACCCCTGCCGCCATCAGATACTGGCCGTCGCCGGGGGCCGCGTCCGTGAAGGCTTCACCGCCGGCCCGTTCGAACACGCAGGTGGTCGAATAGTGATAGGAACGCCACTCCCCATCATGGCGATACCAGTAGGTCTGTTCAGGGGTTTCCCCGGTCACGGCCTGGAAGTAGCTGCCGGCATTGAAGGCGCCATTATAGGCGACCATGGAAATGCGGATATCGTCTTCCTGGCCGACGGCGGGATCATCTGGAATGAGCGTGTTCACGGCATCATGCGCGGCGAGCTTGAGATCGGCGATGCGTGAGCCGCCCATTGAGCCGGAGACGTCGAAGACAAAGGCAACATCGACCTTGCCGATGCCGTAGGTGGTGGCCGTCGTGATCTGGAAACTCATCTCCTCGACCCCGGCAATGGCGGACAGCGTCGTCGCCAGCGAGCAGCGTGTCGAGGCTTCGACATCGGTAGCGTCGATTACCACAGTCGGGCTCTCGCAGTTCAGGAAGTTCTCCGAAGAGGACAGGGCCGTCATGAAGTAATCACCCACCTGCTGCTTCACCTCGGCGTGCGAGTGGCCTTCGCGCAAAGCGCGCGTGCCTGCAATGACAGCTGAATCGAGGTTGTACTGGGCCTTGTTCTTCTTCGTCGTCAGAAGCTGGAAGTCGATCGCGAAGCCGGAAACCAGGGCGATTGGAAGAACGGCAAGCGCGAGGATGACGGCGACGTGGCCGCGGTCGAGCGCCAGCAGGTCAAGGCTTCGGCGCCAAAGTCGGTCCGCAAAATTTCCCCGGTGCGCCCGAAAAGCGCCCGACATATTTGTCAGAGACATGACTCACCCTCTCCCTCATTCGAGGTCAGCGTGAGTGTGGCAGGAATCGGATTTCCACTGTGTTCAGACAGGCGGTCAAATTGAGAAGGGCCGGACAGGGGCTGATTAACCCTGTCCGGCCCTTCGGTTGTCTTCCTCGGATTGCTAGTGGGAGATGCGCAGATCCGAGATGGATGTCGCGATCGCATTATAGCTTTCGACAAGCTCCTGGCCGTTTTCGGCATTGAAGTAGAATTCCGGGCCGGAGGCGCAGTTGCGCAGGATCTCCTTGCCGGCGGGCGGCGCCTGGAAGGCGACAGTGTAGATGATCACGTCATCATCCTTGATCGCATCACAAAGCGCTTCGGCCTGATCGTCGGAGGAACCCTGGCTGTTGAAGAACTGCCGGTTGAACTCACCATCCGTCATCATGATCATCGCCTTCACGACATCCGGTTCGCTTGGATCGAGCGGTTCGGAATTGCCGGTGAAGACATCTCTCCACTCATGCGAGATCAGATACCAGCCCCAGGCGATGCCCTGGTGGCCAGCGGTACCGCCGCCAGCGCGGAGACTGTCGATATAGTGGTTGATCTGTGTCCGGTTATGGCTGAGGCCGAAGGGGCCTGCATCCGGGCATTCGCCGACGCCAGTATCGTCCCAGCTGCCGCCCTTCCCTTGATCGTTGCTGTCTCTCCACTCGGTATGGCTGGCCGCGAGAAAGCCGTCTTCATTGTCTTCGTCTTCGCTCGCATTGAAGGCTCCGGACTCCGGTTCGCGGATCAGGTCCCACTGTGCCAGCTGCGTCGGTTGGGTATTGTCGAACGCGTGATCGCCATCGCGTTCATAGACGCATGTGTCGTTAATCGTCTTTTCCTGCGTGTCGGTTTCTCCGACGACCCATCTGCATTTGTATTCCATGCCCCAGCGGCCCCAGCAGCCCCAGCGTGATGTGCAAACCCAGTCACACTTTTCCTCGGCCCCTTTTTTATTCTTGGAGGCGTCCTGTTCGTAATGGTCCTCGCCCTGATAGGTGCGGCGTTTTTCCAGGCCCGTGACCTCTTCGAAATATTTGTCGGCATTGATCATGCTGTTATAGGCGACCATGGCGATGCGTACGTCGCCGTCACTGGCCGAACCGGGCTGTGGCAGCAGCGTTTCAGCTGCCTCCTTGGCCGCGTCCTTCAGGTCATAGATGCGTCCGTAATTGTTCATGGAACCGGAAACATCGAAGACGAAAGCGACATCGACCCGGCCGGTGCCGTAGGTGGCGGTGCTGGATGAGCCGATATCGACATTATCATGGCCGACAATACGCATCAGCGTCGTCGGCTGGTGACAGGTCACATTCCCTGTCAGCTCTTCAGGCCCTGAAAAGATGATGTTCAGGGTGTCGCAATCGAGGTTCTGGTCCTCGTTCGCCATGATCGCTTCGAAATAGTCGCGGGCGTGCTTGCGAACCACGTCTTCGTCATTCGTGCTTTGCATCATGCGCGCGCCGGCCAGGACGGCCGAGTCGATCGCATACTGGATCTTGTCCTTCTTCGAGAAGGCAAGCTGCGCATCAATGGCAAAGCCTGCGACGACCAGCAGCGGTACAAGGGTAATTGCGAAGATCATCGCGACATTGCCGCGTTCTTCGGATTTGAAACTTGTGGCTCTTTTCAGGCGTGTCATAGTATTCAGGGCTCCGGACCATGAGAATTCGATCATGACCGTAGCGCAACATAGTTGCTTTCCGATTTGGGTGATCGCGGCAACTTCCGGCTTGCCGGTTACCTTCGGTTAACAGCTCACAAGCTGTGTAATCACTGGCCTCAGACGCTGGACAGGCTGCAGAGACTCGGCAGAATAATCGCCGTCATGCGCCAGTATCTCGACCTTCTCCAGGATGTCCTCGACAACGGTATCGAGCGGGATGACCGCACCGGCACCGGCACGCTCGGCGTGTTTGGCCGGCAGATGCGGTTCGACCTGTCCGACAGTTTCCCGCTGCTCACGACGAAGAAGCTGCATCTGCGCTCGATCATCATCGAGCTTCTGTGGTTCCTGAAAGGCGATACCAATATTGCCTATCTCGAGGAAAACGGGGTCTCCATCTGGGATGAGTGGGCCGACGAGAATGGCGACCTTGGGCCGGTTTATGGCAAGCAGTGGCGCTCATGGGCGGCCCCTGACGGGCGGGTCATCGACCAGATCGAATGGGTGCTGAACGAGATCAGGACCAATCCGAATTCGCGCCGCCTTGTCGTTTCGGCCTGGAACCCGGCGGATGTGAACGAGATGGCGCTGCCGCCATGCCACTGCCTGTTCCAGTTCTTCGTGGCCGACGGAAAGCTCAGCTGCCAGCTCTACCAGCGTTCCGCCGATATCTTCCTTGGCGTGCCGTTCAACATCGCGTCCTATGCGCTGCTGACGCTGATGATGGCGCGCGCGACGGGCCTCAAGCCGGGCGAGTTCGTTCATACGCTGGGCGACGCGCATCTCTACTCGAACCATATCGAGCAGGCGAAGCTGCAGCTCACGCGTGAGCCGCTGGCCCCCCCGAAAATGATCCTCAACCCCGACAAGACCGATCTCTTCTCCTGGGCGTATGAGGACTTTGAACTTGTGGGCTACGAGGCCCACAAGCACATCAAGGCCCCCGTCGCAGTCTGAGGATCAGCCTTTGAGCTGCGTCCACGCCGTCCAGGCATCGGCGGCATACATCAGCGAAGGGCCGCCACCCATATAAACACAGACCCCCAGCGTATCGGCGACTTCCTCGTCGGTTGCGCCGAGCTTCTTCAGGGTCTTCGTATGAAAGCCGATGCAGGCGTCGCACTGTTTGGCGACACCAATGGCCAGCGCGATCAGTTCCTTGGTCTTGTGATCAATCGCGCCATCGCCATTGGCCGCCTTTGACAGGCCACCGAAGGCCGCCAGCGTGTCGCCGGCCTTTTCGCGCAGGCCCGCGAGGCCTTCATTCACCCCGTCGGTGATCGCTGCATAGTCTTTCTTTGCCGTTGCCATGGGCCGGTTCCTTTTTCCTGTCTTGGCTTCCCGCTCATCTCAAGGCTGAGCGCACGGGAAGCCATAAGGGGAAATACGGAAACGCCGGCCCGAAAATCTCAGCGCGGCGCCATGCGGATGGACCCGTCGAGGCGGAAATTATGGCCGTTGAGATAGGTATTGCGGGCAATCTCGACGGCGAGCGACCCGAACTCCTCCGGCTTGCCGAGACGTTTGGGGAAGGGCACCGACGCGGCAAGGCTGTCGAGCACCTTGTCCGGAGCCCCGAGCATCAGCGGCGTCGCGAAGATGCCCGGCATGATCGAGTTCACGCGGATGCCGATGTCCATCAGGTCACGCGCCATGGGCAGGACGAGACCGTTCACGCCAGCCTTGCAGGAGCCATAGATCACCTGACCGATCTGCGCGTCCTGTGCAGCGACAGACGCGGTCAGCGTGATCGAGCCGCGCTCGCCATCATCATTGACCGGCTCGGAGTTCGCCATGCCGAGGGCCGACATCGACGCGATCCGGTAAGACGACACAAGAATGCCCTGCGCCCCGCGATCATACATCTCGGTCGGCGTGCGCTTGTACTTCATCGTCTCCTTGTCGAAGGACAGCGTCTTGCCGCGTCCGGAGGTCATGGCGCAGTGGACGGTAACCCGCTCCTGGCCGTGGGCTTCGCGCGCCTTCTCGAAACCGGCCTCGCAGGATGCCTGGTCGAGGATGTCGACCTTGCAGAAGATGCCGCCGATGGATTTGGCAACCTCTTCGCCTTTCTCTTCCTGGATGTCGAAGATGGCGACTTTCACGCCTTGCTCCGCGAGCGCTTCTGCGGTGGCGCGGCCGAGGCCGGATGCACCGCCTGTGACGACGGCAGGTGTATCGGAACCGAGTTTCATAAGTGTCCTCCCTTAAATCTTGTCTGCCTGAATAATTAGGCGGCAGGCGCGATGGGCGGAAGCACTGTCGTCGGGTCAGCTTTTGACGGTGGCGGGTGTGAAGCCGTCATCGTCATACGGATCGATCTCGCCGGCCTTCTCCCGCTGGCGGATCATGTATGAGATGATCACCGCGCCAACCATCTTGCCGATAATGAAGACGATCCAGTTGGCAAAATGCAGCATGTTGCCCGGCTCGTCGCCGAGCTTTATCTGCCGGGCAAGATCGGCGCCGTAGAGGAAAATTGTCGTATCTACGGGCGCGGCGACGGCGCTGGAGAGAATGATTCGCGTGGACAGGCGGTATTTCGTGAAGGTGAAGATCAACCAGTCGATGATCTCGGAAATCGCGAAAGCAATGCCGGAGGCCAGGGCAATAACTGGCCAAGCGTAGAAAAACGACCAGGCGATGGCGAGCGCCATGACGATCAGGACACGATGCCCCATACGCCGCTGCACGAAGTCACGGAAAACAAAGACGAGACCTGTTACGATGGTCAGTGGATGAAGTTCGACCCCTTGGGCAAAGAAACCACCGGGCTCAACAAGCCTGATGCTGCTGACGACGCCAAATGACCAGTTCAGAAAAGGGATGGTGAGAAAGTATAAAAATGCCCAGAAACGACCCTTGAAATAGTATATGAGAGAAAATGTCACAACCAGGCCAATGGTCACAAAAGCAACCAGAAGCGAATTGTCTTGTTTATTGTTGAATATTGCGCCGAGCAGGCTGTTCCAGAGATCCATCATGGGTTGAATCTTTTCTCGACTGTAACTGTTTCTATTGATCCAGCCATGTTTGGGCCTCTACAAACGTGCGCATAACCTAGATCAAGTGCAATAAAAAACGCACAAAGGCGAAAGGCAAGCAGATGGAAGAACCGGTCAAGCTGTCGATCATTGTGGCACGATCGCGCAATGGGGTTATCGGCAGGGATGGCGGTCTTCCATGGAAACTTGCTGATGATCTGGCGCTTTTCAAGCAGACGACAAGCGGCAAGCCGATCATCATGGGCCGTCACACCTGGGAGAGCCTTCCGAAGAAGCCGCTGCCCGGCCGCCAGAATATCGTCATTACGCGGGACTGGGCCTACGCTGCCGAGGGCGCGCGGGTCTATTCCAATCTCAATGCCGCGATCAATTCCGCAAAAGCGATTGCCGCGCGCGATGGTGAGAATGAGGTTTTCATCATTGGCGGCGAGTCGCTCTACCGGCGCGCCCTTCCGATGACGGACGTCCTCTACATCAGCGAGATCGATGCAGACGTCGAGGGCGACACCGTCTTTCCGTCATTTGATGAATCCGCCTTCCGCGAAGTGGCGACCAAGCCCTTCGAGAAGAATGAGCGCAACGACCACGCCTTCAAGCTGCGCGTGCTGGAGCGGGTGGCGGGGTAGACGCTGGCGTCTGCCTTCCCCGACGGCGCGCCTTGAAAGCCGGCAGGCGCCGCGACACTGTTCCTCCCATAACCAGAACAGGCACACAGGGAGTGGATAGATGGATTTCGAGGTCTTCGCGGAAGGATTGCGGTTTCCTGAGGGGCCGGTCGTTATGGCGGACGGCTCGGTCATCGTCGTGGAGATCGAGAGCAAGAAGATCACGCGCTGCTGGGGTGACGGCAAAAAGGAAGTCATCGCAGAGCCGGGCGGCGGGCCGAACGGGCTCGCCATCGGGCCGGACGGCGCGCTCTGGGTCTGCAACAATGGCGGCTTCGTCTATCATGAACGCGACGGCCTGCTCATCCCCGGCCATGCCCCTGAGGACTATTCCGGCGGGCGCATCGAGCGGGTCGATCTCTCATCCGGCAAGGTCGAGGTCATCGCCACCCATTGCGGCGAGCGCCCCTTGATGGGGCCGAACGATCTCGTCTTCGACAAGGCGGGAAATCTCTATTTCACCGATCTCGGCAAGTCGTACGCCACCCACCGCGACACCGGCGGGCTGTATTTTCTGCCGGCAGGCTCCGACAAGGTGCAGGAATTCGACTACAACCATATCTCGCCGAACGGCATTGGCCTCTCGCCGGACGAGGAGACGGTCTATTTCGCCGACACGATGACAGCGCGAGTCTGGGCCTATGATCTCGAAAGCCCCGGCAAGCCGAAACAGGCAGGGCCGTTCAGCACGGGCCGGGTCGTCGCGGGCATGCCGGACCTTCGCTATTTCGACAGCCTCGCCATCTCGGCGGCCGGCAATGTTTGCGTGGCGACCATCCTGCAAGGCGGGATCACGACGGTGCAGCCGTACGGCAAGCATTCCCACATCGCCTTCCCCGACCCGTTCGTGACCAATATTGCCTTTGGCGGCGAGGACATGATGGACGCCTATGTCACCCTGTCGGGCACCGGCAAGCTGATCAAATGCCGCTGGCCGGAGCCGGGCCTGACGCTCAATTTCAATGCCTGAAGCCTTCCGATAGTGCGCGCCATGCGCTTAACTCTCTGCATGCAAGCAGGGGGAGCGGCACATGGCAGCACCAATCGTCTTCTTCGACATCGCGGCGCCCGATTCGGACGCATTGCGCGGCTTTTACAAATCCGTCTTTGACTGGCCGACGGAGGGCGAGAACTTCACCGTCCCGGTCACTGCGCCGATCGAGGGAACGATCCGTCCCGATCCGGCAGAGAAGATGCTCTATGTCGGTGTACCGGATGTGACGAAAGCGCTGGAGGATATTGTCGCTGCAGGCGGGACTATCGACGTGCCGCGTTTCGAAGTGCCGGGCATGGTTATCCTCGGCCTCTTCAAGGACCCGGCCGGCAATCGCATGGGCCTTGTCGAAATGGATGGCGACGCGCCGAAAGTGCCCTAGCGCCTAATCCTCAAACACGATGTCCGGCGGGGCCTTGGTCCGCGGACTCTTGAGATTGAGTGAAACTGGTGGATGATGGAAAGCTCGATCTCGATCAGACACTGGAAGACCTGCTGCCGGACTTCGACGTGCCCTATGCGGGTAATGTCACACTGCGCCACCTGCTGCAGAACCGGTCCGGCATTCCACACTATATCGACATCCCCGGCTGGTTCGACAATGACGTGAAGCGCGCCTTCACAGATCAGTCCTTCATGGACACGCTGGAACAGCTGGAACTGAAATTCCCGCCCGGTGAGGATTATCTGTACTCCAACGTAAATTACTATCTTCTGGCGCTCGTGATCGACGGATATTCCGGCATGGACTACGAGACTTATTTGCAGGCGCAAATCCTCGATCCGCTTGGCATGACCGCGACCGGCCAACTTTACCGGGACGCAGACGGCATCGCTGTAAATTACCTGAAAAATGATGAGGGCACCTATGAGGTCATCCCCGTCGTGAACCCGGCCTTGTTCCGCGGCACGGCCTCCATGGTCTCGACCGCTGACGATCTGAAAGCCTGGGGAGAGGCCATCAACGACAGCGAAATCTATTCCGACGCTGCCGCGGCAGAAGCCTTCAATGCCGACACGCCCATCGCCTGGAGCGTGGCGGAGCTTCCCGTGACGGACGACCGGACCGTCGGTGTCACCTATTATAATGGCCGCCTGATCGGCTATCTCAGCCTGATCATGCTGTTGCCGGAAGAGGACGGCGCCATTGTCATCCTTAACAACAATACGGTCGGCTACGAGAATATGATCGGCCTCGCCGCGACGCTGGCCGCGCAGTATTTCGGCGGTGAAGACTAGTCCTCAAACACAATCTTCGGCGGGGCATTGGTCGGCAGGCAGTCGAGATTGAGCGCGACGGAGCGGGCGATCTCGTGGAGGAGGTCTGCGGATTTCCCGCCAGTCGTCGCTGCGGGCTTGCCGGTCTC
>Ga0114900_1001378_pt1 | contig 15163 bp, 10 predicted proteins | sample MalvireepMed_231_FD_89685 | JGI IMG/M metagenome (GOLD analysis project Ga0114900, IMG submission 89685) | Marine viral communities from the Global Malaspina Expedition - Malaspina viral metaG DeepMed_231 | ecosystem: Environmental > Aquatic > Marine > Oceanic | place: Mediterranean Sea...
ACATAAAGGAACCTATGGGAGGACCAACACGACGAGGTGCTATCTGCCCTCCGAATCTTGGTCTGGGTGGCTGTAGGGTCGGTTGGGGCTGTGGAGTACCTACTGGCCCAGGAAGTGACTCTCCGAAACCCCTGGTAGGATCTAAAGGCGCAGCAGGCAGGGGTCGCAAGCTACCATCTGGTTGGCGTAGATACTGCCTACCGTCTGGCCCTTGTACGATCTCTCCCGTGGGGGGACGCCTAAAAGTTTGCCCACGCCCTGCGAATGTTGGTGGCAGGGGCACCAAGCTACCATCTGGACTTTGTATGAACTGTCTGCCATCCCTAGTTACAATATTGGGCTCGGGGAGTGGTGGCAGGGGTCGCAAGCTACCATCTGGGTGGCGTATGAACTGCCTGCCATCCATAGTTACAATATTGGGCTCGGGGCGCTGTGGCAGGGGCACCAAGCTACCATCTGGTTGGCGTATGAACTGCCTTCCGTCTGGCGCTGTTACAACATCCGATGTTGGTGGGTGACCGTACACATGTGGCATGGTATGCCTCCTTATGGCTCCAACGCAACGCTCTGGACAGCTCCGGTGGCAAATCTAACCACCAGATTGGTCTTGCCAGAGCCGTTGTCCTTGACGTACAACCTTGCATAGTTGGTCTCCGGGGCATCAGGGTCACCTATCTCTTCAAGAGATGTGAACCTGGTCCGTGGAACTGTGGCTGTGACCCTTGTGCGTAACTCCTGTATGTGTATGTCCCTCACTGTCCGTGCGCCAGCAGGGAGACTGGTCCGGGTAGGCGCAGGGGTGACCCCTGATAGCACCGACCCGACATCTAACTCACCACCGGGAGATGCTACTGCCTTGTCTATGCCTGGGTCTATAGTGTGCCTTGGCATAATACTCCTCTACGATTCCGGTACTTGTATCAGGTTAACCCTAACCCTGAACGCTGGACGCCTTCCGGGTTCCTTACTCACCTCATCGACAGTGAGAGTCTGGCGCATGAAAACGTAATCCCTGCTAGTCTGCTCAGGGTCTACTACCGTTACCTCAGCGGACTGGTCAGCCCACGTCCTGATCTGACTGAGGTCCCCTTTCTGGGAACTGGACAATGCGCCACTACCTAACATCATATCATCATCAAGCAACACATCCAGCGGCAAGACGTTGACAGCATCGGGCCTGAGATGGGCAAAAAGGGTAAAGTCCCGTAGCTCAGGGCTGACGGTGGTGGTAGTACCACGCTCAAACAGAAACTTCAGGCGTATCCGCTTACCTGTCTTTTCGTCAGGTAGCACAAAGGTTTGATTATCAGTAGTGATCTTACTGCTGCCTTGAGCACCTGTTATCCAGTCATATGAGGCACCGTCAATGCTTATCTTGACCTCGATGTAGTGATGACTCCCCTCGGACCCACAGTTCTTGCTGTTGACCTCTAACTTCGAGAATAGGGATTCCACCTCCGGGAGGTTTGCGTCCCAGTCCACGGTCTCAGCCTCCTGGTCACTACCATCTGCGAACCGCAGCTCTGCGTCATCAGGGTAAGCCAATGGATAGAAGCTCGGGAGAACATTGCTTCCAGTGCTCTCTATACCTACCCAGATACGGTGGTGTGCTGAGGTGCCCGAAGGGACTCCCTCTGAGAACAGTACCGCGTGGTCCTCATCGGTGGCCGTGGTATATGACACGGCACCGATATGGTGCCATCGGTAGTCTTGACGGCCCTGGAACTCTTGGTATAGCGCCATCAGGAGATGGTACTTGGTAGAGCCAGCCTCGTGAACAAGAATGAACAGGGTGTCAGGATCTCCATCTACCGCCACTACACGTCCGTGAAATTCCGTCTCCTCGGGCATGTAGTTCTTCAGCGATATGTCCCTGATCACACCGCCAACAAGCTCCCTCATACCACCTGTACCCACTGGAAGAATGATGCGACCATTCCAGTTAAATGCACCTTTAAAATTGTCAGGGTGAGCCATCGCAGCAAACTCAGGGGTCAGGTTCTGTGTCGTACCATCGGGGTAATATCCCCATACCCCGTTGGTCTTACATACAATAAGCGTATGCCCGTCACCTACAAGGGCTGTTATAGGGAACGCCCCGTCCCCAATGGTTATCCCACCTCCCCAGTCTGACGGACTTGTGGGATCTGCGGTGGAATAGCGTATATGATGCTTATTGTGTGTCATAGTATAGATATCACGGTTGGCATATGTCACTGTGGCGATGGTCCCGCGATATCCACGGATAACTCCGATACTAGGGCCGCTATTATCCGCTCCAAGAACCAGCATAAGCTCAGAATCAATTCTTATAACATCACCCGCAGACAGGGAACTTTCCGGGGATGAGCTGGTTATGATAGTTGTGTCAGTCGCAGTAGTATCTGAAATAATTTCCACCCCCACCATAGCCCAAGCCGCACTGCTGTTTAGTGTCTCACTCATGGTAATGGTGGTACTTGTAGCTTCCTCCGTAGTCCCAGTACCAACCATCTCATTAGCACCAGATGTCGTAATAGCGTCGTACCGCTCTGTCTGATTCGCCCCAGGAGTAGAGGAAACACCACCAATAGCAGCAACACAATCTATTACCATGCCGCCCTTGGTAGTTGCCACGTCCACTGATGTGGCGGTGCCAGTCCCTGTAGCTGTAGCAGCAGTGCCTACAACTGTAGTCTGGTGGGCATTCCTAAAGGTAACTGCACCAACAACACAGTTGGTGGTCGCACTGCCAAATGTGACAACAACATTATTCGCACCAGTTGCCGGATTAATAAGACGCCATAGAGATGCAGAGGTTGTGCTATTGGTTGCGTCTCCAACTTTGGTCATATCTACGGAGTTGTAGGTTACGCCTGAAGGTATCCTATTGGCTCCAGAAGCGCCTGATGCTGACACACCAACCATAAGCACTCTGTCAGTAATAGCACCAGTCGTGTGAGACAATGTAATGCTAGTAGTGGCAGACCCAGTGCCTGAACTGGCTGCGTCAAATACTACCCTGCCTGCTGAATTAACCGTAGAGTCCGTTGCATCTACGATATTTCCACCCCAGAGCTTATCGTCAGCCTCGGTAAAATACGCAAAGGCATCGGGATTAGTACTTCGTGCTCCGTCCACCTTAGTCCAGTCTGCATCAGCGTCCTTCTTATGAATGTAGCTAGACGGCACATCGGATGCCGTGTAGCTCCCACTCGAACCTGCGTCATCAGTCCATCGGGGGACATACGTCGCTTCCTTGTAGATCACCCCGTTGCGATAAATAGAGGTGACAGCGAATGGTTCGGTCCCGATAGTCCACCTCTTGTTGGTGTAGTCCCAGGAATACACGTCCCGGCCTATAAATGCCCAGACCTCACTGCCGACAATAGCGAACCCGGTGGGGTTATACGTGTTAGGGTTGGAGGTAACCGTGGTTGTCTGGAGGTCATACGCCAGCTTTAGCTTGCCCTCTTCACTGGAGTTGATCTTAACTGCTGTAGCCAACTGACGGGGATGCTCCCGATAGGTCTGACCCCCTATGCCCACCCGCCAGTCTTCCTGGTGCCATACCATTTCCACCGTAGGGTCATAAGATGCATGGGTAACCTCACCCTGAATCTGCCGTTCGGCGATAGTACGGAAGCTCTGCATTGAGTAGTTCCGACGCCCGTTCTTGCTGCGCCACAACATATAGCCCCTCTTGGTAGTCCCGTCTGTGGAGGCTATCGTTATGTCATGTGATACACCAGCCGTAGCCACTATCTGGTCTCCTGGAAGACCAGATACCGCCCAGAAGAATCTTCTTCCACCGCATACCCGCGCCACGTATCCACTGTTGGGCTCGACATCCCGTTCCCAAGACGTGCCATGAGTCTCCTCGTAGCAAGATCCCAACGCTCACTCTGTTCCTGGAATCGGGCTACAAGTGACTGAGAGACATTAGTGCCTAGAGACTGGAACATCCACATAAGCGCATAGGAGGTGATGACCCCGGCCCACTCTTCTCCCACTTCCATCGTGCCACTGTCAGTAGTGGGACGGCTCAACATCCCTTTACCTGTCAGCTTGAGCCTATGCCCGGACATAAGTGCCCCTAGTGGTAGGAACACACCAGTCCCCCTGCTAATACGAGCTTGTTGCTCAACCCTGAAGGGACCCCTGCGTATGGCACTGGGGATGGTGTACTTATGAACAGGGTCTATGTAGGCGAACATATTGTCAAAATATACTGTCTGTCCCGCTGATACCTCGCACCTACACGTCATCTCCGTGGCACCACTTGGGATCGCCGCAGAGACATACATGGTATCAGGGTCCTCCCACTCATCATCCCCGGCATGATAGGAACCGCTAGTGTAGGTTGATCCATCGAATGTGACCTGTAGACGGGCTGCGCTGGCAGCACTGGCCCATACCCAACCCTTGAAGTGAAGTGTCTTGCCCTCCACGTCGTTGATGTTCACTGCGGTGAATAGGTTCTGATCAAGGGCATCAATGGCACCACTCGCCGCAATCAACTTGGCACTCTGGTCACCGTGTACTACCCTGCTGGTCTCAGCACTTAATGTAGGCGATCCTATCGCTGTCCAATTAGTGAACGCTGAACTTGCGAAGGTCTCAAAGTCGCTGTTCGACAGGAGGTCATCTACCACGAGTGTCTCATCTACGAGTGATAGATATAAGTCCGGGAACAGCTCCTCAGCAGCTCTTGTTATGGAATCTAGCTTTACAACAGGGTCATAACGGTGCAACTCGTAGGTCACACTGCTTGCTACCTGGTTTGAGAATGCCTGGCCTACTGTTAGGGTGGTACTGGACTGGGTATATATGCTTATACGTCTGACTTCCCCGTTATTGGCACCAGAGGTTATGCGGACGTACCATCCCAGACAGAAGTCATCATCTCCGCCCCCAGCAAGGTTTACCAGTCCTGTATCGATAAGTGTAGTGCCACCACTGTTCCCTGTACCAGATGTAGTAAGGCTCTGCCAGTCCCCTATGGACGCGCTCATCCTCTCCAGCAGGGCTACCCTGGTGGTAGTATTAGCCGCCATACTGCATACCCCTAATAACCGACAGCTATGGCAGTAGCTGTTGGATGGGTTAGGTTACAACTAGCTGTCACAAGTGCGCTTATGTAGGCCCTCTTCTCTGTATTGGTCATGGCACGGCGTGTCGGAGCAGCAACAACAACTTCACCAGCGGCGTTTACTACTTCCGCACCTTCTCTGTACTGTGAACTAGGCACTACGTGCTGCTCTACAGCGGATACCCAGCCGCGGACATTGAAGATATGAGAGGCAGAGCCATCCTCGTGGTCCACCGTACCTGTAGCCAGTAACCGATCATCGTTAGCATGTGTAGCTGCGACGTTGGTTAGTATCATTATTCCTCCACTCCCCAGACTAGTCCCGAGACAGCCCCTGACCCGGGGCCATTCACTGTTAAGACATTATCGGCAGAGGCACTCAGTATGCCCTGTGGGCCAAGGTCGATGTGCGTCATGGGCCCCTCTGCTGGTCCATTCCAGACAGCTATCACTGTACTAGTGCCATCCTTGATCTCACCAACACCAGCAGCGCCACTAACCAATGCATATCCTAGTAAGCGGAACTTCTTACCCGATGCAGGTGTCCATGCTGACACATCCCCCCCACTACCTGCCCCATTAACAGCCTTAAATACATTCGGGACAAAGTGATCCGTGCCATCAGTAGGGTTAACCATCTTCACGGCCTGAGCGCCGAACTGGTCAAAGAACGCGTCCACCATGTCGGCGTCCGCTACTGCTGAGGGGGTGCCGGTGTAAGCCCTACCACCGATTTTCACGGGGTTGCCCGACTGGGCGGAGTCATGGGCTATGGAACCTTCCATGAATTTCGTGCCCAGGAACTGCGCTACATCATGTTGGTCAAAGAATGCGCCATGCACAGTTGCAGATACGGAACCCTGTCTGATGAACTGGGCCTTCTCGATGCTCCCCTCTCCGACCAGTACCATGCCCCTGCCGATATCAATGGGGAACCCGACGGATGCCGTGGGGGCCGTGCCATCACCGCGCCAGTTGATAGGGGCGGTTTCTACGATAATGACAGCAGCCTTTGCTTGGTTGATCGTTGCCTTCGTAAAACTAACGGCTGTAGCAGCAACGGTCAGTGCTTCGTATGCAATCATTTGTGCCATAATGTTCTCTCTCCTTATGGCCTAGTGATATAGGGTTAAGCTCGTTTCCTAGTTCTCCTTCGCCTATCTATTTTCTTAGGGGCAACGTACAGAGGGGGCTGTTCCTCCGATGGGGAGTCTCCAGGACTATCCGGGGCGGGTATGTGGCCATTACTGCCACCGATGCTTGCTATAAGAGACCGTTGCAACTCCCTGTCTTCTTCCCTCTCGACTCTCCGTGCTTCTACGTCATCACGCTCGTACATATCCTGTATGCTGCGCCACTCTACAGGGTGCGTTCCTAGCATGTGCATATTGACTTGGTGCCCGTTAGCTAGATTGTTCTTGGTGCAAACAGTCACAACCCCCAACTCATCTAATCTGTTACGCAGGGGGTGTTTTGTGTGCAGCAGACACAAGAAGGTACCAGCTGTAGGGGTTGGTACTGCCGAATGTTTAGCGCAGTTCCCTATGGGTGGCCGCTCCTTACTGGCGGTAAATGCCAAGCATCCATCCGACAGTTTCTTCTCGGTAAGCTGCATGTTGAGCATATTCCTATTGACAGGGGAACTCCGTCCCGTTTCCATGTTATATACCACGACCCAACCAGCATCTACGACCTCAGCGACCTTGATATCAACGCCTAACGACGAGTCTGCCTTATGTAACATCTCACCTGGGACTATGCCTATAGCCATATCATTACCTCTGTATTCTTATTGCGGGGCCGAACACACTTTGATGCTTCATCCGCTTCTCAGCCTCTTCTAACTGATTGAACCATTTAGTCCATAGATCACTTTCCGGGTGCAACTCCGTTGTAACCGTCTCATCACGGTGCATATCTGCAATTTCCCGCAGCTCTGCGACCGTGTTGTAAATCTCGATGTTCCCGGTACTAGGATCAGTCAGCCCCCCACGTACTCGAAATTGGTTAACATTGAAGGCATTCGCTGATCCCATTTCCCTTTTGTACTGTGCCAAGCCATCGTTACGCACCACGGTGAGTAGTTCATAGCGACGTAGACCAGTCCCATTCGGAGAATCTAAGTTCAACTCTTCTAGGTAATAGCATGGCTCGTCCTGCCAGATGCCAAGCTCACGATCCAATAGCCTGCTACTCTTCGGGAAAAATAACCCCATCATTGACTACTATTAAGCATATTTATTGTGGCGGTTGATAGGCTCAACCGCCAAAGCCTATTCCGTGGTTATCTCTAGACTGACCAGTCCCTGTAGCCTCGTGCGTGGAAGTAGTCCACCTCAAGAGTGCTTGCCGCACTGCTTCGGTTCTCTATCATCAACACGGCATAGAACTTATCCCCAGCCGTGATTGCGGACGCAATGGTATCAATAAGAATCTCGTCATGGTAGATACGGGCCGTTGCGTCAGGCCCAATCTCTACCCTTACGATGTCCCACTGATCATTTACTGCGTCACCGGAAGCGTTGTCATCCTCACCGTTAGCACTGGCATTGGAAGACACTGACCCACCGTCACCGGCAAGGGCCTTCCACCTATTAGTGGTAGCGTCAGGGTCCCACACACACCCTACCATACCACCAGAACCATTGTAGGTCATGGTAGCGGTATCAAACTCAGCAGGCATGACTGGGGTGCCAAGGGCTAGGGTCTCCGTAAATCCACAATAAATGGCCCCGGTAGTCACAGCAGCCTGCTTAAAGCGAGCCTCCATGATGACCCCACCATCGGTTGGCCTGAAGGTCCCTGCGAACAAGGCAGCGTTGTCATTATCCGCAGTGTCAGTAGTTATTGCCAGTACACCACCAGGTTCATCTATCGTCCACTCAAAACTGCCCTCATTGACGGACACGAATCCGAGGTTGCCGACCTTGACGGTCCCTGTACCCCAAGTAAGGTCATTATCGGGACCTAGAAAATCGTCCCAAACTTCAATTACTCCATATTCTGACTGTGGCATTTAACATTCTCCTTAAGAAACATTTTATCATACACACGAGCCCCGGCTCTATTTCTAGTCCGAGACGCCATAAAATAGGCGCACGATACTAATCACCCTCACTTAGGAAGTGGGAGCGGTAGCATCCGCGATAATGCCATATAGCCATATGCCAGACTTGCGTTCACCATAGGCGTACTCTCCCCTGACATACATTATGGTGCCACCACCACCCCATCCCTCTTTTCTCTCGGTAGAGGACCAGGGAGTCTTGCCTTGTACCAGAACAATGCCCTTCTGGGCAAATACCCCACCATAGGCATCATCTGCCGAGTCTACTTGAATATTCCCGTCCTCAAAGACCTGGGCACCAGAAATGCTGCCCTTGAACCCCTCAGCAAATACCCTGGCCGTCAAGCCCTCCGGGGTTGGGTACGTACCAGTCTGAGTCGGTCCTGCGATCTTATCGTAAATGTCCTTAATGTGGTTACCGTGTAGGACAGCACGAATGGGAGGAAGACCAGGCTCAGTGCTGTTGCTGGTGATGCGTGTGGATGCTGCCGAAATATAGCCAGGAATGAAGGCATTGCCAGCGGCAGACAACACGGTACTGGCGCTGGAAAAGAGTGCCAGACCATCGAGGTCAATCTTCCTGACAATGGCATTCATTGCCACACTGCCCATCTGGGCAAGGGTCTTCTTGTTTACCTGCCTACCAACAACGTCAGTGACAAAGTTGCTTATACTGACCATCGTCGGTTTGATCGTGCGAAGGGTATCCTGGAACTGCTGCGGGTTGTCCTCACGGCTGGTTTCGCTAATGGCCGTAGCGGACTGCTTCTCGATGTCCACTTCCCTCCAGGATGTCCCCGTGCCTTGCTCAAGGGTCTGCCTGTCCACGAGTTGGGACATAACACCCTCGAACTCATTAACTTGGATAGCTGACGCCACGACAGTGTCAAGGCTGTCAGATAATGCATCTGTAACTGTATCACCAGTTGCCATGTCGATCTCTCCTTACCTTGAATTACTAGGTTATATATAACCTAGTTTGATCCCCAGGTTTCGATGCTCATTCGGGGACATTGATAATTTACCAGCACCAATAGCGTCCCATTTCTGCTCATCAGACATTGAACCTCCACCGGAGGTACGTCCTACTGAGTTGTCATGGGAGGCAGACGCGGTACGTTCTTTATCGGCTTCCTCACGGTCAGCGGTATTTACCAGGCCCTGCATACGGAGTTGTACCTTCAGCGCCTCATTGACGGCTTCCTTGTAGAAGATACCATCTCCAGTCCTACCTGCCTGACGGAATAACACCCTGACAGTCTCAAGCTCCGGTGCGGCCTCGGGGTCTAGTTTCAAGTGTTCAGCGATACCCAGTATCTCGGTCTCGGCTTCACTGGCGATGCTCTGAGCTGCCCTCTGTTCCCTACCCTGTATAACAGTCTGCTGGTCCTTAGCGAACTCTTCCGCAAGAGCCTCGTTTTCGCCAGATGCCAGGGCCTCAGCTATACGCCCTTGTTGCCGTAAGATTAAGTCCTGGTTCGTCGCTATCTGCTTCATCCACTCGTCTCGGTCCGCATCCTTGGCATACTTGATCTTCTGGCTTCGGAGGTTATCTGCCTGTCTCCGGTTCTCCTCCTCCACCGTCGTGAGTTGGGCGGTTAGCTCATCAACCCGAGTCTTGTAGTCCTGCTCCGAATCCTGGTCAGACCTTAACGGGGCCTCCTGCTGTACAGTAGGAGTAGACCCGTTTGAGGGCTGTTGTTCCAGTCCTTCAGTGTCTGCTACTTGTTCTGCCATGTTCCTATCCTTTCGCGGGGAACCCCTGACTGTGCAGGGTTGTCCCCATAAGGGTGTAGTATCCCAGGTTGTTGCCCGTATACCCACCTATACCATACTTAGTAGATATGTGTCAAATGATACCCTCAGCGAGGGTATAATTGATGATATAGCTGTTCCTGCTCGTAGGTTACTCCACGTTTCTGGTACCATCTTACCAGCAGCAAGCCAGCATCCGCATTCTCCGCCATCCATGCTTCACGCTCTCTATCCCTGTAATCCCACGTTCCGTCTACATACCTACGCAAGTGTTGTTTTCTGGTACTAGAGGTCGTTGAAGCGATATATTCAGTCCATAGTTCTGCACGAGTGACATCTTTGCCGTCAACTCTGACAATGCTTTGTAATTTGGGAAATTTCTCTACATAATCTTTACCAATCTTAAAATAAGGCTCCAGGACCTTCTTAGCCTCGCTGAATTCCGTAGTCCTGGGAGGAACCACACGAACATTGGAGTTGGTATCTACATAACTCTGCTGCTCATTAGTCCACCTTGCCTCTGCGGCACTCATTTCTTCGCTGACCTGTTCCCAATTTATATTACCCAATTCGTCCTTGGCATCGTCATATATTTGGTAATGCTCCGCAAGTGCCCTGTCATTCGGGTCTACCGGCAACTCTCTATCTTCCTGGTATAGCCCGTATGTTTTATGTATTCCCTGAATCGTTATGGCGGTGTCGTTGTTTATTTGGGCAAGTGCCCTCCTATAATCTACCGGTGACCAGCTTTCTTCTTGAAGATATTCATCCTCTATTATCTGCATCCGCGTATATGCATCTAGTCTGATCGCTTCTACTTCCCTGGCAGCTTTCCCCTTGTCCCCCCTCATGCGTTCAAGAGACATCTTATACAGATTAGGAAACCGGCTATTCATTATAGCCTTGTTTTTCGGCGAAGCATCGTTATAAGACTCTCCGGTAGGGTTAATATCCTCTTGATGCCGATAGAGAATATCACGCTGGGCAGAAGGAGAAGCCCGTCCCTGGAAGCCTAGAAGTGCTAAGAATGCCTCCGGTCTATTCTCGGTTAACCCCTCCCCTATCTCCTTAGCGGATATAGGAGCCATTATGTCTTTAACAACACCAAGAACGCCTAGGGGTGTCTTAGGAGATATACCCCCCTGAAAATGCTCATACTCCCCCGTAATCGCATACTGCCCGATTACGTTGGCTAGACTTGTCGGGATGCCCTGTTTACCCAAAAAGAAATTTTTAAGCTCATCGGCAGACTTCTTAACGGCTGCATCAAATGTCTTCGTCCCTCTAGTCACCTCTGACATTGTATAGCCCACACGGGCCATAGTACGCATGTAGGTGAAAAAAGGACCAAAGACATTATGATAGCTCTTGTTAATTGGGAACTGCATCCAGTCAGGTGCATACGGATCATCTACATTAATCATCTTGCCTGTTATTGCATAGTTAATGCCAATTTCCATAGCAAGGCCACCAAGAATCATCGACCCTACTGCCTTTCTTGCTTGATCACCACCAGGGCCCTTAGTAAAGCTCTGAGCAAGAAGGCCCACATTGGCCCTAAAGAAACGAGGCGCAAATACTAAAACTGCCTCGAAGGTCTGCTGCGATGGAGTAGCACCCAGGATGGCATACGATTCTGTTCCCAGAGACCTTCTAATTGCAGTACTCATGCTAACAAGGTGTTCTACGGATTTGCCGCCACGGGCAGCTTTATATAGCTCTGTCTGTCCAGTAAGAATGAACCACTCAAACCCTCTGTTAAAAGAACGGAACGCACCCCCCACTAAAGGTATTTTTGTTGGGATACTAGCCATACCACCCCGGGAAAAGAGGAACTCCGTTGGTGCCTGGATAGCACCCATCCGTATTCCTTCATCAATGACATCCCAGTTCTTTGCAATATAGGAATCGGGCGTCTTCAGAAGACCTACGACAGCCTGACGTTGGGCTCTCCACCATGCTACCTGGTTCCTATAAAACAATGTAGTACCTTGGATACCACCGGCAGCTAGGTCTGCGGTTGTTAGCGTAGTACGGATTAGTTGACTTGCATCTCGTATCATTGGGGGAACCCACACGTTCCGGGACGTATCAGTGATACCTAGGAATGCCCTTGCTTCCTTCTCTAATTCCTGTGGCACAATGTAATGCTCGCCGAGGAGGACTGTTTTCCCACGTTCTGCCTTCCCCTCCACTTTCTTTAGGGCTGCGCTTGCATCAATTACACTCTTATTGGCCTCTCTCAATGCCGCATATGTGGACGGGTTATCGTTATTGGCATTTGCCTTCAAGGCAATAGCCAACTGTGCCTCCGCATCCTCTAAGACATCCTCTGCCAATCCTATTCTACGTGTTTTATCTAACGGTACTGTCGTTATGCCCTCTATCTTGAGTAGTTCTTTCTTGCCTTCTGCCTCAGCGATAGTAGATAGGCCAGCTTCCAGTCTGGCTTCAAGACGAACCCACGGGTTTGTTTCATACACATATCCCGCCTGGAGAGCCTCCTCGACAGTAGCAAACACCCTCTCAAGGGTATGCCCCTTCCTAGATCCACTAACTGGTTGGACTCCGAATAGCTTCTCGATAAAAGAAGCACCCTTACTGATATCCTTCGGTGACTTAATAACTATGCGGTGCCAGTAAGCATCCCCCAAGTCACCGATCTTGACACCAGCCTCTTTGGCCTGCTTAAGCATTACTCTTTGCATGTCCTGGCCTGTTTGTATAACAGCTCGCTGCTTCGGAGTTAGCTCGTATAGTTCAGGGTGTTCCAAGAGATCATCCAGTGTCTGAAAAGAAGGACTCTTGGATGTGACCATTCCAGGTGTACCTGCGACTGGCTTAACATTAATGGCCCGCCAGATGTCATCTTTCCCCTGCTTGAAGCCCAGAACAGTGGTAGCGTGGTGCTTCCATGCGCTTACAACGTTCCGTACACGAGACTTTTCTGTATCAAGCCATACGTCCTTCATGACTTGTAACCACTTCACCGGGTTGTCCCGTGCCATCTCAGCAGGATTCCAAAAACCGACAACCTGCTTAACTCCCGGCATATCACGTAGATATGCCATTGTTGGTGTATCTGCGCCTAGCAGTCTTGTGCCTGGAGCGAGAAACGGCTCGGGCACATAAGCTCCTCCAGAAGACGAGAAAATAGCCCCAGTCTGGTTATTAATGGGTGGGGGTAGATCACCAAAAGCATCTCTAACCCGTTCAACATCCGTCTGCGTAGCTCCTGTAAAAGAATCTGGTTCAGACCCAGGTATAGTAGTATCTGCGGCACTAGGGTAGCGACCAGCCCCTGTACTAGGCAGAACTTCATCGGCCATCATAAAGGCTTGTTCGCGCGTGGTAGGGGAAAGTGGAATTAGGACAGAACCTTCTGGTTGCCCCCTCAGTGTTAGCTTGATGTGATCGCGGACACCCCTCCCCGCTTGCCTCAGCTCTATATCAGATCGATTAGGAAACAGATCCCTCAACCAGTCCATATAGGACTCATCGCGGGCAGACTTACTCGGCTGGGAAACTATAAAAAATGCCTTATCCACATCACTCTCAAATTGTGGTGTGTACTGACGCTGACCCATATTGTATCTTGGCTTGGCACCTACAAGATTCGTCGGCAACTGGGCTGAGACAATTGGGCCAATATCAGGATCTACCCTAGCACTAGGTGGAACACCTTCCGTTGCCATCGGTGGACGGGTAACGTCTACTTCACGAGAAATAGCACGGCCCCCGGGGAGAGGAGGACTAACCTCGGGGGCCGCGCCGGTAGCTATCTCTATCCGCTGTGCAGCATCGCCAAATCTTTCGGTATCTGCTATCCCAGAAACATCAATGGGTGGTCTAGTCTTACTATCTAAGTTGCCGAGGAATTTATTGAATGCATTAGGGTCACTACCACTTACAAGAGTTGCATGAATCATGCCCTGAGCATCTGCGACATCTAGCTGCTTGCCCACGAGACGCAACGCTTCCGTCCCATACCCAAATAGGGGAGTACCAATGTCAGCATCTCGAAAACGAGCCCTGTCGAACTGTATTCCGTCAGGGCCACGTATTATGCCGTCAACCGGTGTCCATTGGCCCCCATCACCACTACTGCGACGATAAAAGCCCTGTCTGATACCATCAGACCCCTCTATTACCAATACTTGGTGCTTAACCACATCCTCGCCGACAAAGCTAGATACCTCCATAACATCATCACTGATTCTGACACCGCCGCCGATATCCTTGGTAAACCCCGATCCCATATATTGGATTGGGCGTCTACTCATAGCGTCTTTCACATAGCGTTGGTACTCGAACTCTTTGAGCTGCTGCACGAATGTCTTCGGATCGGGCGAATCTATGACCAGTTTCTCTATAACTTCCTCCGCATTCTTGCCAATTCTCCCACCTGCCGTCCAAGTACCGTCTATCTGCTCCTTAACCGTAATACCTATATCATAGAAGTCTACTTCCTCACGTTGGATTATGCCTCGTTTACCTCCACCTCTTGGTACAGATACTTCCCTTACCCGACTCCCGCCCCATGGGAAGAAGGTGCCAGATACGTCATCCCCATAAGGAGTCTTGCTGCTGATCTTTCGTGCCGATTGCATAGCTTTGCCAAAGTTCTGCAATCTCGTGGCAACTTTTGCAAGCCCAGGAACCTTCGTGGCAGCTCTTACAACCGAAGGTATAGATCCCCATACTCCAGCTACCGCCATAGGGTCTCCTAGTATGGCAGCTATTAGCTGTTCGCTGATAGGTCTATCTTTATATATCTTAGCTAGTGTCCGTGCTGTCTCATTTGCCGTTTTCTTCTTACCTACATAGGCATTAATAGCCTGTATCGTTGCCGTCCCCTCCTTTGTCGGCCCCGCCCCGAAGATTTGCTTACCCATCTCAATCATTGTCCCACCGGTGGCTTCGGAATAAGCATCAAAGGCCAGCATCAGTGGATGCTGATGAAGTTCTTCCAACTCATCCTGAGTAAACTTCTCCAAATCCCAGTGAGGAGATGCTTCAGGTGGGGAGCCAGCCGCTTCCTCCAGTCTTCTCGCTTGTTCATGCTGCGCTGACGCTGCCAGCTGCTGTTGAACCCGTGTTAAGGGAACCTGCGTAGACGGGTCCTCCCATTTCCCTGTTTCCTCTAGCCATTGGACATAATCCTGCCTCGTCTTAGTGGAACCGCGTGTTAGTAGTGGATGTGCATCTAGGTATATCGCCTCTTCTTTAGACGGGAAAATATCACGCGGGTCCTGAAATGGATCATGTGG
>Ga0114900_1001385_pt1 | contig 15077 bp, 4 predicted proteins | sample MalvireepMed_231_FD_89685 | JGI IMG/M metagenome (GOLD analysis project Ga0114900, IMG submission 89685) | Marine viral communities from the Global Malaspina Expedition - Malaspina viral metaG DeepMed_231 | ecosystem: Environmental > Aquatic > Marine > Oceanic | place: Mediterranean Sea...
ATCCAAGTTCTACAGAAACTTATGTTGTATATGCTGTTCCTGATAATGTAGATTACGTAGAGGTATACCCTATTCAAACAACTAATCAAAGTTCTTCTTCTGATATTACCCTAACTGTAAGGTGGGTGGATTATTCTAGTCGTACTTATGTCTCTTCAACGTATTGGGGGGATGGAACTACAGTCAGGGATAATTTTTATGATTTTTCTCATTTTCAAGTAGCTAAAGATGTTCTCCTTCCTGCGGGAGCTTCTCTTTCTGTTTTGGATAACAAGTTAATCTTAAGATCAAAAGATGTTTTGCAATTTAAAGCAGATGTTGGGGTTAATGGGACTATATCTGTTGCAGTGAAAGAATATTATCCTGACGGGGAAACTCCTAAAACAGTAAGTAGAGAAATCGTTCAATCTGCCATAGGCACTGGAGTGCCTCACGGAGCATACTAATGTCTATCCTTAATCTAGATACAACTCAGCTTTCTTTGCTTCCGACCCCAGCACTGCAATCCACGATCAATGCAGTGTCACAGCAAAAACAAGCTATAAACACTAGTCTTGCTTACAAAATCAGAAGAAAAAACAGGTTAACAGGGAACGCATCTATTTATAGCCCTGTTGATGGGAGATCCGTTATTAAAGGTTTCAATACTATTGACAATGCTATAACCGCGCCTTCAAAACTATCTCTTCCAGCTGCAGCCACCGGAGATACATATACCCAAATACTAGGAACTTCAAATTCTGTAGTGAATAATGATCCCAAAAATGATGGAACTTCTCCCTCTGACTATGACGCAGCCGCGGAGGCTTTACGTACAAACCTTGATAGTTTTTATGAGGATTTGGACTCACAAACAGGGGATTCTTTGGAAAACCACAGTGAGGCTGCGTCGATGGACGTGGAGATTAACGCACTAAGAACCGAGCTGATTAGCGCCAACTCTTTCATAGAAGCCGCTACTTCTATTATTCACGATAGAGCTAAAGGATTACAGTTTGAGCCTGATGTAAATCTAGGGGCACTTACCCCTTCTGTACATCAGAAAACTTTAGATCATTACAATAAATTTGTAGACTCTAACATTGTTCTCCCTTTTCGGGAGAACTTAAACATTTTACAGGCAATGTCTGTAGAGTTACAGGTATTGGATCTTTCTACCCCCCCACCATTGTTTGATTTAACGTATGGTCCTCCCATATCAGTTAAAGGACAATTTGTTCTTTCTAGGGATGGTCTGTATTATGATTCAAGATCTGGAGGCTTACCTGAAGTATCAGGAGTTGTACTTGATACATCAGCATGGGAACTGGAATACGCCCCAAATTTAGGCGGAAAAGGAATTCAGTACGACAACGAAGACTTTGAAAATATTAAAAACACCATTTTAAGTTACAATTTTATTTCAGATTCAAACCTAGTCTTAAAATATTATAATTCAGATGATATCATACAAAACTTAGAGAAGAACAAATCTTTTCATATTGATGTAGTATCAGGGCAGATAACTGATTTGATTGCTTCTGGGTTTAGTGTTAGTAGTGCAATGGTTTTGAATTATTACAATACTGTTGGGGCAGTAACTGCGGCATACGACAAGAAGATACGAAAAAGAAAAAAACAAGTTCAGCTTGTAGCACTCTTCGCGTCAGGGACATACAGTTTTACTGACTCCGGAGAGGACCCTTCAGACCCAACATCAAAAAACTTAGGGATAGGTGATGGTGTTCTTATCGAGAATCGACCTACTGATAATGGAAGTACCTACTGGACTCCAATAGAAAGGGTTCCTGTAAATGATTTTTCTTTTTTAAAGGGTAAACCTATTAATTTTTCTTTGGACGATCAGAAAGGAATTGTGCTATTTTCCGAAGATTTGGAAGACACTATTCTTCCTGTACAGCCAAAATTTTTGGTGTCTGCCCCCCAGCCATTTTCAGTTCTTGATAAGTTTTCTATATCTCCTGTACCAAAAGCTAGTTTTCCTCATACTGATGGAGAGTCTCATGTTTCTGGTACCGGACCTGTTGTTATGTCTTTGTCAGATGAAATAATTACTGATAGTCTGGTGGTAGGGTATAACTTCTTACGACCAAAGGTAGTTAAACCTGATTCCTTAGATTATAATGTTGATAATTTCGCTGCAGACTCTAGTGGGTTTTTAAACGCTCAGCTTGTAGGGTCTAGCGTAGATTACGTCTTTCCTTCTGGATTGTCGATTCCCTATCTAAGAGGAACTTATTATAATATGCTGGATACCAACTCAAGCCCTATTGATTCAACTGTTAATGGAGGTTCTTATGTTGCGTTGCCCACCAACAAACTTCCGTCTGACGGTTCTGATAATATTTATACTGCATCAACTTTAAACCAGTTGACGTACGAATATATTGGTGATTCCTCTAAGACGATAAAAGGTGGTGGATTTTCTTTCGATTTCTGGATCTATGTTCCAGACCTAACGGTTACTGATAACCATAGGTACAGGGTAATAGTGGCTAATGAGAATAGTGGTGGTAATTTAATTTCCCCTGCTGGAGGCACTGAGATTATAGAGGCGTACAGGCTCATAAAAAATCCTTCGAGTGCTGTTGATGACGTAACGGCTACTGACCGAGTTCATGGGTTAGTAATTGGTTTTAGGGATAGAGGAGGAATTTCAACTCCTTCAGGGTTGGAGTTCTTTATTCTTCCTACTGTCTCCCAGAACTGTGGGACTTCTGATCGTGATTGGAGTCATAGTGTTTGTTTTGTTGAAGACATGGGTCCTACAAATAATATTTCTAGCCCTATAGAGGTTTCCTCTCTCACCGAGTCCGGGATAAAACTAACAGTTTCTAGCACCAGTTCAAATGGGGTTTCTATGAGTGATGTAAGTTCTAATTTTGTTCATATGGGAATATCATTTGACTATGTCGCTAATTTAGTTTATACTTACATGGACGGTGAGTTGATGGCTAGTTCTAACTTCGCATCTTCCTTAATGCTTGGGTCTGCCGAGTCTTTGATGGTGCCCACCTTAACAGAATCCAAAAGTACTAGTAATAATTGGAACTACAAACAAAGTTGGAACAATGCAAAAGGAAACGGACCTGAAGTGTTTGTTGCTGATGAAGGCGGTATAGGAGCTTTTACTCCTTGGGTTTTAGGTGGGGGGTACACAGACGGTGTCCTTATGAAACCCCTGTTAGATCCAACTGGCGCACAGGATGATATAGATCCAGGATTCTTAGGGTACAACACCAACGACTCTTATTGGGGTAATAACATCCAACCCACTGGGTCAACGCAAAAAACGCAACATGGAAGATCCCTTCCGTTGTTGTCCTCTAATTCAGAGAAGAGATGGAGTAGTGGTCTAGATGGATTCTTGGGAAGCTTTAAGATATACGGAAAACCACTATCTAATATTGAAATAAAAAAGAATTTTGATGCTCAGAAAGCATATTTTAAAAATATTAAGATAACATGATAGGACCTCAAAACGTAAACTTTATAACTACATCGGAAACAACTTCGATGAAGGGGGTTGCTTTTCCTGTTGTGTCCGGAACTGGTGGATTCTTTACCAGGACAGAAGGAACTGAGACTCTAATGTCTGGTTTAAAACAGCTTATTCTCACAAATAGGGGGGAGAGGGTTATGATGCCTGATTTTGGCACCAACCTAAGAAGGTCAGTTTTTGAGCCTTTTACGGAAGTTTTAAAGCAGGAACTTACAGAAGAAATTACTAACGCAATAACAAAGTACGAACCAAGAGTTGTTATAAAAAACTTATCTGTTGGTGCTGGTAGTGAAGGAAACGCTCTAGAACAATCTAGGCTAATAGTATCTTTGAGGGTTGCTCCCGTAGAAGATTTATTAACAGTACAAACTCTTGATATTATAGTATAATGGCACAATCAGAAAACATTTACGGATCTAGTGCGTTTGACGGCACTGTAGCTTCCGATTTTTTGGGATTAGGAAAAGTTCCCGATATTCTAAAAGGGGAATCTATTGATTTTTCGGTTGCGGACTTTACCGAGTTCAAAACAGCTTTAATAAATTATGTAAAATCTGTGTATCCTACTGATTATGATAATTTTGTCGAATCTGATCTAGGTGTAATGCTTATTGAGTTATTTGCATATTTGGCAAGTGTGTTGTCATTGAAAGCGGATTTGATGGCTAATGAAATGTATCTTCCAACTGTTAGAACGGTAGGAAATTTGCAAAAATTATTTAATTTAATTGGTATCCAATTGAAAGGTCCGATTAGTAGTAAGTCTACGGTATCTTGTGTTCTTCCTGCAAGTAACCCAGTAGAAACTACTGATACTTTAACTATTCCATTCGGCAGCAGGACATTTTCTATGCCAAGCACTAAAGATGGTGGAACTCTTTTCTTTACTCTTTATAAGATTAATCTTACTACGGGGGAAATAGACCTAGACAATAAAGATATCGTAGTAACAAGCGCTAATGTTGCTAACGATAACATAACCTTCAATAATCTTATTCTTTTAGAAGGACAATTAAAAGCTGTGGGAGGAACTTTTTCGACGCAGAACACCATTCAAACTGTGTCTATAACAGATCCCTCTATCGCTGAGAAAAGTATTGTGGTGTCTGCCGATACCGGAGATATTTATAAGGAAGTTCAAAATATTTATTTGGCAGATAGTGGAACAGAAACAGTGTTTCAAAAGATTTACAACGATGACTACTCTGTAACTTTATTGTTTGGTGATAACGTGCGAGGGAAGAGCCCAGCAGGAGGAGTCAGTTATACCGCATTTTACAGAACAGGAGGTGGAAGCAGAGGAAACGTACCATCAAGAACCGTTAATGTATCAGTTGATTCTACGCACAGCACGGATGGTGTTGTTAGCTTAGGAGTGAAAAATACAACCTTTGCTGCTGGAGGATCAAACTCAGAAACAGTAGAACACGCAAAAAGGTGGGGTCCGTATTTTTTCAAGACACAATATAGGGCCGTGACAGGGGAAGACTACACAACGTTCGCAAACCAGTTTGTAGGGCCCGCTGGTGCTACAGGAAAAGCAATAGCAGTCCTACGACAGTCAGGTGCCGGAGCTAACATGATTGATGTATACGTAGTCTCAAAGGCTACTGATTTACAGCTTCAAAGGTCTACACTTCCCTACAAACAGGAACTTTTAGGGTACCTCAATAAACACAAAATGCTAACTGATGAAATTACCATAGTAGATGGGCTTGTGAGGACTATGGATCTTGTCGTCACGGTTTTTTCAGACAAAGAATTAGAAGGATTCGAAGAGTCTATAAAAACAGCAGCTGCTGATAAAATATTGGAGTTTTTTAATGTAGATAATAGAGATTTCGGAGAGCGTGTTAAACTTTCAGACCTTCAACGACAAATATTTTCAGTCCCTGAAATTAGATTCTCCAACATAGATAATTTTTCTGAAGATATTCAATTAGGATTTAATGAAATTTTGCAATTGAACAACGTTGAGATAAATATAGAATTCGTCTAACATGGCTAATAATTCCGGATTCGGAGGAGTGGGGAAAAGCAGAGCATATTATCAATATAATTATATTGATATAATTCAGAAGCTTGTCCCTTCAATGTACATTGATACGGACTCCTCTCTGTATGGGAATGAGGAGGATATTCTGTACGGTATCCTCGGGAAGATTTTGGGGGCCGCTCAAGGTATTCAAGGGATTCTCCCCCTGTCTGCGTATGATGCTAGTTCCTACAAAAAGCATTTTATCCCTAGAAATGATCTTACAAACCTAAAACCTCATCTTTTTGAGGGAAAGATCCTAGCAGCGTTCCAAAGAAAACTAACAGACTTTGGCAGCTCTACTGAATTTGGGGATTTCGTGTCGGGAACTGTTCTTCCTGAGATTACAAGAAATCAACCTACCTCAACATTTGTATCCGCCGTATCGGCAAATGTGAATTCTGAAGTATCGAGCGTTGAGATTGCACATCAGTACCTGATTGATTCCCTTTCTTGGGTGTATTTCTTAAATAGTGATGGACCCGCAGGAGGATTTGCCCCTTCTTCAGTGGTCAAGGATTTATTGGTAAGTTCTACCTACCTTGGAAAAGACATCACCGAGAGAGATGGTGTGGCTGGAATGTTTGAGTATTTGTGGAGGAACAGACATGAGTACACTTCTTCTTCTACAGCATATCTGCCAACTGACTTCAGTCGAACTTCTGGAGACGTATCTTCCTCCTTATACGCATCTGGGGACCAACAACTAGCAGGGCTAAAAACCTTACTTAGTGTTTGGTACAACCCAGATGATGAGGCATCAACTGAACTGGGGGATCAACTCGCTCTTCTAGATTCCTTAGGAAGCTACGGGTCAAAAACTATTCCCGGCGGTCCCTTTCAAAAGTTTTTAAAAGCCATAAGTTTCGCGTTTTACGATGTAAATGCTATTGTAGAAGATGTTGGAAACCTGATAGACATAGAAAGGGTAGATCCTAAATTTATGGAGTATCTTGCCTCTCTTATTGGCTGGAAAGTCCTAACGGGGGACGTAGACAGATGGAGAGGACAACTTAGGCAGGCTGTTTACCTGTACAAGTCCAAAGGAACCCGCAAATCCCTAGAGACGGCTATGGGGCTCATGTTCCCTTCAGCAGACTTTGATTTTGCCGCTGCAGCCCAGGAAACGTGGGAATCTTTTTTCCCTAGATTGATATATTATTTGATTGCTACTGAGTCTAAAGTATTGAATGATCCTAACTATGATCCTACCAATAGTATTGCAAACTCTACAATGGTAAGTATAGGGGGGGAAAATGCAATCCGTCAGATCGACGGCACTCCTTTATACGATGCGGATAACCACGACAACAACTATAGGTTTGCTACAGATTATGTTTTAAGCTCCTTAAACTATGATAAAAGTGCTATTACTATTAATGGGGTAGTATACTCCCCAGCCACTTGGGATCCAGGAAACCCAGAGTTTCCGGGATTTGCACATAGAGGAGCTCTTGTATCTGTTCCCCCTTGGGAGAACGATAGGTTCTATGACACCACTCATTTTACAACTGAGCAAATAAGTTTTGTATCTTCCCTTCTTACGGAAGATAGGAATAAAGGAGGGTTAGAAGTTTCCTCTGTGTACACTGACAAATTGGCTGCACATATCTGGGACCATACAAAAGATTCTAGTTTATTAAACGGATTAAATGTTAAATGGAAATTTTTCTCTCCAAGTGCCATTCAACCTCCAAATTTTTCGTCTGTTACTGCTGAGTTAAGGTCTAAGGATTTAAGTCTCAAAGACTACTGGAACTCTAAATCTTCTACGATTATTAGTGAGATTGCTACGAGTTCTATTAAGTATGTTATCAACAAAAGCGTGTCTGGAACTTATGGGTACCAAATGCCTTTGGATCAAATTATGTATGTCGTAGCGGACGTGTTTAGGCAGTTCATCCCGTTTCACACATCCATTAGGTTGTCGGGTAAAGATGTATTTGTAGAAGATTACGAGGCAGGAGGAAACGTAGACGGTTTATCTTTTCACTTGAAACTTATAGACCCTTTGGATTCTGATACTTTTGTATTTACAGATAATATTTCAAGTGGTACTATCGCATCTTCTGTAACGGGGCTTGATGCTCCCTCTTCTGTACAGGTTTCCTATGCAAGCGTTCCTAGGCTATCCAAGAGGAGAAGAAATTTAAGATACGTACTACCCGGAGGGCCTGCCCACAGAGAAGGAAAGTCTATGCCAATTGCTAGACACATCTCTGTATCTGGAGATGTTTCTGCATTTTCGTCTTTAAACAATACTATGAATCTGAGTTCTTTCTCCCCACTCGGATTAAATTTCTCTAGTGGAGCCTTCTTTTCTACTACAGGAACATATAAATGGATCTACGATACTTCTAATGACTTAGCACTTACTGGCCTCTCAACTGAATTTGAAAGTAATAGTAGGGGAAGCTCCAATTTAAAGGATGTAAGTGCTTCCTATGGAGGATTGAATATATCCGCTACATTCCCCACAAGAGCTTTAGGCATGGTGAGTTCTTTAGGTACCGCAGGACCTATCACAAGATCTCCTGCAAGTATAGCTACTACCGCAGTATACGGGCTATTAATAAAAGACCAGCTTACTAACGATACGGCTATATCCTTAAATGCAAGCTCCGTTGAGAATGTTAGATTGGGAGACGAGTTTCACAGGGCCTACATAGATCATCATCGTTATTTAGGAAAGAATTTTAATCATAAATTCACAGCTATAAATGCTTCCTCATACACTGATTCTTATATAAAGGCTGGAGGGAAAAGTTTTGGAGCCCATGCTTTTGGACCTTTAGTTTACAATCATGATTTTAATACTCCAGGCCAACTTAATCTGGGAGATTTTAATGATCTTTCCGCGTACAATGGTGGGGCAACCAAGCTAAGTGATTCCCAGTATAATCAATGGAGACATTTGATAGGAAGTCCAGAGTCTGCTGCGGAGACTTACTCAAATTATGAAGGTGGAATCGTAACTATTCAAACTCCTAGTACTGACACTACCGCTAACCAATCAGTCGTAACTAGACCTTACCACGAACAGTTCTTGATTGCGGGGGGGGAAGAAAGTGTTAGATCAGTAGACACCCTCGCCAGCGGTATTTCTTTTTTCTGCAATAGCACAGATAGCAATGCAAAATCTTGGGCTGTCTACAATAATTTCACATCTTCCGTAGCCAATGGTATTCCACCTGACACTACAGTTACAACAGATTATGTAACTTCTCCGGGAACCATATCTTTGTTTACTTTAAATGTTGCTAATCAGTCTGCGGAGTACACCTCCCGCACCTCTTGCAGAATATCTTTCCCGTTAAACCAAGGAAGACAGTTCTTAGTAAATCATGATTTTAGGTATCTCCCTGATGATACAGGCGGATGGATGAACGTTGAATCTACGAAACTTATTTCCGGGTGGGCATTACAAGCCGCGAACACAGATCTTAAAGATGGAAACGCTTGGCCAACAGGACTTGGTTCTATTTCCTCTGTTTTGTCTGGCACAAACGATTTAGAGGATGTATATCACGTTTCAGCCCACGTGACTGGGGCAGGAACTTACAAAAACGGAAATAGCGCTGCCCTGGAATACACTTTTGATACCGATAAAGGGGGAGACCCTTACACAATCAGGGGGTTTATTCCGGGAAGAAAATATACACTAGAAGTGGAGGCAATGAGTCCAGACCCAGACTGCAGCGGGATTGAGGTCCAATTAACTCGTCACTCAGGAAGAGGTAATGGGATATTTTATTTAAGCTCTACTGGTGTTTTCATACATGAAGATGATTTTTCCACTTTAGGGGGGAACTATCCCAATGTTATTGTAGGCACTGATGTTTTTAAATCGTGGAGTCTTGATTTTAGTACAAGTTCTTTATTTACCGAGAATGATGGATATACGCTTAGACTGCTTCCTCACGGACCGTACGACGGAGGATTTAAAGCAACTTATAACGATGTTATGATTAGAAAGGTTTCTATTAAGGAAGCCGATAGTCACCCTACGAAAAATAGGTTAATGCCAGAAAGAAATTATTCTATTAAAGTAAAGGCAAGAGAATCGTTATGGGAAACATCCAAATCTGAACAACTAGGTATCAGAATAAGAACTGAAAATACCCCTAACTTCCTTAATTTTGAAAATAAGTACGGAAGGGACCCGGCAAGTTCAGACTATAGACCCATTACTTTTGGATTCAATTTTGATACTGACAGGTGGGAAAGCTATGATCAGCATGATTTTTTGGATCCAGGAACTGGAACCATGTTAAACTCTATGTTTTACAAAGCCACCCTTGAAGATCACAATGTAGACGCAAATGGATGGTCTACAATAGACCTGTCTTTTCATACAGATAATAAAGACACCGATCAGTGGGACGATTACTCTACCAGAAGCTACATTACCCAAATCGTGAAAAGTGGGCATCCGGTACACACCGTTGATACTGTGTATCATATAGACCTATGCAAACTTACTGGAAGTACCGACAACACTTCATACGTAACACTAGACAGTATAAGCGTGAGTGCAGACCACTATAAAGGTATTACTGAGTCCTTTGGGTATACCGGTTTAGAAAGCTTGTTTGACGTATTCGATAAGACCACTTCGGGAGATGCTTCCAGAGATGCCTCCTCAACTTCAGGAACCTATCTAACAAGTGGAGGATCCAGGATTTCTTATGAGAGCAAGTTTGGAGGCGAGTTCTCCGGTCTAGGGGAAGGACATCAAGGAATTTATGGGGACACCACATCAGGGGTAATTTACGAAATTGATGACGACTAATGGAAGGCTACGTAGAAGTTTACAGAAATAGAAATGGTGAGAATGAACTTATTCATTCTGATCATAATATGGTTGTTGATGGGGCAAGAAGACACATAGCTGATTTCTTTGCAACCCCTCCTCCTCCTCGTGCTATAGAAGGAGTGTGCTCTTCTTTAGACACTTCTAATTTTAACATTAGAGCGTTCACTTTAGGGTCTGCAAAAGATAATTATGATTTCCGCCATACAAGATTTTATCCTTCTTCCTTGGATTCAGAAACTTATGTATCTGGATTCTATAACCTACTTCCATACCTTCATAATTATAACTATAACGATTATGCTATAAATGAGTTTTCTCCGTATCCTAATAAGGTTAACATTGTAGAAGATTCTGGGATGGATGAGATTGGAATTGATATTTTACAACAATTCGGTAAGAATTTTTTAAATATAAATGATGTAGGAACCTTCACTTCTTTTCATCTAGATTCTCAATCCCTAGAAATTCTAGTGCCTGATGGGTGGACTTCTAACATAGATAAAAACGATTCAAATACCGGACTTCCTACCGGGAATCTAATGGAGCCAAATCTCAGAACTGGAGGTTTGAGGATTGTAAAAAATCAGAGTAGGGCTTCGTTTCAAATGACACTCGACCAAAGTACCACCGAAACTTTTTTAGAGTCTGGAGTTACGGGAAGCGTATGGTATAAATTAATTTTTGACTGTCTTGAATATATTAGTGGGCAACTTCTTATCTGGGATCACATATCTGGAGGTAGGCGTATAAACCCTAAACTAGGGAGAAATGAAATTCTTTTTAACCCAAAAGCTTATGGTCCTCAGCAAAGACAATTTCCAGGATTTCTCCGACTTGGAACTGTAACCGATACTACTAATGAAAGCCCTATTGATGTTACTATAGACAATATCCAAATAATAAAGTTGGTAGAGCCTCCTTTGAAAGGTTACGAGAGCTTAGGAGTTCCTATTCAGACGCTTAACAGTGGAGAATGGGAGTGGTGGCCCGATCCTTTTGCAGAAAATAATAATGATCAAGCTCCTTTGTCTTGGGAAGTTACTAATAAGGACTATACATCAAACCTTGCAAATGTTCTAAACCATATTACAAGTTCTACTTTTATTAACACTAATAGTTATACTGTCGTAGGAGCTAAATTTAAAAAAGATACTGACAGGTCAACTGAGGATTTGTATATGTCTTACAAGGTATCTGGAGACTCTTCTAAATCAGTTTGGAATTTTTTAGATAGGGGTACCTATAAATTAGATTATAGCATATTAAAGACGAATGGGATATCTAATCAACTTCATGTAGACAGATTTGATTCTGACGGTACAACCCCTCTAAACTTCCTAGAAACAGATTTAACAGGTGAATTCTCCACACAGTTTTCTGTGCACGGAAGTGGAACTGCATATCAGACACAAACCTTATTCCCTCTTACCATTATTGCGACAGGAGATTGTGACTGTGTTATAGACAATATAACATTGTTTAAAGAAACAGGGAGTGCAGACCAAGACCCTAAATGGGAAGTTGTTACTAAGGGAAGCCCTACTCTGACTGCAGACCAACAAGGGTTAGTTTTTAAATCAACTGCAATTGATGATCAAAGTGTAATATCTCAAGATATCCCACTTAAAAGGGGGAGATCTTATAGAGCGAACATAACCGCTTCCGGCACCGATAATATATCAATAAGAATTAGAAGAAATGACCCGGAGCTTCCTGGGTCTGTGTACGAGTATTTCGATTTTGACAAGAGGGTGTTTATACAAACTAGTGATTTGTTAAATGACACCGGACAATATTACATCCCTTTCAAATCTCTTTCTTTGGATAAGCAGGTTAAAACTTACACGTTTGAGTTTTCTATTCCTGAATATGAGATTGACACATCTGCGTTCTCTGATGAGCTAACTGAATATCTTTTCGAAGTTGTTCTTCCGGAGTTTGGGGGAGATCTAGCTTCTGATGTTTATATTTCCAGAGTCGAACTTTTAGATTTGGAGGAACAAGTACTAAAGAATTCAGAGTTTATAGAAGTAGATTCTATAATTCCCAATTCCGATCTTCAAAGGAGAAAGTTCGGACCTGACTATGTTAAAGATAGTGGAGTAAACAAAGGAGCACAGCTCGGCATTGTGGATTTTTCTGGGGCAACTCCTGACCAGTGGAGAGGTGATTTTTATTCTACTAGGGAAGTATATCAATGGGACACTGTTTCCCATAGTCCTATTGTAGATTCTACAAATGCCGCTGCTGATATAGAATCTGCGTCTGGAAGTGTTACGTACAAAGTCTCGTCTGTAGATCTACCAAGAATTCCCAATGAAGGGTATGTAGAGATAAGAGCCAAGGACTCTAGGATTACTAATCCAGGCACAGAAGTTAGTGTTCTACACACTTTGGCTCATTTAGGGTCTAAGTTTTCTCTTAGTGGAAGTTATTTTGATGACGCATTCTCTAATACTGATGGTATAAGAGATGTACCTCTGTTACTAACTTTCTGGTACAACTCTAATCATAATGATGATGAAAACATGGGAGTAAAAGTATTTGCTGAGCTTGCTTCAAGGGAAGAAGAGTATACGTTCAGCAGTTTTACAGATTCTGCAACTTCTACATTTCATAGAAGAGGTGAGTGGGTTGACTCTACAGATGTAGTCCCCCTAACTGTGCTTCCTTCACCCACTGATGCGTGGGAAAAGATATCGGAGGCGATCATCCTAAAAAGTGATTTCTTTGACGGATCTGACCCTACGTTTAAAATACAGTTCCATGGAAACGGTACGAATTCTAATTCTGGGTATAGCTCATATAGAATAAAAGGATTATCCCTATCTCCTGTTCCTGGATGGAGTTATGCAAACTTGAATGGAAGTTCGAACATCGGTCTTACCTCCTCCAATACTGCTATAGTAGACTTATCTTCACATGGAGGAGATATTCCTAGCATAAGTCAAGAGTTTAGCGGGATAATGAATACTGGAGATTATAATCTGGTTGTTCGGTATAAAAGCACAGAGGACACAACCACTAACATTTTTGATGTTAATCTGTCCGGAGCCGTGGGAACCACCAAGTATCATTATGATTGGGACTGGCTGACCTCTAATTCTGAAAATAAAGCTAACGCGTGGACTACAACAAGCACACCAAAGTCATTCTATGGAACTGGAGGATCCTGGACAACAAGTTCTTTTGTAGTTACTGAGTTTGATACTATAGGGTTTAAAGATTACACCAAAGGGCAAAAGTACATGCTGTCTCTTTTACACAAGAATGATTCTAGAATTGAACTAGATTATGTACGACTTATACAGTCAAGAAGGCTTCCTTATACAGGACCTTTTGAAGCAAGTACCTTAGGAAGTCCTGTAGGTGTTCAGTACATATCAACTTCCAGGTACAGAGACGGGATTGGCATTCATTTAGATACAGAATCCAAAAATCAAGTACTTATAAATCTTTCTTCTTCCAGTACTGGAAAAGATCCCTCTGGGGGGTATGTAGAGCTTACTCACTATTATGCAGGAACTACAGATGATTTAAATACTGGACCATATTTCTACTTCAAACAAAAAGATTTAAACATAAAGAAGAATGATGTTTTAAGTTTTATGTTTGGGCATTACGCACAAAACGCCACATCTCCTTTTAGGGTGTTTCTTGCTGTCTATGATGTGAAAACTGGTTCTAAGATATTTTGGAATCCCAATACTGGGTCATGGGATTTTAACTTTCAAAGTAAAACGTTTCCTTTAAACACTACTGACTCAGACTACCCTTTTCAAATAAACGAGTTATCTGGAATAACTGTTACACAACCTGAACATACAGATGATTCTGTTTGGGTGTTTAAAACAGATTTAACGAAATTTAAGACAGACACCATGCCTGTAAGTTACAGAGTGTCTCCTGTAAAGGTATATAAAACAGGTCAATTTGTAGAAGGTTTAGGGATTGTTAATAGAGAATTTAGTTATGCTAGTGCATTACCCTGTGTGGACGCTTCTCCAATGGACTATTCTCTTCAGCCACCTTCTTTAGACGGCTCCGGTCCTGACAAGTTGGGGCATTTTTTAAACTACATAGAATTCTCTTCAACGTCTCAGACTTCCTCTATGCCTTTGGAAAGAGTGTTGCAACACGGGTGCTACCTTCCCGGTGCCGGATTGGAAATGGGGGCAAGCTCTTTTGGGCATGTTGACGATCCCGCCATTGACAACAGCTATTCGGGAGTTATAAGTGGCACGTTAAACCAATATAGCGTTATTACTAGTGATGGTTATATCTTAGAAACATCTGGATCGAATGATGTATATGACGTAAAAGATGCAAGTTCAGGGTTTGTAGTTTCAGCAATACCTCCTGCAACAGCTTCAGCAATGGGACATGCCGATATACGGGAAGTAAAATACGTTCTTACGTTAACGGCTACTGATTGGAATTTTTTAGACTACTACTACGGAGGGGTAGGTGCCATAGGAATGCATGTGTTCGACTATGCTAGAACCGCCGCTAATAACGGGGGGGATACAGCAAACCCCCCTTTCTTGGACACAACTCCCGGATCTCAATCTACCGGAAGTCCTTACAGCACTAGTCTATATAACCTGACGGACTCTTCAAAAGACCCCGTTTTCAACTTATTCTCTAAAAAAATATTTTTCCCAGGAGGGTTAAAAATTCCAGAGGGTAGTGACTATAATGATTATATTACAATTGTATGGGGG
>Ga0114900_1001386_pt1 | contig 15077 bp, 28 predicted proteins | sample MalvireepMed_231_FD_89685 | JGI IMG/M metagenome (GOLD analysis project Ga0114900, IMG submission 89685) | Marine viral communities from the Global Malaspina Expedition - Malaspina viral metaG DeepMed_231 | ecosystem: Environmental > Aquatic > Marine > Oceanic | place: Mediterranean Sea...
AGGTAGACAAGCGCCCGAGAGGAGATGGCGATTGGATATACCCAGTTAACAGAAACGGACGACTTCTCCTGAGATTGATTGGGCATAACAGAAAGACCCTATCCTTAGCAGAACTAGCCATTATCAAGGAACTAGGTTACGAAATCGTCATCAAGCCGCAGGCTTTGAGCCTGTAACAGAGAAGGGAGTGACTATCAATGGCACAGACAACAAGAATATCTAGGAACAATACAAAGATTAAGAGTGTAGAAGGTGGGCGTGTTGTTACCTTGCACCATACAGATATAGTCAAGGTCAACGACGACGGCACGGTGGTTCTGAATTCGGGCGGTTGGCAAACGTCCACCACTAAGACACGCATAAATCAAGTGGCCGCAGAGTGGGGTTTGGGGTTTTGCGTCTACCAACAGAATTACGTTTGGTACGTTGGCACAGGTGGCAAGTCTCAAAGGTTTGAAGACGGCATGATTATCTTCCCATAAGGTAGCCTACCAAAGCCACTAGACACACACACAGAGAAGGGAGTGACGCCATGACTAAGTGCAATTGCAAGGCGTGTCGGTTTGGGTTTACCATCCTGCCTTAGTCGGATAACCAACACAACAAACGAAAGAGGAGAACTAGCATGAACAAATACATCGACGACATAGGCGAAATGCTCAACGAGATAGCTCTAGATGGTTTTCTCGATGACCAATGTGGCTCAGTAACAGAAGACGGCAACTGGTTTGGTTTGATACTGCAACACAAAGCAATTATCCAAGAGGACGAGCAAGGATTCTTTGACTACATGATCTTCAGTAGTGAAGCAGTAGCGCAAAAGACTTTCGACGATATAGCGGCACAACTAAACGAAACAGAAGAGGAGAACTAAATGCAAACGGTAAAAGAACTAAACAAAGCGCGTCTTGAGAATCTCAAGAGTGATGGTATCAGTCATGGCCTGCGGATACTCATTGACGAGATACAACAAGCGCAGAGGTTCAACGCCACGCAGCCACAAGTTAGACGCACTGGTGAAGAATACCGCAAGAAATTAGTGACAGTGTACTTTAATTGGCAAACTGATAACCGTCTAATGGCTCATATCATCATCAACGACGGCGACAATCCGAGGCTTGCAAGGTTAGTCGTACTAGAAGCAGGCCACCGACTCTATGCCAAGTATCAGGACGGCTACCAAGCCAATGGTGGCGGGTATAGCAAACCGTTTGCCATCCTTGAGCGGATGGTATCAGAGGTTAAAAAGCACATAACAATCAACGATTGGCAGAGCCTAGTCAAACATGAGGTTATAGCATGAGGAATATACGAGAACTAACAGAGTGGAGAACCTTACAAGAAATTAGAGCAAGTATGTACAACGGCGACAACAAAAGCGGTTGGCCTGTATGCGATGAACACAAAGAAGAACTAGCGGCTAGGTTGGGCGAGCTTGTTCACTTCTACCTAACCGACAACACGCCAATACTTCACAGCTATACACTCTGTGAAGCCCACTTCACTGGTTGCAAAAAATCAGCGACGCAACGCTTTGAGTTTCGGGCATAGACAACACAACAAACGAAAGAGGAGAACTAAATGCAAACGATAGGCGACGCACATAGTGGGCGGGATGCATCCTACTACGGAGAACGCTCCGAATGGTTCATAGCGTACTCCGTCACGAGAGACGCAAGCATTCTCGACGAGTCGAACTGGGCGGAATTTGTAAGCCGTCTGCAAGACGTTGATGGTTGGGCGGTTGAACGATCAGGCCATTGGTTGGTTGGTTGGGTGGACTCTCTCATCGTCAAACCCGACTCACCCGCAGTCGCAATTGTGCAAGAGGTCAACAAAGAGTTGGAAGAATATCCAGTCTTGAACGAAGAGGACTATTCTGAGAGAGAAGCGGCGGCAACGTGCCAACTATGGGACGGAATGGATATGAGAGAGCGAATGCGTGAACTATGCGAACACGGCAACTCTCTCTTCGCAGCGAGAGCCAACGCAAGCGAACTATACGAGAGAGCCGAAGAGACATACTACCACATTGAATTACTAGCGACGGAGTAACACAAAGAAAGGGAGGACAACACCATGACTGAACACACACCAGGGCCTTGGACACACGCACTCAACGCAAGCGGGTCAATGCTTGGCGTCCGTGGGCGGTGGGATGCGCCCAGTAGCACGGGCATAATCTGCTACATGACCAACCCCGTACCAGGTAACCACGAGGGAAAGGCCAACGCACGGCTAATAGCTTTAGCCCCAGAATTGCTTGCCGCCCTGAAAGAATATGACGAGTTTTCCAAGGCCAATGACGATTGGCGAGATGGTGGAGATGATGTACCAGGTTTTGTTGTAAAAGCCAGAGCCGCCATAGCCAAGGCGAGAGGCGAATAGGAAAGAGGAGGTATAGACCGATGTCAAAAGTGTTCACGGTTCCACAGTACCCGAACCTTGGGACGCTCACAGATAACGACGTTGTGTATTACGACGTGTACTCCTGCGGATACAACATACCAGCCAAGCCGTCGCGAGATGGCCTCATAGCACTACATGTGGTGGGTGACACATGGAGTCTCATCGGCATGGAGTTATTTGTGGAGTGGGATGGGGTGCATGACGCAAGACGGCATAAGATTTAGAAACGAAAGAGAGGACGCACAATGAGTACCATATGGGAGAACCACGACCAAGATAGATACGTTAGAAAGGCGAGCAGTTCCCATACCCCCGAACAATATGAAAGGAGACTTGATAGGATTTTCGATCTTGAGAGCAGGATTTGGAACGAAGATTGGGAGATAGCACGGCTCAAGGACCGCCTTCGAAGTGTGCAGAGTACTAAGGCAACTATCAACCGTCTTCTGAAGCGCCTTCGTACCGAACTGGACTGGGAAACAACAACATTGGAGGAGATGAATCATGGCAACAGATTTTGAAATTTGCCCGCGGTGCTCTCAGCCGATCACGATGTACTCGACAAGAGGGAGCTCGAAGAATGGCTGGTATCACATAGGCCAGGAAGGTCCATATGCAGGTAGCATCGGTTGCCCAGTGGGAGAGGGCATCCTAAAAAACCTCAAGATCGCAATGGAGCAGGGCTTCGTGCCACAGTTCTGTCGCACACACTACCAGGACGACCATGCAGCGATCCTTGAACAACAGAATGCAGGTATCCAGTTCTTCCGTTAGTAGAAAGAGAAAGGAGGAGGTGAATCATGGCAACGAGAAAGAAATCTCCCAGGCGGCATTGCACTTGGCGTGAGTGCAGACCGCTATGTGAGTGGAGCCGCAAGGTCGTCTCTTGGTCGTCCGATGGTTGGCCGTATCATTTGGAGTGCGGCCATACGGCATACGCTATTGTTACCTTGATGAATGGCTCACCGCTACCGTCGCCAAAGAGTCTTCATTGTTACGACTGTGCAATGGAGAGGTGGAGACAAGGATATGGGCGCATTGAATGGTGGCACTTCGCCGCTGGTTCTGATGCAGGGAGCCTTCTTGTCATATGCGATGAGGAGCAACAGCAGCTAAAGAAAGAGTGCAAAACAAAAACCCTTATCCGTCTTGAAGGTGAAGCCCTAGAAGATTATTGGGCTTATCGGGTGGAATGGCCTACTGATACCTGGGGACAACTATCAATCATGGCGGAACTTACAAAGCAGCTTCATCCCAAGGTGATAACAGAATTTGTAAATAAGCGGTTTGCCTAAGAGAAGAGAAAGGAGGAGGTGAAGTGATGAAGCCAACCGATGTAACCGCCAAGGACAGACTCAAGGCGAAGGCTCGAGCAGAACTCAGAGCCATGGACGTTGGCTCTAAACAGCTTTTAGCGGAATGGATTATCCGATACACAGGGCCAGTTGTTCATGAGGTAGCACAAGAGCTTTTAACAGGAGATGAATCATGATCTATGAAGTGCAATGGTCGGAAAATGTCAGGTACACGCGCTGGGTAGAAGCCTCCACCATAGAAGAGGCCTTAGATATTTCGCGTGTTATAGGAAGAGCCTCACACACATGGTTAATCTCTCCCCTCGGGGAGAGATTGACCATTAAGGAGTACAACTTAACCGAGATGAAGGCAAGACGAATCGACCCTAAAACACTCGACAAGGACACCGTCGTTATTGTCGGTGGTGCTTACGCTGGCGAACATGAAGACGGATCTGGGCCTTATATAGGATTCTCAACCGTCGATGCTGGAGCATTTCAGCCAAGGAGGAGATAACCAATGACTAGTCAAGCCGATGTAGGGAAGCGCGTGGAGCTGCACCCAGCTACCGACCTATGGATGAGAGGCGCACGGTTCGGAACCATCGTTGGAGCTGGCCGAACGTTCTACAAGGTAAAACTCGACAAGCTACCAACCCCAGTGCGGATTCACCCCGATAATCTTCGGCAAGTATAAAGAGAAAGGAGTAGCAATGGCTACTATTCAATGGGTCAACGGAGACGAGGAGGAGTTGGGACCAGAGCTTCCCAGCTTGAAGCTGGTACAGAAGATCGTGGGTGAACCCGTGGCGGTTTTAGAAATGGCAAACGGGCAAGTGCTCCTTGTGAATCAGGAGACTTGGAACATTCTCCATCGGCAGGATGGAGAAAACATGGGCTGGCCAGTCAATCACTGGGCAAAGCGGATACTCAGGTCTGGTGAGCGCATCTTCCAATCGTGGATGGGTACGGAGGATGAGATTTTAGGAGACCTCGTACTGCTTGAGGAAGGAGAGTTCAAAAGATGGAGAATAGGACATGGATCGAGTGTTGGGACGTGGCAAGGGGAGAAAAGTAATGATTAAACCACAGAGAGAAGACACATATCGTGCTGAGGGCAGGCAACTCTTTATCACAGCACACGCAGGAAGACACACGACAGAGGCAGATATACGCCCTGTGCTTCTGTCGATAGCCGCCACGCTGGTCGGATTAGCCGAATCAACGAGGCTCATCTATGAAACCCTGCACAGTATCGAGAGCCACGCCAATAACCTAAAGCGAATCCCTTAAAAACGAAAGGAGTAAAACCTAATGATGAGGATCGAAGTTAGAATGCCCGACCCCCTGTACGAGTGGCTGCGAGAGCTGTCCTACAGGGAGCATATGTCCATGAACCGACTAGCCATCAGTGCAATTGAGGACTTGAAGGAACGGATGGAGGAGGAGGACGGCGAGGAAGATTGACGTGTCCACCCTGGGGTGATACTCTGAGGCATGATGAAAAAACTGTCTAGGCCGTACATTGCTTACGAAATCGACGGGTGCCTCAAATGCGGACACGCTTGGCGATCTAACGTAGAGCGGCCACGCATATGTCCCCGATGCAAAGACCCAAAGTGGGACGACCCAACAGTAAAGCGTTGGAGTAAAAAGCAAAGAAAAGAGAACGACCCGTAAAGTGAGTACGGGTCGTTCCCGCTTGCACAAAGATCGGAGGTACTATGTGCAGCTCCCAGTGTATTGCCTGGGAATCGAACGGTCAATCGATGAACGCGCTGAGTCTGTGCAGTGGGATAGGTGGCCTCGACCTGGCTATTCAGAGAATGGGAGGGAGGACAGTTGTCTACTCAGAGATCAACCCATACAGGCAAGAAATTCTCCTCCGTCGGATGGAGGAAGGATGGCTGGACGTGGCCCCCATCATTAGTGACCTCACCAGCCAGGACTTCCGCCCTTGGCGAGGCATCGTGGATTGCATCGTTGGCGGCTTCCCGTGTCAGCCATTCAGTATCGCAGGGCAGAGAAGAGGAGCTGATGATTCCAGAAATCTCTGGCCCCACGTCTACCGAATCCTTTGCGAGGTGGGACCAAGAGTCGCACTGCTGGAGAACGTACCAGGCCTCATTCACACACCCTACTGGGGAACCATACTCGGAGACCTGGCCGAGGGCGGGTTCAATGTCCAATGGGACTGTATCCCAGCGGCAGCCGCAGGTGCCCCTCACCGCAGAGATAGACTCTGGATCATTATTACCGACGCCAGTAGCAGATGATACAGGTAAGCGCAAGAAGAAGTACGCTCAAGGAGGAACGCCCCTCAGCATGGCAGCATCCCAATGGCCGACTCCGACGGTACAGGACGCAGAAAAAGATGGAGGTCCTGGTCAGTACGAGAGACATTCCATTCCGCTGAACGCAGCAGTCAAGGATTCACCACAGGTTGGTGGTCAACTGAATCCAGCATGGGTGGAACCTCTCATGGGGTTCCCGCAAGGGTGGACCGATCTCGCCCCACTTCGGGAGCCTGTTTTCCCCAATCAAGGGACATGGCACGATGGCTCATGGGAGGAGGGGATCGAGAGAGTTGCCAGCGGAACGCCTCATCGAGCGAGTCGGCTCTCGGCTCTCGGTGATTCCGTGGTCTGGCAGCAAGCCGTTCTTGCGTGGTCATTGTTCTAAAAGGAACAGCCGCTCCAGAGAGCGGCTCTTCCCGACACACAGAGGGCATAGGAGGAGGTTTCAACCATGCCTGATGGCATTATACAAGGCCGCCCATCAGAGGACAACCCCGTGTTGCTGGCTGCTCTTTCCTACCGCGCAGTTGGGTGGTCCTGCATACCACTCCGTGGCAAGGCTCCACCACTCATCCCGTGGGACGAGTTCCAACAGCGGCTCCCAGAACGTGAGGAGATACGAGAGTGGTGGACACGTTGGCCGTCAGCCAACGTGGGGATAGTGACAGGATGGCTCTCTGGACTCACCATAGTGGATGTTGATGGAGAAGAAGGGGAGCAGGCACTTCGCAGTTTGAAAATCCCAAAGACCTATACCGTCGCTACGCCCAGAGGCCATAGTTGGCATTTGTATTACCACTATAGCCCCCTGGTTAGGACGGGTGCGAAGAGGATGCCTAGCGTTGACATACGAAACGATGGCGGCTATGTAGTAGCTCCCCCGTCAACGATCAATGGAGTTACCTATACCTGTGCGAGAGACATCCGCATAGATACAATTCCCCCTGCCCTACTGGCACGGCTGAAGGAGGAAGAGAAGCCCTCTTTGGCCCCAGTTTCGCCCTATTACAATCCTCAAGATAGGGAATGGGTTAGCCATGCGCTGCGTGGGGTGTCAGAAAGTGAACGTAATGCTACTGCAACACGACTCGTTGGGTACTTTCATAACCGTGGTTTGACACGACCAGCCATCGAGGAGATCATGCGAGGCTGGGCGCGGCTATGCACTCCACCGATGGACGAGAATGAACTACAGCTAACGATACAGTCTGTCCTGCGCTACCCTGGTGGCCCAGTGGCAGAGAAACAGAGATGGGGGGTAGGCGATGGAAAGCTCTATTTCTGATAGAGGAATACTCTGGTCCAAGCTGCTCGACACAGGCCAGGAAGCAACGATCTCGTTCGTTGATATCCGAAGGGAAAGGACGGGTGTCCACGCCGCTGTCGGGATGCTACTTAATGGACGCATCTTGGAGCATGACACATTTAATATCACCCGCTCTGAGGAACGAAGGCGGCTAGCCAAGGCGGCGTTTTCTTCGATGAATGATGTAGAGAAGTTGGCTTGGCCGATGGAGGCAATCACATACGACCTTGGGCAGTCGTGCCTCCTAACTCCAAGGGTGTGGGAAGAAGAACGGATCAAGATCGTCCAGTACAATTCAACGGACGACCCTGGCCCAGTGGAGTTCGTGATACGCCCGTGGATAATTCGAGGTGGCGGCACGATATACTTCGCTGCTCCAGGGAGCGGCAAGTCCTACCTCCTACAGAGCCAAGCGCTCTGCATCGCTGCCAACCAGAACGGTGTATGGGACGTGCAATCCCAGCATCCCGTCCTCTACATCAACCTTGAACGAGACCCCCGATCACTGCACAGGAGGGAGAACGCACTGAAGAGTGTCCATAATTTGCCAGCGGTGGTCAACGTCTCATACCTCCACGGCAGGGGGCTACCTCTCACCAGCGTGGCGCGTAGTGTCAAAGCATGGATCGCCAAACAGCATCATCCACCCGTCATATTCCTTGACTCGATCAGCCGTAGTGGCATAGGCCCCCTTAACGAGGACTCTACTGCCAACCACCTCATTGACCTGCTGAACTCATGGACTGACGGAGCGGATGCGTGGGTTGCCATAGGTCACACACCTGCTAACAATCAAGACAAGCTCTTCGGCTCCATGCACTTCCAGGCTGGCTGTGATATTGAGGTCAAGATACAAGCTGCACTGGAAGAGAAGACGGTTGGCGTAGCCATGTCCATCCAGAAAAGTAACGATATAGGGCGGTATAGCCCAGCCTACCTGGCCTTGGAGTTCTCCGATCCCGACCGACCAATCACCAACATACGAGAGGCTCGTCCAGAGGAATTCCGACAGTTCATCGAGAAGCAGGCCCCCGACCTAGATAGCCTCATCGCCTACATGAGAGATGTCGGGAAGGTGACCGCTGGTCAGGCCAGTGAGGATTTGGGGATAAGCAGAACAACCATCACGTCCTGGTTCAGTAGATATAAGAAGGTCTTCCGCTTGGAGGGACGAGAAGGTAGGCATACCTACTACTCACTTGCCAGTGATCTACTACTGGATGACCCCACTGGATGAATCTAAAGCCTACATCTGACGCAGCGTCACATTGCGTCGTCACCAGTATATATAAGGGATGCGTCCAATGTGACGACGCATCTTTCTTATATAGTGCGTCGTCAAATGGTAATAAAACGGTAGGCTAACGGTATAGTTGACGTTGAGGTAGACACCTGTTAAACTTTTCATTGTCGGCAATCACACAACAGAGGAGGTACATGATGGAGGAAGGAAAGACTCAGGAGGTAAAGCCAACGGACATGGAGGAAGGAAAGACTCAGGAAGTAAAGCCAACGGACAAGGTTCGCTTGCGTGTGAACGTGAGTACGACAAGCAAAGGGTTGTACTCATGGGACCACACGGCAGAGATAATAGCCGAAATAGAGGAGAGCTTGTTTACAGCTCCAAACGACTATGCATTCCAGCGTCAGGTATCCGATTATATAGACAAGATACTCAGCGCATCGGACAACATGGAGAGCGAACTCTCCAGCCGCTACGCATCACGGCAGGGCGTCTGATGGGGGAGGCCCTGCCATACGTCGCGTTAGTGCTTTGGAGCATCATAGGCATCCTCGCCCTATGGCTATGGATGACACGGACATGACCTGGCCGCAACCATCAACTGTCCCACAAGTCTTCCGCTGCGACACCTGTCACCAGGCTCTACCAGCGGAACAGATGATTTTCGCTTTGAAAGCGCCACAATCACTCGCGTGGCGCTTCTTCAAGCTGGGCGGTGCCGATCATCAAGCATGGTGGTGTCCCTTACGAAACTGTAAGGGGATCGTCAGGAGGGAGGATGACAGTGAAGCTCTCGAAGAGGAGTGAATTGCTGGAGGCAGAGCGGGACGCCAAGGGTCATCTCTGCGCCTCATGCCATAGACTGCTCGTCGTCTATCCAGTACGTCGTAGGAATCCGATGCTCAGGAAGGCAAGGACAATCCCCACTGAATGGAAGGCGGCTTGCATCGTTCCCACTCACCGTGAGGTGGTGAAGTGGGGATCGGACGAGGCATCCCTTGCTCGATCTCATGGAATCAAAATCCGTGCGGATGGGGCGCACGAGTTCATCCACGAGCCGAAGCTCTTTGCGGAAGAGAGTGACGAGAAGTTTGAGAAACGCCTCAATCAGATTTTCGGATAAGGAGTAACGAATGAGCACAGTAGAAGCCCAGAAGTCGGTCCATGCCACGGTGATGAAGCGTAGCGAGGAGCCAGAAGGGTGGCATCTGGAGGTAGAAATACCAACTTTCCAGTCTTCATGGCCCACCCATCTGACGCGAGTGCCCAAGTCCACAGCGGATCTACTCTCCCCAGGCACCAGCCATAAACTGCTCCTTCAAAGGGAGAACTTAAAGAAAAATCGGGAGGGACAGGCCCAGACGGGGGATAGGTTGTTCCATTGGTATTGGGGCCTGGTCAAAATCCTGCTCCCTGGTGAGGAAGCAGACGATGACCTGTTCCCAGCAGAATCCACACAGAGCGCACCAGAGCGTCGTAGTGGCATGGAACTAGGGATGATCTATGGCAACTCTCGGAACGTGGTCGCAACGCTGATTGCAAGCCATATCGCTTATCACGGGGAACTGCCGAACGATGATGAAGTACACGCCATGCTGGAGGTACACGCGAGATGGGTCGATATTGATTTCGAGGTGCAGCTTAATAAAAGGAAAGTCTAATGGAGATCAGCATCCCCTATACGCCGTGGAGAGTTCCAGCGCAGGTAGGAAAGAACCTCCACATGGTTAATCTCTCCCCGAATGGAGACATAGCCAGCGTCGCGAGGTCGAGCTACTCAGGTGGCTCGACCTTTCGGCGTCGGTTGGTTGCAATAGCAATAGACCAGCTCCGAATGGATGCGTACTGGGCAACGCGAGAAGCTCTTGGGAATGAGGCGTGGTGGCAAATAGGAGAGGACGACCTGTTCGCCTACACCATCACCATGCGGTGGAGTGCCAAGGGCAAGCTTCCCGACGACGACAACGTCCTAGGTGGTACGAAGCACCTTCGGGACGGGGTAGCGATGGCATTGACCATCGATGACAAGCGCATGATCTACGAGGGACCGCCCAAGATAGAGCGGCTCCCTCATCGCAGCCGTGAAGAAACCATCTTCACTATCAGTAAACGACTGCCTTCTTCTTGATCCCAGGGTTGGACTTCTTCTTTTTCTTTGTCGTTGCCTTGTGAGCAGCAACACCCGTGGTAAACTTCCCGCCTTTGCCTCGATATGTACCGCCCTTGCTATGTGGCATTCTCTCCTCCTAACTCGTTAGTACCTCTCGCAGTTGAATCCGCACGGCCTGTTCCAAGTGCTCTGCTCCACGACTCCCACCTGGCCCACGTTCTCGTGGGATTGCCAGTTTGGACAGAGACATGATCATCACATCGTAGCTGCTGCCATCAAGATCGTAGAATTTGAGTGGGTAGTCCTGTGCGTCGAGCGTCTCCAGGTTACTGAGAATATTCGCCGCCGTCTGATGTTGGATCGCACCACTCAAGCTTCGTTGACTGGACTCCAGTGAGGCCGTGAACTCCCACGCCCAAGACCGATCTGGATGCGGGACCGCATAGAGACGGTAGCCAAGAAGGACGGGGCCGTCGCTGGTAGCGTTGGTGTTCAACTCGAAGGCAAGACGAATGCGCTTGCCCGTGGTGCCAGCGGTGAAGCTCACCGTAGCTGATCCCGCCGTCACGGAGGTGATCGCACTTCCCACGGCGGTCCACGCACTGGAGAGAGAAACGCTGTCCGTGATCGAGCCATCTCGCTGCTCATAGACAGTGATCGTGCGGTTCGCATTCAAGTTCTCCGCATACACACGCACCTTGATAAACCCCTTGTCGTCCTCACCGTAACCTTCCTCTGCAAAGTCGTGGATCGGTGTCACCACGAAGGTGGCATTCTCCCCTGTTCTCTGGTCGTGGACGGATGGAGTCTCCTCGTGCATCGGATTCTCGTGGTTCGTTGGGAGCGTCATGCGGATGACCGACGGAAACGTCGTGTCACCATCTTTGCTTGTCCCAGCAAAATACATCTGATTGGAAAACGTGATAATCGTTTGAGGAGACTGAATCTTGAGGCCGCGCAGTGTGTGCCAGGGCGACATCCCCTCGCCGTAGCTCTTCATCGCAAGGACGTTCGATTCATTGGACCCTTGCGAGGATACCTGGAGAGCATAGAGCCACGTTCCCTCGTGTGCGAGAGCACGGACGCGGCCTCCAAATCTCCTGTAGCTGGAGGCCAGGAAGCGCGGTGCTACTTGCTCGAACCCCACATCTCCCGCTGCATATCGGAAACGGAGCAGGCCAAGGCGAGGCATCGTAACGTAGACCCAGCCATCGATATATTCCGTCTGTCTCATGAAGTTCTCATTATCGGTCAGCGTGTTGAACTGGCTGGTCGCTGATACGAATGAGCCTGTCGGTGGATACCAGTAGAAGAGGCCCTCCTCACGGCCAGCCCACACGGTCCCAAACGCCGTGAAGAGGCTCGTGAAAGCCTTGTCGGGTTCCCCAACTTGGAGGCTGTTCGCCTGCGTTGACCATGTTCCTGCCGCAATGGCGGTATCGGCTCCCTTGTCTGCGGGGATCGTCTCCGTGGAGATGTAGATTGAGTTGGGGTTGTCAGCGCGAAAGAGGCGCAGGTCTCCGAACTCGTCTGTGACCTGTGCAAGGTAGTCTGCCGATCCGTTCGACGGCGCGACATCAACCCATGTCGCTCCATCCAAGGAGTAGGTATATTCAGACCCATGCGCCCCGAAGAGATAGCCTCTATGGACCGCTACGGAGGTGAAAGGTTCAGCGGCATCGATGTAGACAGCGTTGAAGACATCGTCACTCTCGTCCCACTTGGAGATCGCCCGACTGCAAAAGAGATAGAGCGCATCCTCAAAGTCGATGAGATGTATCTGCCCATCGTTTATGGCAGCGAACTCAATGGCCCCACCATCCACTTGGACATTGCGGTCGGTTTCACTATTGTCTTGCACGCCAACACGGACGAAGGAAGCCGAACCATTGATAGTGCGGGTGACGCGTATCTCCCTATAAGTGGTGTCGGCTGTTGAGAGGGCAGCGACGGTAGTGCCACCAGAATCCTGTATGAATGCTTCAATAATATTTTCGGCGGTGGAGTCGGTCCTGACGAAGACAGACCATGTAACGGCTATGTTTCGATATACCGTCGGGTTTGCCAGTGCCTGATATATCCCTGCATCAGCGGTTGTCCCTGTATCTATCTCCCAGCAGGCATCACTGGAGTTGCGCGTGTTGGACGTAGAACGAGTGACGGTGGCACTGTTTTGTACGGTCCATGTATCTCCTGCGCTAGGAGTAGTCCTCTCCGCATCCATGTTACGCACGAGGTAGTCCAGCCGTCGAGAGAAGAGAGGCGAGAGCTGCGCTCTGTTTGAAAAGCGCAGGTCAACACCATCGGACCAGGCATAGCGAAACGGATCGTCTGAACGGTGGAGGTAGTCACCAAAGCCAAGGTGCCACGAGTCCTGCCGTGTCTTTAGATCATCGGCTGGTAGGCCAGGGAGCCGCGTGGATTGATAGAGGGCCACGCCCTCCTGTCGCACGATGTTGAGACCAGTGCGGGTTGCACTGCCATAGGTCTCCAGCACGACATCATGGGTCTGCCCAGCGGTGGACATGGACTACAGCCCCCAGTCGGGTATCTTCAGACGCCGCTTCGGGTGAGTCCCATTGCCCCGGGTAAGGCCCTCTTCCACAAGGGCCATGAAGCGAAAAGCCTCGCTGCGATAGAACTCCCTCTCCTCTGTGCGCCCACCTTGGGCAAGAGCGAGAGCAACCTTCTGCTTGGTTGAGTTATAGATGATATCAAGCTGCTCTCCATCTATCTCCACTGTATCTGTATCAGCCGTAACACTGGAGAGGAGGTCGAGGCCCAATATACGGAGGCGATGCTTCTCTGGCAATCGGAAGGGAAACTCCAAGAACCCACCGTTGGAGGCCCCTGCAACAGGGGGAACCCATTCCCAGTTCATCACGGGTTCCCATCCGACATCCACAGGCTCCGACTGTCCCATGATAAGGATTGCCTCGTCCACATAGGCGATGAGAGCCGCTCCTGCGCTGACAGAGATGCCAACGGCGACTGTCGTTGCTGTCGTCCCCTGGTTCTCAGTGGAGGTGAGAAGCTCCCACCCCGTGCCACCGTGGGTGGAGCCGTCCGTGCTGCCGCAACGCGCTGCTACCCTACCAGTAGTCAGACAGTAGACCCAGATAGAGAAGTTGGCCTCAGCACCCTCGACGCCCACCGATGGCGTCACGGTCTGAAGGAGAGTTGCTGCATTCGAGCTGGCAGCAAGAACACGAGCAGAGGAGTCGTCATCCAGAACCATGTAGTTCTTTGGATTGGTCGTCTCTTCCTCCTGCGTGACGCTTGCACCTGTCCCCGATAGTGTCCAACTGGCAGGTGTTGTGGAGTCAGTCCAGTTCTCAAAGCCAGGGTCTGTTACCTCGTTCTCTGCGACGGTTGATGCAGTCGGACGCTTCCCAATATAGATACGAGTGGGGCCACGACGGAGCGTGGATGGGAGGGTGTAGGTCTGCTGAAGCTGCCCTGTCACAACCGTCTGATGGTCACGCTGCAACGCAATACTGGGAAAGAGGTCCTGACGAGCACGATTGAAGTAGCGTCGGAGATCATCAGGATGAACACGGTAGAGCTTCATCTCCGTGTTGCCCGTCGCAGCCGTGAGCGCAGGCCCAGCGACAGTCAGCGTTCCCGTCGTTGCAGCGTAGTCGTTGACGTGTCGAATCTTTCCTACGTTGACATCGCTGACTGTTCCAGAGCTGGCTCCCGTTGCAGCCATCGCCCACCAGTCGATGAAGAAGTCGTCATAGACGAATCTCGATTGCAAACTCGTCGAGACAACCAGTTGGTTGGCTGCAATGGCCGTCGTGGTATCGAAACCGACGAAGCCAAACTCCTCCGAAATTTCGTCCCTAATCGTTCTCCAGCTTGTTGTAGGCATATATCACCATGAGAACCAGTTTGAGCCGTCACTCACTACTCGTGTAGCACCGTAGTTGGCAGAGATGGTAGCAGTGCCACCCCCGTCAATCGTCTCGCTACCCTCCGTTGCAATGGTGATGTTGTTTGTACCCGCATTGCCACCCTCGTCAATGATAACGTAGGTCTGTCCATTACGGACACTCGCAGTAGAGAGCGTGATCGTCACTGTCGCACCTGCCGTCGTTACACCGATCATGTAGTCTCGAACGCCAGTGGTATACGCCGATGACTTCAGGACATGACTGACAGGATGGTTGAGAAGCTGCTGGCCCCGCGTTCCTGGGAAGCCACGGGCATCACGCAGACTAACCATCTCTCCTCCTAAAGAGCTACGTTTACTGGGGAAGGTCGAGTCACTGCCAGCGTATCCCTGAGAGTACGCGCACGAGCCGTGACCTTGGCCGTCACCTGTGCATCTGTAACCGAGCTAGCCATGTAGACGGTCTGCTCTGCACTCGTCGCTTGATCCACCCCATCCACGGTATCCCAAAGCTGCCAGATG
>Ga0114900_1001389_pt1 | contig 15045 bp, 13 predicted proteins | sample MalvireepMed_231_FD_89685 | JGI IMG/M metagenome (GOLD analysis project Ga0114900, IMG submission 89685) | Marine viral communities from the Global Malaspina Expedition - Malaspina viral metaG DeepMed_231 | ecosystem: Environmental > Aquatic > Marine > Oceanic | place: Mediterranean Sea...
TGACGAACTTCGAGCGGCCGGAAACGCCGCGGTTGATCCAGTACTGGATCGCCATCTTCATGGCGATCTCCACCGAGACCGAGCCGCTTTCGGCGAAGAAGACATGGTCAAGATCGCCCGGCAGCAGCGCAGCCAGCCGCCTCGCCAGGTCATAGGCCGGCGCATGGGCCAGGCCGCCGAACATCACGTGCGGCGCCCGGGCCAGCTGATCGGAAACCGCTTGGGCGATGTGGGGGTGGTTGTAGCCGTGGCAGGCGGTCCACCAGCTGGCGATGCCGTCCACCAGCTCGCGCCCGTCCTCCAGGATGATGCGTGCGCCTTGGGTGCGGGCCACGGCCAGGGGCTCAGGCGCGGTCTTCATCTGGCAATAGGGCCGCCACACATGGGGGGCGCCGCGGTCGAGCCAGTCGGTCATGGGGGCCTCCTTCGCCAAGCAAGGCGGCTTTAACGCGGGCGCGGCCTCGTGCATACCGCGCGGCGTGACCGACAGCCTCTCCGCCTTCGCCGCCGCCAAGCTCGCCGACCTGGACGCCGCCCACCTGCGTCGCCGGCTGACGGCGACCCATCGCCTGGACGGCCTGTGGGTGGAGCGGGACGGGCGTCGGCTGCTGTCCTTCTCCTGCAACGACTATCTGAACCTGTCGCACCATCCCGCCGTGATCGAGGCCGCCGCGGCGGCGGTTCGCGCCTACGGGGCGGGGGCCGGCGCTTCGCGGCTGGTGACCGGCGACCATCCGCTGCTGGGCGAGCTTGAGGCGCGGCTGGCCGCGTTCAAGGGGACGCAAGCCGCCTGCGTCTTCGGCTCGGGCTACCTGGCCAATGCGGGCCTGATCCCGACGGTGGTCGGGCCGGGCGACGGGGTGTTCGTCGATGAGCTGGCCCACGCCTGCATCTGGGCCGGCGCGCAGCTGTCGGGGGCGAAGATCATCCCCTTCGCCCATAATGACGTGGCCGATCTGGCGACCAAGCTGGAAGCCGAGCGGGCCGGCCTGCGCCACGCCCTGATCGCCACCGACGGGGTCTTCTCCATGGACGGCGACATCGCGCCCCTGGACGCGATCAGCGATCTGGCCCGCGCCCACGACGCCTGGCTGCTGGTGGACGACGCCCATGGGCTGGGCGTGGTGGGGCAGGGGCGCGGGACTGCGGCCCTGTTTCCGGACGCGCAGATCGACCTGGCCATGGGGACGTTCTCCAAGGCCATCGGCGGCTATGGCGCCTATGTCTGCGCCAGCGGGCCGGTGGTGGATCTGCTGCGCACCCGGGCGCGAACCTTCGTCTATTCCACAGGCCTGCCGCCGGCCAGCGCCGGTGCGGCGCTGGCGGCCCTGGACATCATCGCCAGCGACGCAGAGCTCACCGCCCGCCCCCTGGCCAAGGCCCGGCGGTTCACCACAGCGCTTGGCCTGCCGGACGCCCAGAGCCCCATCGTGCCGGTGGTGCTGGGGGATGCGGCCCGGACGCTCGGCGCCATGCAGGCCCTGGAGGCCCAGGGCTTCCTGGCCGTGGCCATCCGCCCGCCCACCGTGCCGGCCGGGACCGCCCGCCTGCGGCTGGCCTTCACCGCCGGCCACGACGACGCCGACATCGACCGCCTCGCCGCGGCCGTCGGCGCCCTGATGGAGATCGCCTGATGCGCGCCCTGTTCGTCGCCGGCGCCCACACCGATGTGGGCAAGACCTATGTGGCCTGCGCCCTGATCGCCGCCGCGCGAGGGCGCGGCCTGTCGGTGGAGGCCTTCAAGCCGGCGGTCAGCGGCCTTGATCCCGCCGACTGGGGCGACAGCGATCCGGGCCGCCTGCTGGCCGCCCTGGGGCGTCCCCTGACCCAGGCCAATCTCCACGCCATGTCACCCCTGCGCTTCTCAGCCGCCCTGTCTCCGCCCATGGCCGCCCGCCGCGAGGGCCAGAGCCTGCGCCTGGAGACCCTGATCACCCTGTGCGACCAGGCCCGCGCCCAGGCCCATGCGGACCTGATGCTGATCGAGGGCGCTGGCGGGGTGATGTCGCCGATCAGCGAGGACGCCACCAATCTCGATCTGATGGTGGCGCTCGGCCTGCCGGTCGTCCTGGTGGGAGGATCCTATCTGGGGGCCATCAGCCACACCCTGACCGCCGCCGAGGTGTTGCGGGCGCGGGGGCTGAAGGTGGCCGCCCTGGTGATCAGCCAGGACGCAGATCCGGCCGCGCCGGACTTCGCCGAAACCCTAGCCGATGTGAGACGCTTCTCCTCCGGGGCCCGGGTCATCGCCGCGCCCCGCGGGGGCCAGGACTGGGCGTCCGACCTGCTCTGAACTCGATCCGCCGATGGGAGCCGACCATGCCGATCTCGCCCGCCTATCAGCCCGATCCGCAGTTCGACGCCCTGGGGCCGGACTTCGCCGACCCGGTCACTGCCGCCGACTTTCCCCAGACCCTGCTGCGCTACCGCAACGACCGGGCCGCGGCGCAGGTGGGCCTGGCGGGGCTGACGGACGCCGAGTGGATCGCTCATTTCGGCCGGTTTGAGCCCCTGCCGGACAATCTGAGCCGGCCCCTGGCCATGCGCTATCACGGCCACCAGTTCCGCACCTACAATCCAGAACTCGGCGATGGCCGCGGCTTTCTGTTCGCCCAGATGCGCGAGGCCGGTTCGGGGCGCCTGCTGGACCTGGGGACCAAGGGCTCGGGCCAGACCCCCTGGTCGCGGTTCGGCGACGGCCGTCTAACCCTGAAGGGCGGCGTGCGCGAGGTGCTGGCCACCGCCCTGCTGGAGGCCGTGGGCGTGCCCACCTCACGCTCCTTCTCCCTGATCGAGACCGGCGAGGCCCTGGAGCGCAATGACGAGCCCAGCCCGACCCGCGGCGCGGTGCTGACGCGGCTGTCGCACAGCCACATCCGCTTCGGCACCTTCCAGCGCCACGCCTTCGAAGAGCGCCCTGAGCGGATCTCGGCCCTGATCGACCACGTGATCGCCTACTACTATCCGGCGCTCGAAGGTGCGCAGGATCGCCCCGCGGCTCTGCTTGAGGCGGTGACCGGGCGCATGGCGCGGCTGACGGCGGCCTGGATGGCGGCGGGCTTTGTCCACGGGGTGCTCAACACCGACAATATGAACATCACCGGGGAGAGCTTCGACTACGGCCCCTACCGCTTCCTGCCGCGCAACGACCCCAACTTCGTGGCCGCCTATTTCGACCAGAGCGGGCTCTACAGCTTCGGGCGCCAGGCCGAGGCGGTGTTCTGGAACCTGCGCCAGCTGGCGGGCTGTTTCAGCCTGGTGGGCGAGGAGGAGTCGCTGGTGGCGGCGCTCAACCTGTTCGCCGGGGCCTATCGGGCCGAACTCGCCCGGGCCCTGCGACGGCGGCTGGGGGTGCGCAGCCGCGGGGCCGAGGTCGACGCCGCCCTCGCCCAGGCGGCGTTTCAGGCCCTGGCCGGCGGCGGCGAGGCCCTGCGGTGGGAGCCCTTCTTCTTCGACTGGTTCGGCGGCGACGAGACCCGCGCCCTGGCCGGCGTGCGCGGCGACCTCTATCGCCAGGCCCCGTTCGCCGAGTTCCGCGCCCAGCTCGCCCCTTATCAGCCGGTCGATTCCAGCGCCCTGGGCCGCGACTATTTCGCCGCGCCGGAGCCGCAGGAGCTAATCTACGAAGAGATCGAGGCCATCTGGGCGCGCATCGACCAGGCCGATGACTGGAACGCCTTCGACGCCAAGCTGGCGGCCATCGAAACCGCCCGCCAAGCCTATGGTCTCAGTGAGGACTAGGCCTGAAGCCGTCGAGTCGGAGCCGCGGGGGACGCCCACCCAGCCGCGGCAGACCGCACAGCTTCACAGATCCGGTGACAGCCTCGGCTTGTCATGCTGTCCTGGCGCCTGCCAGCCTGTCCTCAGTCATCCCGGTACGCCCAGCCATGCGCCTCGTCTGCCTCACATCGGTGTTCGCGCTGTCCATGGCCGCGCCCTTCATGCCCGGAGCCGTCATGGCTGAAACCTCTTCCGCCAGCGCTCAGGCGCGCGCCACCTACACGGCCGCCCAGTTCTTCGAGACGACCAGCTTCGGCATGAGCCGACCGATGGGTCTGGCCTTCTCGCCCGATGGTCGCTCGGCGCTCATCTCCTCGGACAGGACGGGCGTGTTCAACGCCTACGCCCTGCCGCTGGCCGGCGGAGAGCCGGAGCAGCTCACCACATCGACCGAGGTGGCGACCTTTGCGGCCAGCTATTTCCCCAACGACGCCCGCATCATCGTGACTGCCGACAGCGGCGGGGGCGGCAGTGAGCTGACCCACGTCTATGTCCGCGAACTCGACGGCCAGCTGCGTGACCTGACGCCGGGCGAGGCGGTCAAGGCCGAGTTCATGGGATGGTCGCAGGACCGTTCCACCTTCTGGATCACCTCGAACGCCCGCGACCCCAATGTGTTCGACCTCTACGCCGTCGATCCCGCCAGCTATGAAACCCGCCTGATCTGGCGAAATCCCGGCATGTACGTGGCCGCCGTCTCCCCCGATGGGCGTTGGCTGGCCGCAGATAAGCCGATCACCAGCGCCAATTCCGACGTCTATCTCGTGGACCTGGCCGGCGAGGCCGAAGCGCAGCTGATCACCGAGCATGACGGCGACATCGCCTTCGCCACCTACGCCTTCACCGCCGACAGCCGCGCGCTCATCTACGCCACCAATGAGCACGGCGAATGGAACCAGGCCTGGCGGCATGATCTGAAGACTGGCGAGAAGACGCCGGCCATCAGCGCCGACTGGGACGTGATGTTCGTCAGCTTCTCGCCCTCGGGCCGCTATCGGGTTTCGGCGGTCAACGCTGACGCCTCCACGGAACTGATCCTGCTGGATCAGAACAGCGGACAGCCGGTCGCCCTGAAGGGCCTGCCGGACGGCGACATGGGTGCGGTGCGCTTCTCGCCCGACGAGAGCCAGATCGTCTTCACCGTCTCCTCCGACACCTCGCCGGCCGATGTCTTCGTCGCCGACCTGGCCAGCGGCCAGGCGCGGCGCCTGACCACTGCGCTCAACCCGGCCATCGATGAAGCCCAGCTCGTGGAAGCCACCATCGTCCGCTATGAGGGCGAGGGCGGCGTTCAGGTGCCCAGCGTGCTCTATCGGCCGCGAGGCGCCACGGCCGAAAACCCCGCGCCGGCCATCGTCCTGGTGCATGGCGGTCCCGGCGGCCAGAGCCGGCGGGGCTATTCCGCCATGATCCAGCATCTGGTCAATCACGGCTACGCGGTGCTGGCGGCCAACAACCGGGGCTCCTCCGGCTATGGCAAGACCTTCTTCCACATGGACGACCGCGCCCACGGCGAGGCTGATCTGCGCGACATCGTGGCCGGGGGCGAGTGGCTGCGGACCCAGGACTGGGTGGCCGACGACCAGGTGGCGGTGATGGGCGGCTCCTACGGCGGCTACATGACCGCCGCGGCCCTGGCCTTCCATCCCGAGGCCTTCGAGGCCGGGCTGAACATCTTCGGGGTGACCAACTGGGTGAGAACCCTGGAGTCCATCCCACCCTGGTGGGGCGCCGAGAAGGACGCCCTCTATGACGAGATGGGCGATCCGGCCACCGACGCCGAGCGCCATCGCCGCATCTCGCCCCTGTTCCATGCTCAGAACATCGTGCGGCCCATGCTGGTGGTTCAGGGGGCCAATGACCCGCGGGTGCTGCAGGTGGAGTCCGATGAGTTGGTGGCCGCGGTGCGCGCCAACGACGTTCCCGTCCGCTACGTCCTCTTCCCCGACGAGGGTCACGGCTTCTTGCGCCGCGCCAACCGCATCACGGCCCAGGAGGCCTATCTCAGCTTCCTGGACGAGCACGTCAGGAAGTAGGCGCGCTCAGATCGGCTTGGGCGCATTGGCCGCCGGCGCCCGGGGCGGCCGCGCGCTCCACTGGGCGAGCGCCACGCCGGCCAGGGTGATCGCGCCGCCCAGGGCCTGGAGCGGACCGAGCGCCTCGGAAAACAGCAGCCAGCCGGCGATGGCCGCCACCAGCGGCTGGATGAGGACCACCACCGAGGCGGTCGCCGGCGGCAATCGGCCGAGCGCCCAGGCGATGGCGCCCTGGCCGGCCACGTGCAGCACGCCGAGCCCGGCGCAGGCCGCCCAGCCCCCGAGACTGGCCGGCAGGATCGGCTCGCCCAGGGCCAACGCCGCGATCAGCAGCAGCGGCGCGCCGGTCAGGCTCGACCAGAACATGATGCGGGTGGCCGCCTCGGTGCGGCGTGCGGCGCTCACCGCCAGGAAGTAGAAGGCGTACCAGAGGGCGGTCAGGGCCGCGGCCGCATTGCCCCAGGCCGGCGAGACGCCCGGCGCGCCGCCCCTGGCCGCCGCCATCAGGCCCGCCCCGCCGATGGCGAGGCCGACGGCGACCAGAAAGAGCATGCGGGGCTTCTGCGCCAGGAAGATCCAGGCCACGGCGGTGACCACCACGGGGGTCAGGTTGGTCAGGACGGTGGCGTTGGCCACCGAGGTCAGGGCGATCCCGTAGTGCCAGAAGCCCAGGTCGAGGGCGAACATGAGGCCAGCGATCATGGCCAGCCGGGAGGGAAGGCGGCCAAGCCCGCCGCCCTGGCCGGTTCCGCCGCGCTGGGCCAGCAGGGCGAGCAGGGGCAGGGCGAAGGCCAGCCGCCAGAAGCCGGCCGCCGCCGAGCCTGTGTCCGAGAGCCGGACGAGGATGGGCACGAAGCCGATCACCACGGCGCCGAAGATCAGCACCGCCAGGGCCCTGCCGCCCGAGGCGGTTGGCGTGTCGCTCAAAGGCCCATCTCCTGGCGTAGTCGCTCGGGCGTCATGCCGGCCTCGCGCAGGGCGCGCAGGGTCTCGGCCTTGTCACGCTTGGCGTAGCGCTTGCCGTCCGGACCCGCCAGCAGCCTGTGATGGTGGTAGACTGGCGTGGGCAGGTCCAGCAGGGCCTGCAGCAGGCGCTGGACGTGGGCGGCTTCGAACAGGTCGCAGCCGCGGACGACGTGGGTGATTTCCTGCAGGGCGTCGTCGCACACCACGGCGAGATGGTAGGCCACGCCCACATCCTTGCGGGCCAGCACGACGTCGCCACCAAGCTCGGGGCGGGCCTGGATCAGGCCTGTTTCGCCGTTCGGGCCTGCGCCCTCTTCCTGAAAGGTGAGGTGCTCGAACCCGCCCAGCCGGGCCTGGGCCGCCTCCAGCGAGAGGCGCCAGGCGAACGGCTCGCCCCGGGCCAGCCGTTCGGCTTCCTCGGCTTGGGGCAACGGCGCGCTGCGGAAGGTGTCCATGGCGCCGTGGGGGGCGCTGGCCATGGCCTGCGCCACCTCCCTGCGGGTGCGGAAGCAGCGATAGACGAGGCCCGCCGCGACCAGGCGGGAGAGGGCCGCGTCATAGTCGGCCAGGTGTTCGGACTGCCGGCGCACCGGCTGGGGCCAGGACAGGCCCAGCCATTCCAGATCCTCGAAGATGGCCGCCTCGAACGCCGGCCGTGATCGCGTGACGTCGATGTCCTCGATCCGCAACAGGAAGGTCCCGTCGTTCGCGCGCGCCGCCCCATCTGCCAGCAGGACCGAATAGGCGTGCCCCCGGTGCAGCAGACCGGTGGGAGACGGGGCGAAACGGGTGACGAAGGGCGCGCTCACCCCTGGGGGCTTAGCGCTGCAAACCCTTGGCGAACACCCCCACATGGCCGAGCACCCCGCGAAGGAAGGCGTCCTCTCCGCCGAGTTCGGCCTTCAGGGCGTCGAACTGCTTGAATGTGGTCATCTCGGCCAGGCCGTGGGCGGCGCACCAGCAGGCGATGGTGGCCAGCTCCAGCCCGACCTCGTCGGCCGGATCGGCGCCGGCCGAGATCAGCACGTCCCTGACCCGCCGATAGGCGCTTTCCTCGTTCTCGTGCACGTGGGCGGGCATGTCGGCCTTGTCCCGCGAGCAGTCGTACATGACCCGGTAGAGGGCCGGGTGGGCTATGGCGAACCGCACATAGGCGACCCCCAGCTCGCGGACCCGGTTCGGGGGCGAGGTTTCAGCGTCGCGGGCCGCCCGGAAGGCGAGGTCGAGCTTCTCCCAGCCCTCATGGGCCACGGCGTCGAGCAGTTCGCTCTTGTCCTTGAAGTGGTGATAGGGGGCGGCTGGGCTGACGCCCGCCTCCCGCGCCACGGCGCGCAGGGACATGGCGCCAGGGCCGTCGGCCTCCACCAGCCGCACGGCCGCCTCGACCAGGGCCCGGCGCAGGTCGCCATGGTGATAGGGGCGCGGATCGGGGGCTTCGGACTCTTTCATCGCCGTGAGTGTAGGTCGCTATCTGATCGCCGTAAAGATCATCTTGACAACGTTCAGATGGGCCCTATCTTAGCGCTGTTCAAATAACAGATCGCCTCGCTCTCCCGAGGCCCCAACTCAAAGGTGTGTGTCATGTCTCTCGCTTCCCTGTCGGCCGCCGAACGCGTCTTCGACCGTCTGACCCCGGCCCTGTTCGTCGCCCTCAGCCTGGCCCTGGCCGCCGCCCTGCTCGGCTTCCTCGCCTAGAGCGCGTTCCGATAAGTGGGACCCGCTTATCGGAACTAGGCGCGCTCAAGGCCCCAGGCCGCGCGTTTCTCTCAGTCTGTCGCCTTGAGGGAGCCTTCACGGGCTCCCTCTTTTTTTGCCCGCCTGCCGTGGCGACACGCCATGGAGCCGTCATAGAATCGAGCCTATGATTGATGGATCAGGCGAGCTTGAGCCTGGTGCTGGATGCAAGAGAGGAGCTTCGTCTTCAGTCTCTGTGCCTTTGACAGCCGGTCCCCAGGGGCCCCCCGCCGGAAGCGCCGGCGATGCAGGTGATCGCCCATCCCCCTTCGGGCTGGCCGGCCCTGGTGCTCAACGCCGACTATCGGCCCCTGAGCTATTATCCCCTGTCGGTCTGGCCCTGGCAGGAGGTGATCAAGGCGGTCTTCCTGGACCGCGTCGATGTGGTCTCCACCTATGATCACGTGATCCGCTCGCCCTCCTTCTCCATGCGTCTGCCCAGCGTCGTCTCGCTGAAGCACTATGTGACGCAGGACCGGCCACCGGCCTTCACCCGCTTCAATCTCTTCCTGCGCGACGGCTTCGCCTGCCAGTATTGCCGGTCCGGCGAGGACCTGACCTTCGACCACGTGGTGCCCCGGTCGCGGGGCGGCCGCACCAGCTGGGAAAACATCGTCACCGCCTGCGCCCCCTGCAATCTGGCCAAGGGCGGACGCACACCGCAAGAAGCCGGCATGCGCCCGCTGATGACCGCCCGCCGGCCCCAGGCCTACGAACTTCAGGAGCGCGGCCGCCGCTTCCCCCCCAACTTCCTGCACCAGAGCTGGCTCGACTACCTCTACTGGGACATCGAGCTGGAGGCCTGAAGAGGCTTCAGACCTAGGCCGTGTGAACGTCATGGCGTCCCGGGCGTTCGCTATGGCGACGCTTTCCGACCAGCTGGGAGACGGGACCATTCTACGCACCCAAATGAATCCGCGCGTCTTCTGGGGCGCCAGCCTGATCATCGGGGCGCTGCTGGCGGTGGCCGTGGCTGCGCCGGACCAGTCCGGCCGCTTCTTCCAGTCGTCCCAGGACTGGGTCATCGACACCTTCGGCTGGTTCTATGTCGCCGCCGTCGCGGGGTTTCTGGGCCTGGCCCTGTTCCTGGCCCTGGGGCCGACCGGCAGCCTGAAGCTCGGCCCCGACGACTGCGAGCCGGATTTTCCCTACGCCTCATGGCTGGCCATGCTGTTCGCCGCCGGCATGGGCATTGGGCTGATGTATTTCGGTGTCGCCGAGCCGATCCAGCACTATGTCAGTCCGCCCGAGGCCGAGCCGGGGACCTTCGGCGCCGCCCGCGAGGCGATGGTGATCACCTTCACCCACTATGGCGTGCACGCCTGGGCCATCTATGCGCTGGTGGGCTTGAGCCTGGGCTTCTTCGCCCATCGCAAGGGGCTGCCGCTGACCCTGCGCTCAGGCCTGTCGCCCCTGCTGGGCAAGCGCACCAACGGCCCGATCGGCGATGCGGTGGACATCTTCGCCGTCTGCGGGACGGTGTTTGGCATTGCGACCTCCCTGGGGTTCGGCGTGTCGCAGATCAACAGCGGCCTCAACTATCTGATCGGCCTGCCCAATACGGCCCTGATGCAGTGCGCCCTGATCGCCCTGGTGATGGCGGCGGCGACCGTCTCGGTGCTGACGGGGCTCGACAAGGGGGTGCGGCGCCTGTCGGAGCTGAACCTGATCCTGGCCGTGCTGCTGATGCTGTTCGTGCTGGTGGTGGGGCCGACGGGGTTCCTGCTGAAGGCCCTGGTGCAGAATTTCGGCCTCTATCTCGACCACTTCTTCATCCGCACCTTCACCCTCTACGCCTATGAGCCACGGGGCTGGATGGCCGACTGGACCCTGTTCTACTGGGCCTGGTGGATCGCCTGGTCGCCGTTCGTGGGGATGTTCATCGCGCGGATCTCCCGTGGGCGCACGGTGCGCCAGTTCATCCTCAACGTTCTGCTGGTGCCGGCCGGCTTCACCTTCCTGTGGATGACCATCTTCGGCAACACCGCCATCAGCCTGGACATGGGGACGGCGGCCGGGGCGATTTCGGCGGCGGTGACCGAGGACCTGTCGACGGCCCTGTTCCGCTTCTTCGCCGAACTGCCGGGGGCGGCCGTCACCTCGACCATCGCCGTGGTGCTGGTGGCGGTGTTCTTCATCACCTCGGCGGACTCAGGCTCCCTGGTGATCGACACCCTGGCCTCGGGCGGGGCCGACGACACGCCGCGCTGGCAGCGGGTCTACTGGTGCCTGTTGCTGGGCCTGGTCGCGGCCCTGCTGCTGCTGGCCGGCGGCCTGGGCGCCCTGCAGGCCGCCACCCTGGTGGCGGCGCTGCCCTTCACGGTGATCATGATCCTGCTGTCGGTCGGCCTCACGCGGCAGATGAACGCCGATGTCGCGGGTCGCGACGTCGAGACCGAAGGACCGCCCCTGGCCGAGCAGTTGAAGCGGCTGCTGGCGCCGGCCAGCCGGCGGGATATTCAGCGCCAGATCGACCGTGTCGCTGTCCCCGCCCTGGACAGCGTCAGCGAGGGCCTGACGGCCGAGGGGCTGGTCACGGAGGTGCGACGCGACGAGGGCACCATCACCCTGACGGCGCAAGGCTCCGGCAGGCCGTTTCACTATCGGCTGGCGGCGCATGACCGTCCTCGTCCGGCCATGACGGCGCTGGACGCGCCGGAGCGGCGCCGGGCGATGGAATGGCGTCTCGTGGCGCGGTCCGACGATGTGACCCGCGCGCGGGACGTCACGGGCTTCACCCGCGAGCAGCTGGTCGCCGATGTCCTGGAGCATCTGCGCCGCTGGCGGATGGCCTAGCTTGGGGGCAGAACCCCCCGAACCACGGCGAGCAGGGTGGGACGATCGAAGGGCTTGCTCAGGGCCGCCTGGGCGCCCAGGGCCTGGGCGGTCTCCAGGATGGTCTCGGGGCTGATGGTGCGCCAGCCCCCCGACATGGCGATGATCGGCAGATCAGGCCAAAGACCACGGATCTGGCCAATCGTCTCCATCCCGTCCTGATCCGGCATGAAAATATCGACGATCACCGCAGCCACAGGAAGATGCTGGAGGAACTCGATCGCGCGGGCGGCCGTGTCAGACAGAATAGTGTCGAACCCCTCCACCTCCAGTATTGCGGAGGTCACTCGTAACAATGTTACGTCGTCGTCGACCAAAAGTAACAGCGGTCGATCAGTCATAAAATCGGCTCCAAATAATTGGGCCCTATCTAGGGGGGTCGCCGTCGTTCGCACACCTTTCTCGTCCCTAAAGCGAGTGTTGCGCGCTATGCGACCTTGGGCCGCGCCGGGGCCTCAGCCGCCGCCGACGGGGGCGCCGAGCCGGTGGGTCAGGCGCCAGAAAATCACCGCGCCCAGCGCCACCGCGCCCCCCGCGAAGGTGACGGAGAGCGCGCCGCCCTGAACCAGCAATGTCCCGCCGAGCGCCGCGCCAAAGGCCTGGCCCAGGGAGGCCGAGGACGCATTGAAGGCGAGGGCGAGCGGGGCTGAGGCCGGGGCCCGCTGGATCAGCCGGGTCTGGATGACCGGCAGGATGGAGAACAGGGCCGTGGAGCCGGTCAGCACCGCCAGTCCGACAATGGCGTAGGCGCCGGGACCCGGAGCGCCGGCGCGGGCCAGCTCAAGGCTGTGCAGCGCCGCAGCGGCCGCCAGGCCCAGAAAGCCCAGGGTGACGCTCATCCCCCCGGCGCCCCGGTCGGCGGCGCGACCGCCGAGGGTGAGGCCGAGGAAGCTGCCCACCCCGACCAGCATCTGGAAGGCGGCCACGCCCGCGCCCGTCACCTCGATCTGCAGCCGCAGGATCGGGGCGATGTAGGTGGTGATGGTCATATTGGCCCCGAAGGCCAGGAAGGTGGAGATGAACAGGGGCAGGACGCCAGCTCCCCGCAGGCCCTGGCCGACACCGGGTCCGGGAGGCGTCACCTTGGGCACGAACAGGGCGATCGCCGCCAGGGCCAGGGCGCTGAGGCCGGCCGACAGCAGGAAGGTGGACCGCCAGCCGAAGGCCGAGCCCACGATGCTGCCCAGGGGAATGCCCATCAGGAAGGCCACCGTCATGCCGCCCATGACAATGGCGAGGGCCGAGCCCCGGCGCTCCGGCGGGACCAGGGCGCTGGCGGCGGCAGAGGCCGCAGGGCCGGCCATGGCGCCGACCGCCCCCAGGATGGCGCGGAGCACCAGCAGGGCGCCGAACTCAGCCGTCAGCAGACAGGCCAGGTTGAGCAGGACCGCCGCCGACAGCGCCAGAAGCAGCACCCGCTTGCGCTCGAACCGGCCGACCAGGAAGGCCAGCGGCGGCCCGGCCAGGGCCGAGGTCAGCACATAGACGGTCTGAAGCTGCCCCACTGCGCCCACCGAGACGCCGAGGTCGGCGGCCATGGGCTCCAGCAGGCCGGCGAAGATGAAGGCGCCCGACCCGAAGGCGAAGGTCGACAGGGCCAGGACAAAGACGCGGAGATTCAAGGGCGCCGATCCAGCGGGCCGGCGCCTGTGGCGCGGCGGCGAAGGGGGCTGGACCGCATGGCTTATCCTCTCCTGCAGCGGTCTGGCGCCGCTTGTCCTCCGATCAGTAGCCTTGAGCCACGGGCGGTCAATCTCAGGATTTCTGAGGGCGGCGCCAGAAGCCGGGCGAGCCGCCCTATTCGACGGTCACCGACTTGGCCAGGTTGCGCGGCTGATCCACGTCGGCGCCCTTCTGCACGGCCACATGATAGGCCAGAAGCTGGATGGGGGCCGACATCACCAGCGGGGCGATCAGCGGATCGCAGGCCGGGGCGATGATCACCCGGGCACCGGCTGGGGCGTGGGCGGCGCCCTTTTCGTCGGTGATCAGCACGATCGGGCCGCCGCGGGCGGCGACCTCGCTCATATTGGACATGGTCTTTTCGAACAGCTCGTCGCTGGGGGCGATCACGATCACCGGCGTCGCCTCGTCGATCAGGGCGATGGGGCCGTGCTTCAGTTCGCCGGCGGCATAGCCCTCGGCGTGGATATAGCTGATCTCCTTGAGCTTCAGCGCCCCTTCCAGGGCCAGCGGGAACATGGCGCCGCGGCCGAAATAGAGGACGTCCCGGGCCTTGGCCAGTTCGGGCGCCAGGGCGCGGATCGCCTCCTCCACGCCGATCGATTCGGCGATCAGGCGCGGCGCCTCCAGCAGGTGCTTGGACAGCCGCGCCTCTTCGGCGGCGTCGATCTGGCCGCGGGCGGCGGCGGCGGCGATGGCCAGCGCCGTCAGGGCCGCCACCTGGCTGGTGAAGGCCTTGGTGGAGGCCACCCCGATTTCAGGCCCGGCATGGGTGGGCCACAGCAGGTCGGCCTCCCGCGCCATGCTGGACTCCGGCACATTGACCATGGCTGCGGTGGAAAGGCCCTGGCCCTTGCACCAGCGCATGGCCGCCAGGGTGTCGGCGGTCTCGCCGGACTGGGAGACCCCCAGCGCCAGGGTCCGGGCGCCCAGCGGCGGCTCGCGATAACGGAACTCCGAGGCGACCTCGACATCGGTGGGCAGGCGCGCCAGGCGTTCGAAGGCGTAGCGGGCGATCTGGCCGGCATAGTTGGAGGTGCCGCAGGCGATGATCTGCAGGCGTTCAGCGGTCTTGAAGTCGAAACCCCCCGGCGCGGTCGCCCGTCCCGTCACCGGATCGATATAGGCCGACAGGGTGTGCTGGGTGGCGTCGGGCTGGTCATGGATTTCCTTTTCCATGAAGTGCCGATAGTTGCCGCGCTCCACCAGGGCCGCGGCCTGGGCCACCTGCTTGATGGTCCGCAGAACTGGCTGGCCGGCGGCGTCGAAGATCTGGGCCTGGGCGTGGTCGATCCGCACATAGTCGCCCTCTTCCAGATAGGCGATGCGGTTGGTGAAGGGGCCGACCGCCAGGGCGTCGGAGCCCAGATACATCTCGCCGTCCCCATAGCCGACCACCAGCGGGCTGCCGCGGCGGGCGCCCAGGATCATGCCGTCTTCGCCGGCGATCAGCACGGCCAGGGCGAAGGCGCCGCTCAGACGGTCGAGGGTCGCCTTGAGCGCCTCCAGGGGCGCCAGACCCGACTGCAGCTGGGCGTCCAGCAGGTGGGCGATGGTTTCGGTGTCGGTCTCGCTCTCGAAGGTGCGGCCCTGGGCCTCGAGCTCGCGGCGAAGCTCGGCGAAGTTCTCGATGATGCCGTTGTGGACCAGGGTCACGCGGCCGGCCGTGTGGGGGTGGGCGTTGCGCTCGGCCGGCGCGCCGTGGGTGGCCCAGCGGGTGTGGCCGATGCCGACCTGCGCCTTCAGGGCGTCGTCCATCAGCACGTCCTGCAGGGCGCGGATCTTGCCCTTGGCCCGTCGGCGCTCGACGACCCCAGGCGCTGTCACCCCGGCCACCCCGGCCGAATCATAGCCCCGGTACTCCAGGCGAAGCAGGCTCTCGACCAGGCGGTCCTGGACGGGGGTCTTGCCGACGATGCCAATGATGCCGCACATGGCCTTAACCTCACTTTTTGTCGGACGCCGCCGACGCGACTAATGTCTGGCCCCGCGCCGCCTTTAGCATTCGCAA
>Ga0114900_1001411_pt1 | contig 14916 bp, 13 predicted proteins | sample MalvireepMed_231_FD_89685 | JGI IMG/M metagenome (GOLD analysis project Ga0114900, IMG submission 89685) | Marine viral communities from the Global Malaspina Expedition - Malaspina viral metaG DeepMed_231 | ecosystem: Environmental > Aquatic > Marine > Oceanic | place: Mediterranean Sea...
GGCAAGGAAAATGAGACGCAGGCTTTTGGCCGTGTTCATGAGAGCCCCCTCAGGGTTTTCGATCCATCACTCGAGCGGAGAAGACGCAGCCTTCCCCGAACTCGCAGGGCGCTATGGCACAGCTCATTGAAACTAATGCGACATCACAAAACCTTCACATCATTGCATTTTTTATACGTTTTTCTGACAGTTACGTGACACTTCAAGCATAAAGCCCGTATAAAATTAACTATTGAAGACGGTGTCACGCTGTAGCAAAGGAGAGTTACAGAACTCACCGGGATTTCTCCGCATGCGGAGATAGACGGTGTCGTCGAAGCGCGGCCGATTAATCCACAGGGGAATCAAGGCGCTCCTGCCATGCGGCACGAAAGCAACACTGTGGGAGGAAGCGGACGGCCGGCGCGGATTTCAAGAATAGTGGTCAGACCAGAGGGCTGCGGCCTACTCGTCGCTGCCTGTGACTTCACTTCCAGCAAGCGCCGCGGTCAGGGCTATCTCCATCAGCACGCCATCGCGGGAGAAGAAGAGAACTGATCCGTCGCCAGACAATCCTGCTCCAAAGTCGATTCCGGCCGTGTTGACGGGTTCACCCAGATTATAGGGGATGCCCCAGGTGCCGGTTTCATCGCGCTCGGCCGTCCAGATATCGACGACACCGAGTTTCGGCTGACGGTGGGAATAGAAGAAAAGCCGCTCGCCATCGGGCGTAACCGCTACATGGGCATCGGCTTTTGCATCGTTGAAGCCATCCGGCATCTTCGAGACCGTCCAGTCTCCGCTGGCCTCATCGAACCGGGCCTCGAAAATGTCATGACCACCAACGCTGTCATAGCCATTGGAGGTGAAATAGAGGCGGCCCTCGCGGTCCATGGCAGGATTGAGCTGCTCAGCACCGTCATTGATCGATGCGGGCAGATGTTCCGGCGTCCCCCACCCTTCACCGTCCAGCGCAACACGCCAGAGATTGGCATCCCGCTGGCCGCGGTCGAGAATGTCGATGTCAGATGCGTAATAGAGCATGCCATCAGCAAAGCTGAAGGACGGCGTGGTCAACTTGTTACGCGTCGGAAAATCGAGCTCTGCGGGTTCCGACCAGCTGCCATCGGACTGCTTGCGCATTTCATAGAGTTTCGTGACATCGCGATGCTCGCGCGCAAAGACGCGAACATTGCCATCCATCGATTCGGTCAGGCTATAGGCGCGATTGAACGCGTCCGGCACTTCGGCATCGGGGAAGATGCTGCTCGGCGTCTGCGGCAGCTCCGTTTCTGACTGACTGGCACCACAGGCAGCCAGCACGCCCAGGGCGAGCAGGATCGACACGCGCTTCATCATACACCTCGATACAGTCCGGAACCGAGGCGCGTCATACCCATGCGTGATGACGCTTTTCTTACACTCGCTGCGCACAAGCACCCGTGCGCTCCCCCAAGCTGGCGGTTTGAAGCCATCAACGTCGTCTTCCACAGTCCATCCATCCCGGAAGGAGACATCAGTCGACAGCACTAAAGTTTCGCTGGGAAGATGCTGAAGCTTAATCCGGCCAAAGGTCTTCAGCCTTGATACGCATATTGATATCTGCCCGGCGGGCCTGGAGCCGGGCTTCGGCCTCTGCCATGACGACCCGTCCATGCCGCTGCTCGGCAATGAGACGTGTCGGCAAGTCATAGGCACCAAGATCAAAGCCGCGCCTGACGCGCTCGATGGCTGTCTGGCTGTTGGCCCGCGCCTTATCGGCGGCTCTCCAGGCCTCGTATTCGCTTGCCGCCATGATGACTGCCTGGCTGGCGTCAGCTTCGACCTGGCGGCGAAGGGCAGCGGTCTCGAGCCTCATGGCTCGTGCAAGGGAAAGGTCTCGGTCAGAAGCGGCGCTTCGCGCTGGCCCGCCAAGCGGAATGGCGACGAAGACGCCCATACCCAATTCATCGCCGCCGCGCTCCGAAAAGGCCCGGACGCCGACTTCCGGATCGGGCCGAAGGTTTGCTCTGGCCCGGCGCGAGCGCGCCTCAAGACGGCGGATCTCCGCCTCCGCCACCGCGAGGTCCGGACTGGCCGCGACGATTCTCTCCTGCCAGTTTCCACTCGTGGAGACAGAAACCGGCGCACTTACAGTGAGCAAACCTTCCGGTTTTATGAGATCCGGGAAACGGGACTGGAGCCGGGCATCTGCAATATCGGCCTCCCCTTGCCGACGGCGGGCAACGCCTTCGGCTTCGGCCAGTGCGCTCGCAGCCAGTTCGACATCCACTTCAGCAGACTGTCCACTCTCCTGCTGGCGTCCTACCGCTGCAAGGGCGCTCTCATACGTCTTGACCTGCTCGTCACTGATCCGCGCCAATTCTTCAGCTGCCAGCCAGTCCATCCAGAGATTGGCAAGTTCGAGCTTCAGGGCACGCCTCGTAAGAACGGACTGGCTTGCAGCACTATTGATAGTGGCCTTGCCAAGAGCCTTATCGAGGAGCGCCTTGCCGGGTCTTCGGATTGGACGCGAAGCGCCTATTTCAAACTCGTCGAACCGGCCCTCATGGCTAATATCACGGCTGGAATAGCCTCCCTCCAGCCGCCACTCATATTCGCCAGCCGCTTGTCGGCGGGCTTCGCTTTGAGCTGCGGAAAGCTGCTCATGGGCGGCTTGGCGGGTGGGGTGAGCGTCGATCGACGCCTGCACGCTGGGCGCTGGCGGCAGGAAGGCCTGGGCAACGGCCACAGGAGCAGACATCAGGAGACTGGTGGCAAGTAAAAGGGGTTTCACAGCAGGCGGCCTCCGGCGATCACGGGTTCGATCCAGTACATGAGTTTCGGGATGGGAGCGTTTGTCCGCACCGCCTCCAGGGCGGCGTCGATGCGTTCACGCCGGGCAATCGTCGTCAGCACGCGGCGGCTGACATTGCCCCGCACTTTCTCGACATGGCTAGCCTCGTCATAGCCGAAGCCATGCCCGGCACCGGCCCAGGTCGTGAAGCCCGGCAGAGCTGGCTCCATGCCAAGCAGGGCCTCGGTGATCGCATCCTCAGAGGCTGGCGGGTAGACCAGCGTCAGGCGGCAGAGATCGGTGTCCATTCAAGTGACCTTTCCGTCTGGCGTGCCTCGCCCTTGCCCACGCCGAAGCGGCGGAACAGGACAGGCAGGAGAAGCAGGGTAAGCAGGGTCGACGACACGAGGCCGCCAATCACGACGATGGCGAGCGGCTTCTGGGTTTCCGAGCCGGGGCCTTCGGCAAACATCAGCGGCACAAGGCCGAGAGCGGCCGTGGTGGCTGTCATCAGCACCGGGCGCAGACGCCGCTGGGCACCTGTCTCGACCGCTGCGTGCAGTGAAAGCCCGCTCGCGATGAGCTGGTTGAAATAGCTGACAAGGACGAGCCCGTTCAGCACGGCAATACCAAGTAGGGCGATGAAACCAACCGAGGCTGGCACGGAGAGATATTCCCCCGACATCCAGAGGGCGAGCATGCCACCGACAAGCGCAAAGGGGACGTTGGCGAAGATCAGGGCCGCCTGGCGCACGGACCGCAAGGTCGCGAACAGCACGATGAAGATCAGACCCAGCGCCATCGGCACAACAAGGGCAAGACGAGCGGCGGCGCGGCGCTGATTCTCGAACTCCCCGCCCCATTCAAGCCGGTAGCCGAGCGGAAGATCCACCTCACTGGCCACGGCCGCCTGGGCATCCCCAACAAAGCCGACAAGGTCACGCCCCTCCACGAAGGCCTGTACGAGAGCAAAGCGCGAGGCATTCTCCCGGTCGATCTTCACCGGGCCGGGCTCAACCGCGATATGGGCAAGATCAGAGACCCGCACACTGCCGCCGTCCGGTGTGGCAATCGGCATGTCGGACAGTTGCTCAGGCGACTGGCGCAGCTCTTCCTGGCCGCGGATCAGGATGGGCGTGCGCCGTCCCGGTTCAATGACCACACCGGCACCGATACCCTCCAGCATGGCACGCAGGCTGTCTTCGGCCTCGGAAAGCGGAAGCCCCGCCGCACCGGCGCGCATCCGGTCGAGACGCAATTGCATGAAGTCGATCGTGTCATTCGACAGGGTCATGACCTCGGCAGCGCCGTCGACGCCAGCAATCGAGGTTTCAATCTGCCCTGCGAGGTCGGCCAGCGTATCGAGGTCCGGGCCGAAAATCTTGATGGCCAGATCGCCCCGTGCACCCGTCAGCATTTCCGATGTCCGCATCTCGATCGGCTGGGTAAAGGCCGGGGCCATGCCGGGCACCGTCTGCATGGTCTTGCGCATTTCCCCGATCAGCCAGGCCTTGTCCGGCTCACGCCACTCCTCTTTCGGCTTGAGCACGAGGAACATGTCGGCTTCGTTCAGCCCCATGGGGTCGAGGCCCAGCTCATCAGACCCGACGCGTCCGATGACACTCTCGATCTCGGGGACGTCTTCCAGCAGTGCCTTCTGGACCAGCAGATCGCCTTCAACGCTTCGGCCGAGATTGACCGAGGGCAGCTTGGCGGTCTGCATGATGACGGAGCCCTCATCCATGGTCGGCATGAAGGTCTTCCCGACACCCTGATAGGCCAGGACAGCGGCAACGATGCCACCGCCAGCGATGAGATAGACCGGCAGCGGGAAAGCGAGGCTCCAGCGCAGGAGTCGCGCATAGACCGGCGAAATCAGCCGCATCAGGAGCGGGTCGCGCCCATGCTTCTCCGGTAGCAGATAGGAGGCCAGTACCGGGATCACGGTCAGCGACAGGATCAGCGACGCGGCAAGCGCGAAGATGATCGTCGCCGCCACGGGCCGGAACAGCTTGCCCTCAAGACCCTCCAGCGACAGCAAGGGCAGGAAGACGAGACAGATGATGAGCACGCCGGAGAAAACCGGCGCGGCCACTTCAGCCGTCGCCCGGAACACGGTGTGAATTCGTGGCGCCGATGTTCCCTGGTCAGTGCGTCTTGCAAGATGCTCCACGGTGTTCTCCACGACCACAACGGCCGCATCGACAATCAGGCCGATGGCAATGGCCAGCCCGCCAAGACTCATCAGGTTGGCCGACAGCCCAAAGCCCTGCATCGCCAGGAAGGTCATGAGCGCTGCCAGTGGCAATGTAATCGCCACGACAAGGGCGGCGCGCAGATTCCCGAGAAAGAGCAGAAGCAGCACGAGGACGAGCACAATGGCTTCTGTGAGCGCCTTGCGTACAGTCGTGATGGCCCGATCAATCAGTGCAGAGCGGTCATAGAAGGGCTTGATGGTCACGCCTTCCGGAAAGGAGGGCTGCAATGTATCCAGCGTCGCACGCACATCCCGGACGATCGCATTCGCGTCCGCGCCGCGCAGCGACAGGACGATGCCCTGAACCGCTTCCCCCTCGCCATCCATCGTCACCGCGCCATAGCGCGTCAGACTGCCGATGCGGACATCAGCGACATCGCCGATCCGCACCAGACGGCCCTCGCGGCTGTCGATCGCGAGTTGCTCAAGATCATCCAGCGTTTCGATGGCCCCGACCGAGCGCACGATCAGGGCTTCATCCCCGACATCCACCCGGCCGGCCCCGTCATTGCGGTTACCAAGCTGGATAGCTTCGGCCAGATCCCCCGAGGAAAGACCGAGCTGCGCCAGAAGATCCGGATCAGGGCGCACTTCGAAGGTGCGCACCCGTCCGCCCAGCGCATTAACATCCGCCACGCCAGGCAAGGTTCTCAGCGCCGGTCGTATGGTCCAGTCGAGCAAGGACCGTTTTTCCTCAAGCGAGAGGCTGTCGCTTTCAATGGTGAACATGAACACGTCCGACAGCGGGGTCGAAATCGGCGCCAGGCCGCCGGACACGGTCGAGGGCAGATCACCCATGACCGAGCCCAGGCGCTCGGACACTTGCTGCCGGGCCCAGTAGATGTCCGCGCTGTCCTCGAAATCGATCGTGATGTCGGCAATCGCGTACTTCGCTGTCGAGCGCAGCACAGTCTGGCGCGGGATACCGAGAAGCTCCATCTCAAGCGGACGGATGACCCGCTGCTCGACCTCTTCCGGGGTCATGCCCGGCGCCTTCATGACAATCTTGACCTGGGTGGTCGAGATGTCGGGAAAGGCATCAATCGGCAGGCGCATGAAGGCCAGCGCCCCGGCCAGCACCAGCAGGAGGGTTGTGGCAAGTACGAACAGGCGCTGGGTGAGCGCTCCCTGGACAATCGCGCGCAACATCAGCCGATCTCCTCGATGGCAAGCATCTTGAGTTCACTAAGACCGCGAATGGCTACACGGTCGCCGGCGCGGAGTGCGCCCGAGACGAGCGCGACATCAGAAGTACGGTTGGCAACCTCGACCTCGACGGCATCGAAACCGCCCTCATCCTCACGGAAGACATATGTCTTGTCTTCGATGGCCACGACGGCCGCCGAGGGCACGGACATCACCCCGGCTTCCTCATACGTTTTCTCCAGCTGCACCCGGATCAGGGCGCCTTGATAGGCATTGAAATCCGCCGGAATTTCCGCATAGGCCGAGGCTGACCGTGTCATCGGATCGATTGTTTCGGGGTTCACAACGATTGCGCCGGTCCCACCCGATTCATAACGAACCGTATCGCCCACGGAGATGCTCCCCAGAAGCCGGGCCGGAACCTGGATCTCGGCCCAGAGCCGGCCTTCTGCCGAAAGAAAGGCCAGCGGGCTCAAGGCGTTCACCGTCTCGCCGACACCCGCCTGTACGCTGTCGACACGGCCATCCGCAAAGGTACGCACATTGATCTGCGTGGTGCCGGACGAGCTGGTCTGGATGTTATCCGGCATGCGCGCGGCGAGATCGCGGACGGTGGCCTGTGCACTGGCTGCGCGCGCCTCGGCAGCTTCCAGGTCTGTACGCGCGCCAACGCCGGCTTCCACCAGCTGCTGCTGCCGGACCAGCGACTGCTCAGCCGCCCGGGCTTGCGCGCGGGCTTCACTGAGGCGCGCCCGTGTCTCGCTGAAGTCCTGGCTTTCTATGACTGCGACGAGATCGCCTGCCTTGATGTGCTGCCCCGGCGCCACGCCCAGTTTCGTTACCGTCCCTGCAAATGGCGTGGTAAGGGTAAACGTATCCGACCGGGCGCGGACTACCGTCGCAGCCAGGCTTGCCACTGACACGGTCTCGGCTGGTTCGACCTTCCCAAGCTGGATCCCGAGACGCTCGACCTGGATCGGGTCAAGCGCGACAGTCTGGGCGAGGGAGGGACCATTCGCCCCGGCCGCCGCCAGGGCGGCCATGAACAGGGTTCGGCGAAAGAGTGAAGGCATGGCGGGCTTTCCAGTCACGAATGTGTACCGGTGCGCCTAGCAGGCCGACCTGATCCGATATTGAATGGAAGCTGAAATGAAGCTGAATTCGGTGAAATACAGCGCCAGGCTATGCGTTCAGCTGAATTTCAGCCTTGTCCGGTAAAGGCTCCGGCGATGCTTTAGAGAAAGGATGAGGCCATCAAGCTCCTGCTTGTCGAGGACGATGAAAACCTTGCAGCCCGCCTGACCCGCGGATTGCAACAAGCAGGTTTTGTCGTCGAACACGCCAGCGACGGCCCCGATGGCTATGAAATGGGCCTCGATGCCAGCTATGATGCGATTATTCTGGATCTCGGCCTGCCCGGCGAAGACGGCTTGAGCGTGCTGTCGAAATGGCGCACCGGCGGGCTCTCCACACCCATTCTCATCCTGACAGCCCGCGGGACATGGGCCGAAAAGGTCGAAGGACTGAACCTCGGGGCGGACGATTACCTGACAAAGCCATTCCACCTTCCGGAACTCACAGCCCGGCTGAACGCGCTGCTGCGCCGGGGCGCAGGTGCCGCGACTGCCCTGCTGTCGCATAACGGGCTGACCCTCAATCCGAGCACCGGCGAAGTGCATCTTGATGGAGCGCTGGTCGAGCTGACCGCACTGGAGTTCAGAATGCTGCGTTATCTGATGCACCGCCCGCGCCACGTCGTTTCCCAGAGCGAACTGACCGAACATCTCTACAGTCTGGACGACATGCGTGGATCGAACACAATCGAGGTCTATATCAGCCGCCTGCGCCGGAAGATCGGGGCAGACCGGATCAAGACGGTCCGCGGGCTGGGATACAGGTTCGGATGACGCCATGAAGTCTTCTTCTTCGCTCCGGATACGTCTCATCCTGGCCGCCCTGATCTGGGTCGCGGCAGGCATGGTCGCCGCCTATTTCCTGCTCTCCTCGATATTTCGCTATCATGCGGAAACACAATTCTATCACGAGCTGGACGTGCACGTTGAAGAGCTCCAGGGCCTGGCCAGCTGGGAGGATCGCGACGTCAGCCTGGTCAGCCCGTTCAGCGATCCACGCTATGATGTTCCCCGGTCCGGCTATTACTGGCAGATCCAGCGCGGCGAGGATGTTGCCCTGCGCAGCCCATCGCTGGGCAATTCCGCCCTGATCATGCCGGAGGACCGGCCGGAGGTTGGCGTCCTGCCTCATCGCCACAGGGTCGAGGGGCCAACCGGGACCGCCTTCGTCGCCGAACGGCTTGAGCGTGCCGGCGATGGCGAAGTCCTGCGCTTCATCGTCGGGACGGACAAACGCGAACTCGACGCGATGGTGAGCAGTTTCAACCGGATCCTCATGCTGGCACTCGCAGGTCTGGGAATACTGCTCCTGGCTGCGGCGGCCGGGCTTGTCTCTCTTGGCCTTGCCCCCTTCGGCCGTCTGGCAAAATCGCTGCGGCAGCTGCGCGCGGGGGAGACAATGGCGGTTGAAGGCGATTTCCCGCGTGAGGTGCGCCCCCTTGTCGATGAGCTCAACGCCCTGCTGGAAACCGGACGGGAGAATCGCAAACAGGCCCGTGTCCAGGCAGGAAATCTGGCCCACGGGCTGCGTGGGTCGCTTAGCGTGATCGCGGATGAGGCCGGCCAACTCGCCGAAACACCAACCTGCCAGACAGCCTCCGGCACAATCCTGGAAGAGACGCGGCGCATGCAGCGTCATATAGATCACCACATCGCGCGGGCGCGGGCCGCGGCAGTTGCGAGAATGCCAGGCGTGCGCACGCCGCTCGCCGAAGCGGTCCAGGCATTGGCTGCCGCAATGCGTCGTATAAATGCCAATAGCCCCGTGAGGCTGACGCTTGACGTCCCAGAGAACCTTTATGTCGCTTGCGATCCGCAGGACTTCAGTGAAATCCTCGGTAATCTCGTCGAAAACGCTTACCGCTACGCCCGTCGTTCGGTGCATGTCTCCGCGCGCTTCGATGAAGACGGCGAGATGATCAGCCTGCGAGTGGAAGATGACGGACCGGGGCTGCCGATCGAGGCCCACCAGGTCGTGCTTCAACCGGGCGCGCGCTGGGACGAAGCCCGATCAGGTTCAGGACTGGGGCTCGCGATCGTCAATGAGATGGTGTCACTCTATGGCGGACAGACCAAACTTGAAGATGCGTCTCAAGGCGGGTTGCGGGTTCATTTATTGTTGCCTGGAGGAAAGGCATGATGACACCGGAGCGCAACGCTTAAAAATGCTCAATCGTTGGACAATGGGACGAATTGCGATGCGCACGGCGCACTCTCTACACCCCCAGCATGCGTGCTAGCAGGAGTGGTAATGGTGCCGGCAGAGGGACTTGAACCCCCGACCCCCTGATTACAAACATTGTGGTAGTCGTTTATTTTCAGTGGGTTAGAGAACTTTTGTCTCTCTTTTGTCTCTCTTTTGTCTCTCTTTTTGGGCGAGAAAGTATGGGTGGCTATGATCGGAAATCCATTGAGTATGACGTCTTAACGGTGTCAGTTTTGTTAGTGCGCGGATCGTAGAAAATTGCTTTGACGCTGATCTCTGTTGCGAAATCGTCCAGTGATCGTTTTGCGAATGGAGCGTCCAATTCAAGTTGAAGGTGCTCTTTGCCAGCGACGGTGTCGCCACCTCTATACGAGGCTTTGCCATGGGTATGAATATACCAGAGCCGATCAGGTGAATGACTAACCTTACTTGTTTCGAACTTCATGTCGGAGAACTCCACCATGATCGATCGAAGCACGAGGGGGTAAGTTCGCCTGTTCCAGAACTCGACCGGCAAAACGATGTGATAAAGCTCAGGAGTATCGCCCCCTCCCCTCATCCCGTGGCCAGGGACAAAAACAAGTGGCTTCCACCCAAAGTTCTGGCGATAAGAAAACCGCAGCGATACGACCGCTACGGTTATGCCCGTTAACGTCAGCGTGACGTAGGCAATGAATTGGGCGATGGCGAGTTCGAGGGGCAATTCGTTTCCTTAGAAAGTGTGCGACGGAGAATTGATAAACGATATCAGTCGTTTTTTGTAATACCCTTGTTTAACCAGAATGCTGACTCCTCAAGCTTCGTCAGAGCCAGGGAAAGTCCTCGGCATGATGGAACTTTGGAGTGCAACTCTGCAGCCAAGACCTCAAACTTATCGCGGAACTCTTGCATGAGTTCTTTTTGCTCTTCGGTTGGTTGAATGTATTGGAATGACATAGAGAAATGGTGCGCCATTAGCAGCGCGGAGAGATCTGCGATCTCTGAGTCATAATAGCACATGATCCCGAATCCGTTGTCTCTCTTTTGTCTCTCTGGGGACAACTGTTCGGATATGTCGCACCTTGTTTTTATTGGGGCTTTTCAGGACTCTAGGCGAATCGAGGCGCGGAACACCTGATTAAGTGCTTGCATTTCTAATGCCTTGTTTTCACGCATGAAAATGGTGCCGGCAGAGGGACTTGAACCCCCGACCCCCTGATTACAAATCAGGTGCTCTACCAGCTGAGCTATACCGGCGACGATGCCCCTTTAAGCCGCGAGGGCGGACAGGGCAAGATTCCTTTGTAAGATCACCACACCGCCACATTTGAACCGGTTCGTGGCACCTTTTCGCCCTCGCGGCGTTGTTCCTTCAGTATCGCAAGAAGGAGCAATACAATGAGCAAGTCCATCATCACTGCCTGCGCCGCGATCACTGCATTCTCGCTTCCGGCTTTCGCCGACGACGCACGCACGCCGCCGACGACCCCGTACTATGCACCGGCCACCCAGGCCTGCGAAGAGGTCAACCTTACGATCTACTTCGAGCCCGGCACAGCCGACCTCACCCCCTTTGCCCGCGATGCCATCCGGGAGACCCGTGAACAGCTGAGCGGCTGCTCGGTAACGTCCATTGATGGCACGGCCACGGCCAATGATGCCGATACGGATGCCGACAAGCTGACGCTGGCCGATGCGCGCCGCGCCGAGGTGATGAAGGCGCTCGCTGCTCATGGCATCCGCTCAGCGCAAACGAACCTCAAGACCAATATCTCGGCCTCGGAAAAAGAAGCCATCATGGCCCGCAATGTCGGCCTGACGCTTGAGACGACACCTGCACAGGTCGGCTAGACCGGCAGCAGAGAATTCAAAGAAACGACCCCCGGCGCGGCCCCTCCGCGCCGGGGTTTTCGTGTCATTTGAAGAAGGAGAGCACAACCGCACCGGCAACGAAGCTCACCATGGTGTGTGAGGCATCCACGAAGAAGGCCGGCCAGTCATGCCAGGGCGAATAAACGAGCCCATAGGCCATGAGTGGCACACCGATCAGGAGCGACAGCAGAAGCCCGAATCCGGCTGCTGCGCCCACCGAGGCGATCTGCAGTTTTTTCATGTACCAGCCAAGCCCGAAGGCGAGCACCAGCGGGATGAGAAACCCGCCAATCATCCAGGCCCCCTCCTCACCCATTCCGGTGCGGCTCTTGATTCCATCCGCTTCAAGCCAGCGCGCCGTGTCGCCGGAGTCGTTGAAAAAGACGCCGATGCCATTCATGTAGGCTTCCGAAAACAGTAGCCCGTACCACAGGAAGCCAACAAAATAGATCGCGATGGCGGCGAGCAGCACACCCAGTAAATTCACATTGCCCAGTCTCGGCATGTCATCATCCTCCCTTACCCCATTTCATTTTTGTTATGCCGCGCTATGAGTGGCGCCCAGCCCGGCGCGAGCCAGTATGCCCGCTTTTGCTGAAGCACGGAAGAAATCATGACCGACACAGGCCAACGCCGCATCCTCGTCACCTCTGCCCTGCCCTATATCAACGGGGTCAAGCATCTCGGCAATCTCGCCGGCTCGATGCTGCCGGCAGACGTCTATGCGCGCTTCCAGCGGCTTCGCGGACACGATGTTCTCTATATCTGTGCAACGGATGAGCACGGCACGCCGGCCGAGCTGGCTGCGCAGGCCGCCGACATGTCCGTGCGCCAGTATTGCGACGAACAGCATGAGATCCAGAAAAAGGCCGGCGACGGCTTCGAGTTGTCCTACGATCATTTCGGCCGCTCCTCAGGCGAAGAGAATGCGCGGCTGACACAGCATTTCGCGAACGTCCTGGAGGCCAATGGCCTGATCGAAGAGCGTGTGATGGAGCAGGTCTACTCCATCGATGATGGCCGCTTCCTGCCAGACCGCTATGTCGAAGGCACCTGCCCGCACTGTGATTTCGAAAAGGCGCGCGGCGACCAGTGTGACAATTGCGGGCGCCTGCTCGACCCGGTTGACCTGATTGACCCCTATTCGGCTGTTTCAGGGTCGAAGAATGTCGAGATCCGCGAAACCCGTCATCTCTTCCTGCAACAATCGAAGATGCAGGATACGATCCGCGACTGGGTTGAGGCATCCACCGACTGGCCGCAACTGGCGCGCTCCATCGCACTGAAATGGCTTGATGAAGGCCTGCGCGACCGCGCGATCACACGCGACCTCTCCTGGGGCATCCCTGTGACCAATCCGGACGGCTCGATCCGGGAAGGCTTTGAAGACAAGGTCTTCTATGTCTGGTTCGACGCGCCGATCGAATACATCGCGGCAACGCAGGAATGGGCAAAAGCCAAGGGCGAGCCGGACAGCTGGCGCAGCTGGTGGCGCACCGATGAGGGCGCCGATTACGTTCAGTATGTCCAGTTCATGGGCAAGGATAATGTCGCCTTCCACACGGTCGGCTTTCCCGTGACGATCATGGGCTCAAATGAGCCGTGGAAGCTTGTTGACCAGCTGAAAGCCTTCAACTGGGTCACCTGGTATGGCGGCAAGTTCTCCACCTCCAACAAGCGCGGCGTCTTCATGGATCAGGCGCTGGACCTGCTGCCGGCCGATTATTGGCGCTGGTACCTGATTGCCAATGCGCCCGAAGGCTCGGATGCCGCCTTTACGTGGGAAGGCTTCCAGGCATCGGTCAATTCAGATCTCGCCAATGTGCTCGGTAATTTCGTGAACCGGATCACCAAATACTGCGCGTCGAAGTTCGACGGTCAGGTGCCGGCAACTGGCGAACCGGGCGAAGCAGAAGCCTGGATGGTTTCGGAGCTGGAGACACGCCTGCCGCAGCTTGTCCAGCACTATGAGAACATGGACTTCCGCAAGGCCGCCGCGGAGACGCGCGCCATCTGGGCTGCCGGCAATGAATACCTCACCAAGGCCGAGCCCTGGGTGAAATACAAAAGCGATGTCGATGCGGCGGCAATTGGCGTGCGCACCGGGCTGAACCTTGCGGCGCTGTTTGGCATTATTGCACAGCCCATCATTCCTGAAGCCGCCGGCATGGTTCTCGATGCCCTTGGCGTCCCGGCCGATCGCCGGACCATGACGCCTGCGGCCCTGAGTGACATTCCGGGCCTTCTCGACGCGCTGCCTCACGGACACGCCATCGCGCCGCCGGATGTCCTATTCCGCAAGATCGAGGATGATCAGGTCGCCGAATGGACCGAACGGTTCGGCGGGGAGAGCTGACGGATCGTCGCCATGCCGCTGCAGAACCGCGTCGATCCTTTCGGACATGACCACGCGGTCACTGCCCGAGGCATGTTCATGGGAAATCGGGGCGGCTGCTTTCATCGGGATGACAGAACGCTCAAGCCCACACACTGGGCGAACCGGCAATGGATAACATGCCGCCTGGAATTCAAAGGCCGCAAGCGCGAGCTGATGGCGCCGGGCCTCTATACGGAGCTTTTCTTTCTGGACGAAGCCACCGCTTTGGCGGCTGGACACCGTCCCTGCTACGAGTGCCGGCGCGCTGACGCACAGGCCTTCCGCGAAGCGCTGATGGCGCGGGATGTCTTCACGGAGCCACCGCTGGTTGGCCAACTCAACGATGGTATTGCGGGCGAAGTGCAGGCACGCCTCAAAGAGCGCCGCACCCCACCAACTGGCGATGCCGCAGACCTTCCGGATGGTGCGATGTTTTCCGAGGGCGAGACAGCCTGGCTCAAGCTTGGTGCAGCAGCACATCGCTGGTCATTCGAGGGCTACGGCTCCTGCCGCGCGCTGCCGGAAGGGCCAGTGGCTGTCCTGACACCCGCAATGTCGCTGGAGGCCCTGCGCGGCGGCTATCGCCCCGCACTGCACCCGAGCGTCAGTCCACCGGCCGGGTAACAATCAGCGCATTGATCTTCCGCGTCTTGCTCTTGGCGAAGATGACATTGTGCATATGCCAGACTTCTCCATCGCCGAGGGTCACCTCGATGTCACCGGTAACGACGAGCCCGAGAATGCGGTGGCGAAGGAAATCGTCTGACCGGTAGCGGCAGCGGGCATTCGCGCCGCTCTCGGCCCGGTCTCCGCTGCCCCAGAAAACCCGCTCATGCAGCTGCCCGGGGACAACCTCCCAGTAGCGGACCTTGTCGAAGCCGAAAATCATCAACGCCCACATGATGAACACGATCGACCCCGTGGCGAGGTAGAACATGTTGCTCATGCGAATGTCGAGCTGACCGAGAAAACTGGCAATCGGGCCCGAGAGATTGGCGAAGGTCAGCAGGATAAATCCGATGATCAGGATCAGGCCGAAGATCACCGAATTCGCGCCACGCAGGCGTACAGTCGTCGAAAAGATCACGAAGGCCAGCGTAAAAACGAAGATCAGGCCCAGCATGCGTTCCGGCGTCCCCGGCCCGGCAATATCCGTCACCTGCAACAGGTAGGAGATGAAACCGAGCAGCC
>Ga0114900_1001415_pt1 | contig 14889 bp, 11 predicted proteins | sample MalvireepMed_231_FD_89685 | JGI IMG/M metagenome (GOLD analysis project Ga0114900, IMG submission 89685) | Marine viral communities from the Global Malaspina Expedition - Malaspina viral metaG DeepMed_231 | ecosystem: Environmental > Aquatic > Marine > Oceanic | place: Mediterranean Sea...
AGCTCCACCAGGCCCAGGCAGGCGCGGTCGACGGCGCCGAAATGCGCCTCCATGGGCAGCCCCACCAGGGCGCCGGAGGCGTCATAGGTCCAGGCGTGGAACGGGCAGGTGAACAGCGCCTTGCGGCCCTTGGGCGCCTGTTCGACCATCGAGCCGCGGTGGCGGCAGGCGTTCAGGAAGGCGTGGGCCACGCCGTCACGGTTGCGGGTCACCAGCACGGGGACGCCGAAGTCCTCGGTGGTCATGAAGCTGCCGGGCTCGGGTAGGTCGCCGCTCATGCCGACCACCTGGGGATGGCCGCGGAAGAACCGCGCCCATTCCTGCTTGGCGAGGTCTGGGCAGGTATAGGTCGCGGCGGGCGCGGCGCGGACGCCGCCGGCGTCGGCGTTCACGCCCTCATCGAGCTGTTGCAGGAGTTCGCGGAGGACTTCGATCTGGACGGCGTGTTTCATCGGGACTCACCTGGATCGCAAGGGTCAGAGGGCCGCATCGACGATGCGGAAGGCGGTGTGGATCTGGTTGCGCTGGGTTTCCGGGGGCAGGGCGCGCCGGCTGGAGACGCGCAGGCCCTCCAGAAGCAGCATGAGCACGGCCGAGAGGTCGGCGGCCTTCTGCGGCGAGCATCCGGTCTTCAGAAGGCTGGCTTCGAAGGCGGCCTGCACCTGGGCCAGATGGGCGCTGGCCCGTTGGCTCAGGGCGTCGTCCACCCCGGCCATTTCCAGGCTGGTGTTGACCAGGAGGCAGCCCCAGTGGGACTCGCCATCGCCCATGCGCCCCAGGCCCATCTCGAAGAACCGCTTCAGGCCGTCCAGCGGCGGGTTCGTCTCGAGGGTCCCGTTCAGGAAGTTGAGGGTCCGCGCGGCGAACAGGTCCAGGCATTCCAGGAACAGGGCGCGCTTGTCGCCGAAGGCGGCGTAGAAGCTGCTTCGGCTGATCTCCATGGCGGCCAGAAGGTCTGAGAGCGAGGCGGCCTGATAGCCGCGGCGCCAGAACAGCAGCAGGGCGCGATCACGGGCGAGGGTTCGGTCGAATTCCACGGGACGGGCCATGGGCGATAGTTTTGTACCGATCGGTCCTGAATTGCAATGATCTCAGATGACGCGGATATAATGCGCCTAAGATAGATTATCGGAAGCCGGACCTAGTTCAGAGGTGTTGCACATTGGCGCTGCAGTCCGGGCTACCGCGCAGAAAGCACGAGCTTATTCCGTTGCACTCCGTGTGGGCGCAGCTCGTCCAACGCGCGTAGCTCACCATCACGCAGCGTGTTGGACGAACTGCGTTGCGTAGCCTCGCAGCCTCGTCTCTTCCGATCACGCGGCAGCGTGATCGGCACGTAGAGCATTCAGAAAATGGCTCTGAGACGCCACTCTTCTGGCGCGTCCAGCGGCATCGGCATCAACGCAGGTTCAATACGAGCAGCCGTGGACTCGTTTTGCCTTTGCGGCCTTGGGCTTATTGAGGCGCCAGAGCCTGGGACAAAATTGGTAGGCCAGAGCCATCAGCATGCAGATGGTTGCGCCACAGACCGGTAGCCAAGCTCCCAACCCAGATTCGCCACGCAGAAGCGGTGGGACCGCGACAAGTGTCGCAACCAGGGCGCCTAACCATTCGATGACAAGAATATCTCGGTCCGGAGCTCGCAGGCGGGCGTGCTTCATAGTTGCCGTCACTTCGGCCCGGATATCGTCTAGGACGCCTTCAACCCCGTTCTCATTCGCAGCCGCCGGCTGTTCACGCCTCATGGCGCCCTACCGGCTTCGAGAAAGACCGTTTCTCGAATTGCTTGGAGGATAATCGCTTCGTGGTCGACAGGCTGACGGGTCACGGACAACGCCAGACCGTCAATCCGATCCAATGGTAGGACGACACCGGCGTCCGTCGCGTAGGTTTGTATGGCGGCGCGAACACGCAGGAAGCGGCCGGCCGAGGTATCATGCAGGTACCGAGGCTCATCACCCGGCCCCAGCAACAGCCAGTTGGCGTCTACGTCGAAGATGCGTGTGAGCGCCTCTAGGAGGGCCAAGGGCGGCTCCGATTCCATCCTTTCCCAACTCAGGTAGGAACGCTTTGCGAAGCCTAGCGCCGTTGCGAAATCAGCTTGGTTGAGACCACTGCGGCGGCGCGCTGAGGCAAGACGCCGTGCGATCGCGTATTGACCGCCCAAGGGAATCTTTGCGAGATGCTGCATGATATATGTCTAATCTCGCGGAGTGGCGAATGCAAATCGACGACAAGCGCCACGATCGCATCAAGAGCGCCTTGGGTCTCAAAGGTCTTACGCTGTCGGATATCGCTCGGGATCTTGGAGGCGCAACCTGGATCGGCAGTCTTCCCTGGCGGCCTCGATCGCCACCTTGCGGCAAGTGACGGCGATGGACGAGCGATATGAGTGATCGAAAGCAGGAAGAGCTAACCCAGCTTCTGTCTGAAATGCTTGACGCCGACGAAGATCTCACGGCCCGAGCGGTTGTGCGCAGATCCAATGGGTTGTTTCGGCACGCCTCAGACATCACCAGAAACCAGCCTCGCAATATCTTGCTAGCGACTTACAGGCGGCGGCAGGAAGCGGCCAGGGCGCTCGCGCGGAAGCTCGGCTCGCATTCGCGATAGAGATCATTCGATCGGCGAAGTCTTGAGCCTCGTATGAGACTGGCGCTAACCCGATACGACGGCTGACGCATACCTCTCTGGCGAGCGCCATTAGTGCTTCTCCAAGGACGGCACTCTGTGACAGCGCCTGTCCCCCGACCATCGACATGAATACCAGTTGGTAGCCGGGTACTTCGAAGGTAGCGCGGTATATATTGCCTTTGCCCGGCTCCCGCCGCAAAGGCCCGCCGCGGCGAGCTGGTAGACTTGCTCGATAGCTTGTTTCCGCTGTCACGACCTCCGGTGGCTTGCAAAGATCGCTCGCAACGATGGCCTTTATCACCACGTCCGGAGGGTAATTTGTGGATAGGCAGATCGACTCAAGCGAATTTAATGCAATAACATCCAAGCAAAAAGTTAGTTCTTCTGCGCGCGTCGAAACGGGGCGCCAGTCGAAGTGATCCGCTAAGCCGGCACCAATCAATCCTGTGCCAACTTCTATCCGGCGAGCAATGGTGCGCTCAACCGTCTCATCACCGATTAGAGAGCGCTCGCGCTCTATCTCGGCAAGTAGTACCTTCTCGAGTGCGACCGTCAGCTGAGGCAAAGCTTCTGCTCTGAAATAGCGAATCACAAAGAGTTATTGCCCGCATTATGGGGGCAACGCCCGACCTGACTAGCCCTTGCATTCTAGCAATGACGGGCGGAGTCGGTGGCGGGAGCGAGTACGGAGGCATTTAAGCCAATCGGCCGCCGCCTTGCGAAGCTGCGCGGTGAGAAGGGGCTGAGTCAGCGCACGCTAGCAGAGCGCCTGGGAAGGCCTCGGTCCTATGTGGATCGGCTTGAGCTCGCAGAACGACGACTTGACGTCGTCGACGTGCAGAATCTTGCCCGAGCCTTGGACGTCGCCCCGGCCGAGCTTTTTGTGCTTCTCACATCCGAGGACAACTAGCTTCACCACCACGCAAATTGGCGAAAATCGTAGCTGATCTTCCCCCCTATTCGGTGGACACTGACCTGCTCCCGGAAAATTGGACGGCGAGAAATCCCGGCCCGGCCTGGTCCAAGGTTGGGGGCAAGGTCAACCAAGCCAGGACTCTCGTTATCGCCGGATGAGAAATGGCGGTCACGTCACCCGCACCCACAACGCCAACCTGGTGGTCAACACCGACGCCGACCAGATCATCGTCGCCGAATCCGGACCACATGCACGCGGGGAACTCCCCGCGATCACCTACAAGTCTGGCGGGCTTGAAAGCCCAGAGATTCGCCAGGATGTCTGCGACATTCTCGAGGGAGGGCAGGAAGCCTTCATGGAGCGGGCTCGACGTCTACGGGTGCGCCTGGATCGCTAAGGAGTTCATGTCGGTGGAGCTGCGGGGTTTGGTGGCGTTGTTGCCCGCGCTTCTCCTAGGCGACGTTAGACCGGCCCTGGCGCAGGACCCGATGTTCCCCACAATGCTATCTAGCGCCCTCAGACGGAACGGCCACGAATACCGGCTGCCCTGTCATGGCCGCCGATCTTATGGCCGGATTTTCGCCAGTGCGGGTCAAGGCGAAGTAGCACTGTGGTGCAGGGCGGAGGTCAGAGATCCCCCTGCCATGCTCTTGAGAGGGACTGAGAGGCGCATCGCTGGGCGGCTTTGAGTCAGACGTCCCCGCAGCCGGGGGGGGCGTGCTGTTTGCCTCGTCCCGGGCTCCACAAAGCGGACCTTCTGAACGTACGAGATGAGCCCTAGGAGACAAACCCCACCTGTTCGCTTGCCGATGAGAAGTGCAACAGCAGGCCCCAGGGCGCTCGCATCTGGTCGCTGATACGGCCCCGGCGCATCGCAACGATGGCCCTGCGCCTGGGGTGCAACAGCTGATCGACCTCCGAGGGCCAAAACGCCTAGCTCTGTGTGGGTTTGGCTGCTGCAACGGGTCCCGAAGCTGTGCAGTTTCGGAAATTATAGAGGCCGGTTCTGAGCTCACCTTGACTCTGGCGGTCCCACCGACGCAAATAGAACAAATGAGGAACACGTCTCCAGAGCGCGGCCAGATCGCCGCCCTTCGCGCGCAGCTGGCGACCCTTGAGGGTCCCGGCGGCGGTCGGGTGCGGACAGCGTCTGAGGTTGTGGCGAAGTTCTCGCCGTTCAGCGCGGATTTTCAAGGGCTTCACGACCTCTATGCCGAGAGCGTCGCCGACGCTGTGGCCGTTAACGCCTTCAGCCTGGGCCTGGCTTTGCGGACGGCGGCTGGTCGTCCCATCGTCTGGGGGCTGCACGACCAGATGGCCAACGAGGCCGGCCGGCCCCATGGGCCGGGCCTGCAGGAGATGGGTGTCGATCCGGCGGGCCTCCTGCTGGTGCGGGTTCGCGACATGAAGGCCTTGCTGGCGGTGGGCGAAGACGCCCTGCGCAGTCCCGCCGTGGGCGCGGTGCTGCTGAGCGCCTGGGGCGAGGCCAAGGCCTTGAGCCTGACGGCCAGCCGTCGCCTGGCCCTGGCGGCGGAGACCGGCGGCGGGGCGCTTTTTCTGGCCCGGGCGGCCGCCGTTCCGGCGCCCAGCGCGGCGGAGACCCGCTGGGCGATCCGGGCGGTGGCCTCACAGGCCCTGGAGGCTGGCGCGCCGGGACATCCATCCTTTCTGGCCACGCTGCTGCGGCGGCGCAGCGGCGGCGGCGAAACCATGACCTGGCCCATGGAGTGGGATCGTGACCACCGATCGTTCCGCCCGCCGGCGCCGCTATCTGGCGATCTGGTTCCCCTGGCTGCCCACAGAACGGCGCCTGCGTCAGGCCGACCCAGACCAGATGGGTCGAGACGGGTCGCCTGAGCCCCCGCTGACGCCGGTCGTCCTGCCCGTTGTCCTGGTCGAAAAGGTCAAGGGCGCCCTGCGCCTGGCGGCGGTGGATCCGGCCGCGACCAAGGCGGGTCTGTCGCCGGGCCTGACCCTGGCCGACGCCCGGGCGCGGGTCCCGGCCCTGCGCACCCTGCCCCATCGCCCCGACGCCGACGCCGCCCTGCTGGCGCGGGTGCTGGAGGATTTCGACCGCTTTACGCCGATGATCGCGCTGGATCCGCCCCACGGCCTGATGCTGGACATCACCGGCTGCGCCCATCTGTTCGGCGGCGAGGCCGGCCTGGTCGAGGCGGTGGAGACCCGCGCCCGGCGCATCGGCCTGCAGATCCGCGCCGCCCTGGCCGACACGCCCCAGGCGGCCCGGGCCCTGGCGCGCTTTGGTCCGGCCAGGATCTTCACGGCGCCGGCGGCCCGCGACAGCCTGCGCCGCCTGCCGGTGGCGGCCCTGGAGATGTCCGAGGCGGAGGAAAGCGCCCTGCGCCGGGCGGGCCTCAAGCGGCTGGGCGACCTGGACGATCGTCCCAAGGCGCCCCTGGCGGCGCGGTTCGGCGCCGGCTTTCCCGCCCGGCTGGCGCGCCTCCTCGGGGACGAGGACATCCGCATCACCCCGCACCGCGCCCCGCCGCCCATTGTCGTGGACCGGATCTTCTTCGAGCCGGTCTCCAATCCCGACTATGTGGAGCAGGTCCTGGCCGACCTGCTGGACGAGGCGGCCGACCGGTTGGACCAGCTGGGCCATGGGGGCCGCGCCTTCGGCGCCGACTTCTACCGGGTCGATGGCGAGGTTCGCCGGGTTGTGGTGCGCACCGGCCGCCCGACCCGGGACCGGCCGAGCCTGGTCCGGCTGTTTCGCGAACGGCTGGGCGCCCTGGCCCATCCCCTGGACCCCGGCTTCGGCTTCGACCAGATGCGGCTGTCGGTCCTGGTCACCGAAGTCCTGGCGCCGACCCAGCGGGGGCTGGAAGGCGACCGGCCCACCGACGAGGATTTCAGCCGCCTGATCGACCGGCTGACCGCCAGGCTGGGGCCGCAGGCGGTGCTGCGGTTCGAGGCGGTGGGCTCGCATATTCCCGAACGCGCCGGACGGCTGGTTCCGGCCAGCGCAGGCGCCGGCCAGGCGCCGTGGCCCGATCGCGCGCCTGAGGCCCCACCCCTGCGGCCCCTGCAGATGTTCCATCCGCCCCAGCCGGTGGAGACCCTGGCCGAGGTGCCCGACGGCTCGCCCCTGCGGTTCCGCTGGCGGCGCGTGCTGCATCAGGTGGTGCGCGCCGAGGGGCCGGAGCGGATCGCCGGCGAATGGTGGCGGGCGCCCGACCAGAAGACCCGGGACTATTACCGGGTCGAAGACAGTGAGGGCCGGCGCTTCTGGCTGTTCCGTCAGGGCCTGTATGGCGAGGCGCCGGAGCCGCGCTGGTTCATCCACGGCCTGTTCCCATGACGGAGCGGATGACGGCCCAGCCCCTCCCCCCCTCCCCGGCCTATGCCGAGCTGGCGGCCACCAGCAACTTCTCCTTCCTGCAGGGCGCCTCCCACCCCAAGGACCTGGTGCTGACCGCCCTGCTGCGCGACCAGGCGGGGCTGGGCCTGGCCGACCGAAATACGGTGGCGGGCGTGGTGCGGGCCTGGAGCGCCCTGAACGACCTGCGCCGCGATGGGTTGGCGCCGCCTGAGAAGCTGCGGGACGGGGGATCGCCGGGCGAGGTGGCCTTCCAGGAAGACCCCCTGAACGATCCCAGCCTCTCGGAAGAGATCAAGCGCCGGGCCGCAGGCTTTCGTCTGATCCTGGGGGCGCGGCTGGTCTTCAACGACGGGACTCCCGACATCCTGGCCTATCCCGAAAACCGTGAAGGCTGGGGGCGGTTGACGCGGCTGCTCAGCCTGGGGAACCGCCGGGCGCGCAAGGGCGCCTGCGAGATCGGCCTGAACGATCTGTTGAGCCACCTGGACGGCCTGCTGCTGATCGTCATGCCGCCGGAACGGCTGGCGGACCTGGAGACGCTGCTGCCGCGGCTGGCCCAGGCCTCGCCCGGCGCCGTCTGGCTGGCGGCGGCCATGCTGCGCCGGGGCGATGACCGGCGGCGGCTGGCGCGGCTGCAGGACCTGGCCGTCCGGGCCGGGGTCCCGCTGCTGGCGGTCAATGACGTCCTCTATCACTCGGCCGAAGAGCGGGATCTGCAGGATGTGCTGACCTGTATCCGCCACGGCGTGACCATTGAGGCCGCCGGCCGCCTGCTGGCCGCCAACGCCGAGCGCTGGTTGAAGCCGCCCGAGGAGATGGCCCGCCTGTTCCGCGACGCGCCACAGGCCGTGGCCGAAACCCTTCGCCTCCTTGAGCGCGTCGCCTTCGATCTTTCGGACCTCCGCTATGAGTATCCGGAGGAGCCCATACCCCCTGGCTGGAGCCCGCAGGGCTGGCTGGAGGAACTGGTCCGGCGGCGCACCGACATCCGCTATCCAAAGGGGGCGCCGGAAAAGGTCCAGAAGCTGTTGGCCAAGGAGCTGACCTTTATCGGTGAGCGAAGTCTCGCTCCTTACTTCCTGACAATCCAGGATATTGTCCGAGTGGCCGAGGACAAGGGCATCCTCTGTCAGGGGCGGGGTTCGGCGGCCAATTCGGCGGTCTGCTACGTGCTCGGCATCACCTGTGTCGATCCGGCGACCCATGAGCTGCTGTTCGAACGCTTCCTGTCCTCCAACCGCAACGAGCCCCCGGATATCGACGTCGATTTCGAGCATGAGCGGCGTGAGGAGATCATCCAGCACATCTATGAGCGCTATGGCCGCCACCGGGCGGGCATCGCCGCCACGGTCATCCGCTATCGTCCCAAGAGCGCCATCCGCGAGGTGGGCAAGGCCCTGGGCCTGACCGAGGATGTCACCGCCCGCCTGGCCGCCAGTCAGTGGGGCAGCTGGGGGGCGGAGATCGGCGATCGTCATGTGCAGCAGGCGGGCCTGGACCCCGCCAACCCCATGATCGGCCGCGCCGTGGCCATGGCCACGCGGCTGCTGGGTTTTCCCCGCCACCTCTCCCAGCATGTGGGGGGCTTCATCCTGACCCGCGGGCGGCTGGACGAGCTGGTTCCCATCGGCAATGCGGCCATGGCCGACCGCACCTTCATCGAGTGGGACAAGGACGACATCGACGAGCTGGGCCTGATGAAGGTCGATGTGCTGGCGCTCGGCATGCTGACCTGCATCCGCAAGGCCTTCGACCTGATGCGCGATCATTCCGGCGAGGACCGCCAGCTCCACACCATCCCGCAGGAGGATCCGGCGGTCTACGACATGCTGTGCCTGGGCGACTCCATCGGCGTCTTCCAGGTGGAGAGCCGGGCCCAGATCAACATGCTGCCGCGGCTGAAGCCCCGGCGTCTCTATGACCTGGTGATCCAGGTGGCCATCGTCCGGCCGGGTCCCATCCAGGGGGACATGGTCCACCCCTATCTGCGTCGCCGCAGCGGACTGGAAACGGTCGAGTACGCCTCCCCCGCACCAGAATATGGAGAGAAGAACGAACTGAAGAACGTCCTCGACCGCACCCTCGGCGTGCCGCTGTTTCAGGAACAGGCCATGAGCGTAGCCATGGCGACGGCGAATTTCAGTGAGGCCGAGGCCAACGGCCTGCGCAAGGCCATGGGCACCTTCCGCGGCGACGGGACCCTGCACACCTATGAAGGCCGGATGGTCAACCGGATGATCGCCCGGGGCTATGACCCGGAATTCGCCCGGCGCTGCTTCGAACAGATCAAGGGGTTCGGCTCCTACGGCTTTCCCGAAAGCCATGCGGCCTCCTTCGCCCAGCTCGTCTATGTCTCGTCCTGGATCAAGCGCCACCATCCGGCGGCCTTCGCCTGCGCCCTGCTCAACAGTCAGCCCATGGGCTTCTATGCGCCGGCCCAGATCGTCCGCGACGCCCAGGAGCATGGGGTGGAGGTGCGGCCCATCGACGTGGCCTTCAGCGGCTGGGATAATCATCTGGAGGGGCCGGCCGACGCGCCGGCCCTGCGCCTGGGCCTGCGCCAGATCGACGGCTTCCGTGAGGATTGGGCCGCCGCCCTGACGGCGGCGCGCGACGGCCCCCTCCCCGATATCGAGGTCCTGGCCAGGCGGGCCAACCTGCCCGGCGCCGCCATGCGCAAGCTGGCCGACGCCGACGCCTTCCGCTCGGCGGGCCTGGATCGCCGCCAGGCTCTGTGGGCGGTGCGGCGCCTGCCCGACGATGACCCCCTGCCCCTGTTCGCCGCCGCCCGGGCGAGGGAGAACGGCGCGCGGGAACTGGGGGCTGAACCGGATGCGAACCTGCCGCTCATGCCCCTGGGCGAGCATGTGGCCGCCGACTACCAGACCACGCGGCTCTCCCTGAAGGCCCACCCGATGGGGCTGCTCCGCCCGGTCTTCGCCGGCGAAGGGGTGCTCAGCTGTGCGGAGACGACGGCGCGGCGCGGCGGTGTGGCGGCGCGGGTGGCCGGCGTGGTGCTGGTGCGTCAGAGGCCGGGCAGCGGCAACGCCATCTTCGTCACCCTCGAAGACGAGACCGGCATCGTCAATGTGGTGCTCTGGGCGCGGATGTTCGAACAGTTCCGGCGCGAGGTCATGGCCGCCCGCCTGATGGAGGTGGAAGGCCAGGTGGAAAAGAGCCCTGAAGGCGTCGTCCATCTCGTCGCCCGGCGGGTCATCGATCGGACCGCCGAACTGTCACGTCTTTCGGAAGACCATGAGACCGATATCCAGCTGGCCCGGGCCGACGTGGTGGCCAACCCCCAGCCGCCCCGTCACCCCTCGCATCGCCATCCCCGGGACGTGAGAATCCTGCCGGGGTCCAGGGACTTCCACTGAGGGGTTCGTCTGTTACTGAAAGACGCTGGGCGCCAGGGCCGCGGCGGCGCACCGGGCGCTGGGATACCGCGTCTGGAAGGCCGATCGGTAGCTGCTGTTGAAAGCTGCGTCCGCAGACAGCCGCATGATCTGGGCGGCCTTGCCCGCCTCCACACCGTGGAACTCCGCCAGCAGCAGCACGGCATCGCCGTCCTCCACCCGTCCGATGGCGGCGGCCAGAGTATGGGCGCCATTGGCAGGCGCCGCTGAGGGCGGCGCAAAGCCGATGGGCCAGAAGGCCGCCCCCGGATCCTGTTCGAAGGGCAGCCAGCAGCCCAGGGTCTCGAACCGGGCGCGCACGAAGTCGCCGATGACGGCGTTGCCCTCCAGGGTCTGTTGCAGAAGCTCGCCCCCCAGGACCTTTCGGCCGGGGTCCAGGATGGTGAGGTTCTCCCCGAAGGCCGCCTGGCGGGCGAAGGCCGGCACGTTATCGGTCCCATAGGCGGCCACCACGGCCATCGCCTCAAGGGCGTCGATCATCTGGTCCGAAGTGGCGGCCACGCGGGTCGCCGCGGGCGGAGTCTCAGGCTCAGGCTCGATCGGCGTCGGCAGGGTGATCCCCACCCGCGACAGTTCGCCCGCATCGGCCGCCAGGCAGCGGGATTTCACCGCCGGCGCCTGGGCGAAGTCGAGCCCGGGCGGCGTCAGGGTCGGATTGGCTTGGGCGATTGCCCACATGACGATGGCGGAATCCACCGCCGACAGGCCCGAGCTCTCCCGCAGCCAGCTGCGCATGATCGGGCATTGGGCGTCGAAGGCCTCCGGGGTCTGGGCTTTGATCAGGCCCTCATAGTTCGTCCCGGCCACTTCCCGCAGATAGGCCCGCACCGTCTTGCCCCGCCAGAGCACGTCGTCGAGGAGTTGGCTGGCGCTGCGGTCGGAGAGATCAGGATAGGTGTGGGCCGTGGTGTCGAAGGCCGAACCCACGGAGATCAGCCGCACCGACATGCGCGGCTCATTCCCAGCTTCAGGCCGCCAGTCGGCCATGGTCCGGGCGGGCGCCCCCAGATAGACGTGGACAACCTTGGCGCCCCCTGTCTGCGGCTCGGCCGAGCCCGCGTCGAAGGTTTCGGTGTGGCCCGTCTGGATGTCAAAGGACACCTGCTCGAGGAAAAGAGTCTGCGCCTTCTCACCAAAGGTCACGGACGCGACGCCGGCCGGTACACCCGCCAGGACGGAAATGGAGCTGGCGGCGGCGAACATCTCCTTCACTCGCGCCGCCTCAAGGGACTTGGTTTTCCAACTGATCACCTCGACTGAGGGACTGGCGCCCCCGGTCACCACCCTCAGGAGGGGCGAGCGAACCGGAGAATTGTTGGACTCCGCGCGGCAATGGTTGGCGCTGGAATACCGCGTGATCTGCAGCGGCAGGACTTCGATCCTAGGCTGCGTATTTAGTACGCCTGGATAAGTGATCCGTACCCCCGCCCCCCAGGTGGTCTTGCGATCGCTGATATCGCCCCACAGCTGGTGCAGGCGCTGGCGCCAGCCGCGCTTGTCCTGCCCGCAGGAGGCAGCCGCCTGGACATTGGCCGGCTCGACGACCAGCTGCACATAGCCCGCCTCGCGCGGCTTGTAGTCGGCCGCCTCGATCCGCTCGCTGCTGGGCGACAGCTTGATGCGCTCGCCCAGGAAGGGATACCAGCCAGAGGCCTCCTGAGCGCTGGCCGCGCCTCCAAGGCTGGCGGCCGCCAGCACGCCAAGCCAGGCCCGCGACGTCAAAGGTCCACCACGCATATCCACCTCCCCAGATCGACGGAGGCGATTAAGACCCGTGTTATATGAACAGTAAAGCCCTAAGCTGCGCCGCAGGTCGGCTGCACGCTGAAGTAAGCTTTAGAAGAGGTCGAGGTCGCCCTCTTCTTCCTCGTCGTGTCCAGCTTCTGGATGCCCGGTGGCGGCCGTGTGAATCCGGCGCGCCACGTCTCCGAGTGTGAGGCCCTGCAGGGCGGCGGAAAGATCGAGGGCGCCATCGGCCTGATGCTGCGCGCCCAGATGATGGGCCAGGGCGCCCAGGGCCGCCAGGTGCTGGCTGAGCAGGTCCACCGCGTGCAGTTCCTGCATCACCTTCATGCGCTCTTCCGGCGCGACAAGATGGAGCAGGCCGCCCAGGGCGCCGTCCAGCCGCTGACAGGCCTCGCCGGCATGACCGAGCTCTCCGGCCAGAACGGTCAGGGCTTGGGCGGGGCTGATCCAGCTAAGCTGTTCATTGGCGGCGGCCACTGCGGTCATGAATCTCTCCCCTAGGAAGACCCAGGTTCGCTCAGTCCCGCTTAAGGCGCGGTGAACGCGAGGCGGCCAAGCCTGCGACCTTCTGTCCGCCTATGGCGCGATGGGCAGGGCGATCTTCCCGGCGACGATGGCCTTCAGGGTCTCGATATAGAAGCCCGGCTCCAGAGCCGTGATGCGCTGGCCAAGGGTTTCGGCGGTGTCGCCGGGCGCGAGGGGCACGCGCAGGCGCGCGATGGCCGGGCCATGGTCATAGTCACCGTCCACCACATGGATGACCGCCCCGCTTTCGGCCACGCCGGCGGCGATCACCGCCTCATGAACCCGGGCGCCATACATCCCCTCCCCGCCGAACTGCGGCAGGGGGCCGGGATGGATGTTGAGGATGCGACCGGGAAAGGCCGCCAGCACCCTCGGCCCCAGGCGCCGCAGATAGCCCGACAGGATGACGAGATCGACTCCCGCGTCGGTCAGCGCCCCGGCCAGCCGGGCGTCGGCGGCGTCCGGCTCATCGCGGGTGGGGATGCAGAGGCTCTTCAGGCCGGCGGCGCGGGCCGCCTCCAGGGCCGGCGCCTGGCGGTTGTTGCTGACGGCGAGCACCCCCTGAGCGGCCAGGTCGCCGTCGGCGATGGCCGCCAGGATGGCGCGCATGCTGCTGCCGTTGCGAGATGCGAGGAAGCCGAGCCTAAGGGGCTGATCAGTCAAGAGATTATGGCGCCAAGCTGATGTTGAAAGCGAAGCCCGTCAAAGGCCGGCTCGACCCCCTTGGGCAGCCGCGAGGCCAGATCTTCGAAGTCCAGATCGATATGCAGATTGGTCAGGATGGCCCGACGGGGCGCCAGGCGCTCGATCCAGGAAAGCGCCAGATCCACATGGGCGTGGGTCGGGTGCGGTCGCCAGCGCAGGGCGTCGACGATCCAGACGTCCAGGTCCCGCAACGCCTCGAATGAGGCCTCAGGAAGATCGACGAGGTCACTGGAATAGGCCACGTCGCCGAACCGGTAGCCGACCGACCGGATGGCGCCATGGTCCTGATCGAAGGTGGCCACCGGGATCGCCCCCGATGGGCCCTCAATGGAAAAGTCCTGGCCCAGGGGCGGCAGCCTCACCGGCTCGCAGATGGCCGGATAGCCACCCTCAGGCTCGAAGATATAGCCGAACCGCCGCGCCATCGTCGCCCAGGTGGCCGCGTCCATGTGGCAGGGAATGCGGGCCCGCTGGCGGATGAAGAAGGCCCGCACATCGTCGATGCCGTGCACCTGATCGGCATGGTCGTGGGTCAGCAGCACCGCATCCAGGCGGGTCACGCCAGCGCTCGCCGTCTGCAGCCGCAGGTCGGGTGAGGTGTCCACCAACACGGTGGTCATCGGCGCCTCGGCCTCGGCCCCCACCCGCCGCACCAGCATCGAACAGCGGGAGCGGGCGTTGCGGGGATCTTTGGGATCGCAGGCGCCCCAGTCGCCGTCGGCTCGCGGCACGCCGCCGGACGAGCCGCTGCCCAGGATGGTGAACTCCAGGGTCCCGTTCACGGGCGGGGAATCCTGTCGAACAGGGCGAAGAAGGCGTCCTCGGTGCGCGCCTCGGCCTCGGCCAGGCTCCAGCCGCGGATCTCCGCCAGCTTGGCCAGCACGTGCGGCAGATAGGCCGGTTCGTTACGCCGCCCCCGCTGAGGAACCGGCGCGAGATAGGGGCAGTCGGTCTCGACGATGATCCGCTCGGCCGGCATGTCGGCGATCACGTCACGGACGTCCTGGGCGGCCTTGAAGGTGGCGATGCCCGATACCGAGAACCAGGCGCCGAGCGCCGCGGCCCGGCGGGCCAGGTCCGCGCCGCTGGTGTAGCAGTGCATCAGCATGCGGAAGGGGCCGGCGGCGTATTCCTCCTCCAGGATCGCGGCCATGACCTCGTCGGCCTCGCGGGTGTGGACCACCAGGGGCAGGCCGGTCTCCCGGGCCGCCGCCACATGGGCGCGAAACACCCGCGCCTGGATGTCCCGCGGGCTGAGGTCGTAGTGGAAGTCGAGGCCCGTCTCGCCGACGCCCACCACCTTGGGATCGGCGGCCAGGTCGATCAGGGTCTGGGCCGAAAGGTCGGGGTTTTCCTTGGCCTCGTGGGGGTGGGTGCCGACGGTGCACCAGATGTCGGGCGCCTCGGCCACGGCGCGCACGGCGGCGAAACCCGAGACCTTGTCGCTGATATTGACCATCAGGGCGACGCCCGCGGCCCGGGCGCGGGCGATCACCGCCGCCCGGTCCTCATCGAACTGGGGGGCGTGCAGATTGACGTGGCTGTCGATGAGCATGGATCAGCGGCGATCGGTCAGGCGCGGGCGGCGATCCGCAGCTCGCGAA
>Ga0114900_1001418_pt1 | contig 14886 bp, 9 predicted proteins | sample MalvireepMed_231_FD_89685 | JGI IMG/M metagenome (GOLD analysis project Ga0114900, IMG submission 89685) | Marine viral communities from the Global Malaspina Expedition - Malaspina viral metaG DeepMed_231 | ecosystem: Environmental > Aquatic > Marine > Oceanic | place: Mediterranean Sea...
CGCGAGACGGCCACCTGGTGTTCCGACGTCATCGGTCACCGCGAGGTTCGCGAGATGGAAGAAGGCTACAGCTACGGCTACAACAACGCCCGTGATGCGGTCAGTCTGACGCCGCGGCGTCAGGTGGTTCCGCTGCTCCTGCCTGACGAGCTGATGAGGCTCAAGAACCTCCACGGCTTCATCAAATTCCCGGAAGGATTTCCCGCAGCGCCGGTCGTACTCCAGCCACGAAACTGGCCCCGGGTTGCCGAAAGCTTTATCGCCCGGGAGATCCCCAATACGCCCACGAAGGCAGCGTCTGCGAGCGGCGAAGCGGGAACCACGTCAGAGCCGACCGGACCGTCGGAAACGAGCGACAATGACGGCGATCCGCGCCGGATGAAGGACAAACACGAACCATCCACCCGCCCCGAAAAGAGGCCGCGCAAGGACCAGCAAAAGGAACCAAGCCGGGGTCGTCGGACTACCAAGGCCGAGCAGGCGCGACCGGAACGAACCAAGGCGCGAAAACCTCGCGATCGAGGACAAAGGAGCGCGCTTCCTGCCCAACCCCGGCCCGCCCAGTCCGAGCTTCCCCTGTCTAGCAAGGCCGAAGAGGATCGCGACAGCAACCAGATAACTGCACCGTCGCAGCGGTCCGACGTTCCCGATCCTGCGCCCCACCAGCGGGCGCAGGACGCCCACGGCAAGGCCGACCAGAAGATGCAGGAGGAGCAGCAAAGGTCGCTCCTGGGCGGCGCTGCGAAGCAAGGACGGAGCGCCGACCACGATCACGATCACGACCACGATCTCGGCGACTACGATCCCGATATGTAACGCCGACCAGGGGAGGGGCGAGGGCTTGCGAAAGGTGATCCTGCCCCATGCTTTCCGTCGCCAATGTCCGTTCGCCATCGGCGGCGGCAAGCTACTTCGCTTCTGACAATTATTACGCCAGCGCCGACGCCGACCGGTCGGGTCAATGGATCGGTGACGCCGCCAAACGTCTAGGTCTTGAGGGCAAGGTCGAGGCCAAGGCGTTCGACGCGCTGCTGCGCGGTGAGCTGCCCGACGGGAGCAGCGTCGGCAACTCCGGTCAGGCGCACCGGCCGGGGACCGATCTCACCTTCTCGGTACCCAAGAGCTGGTCGTTGCTGGCGCTGGTCGGGAAAGACGAAAGGATCATCGCCGCCTACCGCGAAGCCGTCGTCGAGGCGCTGTACTGGGCCGAGAAGAACGCGGCCGAGACCCGGATAGTCGAGAAAGGCAAGGTGGTCACTCAGGCGACGGGCAATCTCGCTGTCGGCCTGTTCCAGCATGACACCAACCGCAACCAGGAACCCAACCTTCACTTCCACGCTGTCATCGCCAACGTCACGCAGGGGAGGGACGGTAAGTGGCGAACGCTCAAGAACGATCGGCTCTGGCAGCTCAATACCACGCTCAATTCGATCGCAATGGCGCGCTTTCGCGTCGCCGTCGAGAAGCTCGGCTATGAGCCGGGGCCGGTGCTAAAACACGGCAATTTCGAGGCGCGCGGGATAGCGCGCGAGCAGGTGATGACGTTCTCGACCCGCCGCAAGGAAGTGCTCGAGGCGCGGCGCGGTCCGGGTCTCGAAGCTGGCCGCATCGCCGCACTCGATACCCGCGCGAGCAAGGAGGGGATCGAAGACCGCGAGACCCTCGGCAAACAATGGAGCGAGGCCGCAAAGTCGATTGGCCTCGACCTGGCGCCGCTCGTCGATCGGGCCCGGACCAAGGCGCTCGGGCGAAGCATGGAGGCCACGCGGATCGGCTCGCTGGTCGAGCGTGGGCGGGCATGGCTCAGCCGCTTTGCCGCGCATGTCAGGGGTGATCCCGCCGATCCGCTGGTGCCGGCATCGGTGCTGAGACAGGACCGCCAGACTATCGCCGCAGCGCAGGCTGTTGCATCGGCAGTGCGTCATCTCTCGCAGCGCGAGGCGGCCTTCGAGCGCACGGCGCTTTACAAGGCCGCGCTCGATTTCGGGCTGCCGACCACGATTACCGACGTCGAGAAGCGGACCCGGGCTTTGTTGCGCTCGGGCTATCTGGTTGCGGGCAAGGGCGAGCACAAGGGGTGGCTTGCCTCGCTTGATGCGGTCGCGACCGAACACCGAATCCTGTCCGAAGTCGCGGCCGGGAAGCGCGACAGCTCGCGAGTGATTGACCCGCAAAAGGCCGCCGCATCTGTCCAGGCGGCCGCGCTCACGGGGCAGGGCTTCCGGCTCAACGAGGGGCAATTGGCGGCGGCGCAGTTGATCCTCACGTCGGAGGATCGCACGATCGCGGTCCAGGGCATCGCGGGGGCCGGCAAGAGCAGCGTGTTGAAGCCCGTGGCCGAGGTGCTACGCGAAAAGGGACACCCGGTCATCGGGCTCGCGATCCAGAACACTCTTGTCCAGATGCTCGAACGCGACACCGGGATCGGCTCGCAGACGCTGGCGCGTTTTCTCGGGGGCTGGAATAAGCTACTCGACGATCCAGGCAATGTCGCATTGCGCGCGGAAGCGCAGGCGGGCCTCAAGGATCATGTCCTGGTGCTCGACGAGGCGTCGATGGTCTCGAACGAGGATAAGGAGAAGCTCGTTCGCCTTGCCAATCTCGCAGGCGTTCATCGACTGGTCCTTATGGGAGACCGTAAGCAACTGGGCGCGGTCGACGCGGGCAAGCCCTTCGCGCTGCTCCAGCGGGCAGGCATTGCCCGCGCCGAAATGGCCACGAACCTGCGCGCTCGTGACCCTGTCGTCCGCGAAGCGCAGGCAGCAGCCCAGGTTGGCGACGTGCGCAAGGCACTTCGATATCTTAAGGCGCATACCGTCGAGGCTAAGGGCGATGGCGCGCTGGTCGCCGCTGAGACCTGGCTCGCGCTCGACAAGGAGACCCGCGCGCGGACTTCGATTTACGCTTCTGGCCGCGCAATTCGTTCCGCGGTCAACGCGGCAGTCCAGCAGGGCCTTCTCGCCAATCGCGAGATCGGTCCTGGCATGATGAGGTTTGATGTCCTCGACCGCGTGAACGCGACGCGGGAAGAACTTCGCCATCTCCCGGCCTACCGGGCGGGACGGGTGCTCGAGGTTTCCAGGAAGCAGGAGGCCCTCGGCCTTTCCGTTGGTGAGTACCGTGTCATCGGACAGAACCGGAAGGGGAGGCTGGTCGAGGTCGAGGACCAGCGCGGGAGGCGGTACCGGTTCGATCCGGCGCGGGTCAAAGCGGGGAAGGGTGACGACAACCTCACCTTGCTCGAGACGCGTAAGCTCGAAATCCATGAGGGCGACCGGATCCGCTGGACCCGCAATGATCACCGGCGCGGCCTGTTCAATTCCGACCAGGCCAGGGTGGTCGAAATTGCAGGCGGCAGAGTCACCTTCGAAACATCCAAAGGTGACCAGGTCGAGCTCAGGAAGGGCGATCCGATTCTCAAGCGGATCGACCTCGCCTACGCGCTCAACGCCCATATGGCGCAGGGTCTGACCTCGGATCGCGGTATCGCAGTGATGGACAGCCGCGAACGCAACCTGTCGAACCAGAAGACGTTTTTGGTGACGGTCACGAGGTTGCGCGATCACCTGACGCTGGTGGTCGACAGCTCGGACAAGCTCGGCGCGGCTGTCGCCCGAAACAAGGGCGAGAAGGCATCCGCCATCGAGGTCACGGAACGGCTCAAGCCGACTAGCGAGAAGGGCATGAAGGCCATTGAGCCGAAACCGGAGGAGGCTAGCAAGGCCGAGAAGGAGCTGACCCTGAGCAAGAGCAAGACGCTGGATTTTGGGATCTGAACGGCAAGCTTGCGCCCTCATCTTCGTCATCAATCCGATTGGTGATATACCAAAAGTGGACGATATTCACCCATAGCTCTCGCGTGTTGGTTTGGCATACCGGTTCGACAACTCTCGCCGCGCGTTAGTGTGCTAACCCCCAAAAAGCTAAATTTATTGGGTCGACTTGGCCGTCGGAGGTTTGAGGCAAACTAGTGCAAATAGATCGACTTATGGATGAAGAAATGTTCGAATGGCCTTGGCCGACGGGCGCTGGCGCCGATCATATTCTAAAGCGCCAATGGGAACTCGTCGATTTGCTGTCGAGCAGGTCGCCGATCTTTCTCGACACCAATTTCTGGGTCATGGCGCGCCAAGCGGCATTCGAAGAAAGCGAAGAACCGGAAAAAATTTCTCTCCTCGGCGCGCTGAGGCTGGCGGTCGAGTCCGGAAAATTCTTCTTCCCGATTACAAGCGATCTCATCGCAGAATTCAGCAAGCAAACGCCTGAACGCCTTGAGCGAACGATGCTGCTTGTTGACCGGCTGAGTCTCGGTGTTGTGATGGTGCCGCATCAAGAACGTACTGCGATCGAGATGGAAGCGTTCAACGCAAGGGCGTTTCCGGACCATCCGCCCGCTCCACGCCCTCTATGGACCTGCTACGCCTTTGCGCTTGGCTATGAGGATATGTGTTCCCCTAACGTGGAGGCAAACGACGCGCTCTTGGTTGCGCTCGCTCAAGAGGCCTGGATGGGGCAGCCGTCGATGCTCGCGAAGATGGTGCCGCCCGAGCTCTTCGCGTCTCGGTCGGAGAGTGAACGAATGGCGGCATACTTAAATGAGCAGGAAGCGCTCCACGCTCATGAGATCGACAGCCTCGCGACCGCCTTGCGAATTGAGGTTGCGGGTGCGGCGAGCATGCTCACGGGCATTGCTGCCCGCGAATATCGGCGCATGGCGGCGGCAGTCGGACACGACCGTGAGGCAGGCGACAAAGAAGACAGCATTAGGGTCGGCAGGCGCGTCACCGGCATGCTCGCTCAAGCGCTAGAGAAGGACGAACATCGGCGCGCCTTCGGCAGCCTTTACGTACCCGCAATGTTGCACGCGGCTGTGCGATCGGAAAGGAAACGCAAAATCAAACCTAACGACATCTTCGACTTTCGCCACGCGGCCGCGGCGCTTCCCTACTGCCGCGCCTTCATGACAGACGGTCCGCTGCGTAGTCTGATCACGAGCGGCCATGTCCGTCTCGACCGGCTCTACGGCTGCGAGGTTGTAGCGACGCCCGCTGAGGCGATAGAGCTAATCGGCCGCTTGGCCCTCAGCTGATGCCAAGGCCGCGCCACGCTGAAAATTGCAGTGGTGCAGACCGGGAGGTATAAGGATGTATGACCATACGCACTGGAAAACCTTCCAAGTTCGTTCCATCGGACAAAGCCGCTTTTGTTGAGTTCGTCGCCGCGGCTGGCGAGGTCGATCGGGCCATCCTGCCAAGGTTGGTCGACGATGCAGTGGCGCTAGTCATGCTCTTCGAGCGCGACGAACTGATCGGCACGGCAGCGATCAAAACCCCCTATTCTGCACACCGGCGTGGCGAATTCGCGAAGGCAAACGCCGCGGAAAACGCCGATGCGTTTCCACTCGAGCTTGGCTGGGTCGTCGTGCATTCCGAGTATCGGAAACGTGGTCACGCGCCCGAACTGGTGCGCGCCGCAGTGGGCCTTGTGGCTGATCAGGGAGTCTATGCAACCACCAAGACGCCGCGGATGCTGACGATCCTGAGCGAATGTGGCTTCAAGTCGCTTGGCAAACCTTATCCGTCGTTCCTCAAACCCGATGCGCTCTTGACATTGTTGATCCGGCCCGCGGGCGGCTAATCACGTCAAAAAGGTCAGCGCACCCCGATAGAGCCGGTCGAGTTCTGCATCGGTGAAGACGCGTTGTGGCTGGTAGTCGAGCTGATCGTCGCGGCGTGCGGCGTCGGGTGTGGCGATATAAAGCCTTTGAGTGGGTTTCATTCGCGGCGCTATGTGGCTTGCGAGCAATTTTGGCGCTCCTGGTGAATAGGCGGTCGTCACTAGCGAGACATCGGCGATATATTCGCCAAACCGAACCCAAGCGTGCCCGTCCCAGTCGAGGTCGGTCTTGAGCCTGCCACCCCCTGGAGCGTAGCCGAAGACCGGAGAGCCTGTGACTAACAAGGCGCCGCCAACCAGTATAGCTGAGGTATGGCCGAGATGGCGTAGCCTGCCAGTATAAAGCGCGCTCATCATCACACAAGCACCCGCCTTTCGCGGAAATGCACACAGTACATCGTGGCCCACCGACACAAGAGCGTCGAATTGTTCGTCACTCAAACCGGGTGGGCTTTCCGTCGGCATCAGGTCAGCGTAGCCGCGATCCGGTTGAGTGTCGCAACGAAGCTCTGGAGCAATTGACGACCCTGCATGACGGGAGGCGAGCTATCGTCGACCGCAGCGCGCGCCTTGCCGCTCGCGATCTTGCTTGATCCGATGTGCGCATCGGCGAGACGGAGGTCGTATATGCCGAATAGTGGTGCCATCATTTTTCTTGCGGCGGCGTTGGAGCCGTGATGCGCGGCAAGCTTCTCAAGCGCTTTCAGGGACCCCGGTTTCTTGTCGGTCTTCGGCAGGGCAAGTGCGGCAGTGATCGCGTCGATGTCGATGCGCTCGATGAATAGCCGGGTTAGTTCTTTCGACAACTCGAGCAGTCCGTCCGGCTCGGCGGCAATAAATCGGTGCGCCCGCCGGAGCAGCCCCTGAAGGGAATTGTGCTCACGTAGCAGCCGAGCGCCGTAGCGCGAGGAAAATGCAACATCGAGCGCGTCCATTGCTTGAGACAGTTGCATCTCCGGCGCGATGGTAGCGGCGGGATTGACTTCCATCTGCGCGGAGAAGAGTTCGCGCGAAACGCCGCCGTCGGGCGTGACGTTGTGTGCACTCCACAATCGCTGTTCCCATGGCTGCAAGCCCCCGATGTCCTTGGCGAAAACGGTGATCAGTCCAATGTCATTGATCCCAAAATGCACACCATGGTTGGTCGCACCGAGCGAACCAGTTTCTTCGGTCGCCCAGCGAAGTGTTGCGCTGCGATGCCTAAGCAATGCCGAGGCGATCGTCGGCTCGAAATACAACCACGCCATCGCCCCCGCCAACTGCTCGGCCGCCGCGCGCGTTCCGTCATTTTCGAGCGTGAAAGTGGTGGTATGCGGATCGGCTTCGCCGCGGACGCGCGTGCTAAGCGTTCCCGGTTCAACCCATTCGGTCCGCCAGAGGGCACCCCTCGTCCAATAGTGATCATCTGGATCGGGATAGTCGGTCTCGACGATCATGGCTTCGCGCCGATCTCGGTCTTGCTCATCGGCGAGGCGATCATCGGGCCAATCGTAAGGCGGCTTGTTTACGGTGACGGCAATGCGCTCGCGATAGCTCGAGCAATACAGCGCCATGCCGCGTGCGGCGAGATAGTCGCGCAGGAATTCCGCTTTGATCTCAATGAGGGATGGCTCGCCATCGTCGTTGCGCTTGAGCCGGACGACTTCGATCCATCCCTCTTCGGGGCGAAACCAGCTATCCCCTTCTTGGATCAGCACAAGCGCGACGCACAAATCCGGGTGCAGGTGCCAGATATTGCGATTGCCCTGTTCAAGGTGCTGGTCGATCACGAGATTGATACCGAGTGTCTTGCTCCAGCTTCGGAAGACGTCGGCGGCACTATAGCCCCAACGCTCAACTCCCGAGCGGTGCGGACTCACATCGAGATCCCCGGTCCACCCGAGCTTCTCGGCGGCCCCACGGTGTCCGTCCTCGACCGCTGCAGTAGCGATCCCGATCCATTCCTCGAGACGATAAACATCGGGCTGGTCGGTTTCGAACGAAGCGTCGGTGATCTGGCGCAACGGAATCCAGGACTTGCTCCGCAGCGGCTGAACGTCTCGCAGTTCAAAGTACGATTGAGGTATGGGCACGGTCAGAAACTCCTTGCCGATCCTATACCGGCAAGACCGCCGAATTCACAAAATGGCTCGAGCGCTAGGTCGGGAGCTGCGCTCAATCGGAGTCTGGCCGGTCGCTTTCTCGCCCGCCACTCACAACAGCGGCTCGCGCACAGCCATAGGCAAGGGATCGGCATGACCCCAAAAGAGTATGATCGCGCGGGCGTACCGTTTGAGATCGTCGATCCGGATGCGTAGCGACTCACTGGCGGGGGTGGATCCAGGTGCAAGGTCGAAAAAATCGTTCGTCTCGATGGCCCACAAATCGGGGGCGCGCGCCTGGAGGTCGGCGCTTGATCGGCCTTCGCCATGGCGAACGACATTGGCTGCCAGATGCAATTCGTGAAGATCCTGCGAAATGCCAATATCATCTAGGTCGATAGACGCGATCTGGGCACACGCGGCGAGAAGCTTTTCGAGCCCTTGAGTGTTTCTTCCGTGCGCAACAGCCCAGCGACTGAGCTGCCGCTCGAAGAGACCATCGAGCGTCAGCACGAAGGCCTTGGCGACTTCGTTAGCGGTATGATTGTCGACCTGCGCCGCGCAGTGATCGAGAAACGCATCCATCGAGGCCGCTTCTCCCACTTTCAATACCGCGTGCCAGCGAAGGCCGGCAAGTGTGGGAACGATCACGCGCTGATAGAAGCGATCGATATTCGCCTGAAACACGCGTGGCATTTGATCGTATTCGACCATCATGATCTACTGATAGTCCATCAGGCCGGAAGCGATCGTAACTGCCGCTCGACACAATGATATACTGGCGGCGCCCATTGATATCCCCATCGCTTCGCCTGGACCTTGCGAAAGGCCGCTGCGACGGCATTGCCGTCGATTCCCGGCGAAAGGGCCTCGATACGTCCGCGCAGCTCGTCGCGCGCGGCTTTCGCGGGTTTGTCGTCGGAGCGGATGCTGATCGTGCCGAGCGACATGCCGATGCCCAGCGCGTTGCCTTCGACGACGTTCAGAAATGTCGTCGCGGCACGCACGCGAGTCGCGATCCGCTTGGCATGGTCCTCGACGTGGTCCCAGGATTTGCGATCCTTTGACTTCTTGTTACAGCCGGTACGGATCTTGGCGAGGCTCTGTGCGATCACTGCCCTGTCTGCCTCGTCCAGCAGCTGAAACACGCGCCGCTCGACGATGCGCAGAATGACCTCGAGCTGGTCGGTATCTTCCTGTGCCATCCAGCCGAATTCGCCGTAGAGCAGCTCGACGTAGTCCCACAGAAAGGGCCCGTAATAGCCGAGCTCAAGCGATGCGAGCAGGCGTTCGCGATTGACCGTTGCGGGGGTCGGAAGATGGATTTGCGGATAGAAATTCCGCATGAGCTGCGGGTTCAGGGCAAGCCCCTCGACGATTTCGTCCCAGAAGATCATCGCCACCGCGAACTTGTCCGCCGCCACGCGTTTCTCCGACAGGAGGCGTACTTCCTGCTGAAGCTTCGCGTCATGATCGGCTGAAGTTGCGATGAAAAGGGTATTGAGCTTGCCCTTGTAGTGTTCGGCATTCGCGATTTCGCTTTCGACGAGGGCGAGCTTGGGCGCCTGCGCGAAGTTCTTGCACTGGATCGCGACCGGGCGGCCGATCTCGTCAGCCCCGTAAATGTCGACACCCGACTGCTTCTGCCCCGGGCGGCCGTTTTTCTGGAGATTGGGCGATCGCCAGCGCTGCGCCAAGGCCGCGAGGGTCATGCTCTCGAACTCTTGGAAGTCGTCGGGGCGGGGCAGAGTCATCGAAGAGATTGTTGGCATTGGGATCCTATAGCGATGGATCCGCAGCTTTTTCATTTTTTATCATCTTCGCCGGCCTACGAGAGGTTCTATGCTTCAGCTCACCAATCGCGACTACGCACATTTCTATTTCGAGGACTTTGATCTCGATGCGCAGCTGATCGCTATCCGCGGCGCACTCGCTGCCGCGCGATCCGCGGCGAGCCAGGAAACCGACGAAATCGAAGCGCTTGCCAAACGTGCAAATGAGATCGGCAGCGATCACCTTGTCGGCATGTGGACCGATGAAGTCCATGCCTCCGTCTATCACGATGCAGCGCGGAGTGCCGCCGCTGTCGGCATGCTCGCACCCTTCATCGAGAGTCTCTTCGTCGGTATCTTTCGCGGCATCGGCAAGATGGGTGAGGACGTGTTGGGGCACGATTCAGCATCTGAACGCTCGGTCCGAGCAGTCGCCGGGTTTTGGGATCCGCACTTCGCCTACGCAAGGAGGGAAATCCGCGACGATCTCGTCACGGGCATTCTTCAACTCTCTGTGGCATCGAAACTCGAGCCCCATCTTCCCGCTGATTTGAAGCCTGTGCTTGAGGCTCTCTTTGGTTACCGCAACAAGGTCCTCCATAACGGGTTTGAATGGCCGATCGACGAGCGTGAGTCATTCGCCAATCGAGTCAAAACTTGGCCTGCTGGCTGGTTCGAGTCTGCGACGAGCAACGGCCGGCCTTGGGTCTGGTATTTGTCGGACGCCTTCATCGAACGGGTCGTGGAATTTATCGATGAGGTGCTGGATGCCGCCGGACAGCATGTGCGGCTCCACTTTGCACCAGAGATCGGTTCGAAAGAGAATGACGCTTGAGCCCTTACTATTTTTGACCGTGGCATACCGGCGCAGCAGCTCTGCGTCCGAAGGTCAGATGTGGAGACTAGAGGTCCCGTATGATGGACAGTACGTCAGGTCAGATCTTATCGGGCTCGTCGACCTCATGGCCAATTTGAGGGTCATACTGGTCCGCCCTTACCTGGATATCGAATTTCAAGTCCTCGTTGCGGAGCAGTGTAAGGCGACTGCATCTTGCGGCATTTGCAGGCCAATCGACAGGCGCATCAAGCTCGGGTGCCCGATCGACAAGGGCGTCGCGAAAGGCTTCAATCCAGCTGCTGGCCGGCATGTCAGGGCGAACAATTGTGACAGCGTCGGCAAGTAGCAGCGAAACGCACCCGGCTTCGCCCTCGATCGAGAGTGTGGTCAAGATTCCTTCGGCTCGCCAGCTGATCGAAAGCGCGATCCGTTCAAGTAGACCGGCGTCGTTATCATCGGAAATTGCTCTTGCGAGCGGTTCGGCAACAGCGATCCATTCCGTTTCGCTCGGTGGGTCACCAGGGAGAAAAATTCGCGCAAGGTTGGCTCGCGTGCTCCTTGCGGCAATCCATGAGGTGCTGCTGTCCACCCATTGACGCATCAGGGCTCCTACTTCGCCTTGAGCGACTTCGGCTACTTGCACTGGCCTGCCATCCAGCTCGATAGTTTGATCGGCGACCACTTGCGTCTGAACTGTCGAGAGCGGGGACGCTTTTTCGAGACAAAGGAAAGCGCCAAGTGCAGGTACACTCCTTTGTTTAACGCGACTCGTTGGGGTGTGCGCTTCGGCGAGGTCCTCCTCGGGCGCGCCAAGGTACTCTGGGATCAGACGGTTGCCACGATACCAGTCTGTGAGAACGCGTTTCCACATTGAGACTGGCAGCGCACCATCCAGTCTGAACAGTTTGGTGTAGTCGGAATGTTTGCCGGCACGGTCGATCCTGCGCTCGATTCGCTCCAGGTAGGCCTCGCTCGGATAGGCGCGGATAGCGCCGTCGAAATGGGCTAGGACACATTTCGCTAGGTCATATTCCGCATGCGCATAGCGGCACCCGTACATCCCATCGGGTAGTCCCGGGCTCTCATCTTCGATCAGCTCCTCAATCTCGAACGTGCGAATTTCGGAGAGGGGGCTGGGCGTTGAACGAGTTTCGGGGTCTTTCCACCAGATCTGAGTTTTGTCGATGCGCGAGTAGTGGCGATCGCCGTCACTGCTCTTGTGCTCTGCCACGCCTGCCGGAATAGATCCGAAGTCGTCATCGTATTTGGGACCGTGCCAATATTCGAGTTCAATCCGCGAGTGCGCGCTCTCGGGCAACCCAATTACGTCCGGATCCAAGCGCAGGCGGGCAGTCATGCCTTCCAACGCGGCGGCATCAGAGAAACTTCGCAGCACATACGTGTTGAGGCTGTTGCGGCGCGATAAGCTGCGTCGAAAGTAGCGATGCGCGAACAACAATAGGTCGCGTTCGGGTTCGTGAAAAACTCCCGGCTGTACCTCGCGTGTCCGCTCCCGAAGATAGTTGAAGTCGACCAAGCCGTCCTTGTCGACATGCTCGCTGCCGAGCGCAAAAAATTCGGGAAACATTGCGGACGCAAGGCCGGGCTCGATCGCGCCGGCGGCCTCGCCGTGCCAGAGCCGCATTGCCGAGGTTGCATGATCCGCCACCCTGGCATTGATGCCATCAGCGAAGGGTTCGATCTGGCGGGCCTGGAACCAATTTGCAAAGCCTTGGAGTAGCGCGCCGATCCTTTCGCGATCTTCCTCTGTTTCGGGCAGAAACACGCGACCGAGTTGGCGCGCCATGTCCCGGGATAAATAGATGCCGCGTGGCTCGCTCCAACCGACTGGTCGGCACAGGTCGTGCGCCAGATTAGCGGGCATTCCATACGGGATATTCGACGCGATTGCGGTAGCGAGCGGGGTTTCCATCGACTCTACCAACGTCGCCAGCGGCAACAACATGTTTTGCCGGTTGACGCCGTCGGTGACGAAAACAGCGACGTCGGTCTTCATTTCACTCCCTCTACGAACATTGGAAAAGGGTCACCGCTTCACCCTTACCAAGTCCTGCTGGAGATGCGCAGCGCCCTTGATACCAAGTTCAATCAGAAGGTCTGCCGCCCTGATCACAATCTCCCTATTCTTTCCCACGACCTCTTGTTGTTGGACCAACTTGCGCAGCAAGAGGACTAGTAGCTCGCCGTTCGAATTTCGGTGCCAGAAGTTACCGTCCGACTTGCGCACCTGCAGAACGCGCTCGATCCAAGCCAAACCTGGCTGAGGCAGCAGCTGGGTCGAGCGGCGTTCAAGCATCGACAGCATGGCGGTGAAGGCGGTCCTTTCCGTGGCGAAGGTTTCGGCTGCCCGCTCAATGGAGGGAAGTAGGGCAGGAAGGTTCGGCCAATCGTCATCGATCACGCTGATGAGCCCTTGATGCGGAAAACTGAGGAACGCCGAGATCGCCATTCCGCGATCGTGCTGGCGCGCGTCTTCCGGTGTGAAGGCCCAACCCGGCCGTGCGATGGCCCAGTCTATCAACACGGTCCACTTCTCGAGCGTGTCGGCATCGATAGGTGATTTGTCGATCAGGATATTGAGCATGAAACGCTGCATAATACCGTCGACAAGTTCTGCCGCCGCCTGGGATTCGGCAGCGTCGACACGTGCTATGAGTAGCGCGCGCAGCTCGGCAGGTGAGATGTAAGTAATGAGGTCGCCCAGCCATCGGTATAATGCGAACAGCCACTCATATGGCGTGTCACCACGATTGCGCTTCTCGTCGAGAGACATGAGTGCCCAGTCGATCAGCGATGCCGCATGGTCGATCATAGGCCCCCGCGTTGCCGAGCCCATAAGTGGCCCCACGGGAATTTGCATCGCGTTCTCGTGGAAGTCCGAACGGTAATATCCATCGCCGCGGCGCGTTCCGGCGGTCAAAGGTGCCGGGTGCGCGCTCGGCATGGTTCCATTCGCCATCATTTGCTCAGCCTCGTCGGCCAGGGCCGACTGCTCCTGCGCTTCGGCTGGCGACCAATGCAGGCTGCGCCCGATGGCAGCCGTCCGCGCTGCCCGCTGTGTAGCGAGGCAGAATAACCTCCAGAGCATGTCCGATGTGCAATCGGATAGAAGCGATGCTGACTTGTACACGGCCTCCACAACTCCCTCGATTGGATCGACTGCGAGTTGCAGAAGCGCAGCTTTCCACTCGTGGCGCGCGGGGACCCGGCGGACGAGTGCAACGTAGGCGTGGGCGGCCATGACGGGTGGGTGGCCGTGAACCTTGGAGCCGCGGTAGGACAATCCGTCCTCCTGCTCGACCATGGTGGCTGCGCGCCGAATCACATGCAATACAGCTTCTTCGACTTCTGGCCAGAGTTCGTCGGCATCGCGAGCCAGGACAGCAGCAGTTCCCGCGACACCAGATTGCGTGTATCTGCGCTTCATATCGACTAGAGGTGCCACTTCTTCGAGCAGGTCGCTCTGGTCGAGCGCGATCATCTCCTCGAATGCTGCTTTTAGGGTGAACTCCTCGCCCGGCTGGCCGCTTTCGATGGCCTTCTGCGCCCAGAGATCTAGCTTAAGAACACGATTGAGACTTGCCTGTTCTTCCAGAAACGCCTGGTGTTTCTCGTCGTCGACATATGGTGGGCGCATCGAGATGTACGTCTTGTCATCCACCACCTCGGTCACGAGGTTGGCAGGATCGGCTTGTTGGCGCAGCGGCTCGAATGCAGCGCGGGTGGCGTTCGCCTCATCCGGATCGTCGCGCTGCTCGGCGGTGTTGTACGGCACCCGTTCAAGGAAGGTCGCAATCCGCTCGCTGTAAGCCGCCTTCACCTCATCGCTGGCGATACCTGCAAACAAGACGGAAAGGTCCCGAACCGTATGCTTTCTATGCGGCAGTCGATTGAGGTCTCGCAAGGGGCGCGCGAGTACGGCCCACTTGCCCCAATGGGCGATTTCGTTCGAAAACGATCCCATGTCGCCGACTTGGCGTCCTATATCCCACTGCCAAAGGGCTGGGTGCGTTCCGATCTCGAGCGCCGCCTGACTTGTCGACGCAGCGCGGAGGTCGGACAGGCAAAGTCCGGCGGCTATACCGAGCACCGCGTTACATCTATTGCCGCGGGCAATGCGCAAGCAGAGCTCGTCGAGGGCATCTCCTGCTGCAAGGCGTTCGTGAGCCCACGCATCGAGCGCCAGCAGCGCAGTATCGAGCATGTGGACATGCGATCCGCCTCGAAACCAACGATAGGTTCCCTCATCGCCCCAGTATTCGTTTTCACCGTCGCCAAGGTCGAGCGTAATGGGGATGGGTGTGTGCTTTGGCCCGGTCTGCCTTTGCCGCCACGCCTCCATCGCGTGGTTGCAGAGGTCAGAAATCAATTCCAGTCCGATAGCGGTGCGCGTTCGAAGCAGATGCAAAAAGGGCGGTCGAGCCGGTGAGGCCGGATAGAAGTCGTGGTCGTCATCGAAACCTAACGCTTCGGAGCGTTCGATCGTGCCTGAACGACG
>Ga0114900_1001422_pt1 | contig 14834 bp, 10 predicted proteins | sample MalvireepMed_231_FD_89685 | JGI IMG/M metagenome (GOLD analysis project Ga0114900, IMG submission 89685) | Marine viral communities from the Global Malaspina Expedition - Malaspina viral metaG DeepMed_231 | ecosystem: Environmental > Aquatic > Marine > Oceanic | place: Mediterranean Sea...
GTTCTACCGCACCACACGCCGGGTGTCGGTAACCGAGGCCGGACAGATCTTTTACCAGCACTGCCGGCAGGTACTCGACGCCCTGGAGCAGGCCGAGCGCTCTATTACCAACATGCAGCTGGTCCCGCGAGGCAGGCTGAGGCTGACTGCGCCGGTGACCTATGGAGAGAAATCCATTGCGCCGCTGGTCAATGACTTCGTTTTGCGATACCCCGAACTCGACGTGGACATGAAGCTTACCAACCAGACACTGGATCTGGTCGCTGAGGGGTACGATCTTGCCGTGCGCATGGGAAAGCTCGAGGATTCGACCTTGATGGCCCGGCGTCTCGCATCCCGAACCCTATACGTGTGTGCCTCGCCGGATTATCTCGCCACGCACGGCACGCCCCACTCGTTGACCGAACTGGCGAACCACAACTGCCTGCTGGGAAATCTGGATTACTGGCGCTTCCAGGAAGCGGGCCAGCCGCGCAATGTACGGGTAACGGGGAACATCCGTTGCGACAGTGGCAGGGCCCTGCTTGATGCCGCCCTCAAGGGGATTGGCATTGTTCAGCTTCCGGATTACTACGTTCAGAGCGCACTGGATTCCAGGCTGTTGATTCCGGTGCTGACCCGTTATCAGGAAGACGATGACGGTATCTGGGCGGTGTATCCCCATAACCGTCATCTGTCGCCGAAGATAAGGCTGCTGCTGGATTTTCTTTCGGAATCCCTGAAACCTGGCGGTTCTCCGCCGGACGCAGCAAACGCGGATTATTAAGCAATGAACCGATAGGATTGTGTATTCAAAGAACGGCGCTTTGCGACCGTAGCTCCCGTCTGTACCTCCTCAAGCCAGCCTGAATTCCAAAGAGTGTCAGGAGCACCGACCAAGCTGTCGGCCACACCTCAGCGCCAACGGCCGGCCAAACTGTGGGTTCAAGAACACTTTTGTTATACTCGCCGGATTCGACAATAAACCGGGTCATGGAATGGGCCGAACACGATGATGACCAAAAAGGATCTTCCCCTCCGTCAGTTGCTGAAGCTGCGCAATTCCTGGATCGCCTGGGTGGTATTCCTGGTGTCTGTGGTTGCGACGGTATTGCTTTGGCAGGTCTCCATCCGGCTGGTTGAAGATCGCACCGAGGCCCGATTCCGCACTCAGTCCCTGCAGCTTAAGACCGCGATTGAAGAACGCCTGCTCAATTACGAACAGGTTCTTGCCGGCAGTGCCGGTCTGTTTGCTGTCACCGGTAAAGTCACACGCGATCAGTGGAAAGAGTACGTCGACAACGTCGATATCAATCGTTATTACCCCGGTATTGAGGGTATCGGCTACGTTGAGCGTATTGGTGTCCGCGAAATGGCCGATCACATTGCCTCGGTTCGGGCGGAGGGGCTCTACAATTATCTGGTCAAGCCGCTGGGTACCGGGCCCTACTACTATCCCATGGTTTATCTGGAGCCGGGCACCGAGCGTAATCGCAAGGCGCTGGGTTATGACGCTTTCAGTGACCCCATCCACCGCACCGCCATGGAGCAGGCCCGGGATGACGCTATCCCGACGGTCACCGGCAAGGTTGTGCTGGTGCAGGAGTCTGTGGCCGAGGATCAGGCCGGTTTTCTGATGTACTACCCGGTGTTCCAGGGCGGCGAGATTCCGGAGATCCGGGCCGAGCGCCGCATGATGCTGGCCGGCTACGTGTTCAGTGCCTTCCGGATGAACAACCTGATCGACGGTATTGTTGGCCTGATATCGCCATTTCTGGATGTGCGCATCTACGACAGCGGGGTGGTGGCACGAGATACCCTGATGTATGGCTCCAATCTCGGTTCGCTGGACAACGAATTCAGCTTTGAAATGAGCCAGACCATCCGACACGGTGGCCGGGAATGGCTGCTGCAGACCCGTTCAACACCAGCCTTTGATTATCTCGCCGCCGATCCACGGCCTCCTATTGTTCTCGGCTCTGGCCTGGCCATCAGTTTGTTGCTCTGGCTGTTCGTGCTGGCCCTGATTCGCTCCCGGCTGATTGCCCAGGTCAGCGCCGGTCGCTATCGCGCGATCACCGAGGGTGCAGCCAACGTCACTCTGGTCATGGATCGTCGGGGGCGCCCGCTGTATGCGAGCCCGTCCAGTCGTGACATCCTGGGATTCGATCCGGACAAGGTGGAAGCCCTGGAATTCGAGAAGCTGGTGCACATGGATGACTGGTCGCACCTGCAAAGAGGCTTTGAAGAGTCCATGGCCTCACCGGGCAAACAGATGCCGGTGGTGCGTGCCCGGGTGCGCGATGCCGATGGCCAATGGCGTGATATGGAAGGCACCTTCACCGCGATGCTCTCGGTGCCTGGCGTCAACGGTGTGGTTCTGAGCCTTCGCGATCTTACCCAGCTCAAGGCGGCTCAGTCCGAACTGCACCGGCTGGCGTTCTACGATCCACTGACCGGGCTCGCCAACCGGCAGCTGTTCCGGGATCGGTTGAATCACGTGGTTCGTCGCAGTCGCCGAAGTGGCGAGGCGGCAGCCCTGATGTTCCTTGATCTGGACGGTTTCAAGCGGATCAACGATACCCTGGGGCACGATGCCGGTGACGAACTTCTGCGTCAGGTCGCGCAATGGCTGGAAGGCTGTGTCCGTGAGGAAGATTCCGTGGCCCGGCTCGGTGGCGACGAATTTGTGGTGTTGTTGTCCCGGATCAGCGGCTCTGAAGCCGCCGGCAAAGTGGCGGAAAACATTTTGCGGCGCCTGTGCCAGCGTATTCGACTGAACGACCATGAGGTAGGTGTGACCGTCAGCATCGGGATCACCATGATCCCTCACGACAGTGAGGATGCAGGCGCGCTGATGAAATATGCCGATTTAGCTATGTATCGCGCCAAGGAATTGGGGCGCAATACCTATCAGTTCTTCACGCCGGCCATGAACATCCAGGCCGCCCGTCGCTTGCTGCAGCAGGAAGAGCTGGCCACGGCACTCGATGGCGACCGGTTTGTCCTGCACTACCAGCCAAAAGTGGATCTGGCCACTCAGCGGGTGATCGGTGTGGAGGCTTTCCTGCGCTGGCATCATCCGGAAAAAGGCCTGGTCTCGGCCCAGCAGTTCATCACTCTGGCGGAAGAAACCGGGTTGATTATCCGCCTGGGCGAGCTGGCGCTGCGGCAAGCCTGTATCCAGGTCCAGGCGCTTGAGCGGGCCGGGTTCGAGTCGCTGAAGATGGCGGTGAACTTCTCGGTGCGTCAGCTGACGGACTCCGGCTTCCTGGACATGATCCGGCGGGTAATTACCGAGACGGGGGTCTCTCCCGAGCGGCTGGAGCTGGAAATGCCGGCGGAGTTGCTCAATGAAGATCCGAGAATGCTGCGGGAATTGCTGGTGTCCCTGAACGATCTGGGCGTGTGCCTGATTCTGGATGATTTCGGTACCGGCTCCTGCTCACTGGTGGCGCTGCAGCAGTTGCCGCTGGATGTGATCAAGATTGATCATCGCTTCATTCGCGACATTCCCTACAACGTCAGTGCCACCGATGTGGCGTCGGCGGTGATCGCCCTGGCTCACAAGCTGCACCTGACGGTGGTGGCGGAAGGGGTGGAAACGCTACAGCAGCTGACGTTCCTGAAATCCGCCGGTTGCGCCCAGTGCCAGGGCAATCTGTTCAGCTATCCGCTGGACGAAGATGCCCTGATCGGATTCCTGATCCGGCAGTACGAGAAGCCGCTTATTTCCTGATCATGGCAATGGCGGCCTGTAACCGGTAAAATCACGCCGTTCCCGGATCCCGGTAGCGGCCCCTCCGGGCTCAATCCTACGTCTTATATGAGTAATCATTGTCTGTGACTGAACTGAGCCGAATCCGTAACTTTTCCATTATTGCCCACATCGACCACGGTAAATCCACGCTGGCGGATCGTTTTATCCAGATCTGCGGTGGCCTGACAGACCGTGAAATGGCCGAACAGGTCCTGGACTCCATGGATCTGGAGCGGGAACGCGGGATCACCATCAAGGCCCAGAGCGTTACGCTCAACTACAAGGCAAAGGATGGGGAAACCTACAAACTGAATTTCATCGATACCCCGGGCCACGTGGATTTCTCCTACGAGGTGTCCCGTTCACTGTACGCCTGTGAAGGGGCGCTGCTGGTGGTGGATGCCGGTCAGGGTGTGGAAGCCCAGTCGGTGGCCAACTGCTACACCGCTATCGAACAGGGCCTTGAGGTGGTGCCGGTCCTGAACAAGATGGACCTGCCCCAGGCCGAGCCCGAGCGGGTTGCGGCAGAGATTGAAGACATTATCGGCATTGACGCTTCCGATGCCGTGCGCTGCAGTGCAAAAAGCGGACTGGGTGTTGAGGATGTACTCGAGGATCTGATCAAAAAGATTCCGCCCCCCAAGGGTGATCGCAGCGCGCCGTTGCAGGCACTGATTATTGATTCCTGGTTTGATAACTACCTGGGCGTGGTGTCACTGGTTCGGGTGACCGAAGGTGTACTGCGTAAAGGCGACAAGATCGTTATCAAGTCCACCAAGAAAGCCTGGAACGCCGACAAGGTCGGTGTCTTCAATCCCAAGCCCACCGACACTGATGTGCTTGAAGCGGGTGACGTCGGTTTCGTCGTTGCGGGAATCAAGGATATCCACGGTGCGCCGGTGGGTGACACCATCGTGCACCAGAAGTTTGCGGAAGAAACCCCGATGCTGCCGGGGTTCAAGAAAGTCAAACCCCAGGTATACGCCGGTCTGTTCCCGGTCAGCGCCGACGATTATGACGATTTCCGGGATGCCCTGGAAAAGCTCACCCTCAACGACGCCTCGCTGTTCTTTGAGCCCGAGAACTCGGATGCTCTGGGCTTCGGTTTCCGCTGTGGTTTCCTGGGCATGCTGCACATGGAGATCATTCAGGAGCGGCTGGAACGAGAGTACGACCTGGATCTGATTACCACGGCGCCGACGGTAATCTATGAAGTGGTCACCAAGCAGGGTGAGACTCTGTCGGTGGACAACCCATCACGGCTTCCGGATATTGGTTCCATCGAAGAAATGCGTGAGCCCATTGTCGAGGCCAACATCCTGGTACCCCAGGAGCACCTCGGTAATGTCATTGCCCTGTGTGAAGAAAAGCGCGGTGTGCAGAAGAACATGCACTTCATGTCCACACAGGTACAGCTCACCTACGAGCTGCCGATGGCGGAAGTGGTGATGGACTTCTTTGACCGGATCAAATCGGCCAGCCGTGGCTTTGCGTCACTGGATTACCACTTTGTCCGTTTCCAGAGTGCCAACCTGGTTCGCCTGGATGTGCTGATCAACGGGGATCGTGTCGACGCCCTGGCGCTGATTGTGCACCGGGATCTGTCCCACCGCAAAGGGCGCCAGTTGATCGAGAAGATGAAAGAGCTGATCCCGCGTCAGATGTTTGATATTGCCATTCAGGCTGCCATTGGTACCCAGGTGGTCTCCCGGGTAACGGTCAAGGCCCTGCGCAAGAACGTAACGGCGAAGTGTTACGGTGGCGACGTCAGCCGTAAAAAGAAACTGCTTCAGAAGCAGAAGGAAGGTAAAAAACGCATGAAGCAGCTGGGTAATGTCGAGGTGCCTCAGGAAGCGTTTCTTGCTGTATTGAAAGTGGATAACTAAAAAGGCACCTGGATGGACATCGATTTTCCACTGGTACTGGTGGTTCTGACCTTCGTGACCGGAGCGGTCTGGCTGGCGGACATCGCGTTCCTGAGAAAGCGTCGGCTTGCCGGCGCAGAGCAGGGTGGCCAGGTAGACGAATCAGCCGATGAGTTCGAGAACCGGGAACCCTGGCTGGTGGATATCAGCCGCTCATTTTTCCCCGTGCTGGCGGTAGTCCTGGTGCTTCGGTCGTTCCTGATCGAGCCGTTCCAGATCCCCTCAGGCTCCATGTTGCCGACCCTCGAAGTGGGGGATTTTATCCTGGTCAACAAGTACGCCTATGGCCTGCGCCTGCCGGTGGCCGGTACCAAGATTGTTGAGATCGGCGATCCGGAGCGGGGTGATGTCATGGTGTTCCGCTATCCTGAGGATGGCACCACCAATTACATCAAGCGGGTTGTCGGCCTGCCGGGCGATCATATTCGTTACCGCAACAAGCAACTGTTCATCAATGATGAGCCGGTTCCCCGGGATTTCGTTGCGCGCTTGCCCCCCATGGAACGCTGGCGGGAACAGTTGGGTGAGGTTGAACATGATCTGTACCTGACCATGGGGCGGGTGAGCGGTTCCGGTGAGGGAGAATGGGTTGTTCCTGAAGGCCATTACTTTGTCATGGGCGATAACCGCGACAACAGTAACGACAGCCGTTTCTGGGGCACGGTGCCGGATGAGATGGTGGTGGGCAAGGCCTTTGCCATCTGGATGCACTGGAAATCACTGACAAGTCTGCCATCTTTTGATCGGGTGGGTGGCATCCAATAATTCTGATGGTTCCGGAGTATAAGACGATGAGAAGACACTATCCCGCAGGCCTGACCACTCAGCAGGGCGGCGCTTTGACGATGATGATCATGGCTCTGTTCTTTGGTGGTCTGCTGACTCTGGCGATCAAGATCGGGCCGGCCTACCTGGATGACTTTACCATCCAGGAGGCTCTGGAAAGCCTGGATGGTACCGACGGCCTGTCACAGATGGGGCCTGCACAGGTGCGCAGCCTGATTAACAAGCGCCTGAGTGTGAATAATGTTGACGGTTTTGATCCAAAGAACATCTCCGTTGAAAAAAATGGCGAACTGGTCGTGATCAAGGTGGATTACGAGGTTCGCAACAACATCTTCCGGAACGTGGACACCATTGTGCACTTCCAGCACGAGTATGAGTTTAAGGGCCAGTGAGTTCACAACCAGACCTAGACCAACTTCAGCGCCGCATTGGCTACCAGTTCAAGGAACCGGAGCGGCTTCTGCTGGCGCTGACCCATCGCAGTTTTGGCAACCAGAATAACGAACGTCTTGAGTTTCTGGGCGATTCTATCGTGAACATGGTGATCGCCGAATATCTGTATCTTCATTTCGAGAAGGCCCGGGAAGGGCAGTTGAGCCGGCTTCGGGCCCGTATGGTCAAGGGGGTTACCCTCGCCGAGATCGGTCGTGAATTTCAGTTGGGCCAGTATCTGAGGCTCGGTTCGGGAGAGCTGAAAAGTGGTGGTTTCCGCCGTGAGTCCATACTCGCCGATGCCGTGGAATCCATTATCGGGGCCATTTATCTGGACAGCGACTTTCATACCTGTCGGGCTCAGGTGTTACGCTGGTTTGAACAGCGCTTGGCAAACCTGGATATTCAGGACACCCAGAAAGATCCGAAAACCCGGTTGCAGGAGTACCTGCAGTCCAGGCAATTTCCGTTGCCGCGCTATGAAGTAATTTCTGTTGACGGCGAGGCCCACAACCAGACTTTCCATGTCTCCTGCGCCTTGCCCTCGCTGGACCGTAAAACCACCGGCACTGGCAGTAGTCGACGTGTTGCTGAACAGCAGGCCGCCCGAAATGCACTCAAGCAACTGGGTGTGGAGAATTCCTGATGACTGATATTACCCGCCCGGAAAACCCGGAAAGCCGCTGTGGTTTCGTCGCCATTGTCGGCCGGCCGAATGTGGGCAAGTCTACACTGCTCAATCACATTCTTGGCCAGAAGCTGAGCATCACCTCACGGAAGCCACAGACCACCAGGCATCAGGTGCTCGGTATCAAGACAGAGGGCCCGGTACAGGCCATTTATGTCGATACACCGGGCATGCATGAGGATGAGCCCCGTGCCCTGAACCGCTATATGAACAAGGCGGCCGCGTCCGCCCTGATCGACGTGGATGTGGTGGTCTTCGTGGTGGATCAGCTGGCGTGGACCAGTGCCGATGAGATGGTGCTGGAGAAGCTCAAGCGGGTAAAGTGCCCGGTTATCCTGGCGGTCAACAAAGTCGACAAGCTGGAGAAACGGGAGCTGTTGTTGCCCCATCTGGAGGCTCTGTCCAAAAAGCGGGACTTTGCCGAGATCATTCCTCTTTCGGCACTGAAAGAGACCAATCTGGAGCCGCTGGAATCGGCTGTTGGCCGCTTCCTGCCCGAAAGTGTCCACTTCTACCCCGATGATCAGATCACAGACCGCAGTGAACGCTTTATGGCGGCCGAAATGGTCCGGGAGAAAATCACTCGTCAACTGGGCGCTGAACTGCCGTATTCCGTGGCAGTGGAGATTGAAGAGTTCAAGCACCAGGGCAATACCCTGCATGTTTCGGCACTGATTCTGGTCGAACGGGAAGGCCAGAAGAAAATCATCATTGGCGATAAGGGTGAGCGCCTGCGCAGTATCGGTCAGGAAGCCCGGGTTGATATGGAGCGGATGTTCGGATCCAAGGTGATGCTCCGGCTCTGGGTCAAGGTCAAGCGAGGCTGGGCTGACAGCGACAGGGCTCTGAAAAGCCTGGGCATGAGCGATTTCTGAGGCCGCCATGAAGGGCGCGGTGCAGCAAGAGCCCGCTTATGTGGTCCATCGGCGACCCTGGCGCGAAACCGCCTTGCTGGTGGATCTCTTTACTCTGAATCACGGCCGCATGAGTGTGGTTGCCCGAGGCGCCAACAGCACCAAGAGCCCGCTCAAGGCCCAGCTTCAGCCATTCCAGCCGTTATTAGTGGACTGGACCGGCAAAAGTGAGCTGAAAACCCTGGTGCAGCTGGAAGTGCGCAGTGCGCCAGCGGTCAGCCAACCCCGCGCGTTGTACAGTGGTTTCTACATTAATGAACTGGTTCAGCGGGTGTTACCGGTGGCCGATCCCTCCCCCGCGTTGTTTGCCAGCTACATTGAAACGCTGCAGGCCCTGGCGGATCTGTCTTCACAGGACGATGTGGAGCCGTTGCTGAGGCATTTTGAGCGCGCATTTGCCGCCTCGCTGGGCTACGATTTTGCCTGGGACGAAACCACGGATACAGGTATGCCTGTACAGGCAGGCGAGCTCTATGGCTACGACCCGGGCCAGGGCATCGTTTCCAATCTCGCGCCGGAGTTGCCATTGCGCCAATTGCCGGGTGAGGCATTGCTGGCACTGGCGGCCGGCGATTTCATGAGTGAAGCACCCCGTAAAACCGCCAAGCGCGTCATGCGGGTGCTGGTGGATTACCTTTTGCAGGGCAGGCCGCTGCACAGCCGTTCCCTGTTCAGTCATTCGAATCCGTCATCTGGGAGAGAATCATGAATACCCGAGTCCTGCTTGGAGTGAATATTGATCATGTGGCCACCTTGCGTCAGGCCCGGGGCACCCGTTACCCGGACCCCGTGCAGGCGGCGTTGGTGGCGGAAGAAGCCGGTGCCGATGGCATCACCATTCACCCCCGTGAGGATCGCCGGCATATCCAGGATCGGGATGTGCTGCTGTTGCGGGAAGTACTGCAGACCAAAATGAATCTGGAAATGGCGGTGACCGACGCCATGCTGGCGTTCGCCGAGCAGGTGCGCCCGGAATGTGTCTGCCTGGTGCCGGAAAAACGCGAGGAGCTCACCACCGAAGGTGGACTGGATGTGGATGGCCAGGAAGAGCGCGTGGCCAAGGCCTGTGATCGTCTGGCAAAAATCGGCGCCGAGGTTTCGTTGTTTATCGATCCGGACCCGGTACAGATCGACGCGGCGGTGCGCTGCGGTGCGCCGGTGGTTGAGTTGCATACCGGTGAATATGCCGAGGCCGGGGAACCCGAAGCGGTGGAAGCCTCATTCAAAGTGCTTGCCGATGCCGTGGCCTATGCCCGCAAGAAGGGGCTGATTGTGAATGCCGGCCATGGTCTGCATTACCACAACACCGAGCGGGTGGCCGCTATCCCGGGTATCAATGAACTGAACATCGGCCATGCGATCATCGCCCGTGCCGTCTTTACCGGCCTGAAAGATGCGGTCCGGGACATGAAGGCGATTCTTGACCGGGCCAGGGCCTGATCAACAGTCAGGTGGTTTCCGGCTGGCGCTGCTGTTCCCGGAACAGTTGCTGCCAGTCGGTCTGCTCACTCCAGATCTGCAGCCGCTCCATGGCCGAAATCAGTTGATCTTTTAACAGCTCTCGATCCGGAGCCTCGCACTTCAGGGCGGTCTCGAACCGGTTGGCGGCTGTGCGCAGTTCGGGAACGCCGCAGTAGCGGGTGGCCCCGTGAAGCTTATGCACGCACTCAAGCAGGGGCTCGTTGCCACCGGTCTGCCAAAGCGCCTGAATCCGGTCGATATCGGTGTGTAACTGCTCCAGCAACATACTGAACAGCTCCTCCGCCAGATCGGCCTTGCCCGCCGCCAGTTGAATGCTCTCCTCTACACTGACGCAGTCCTGCTGCATCCGGCGATTTGACGGCCGCAGTGTCCGGCGGGTATCCCGTACTTCGGAAATCCGGAAGCGGTCGGCGCTATTGGTGCAGTCGTAGCCGGTGTATTCGCGAATCAGTTCCACCAGTTGGCTGCTGCTGATCGGCTTGGGCATATAGCCGTCGAAGCCTTGTTGCGCCAGCCGTTCCTGTTCGTCCGCCAGAGCGTGGGCGGTCAGGGCAATAATGGGGGTGTGGTGTGAGCCGCTGTCCAGATCACGGATGCGGGCCGTGGTTTCCACGCCGTCCATCCCCGGCATCTGCAGGTCCATGAACACCAGGTCAAACGCCTTCTGACGCACCTTGGTCAATGCCTCGAATCCGCTGGAGGCGCCTTCGGCTTCCAGGCGGCAGTCATTGAGCAAGGTCATTACCAGTTTCAGGTTGGCTTCGTTATCGTCCACCGCCAGAATGCGGGGCGTGCCTGAGCCGCTGTTCTGCCTTAATGGTAGCGCGGCTTCCGGCGCGCTTCGGTTGCCCGACTGAATGCCATGGATCAGCAACAGCAGTTCGTCGTAGAGGGCGTCCCGGCAGACCGGTTTGGTCAGGTGGCCGCTGGCCAGGCCCGACAGCGGCGTGTCATGGGTTTCCAGAGTGGGCGTCAGCAATAGGGTGCGGCAGTCGCGTTCCACTTCCAGGGAACGCACCAGGTTGCAGTACTGGCTGGAGTTGAGCAGGTGGCGGGTAATGCCGATGATGGCGCCGGCGTAGCCTTCCTGCCGTCGTTGCGCCTCTTCTATCTGTTCCTGCAGCGCCCCGGGTGAGGCAACCCGTTCAACGGCCACGCCCCAGTCCCTTAACAGGTGTTCCACCGCCAGCCCGGTGGTCTTCTGGTGTTCGAGATAGATGATCTTCTCGCCCCGGAGCGCCTCTTTGGGGCTGGAGCTGTCGCCGGTTGAGGACAGTTCCGGCGTCAGGGTAAACCAGAACGTGGAACCTTTGCCCAGCTCACTTTCCAGGCCGATCTTGCCGCCCATTTCTTCCACCAGCCGTTTGGAGATGGCCAGCCCCAGACCGGTACCGCCATACTGCCGGGCAGTGGAGGCATCGGCCTGGCTGAAGGCGTTAAACAGTGACTGCTGCTGGGCACGTGACAGACCAACGCCGGAATCGGTTATGCTCAGGCGCAGTGTGACCCGGTTATGCTCGGTATCTTCGTCTTCCAGACTCGCCCGTAATACCACTTCGCCGGTCTGGGTGAACTTGATGGCATTGTTCACCAGGTTGGTGATCACCTGCTTGACCCGCAGCGGATCCCCCATGATGTTGTCCGGTACATCGTTGTAGACCAGTGGCACCAGGTCCAGGTTTTTAGCGTGGGCCGCCGGTGCCAGCATGACCATCACTTCCTCAACGATATCCCGGAGCTGGAACGGCACGCGGTCCAGGATCAGTTTGCCGGCTTCGATCTTGGAGAAATCCAGAATGTCGTTAATGATGGTCAGCAGGATTTCCGAGGATTTGCGGATGGTGTTCAGGTGGTCGCGCTGCTGGCGGGGCAGTGGGCTTTTCAGCAACAGTTCGGTGAAGCCGATGATGCCGTTCAGCGGCGTCCGGATTTCATGTGACATGTTGGCCAGGAACTCGGATTTGATCCGGCTCGCTTCCAGTGCTTCCTTGCGGGCAAAGTCCAGTTCGATATTCTGGATTTCAATGGTCTCCAGGGTCTCCCGCAGGTCTTCGGTGGCCTGGTCAATGTTCTGTTGCATTTCGGCCTGGGCCTTGCTCAATTCCGAGGCCATATCATTGAGCCCCGACTCCAGCTGTTCGAACTCCGGGCCGGCACTGGTGTAAACCCGGGTGTCGAGCTTGCCTTCCTTGAGTTTGGCTACGGCTTCGTTGAGCTGGAATACCGGGTCGGTGAAGGCACGGCTCAGGCGCAGCGCGATGGCAAGACTGAGCAGGACACCACCGATCACCAGCAGCAGCGAGATCAGCAGCGCCTTGTAGGTTTCCTTTTCCGTGCGCACGTGGGACATCTCTACGGCAACCCAGCCCAGCGGGGCCTGGCGTTCCGCCGCAGACTGGCGGGCGTCCGGGTCCAGCATGGTCTCGATCATCAGATCCTGAAGGTGAACCGGCGTGACAAAACGAGTGCTGCTGTCGTGGGTCACCCGGACCGGCTGGTTGGGTTCCAGCGGTGCCATCGCCACGGTTTCAGCGCTGCCCGGGCCGGTATGAAGCATGCGCTGGCCATCGCTGCCATAGAAGGTGATGGAGCGAACATCCTGTTCTTCAAGAAGGGCGTTGGAGAGGCTGCTCAGCAGGCTGCGATTGGCCGTGAACAGGCCGTATTCAGAGCCTGCGGCAAGCTGTCGGGACAGGGACTCACCGCGATCCTTCAGCAGGTTCTCAATGTTGTTCACCCAGCTGTAGGTAAAGAATAGTCCTAACAACAGCGTGGTGAGCAGGGTGGGAACCAGAGTTACCACCAGTACTTTCTTGCGAATGCCCCAACGTCGCATACCGTGTTCCTGTAAAATTACCTTGTCCGCCGGCAGGACACGCCTGCTGGTGGATACTTCCATGTCAGCATAGCTGAACGGCAATGATATAACCGTGGCCGTTATCCCGGAAACAGACAGTTATAGCCGCAGGTCATGGATATAGCGACAAGCTGTATTGGGACAAGGCGGCCATAACGCGTATGATTCGAATCCGAAAGTGTATCACAGGGTATCAATATGATTTTCCCCACCATTGAAGATTATGTCGGCCATACACCCCTGGTGCGTCTGCAGCGTCTGCCGGGAGACACCAGTAACGTCATCCTGGCAAAACTGGAGGGGAACAACCCGGCAGGTTCGGTGAAAGACCGGCCGGCTTTGAGCATGATCCAGGAGGCTGAACGCCGGGGCGAGATCAAGCCCGGGGACACCCTGATTGAAGCCACCTCCGGCAATACCGGTATCGCGCTGGCCATGGCTGCGGCCATCAAGGGCTACCGAATGGTGCTGATCATGCCTGATAACCTGAGTGAGGAGCGCCGGGCCTCCATGCGTGCATACGGCGCCCAGGTGGTGAACGTTTCCCGTGAGCAGGGCATGGAAGGCGCCCGGGATCTGGCCATTCGAATGGAGGCCGAGGGTAAGGGCAAGGTTCTGGACCAGTTCAGCAATGCCGATAACCCTTCGGCCCACTATCACACCACGGGCCCGGAAATCTGGGAGCAGACCGCCGGGCGGGTTACGCACTTTGTCAGCTCCATGGGTACTACCGGTACCATCATGGGTGTGTCCCGTTACCTGAAAGAGCGCAATCCCGATATCCGAATTATCGGCCTGCAGCCAGAGGATGGGGCTTCGATTCCGGGTATCCGCCGCTGGCCGGAGGCTTACCTGCCGAAAATCTACGATGCCAGCCGGGTAGACCTGGTTCTGGATATTGGCCAGCAGGAAGCCGAGGACACCATGCGGGCACTGGCCGAGCGAGAGGGCATTTTCTGTGGTGTGTCCTCCGGCGGCGCCATTGCAGCGGCCCTGAAATTGTCCCGTGAGGTTGAAAACGCCGTGATCGTGGCCATTATCTGTGACCGCGGAGACCGTTACCTCTCCACCGGTGTGTTTCCCGGCGCCTGAGTGGCCCCCAATCAAGAGAATTCTATATGAGTAAGCGTCGCCGCAAGGTTCTGCCCAAGGAGCCCGTGCGTTGTGAAATCGAGACCCTGAGCCACGATGGCCGGGGCATTGCCCGCGCTGATGGCAAAACCCAGTTTGTTGACGGAGCCCTGCCGGGCGAAACCGTGATGGCCAAAATGGTCAGCACCCGCAGCCGGTTTGATGAGCTGCGCACAACCGAAGTGCTGGAAGCAGCCCCTGACCGCCAGCAGCCACCCTGTGAGTTTGCCGATCTTTGCGGTGGTTGCAGTCTTCAGCACATGAGCGCCGATGCCCAGATACGGTTCAAGGAAAATACCCTGCGCGAGCATTTTGCCCACTTTGGGGGCATTGAACCGGAGCAGTGGGTGGCTCCGATGCGTTCTCCGGATAGCCTCGGCTATCGTCGCAAGGCGCGGCTGGGCGTACGTTATGTGAAGGCCCGGGAGTCGGTGCTGGTTGGTTTCCGGGAGAAGCGCAACAGCTTTCTGACCGACATTGACCGCTGCGTGGTACTGGATCCCCGGATCGGTGAGCGAATCGAGCCTCTTCGGGAGTTGCTACATGGCATGGCGGCATTTGACCGGATTGCCCAGGTAGAAGTGGCCTGTGGCGATGATACGGCTGCCATGGTGTTCCGGAACATGGATGACCTGGTGCCGGACGACCGGGAAAAGCTGATCGCCTTTGGTCAGGCCCATGACTTGCATATCTATCTGCAGCCCAAGGGCCCGGACACCGTGCACCGGATCTGGCCGGAATCCGGCGGGCGGGACGATGAACGCCTGACCTATCGTATGGATGAGTTTGACCTCACCATGGCCTTCCATCCTATGGACTTTACCCAGGTGAACGCCGGCATCAACCGCAATATGGTACACCGTGCGGTCGAGTGGCTGGA
>Ga0114900_1001429_pt1 | contig 14786 bp, 13 predicted proteins | sample MalvireepMed_231_FD_89685 | JGI IMG/M metagenome (GOLD analysis project Ga0114900, IMG submission 89685) | Marine viral communities from the Global Malaspina Expedition - Malaspina viral metaG DeepMed_231 | ecosystem: Environmental > Aquatic > Marine > Oceanic | place: Mediterranean Sea...
CTACAAGGCTCCTGGCGAGGTCGCATTCACCGAGCAGCCGCTTCCCCGCAATCTCTTGGGCAAAGTCGACAAGATGGCGTTGCGGACGATGTGGCCCGATTTGATTGGAGAACCCGCATAATGGCTTATCCCAAGGATATCGGTATCGTGGACTGCATGCTCGGCATCCCGGAAACGGGAGACCGATCGGGATGGTACGACGCTTTCAAGCCTCTGCTGAAGGACGAGCAAAGCCGCGAAGCATTCAAGATGCCCGCGCAATATATGTTCAAGGATATCCCCGACACGGGCGAGGCGGACGATTACGTCGCCTGGACGGTCGAACAGATGGACAAGTTCGGCATCGAGAAAGCTCTGGTCGGCTGGAACGACAACGATACGTCGCGGCGCGCGAAAGCAGCCTATCCCGACAGGTTCTTCTTTGATCTGCCGTGCAACCCCAATGATGGCATGGAAGAAGTGCGTCGCATCCGGCGCACGCATGAGGAGGTCGGCCTCAGCGCGATCAGTGTCTTTCCCGCCGGCACCAATCCGCAGGTGCCGATCAATCACAAGTATATGTTCCCGCTCTATACTGTGGCGGTCGAACTCGCTCTTCCTGTCTTGCTCAATGCCGGCATCCCCGGCCCGCGCATTCCGATGGAAACGCAGAAGGTCGAGCATCTCGATGAAGTCTGCTGGTTCTTTCCCGATCTGAAGGTCGTCATGCGGCACGGGGCGGAACCGTGGGAAAGCCTTGCCGTCAAGCTGATGCTGAAATGGCCAAACCTATATTATTCAACGAGCGCCTTCGCTCCCAAGCACTACCCGAAGGCAATTATCGATTACGCGAACACGCGCGGCGCCGACAAGATCATCTATGCCGGGTATTTTCCGATGGGCCTCAGCTTGGACCGCATCTTCTCCGACATGGAGAAAGTGCCGCTGAAGGACGAGGTCTGGCCGAAGTTTCTGCGGGAGAACGCAAAACGCGTCTTCGGCATCTAAACTGCACAGGGAGCCGGGAAGTCTGCTCCCCTCTTTCATCATCGCCATATCTCCGAGACAACCCCGAAATATGGCAGCGGCTCCACACTCGAGTGGCCGCCGATCAAGGAGATTCAAAATGAACGCATCTGCAACACATGGCGAAGTCGCCGTGAAAGACGCACGCACACCGCCTGTCGCCGTCTGGAGCGTGCTGGAAAAGATGACACCGGAAGAGCGGGAGAACTGGCGCGTCTCACCTCTCGACAACCGGCCATCGCCTGAGGAACGCAATCTCGATATCGGCTATCCGGTGGGGTGGTTTCCTATGCTCCTGTCGGACGAGTTGCAGGTCGGCGAGGTCAAACCGCTACGCTATTTCGGGCAGGAACTTGTCATCTGGCGCGGCGAGGACGGCGAAGTTCGGATGATCGACGCTTATTGCAAACATTTGGGCGCGCATATGGGGCACGGCGGCAAGGTGCATGGCAATCTCTTGGAATGCCCGTTCCATGCCTGGCGCTATGACGGGAAAGAGGGTGTGGTGAAGGAAATTCCCTACGCCCGCGCCATCCCTCCGCAGGTGAAGCGCAAGTGCAAAGACGTATGGCCGATCCAGGAAGCGAACAAGCTCGTCTGGGCCTGGTACCATCCGCATGGCGAGGAACCGTCCTACGATGTCGTCCATCTGCCCGAAGCGACCGATGAGGGATGGACCGAGTTCGACGAATGCCGCTGGACCATCTGGGGTAGCATTCAGAACATGGCCGAGAACGGCGTCGATTTCGCGCACTTCAAGTTTATTCACGGAACGGCCACCATGCCCGAAGCGGAACTGGAATGGGGCGAATACGACCGCAAGGGCATCGTGCGCGCCAAGATGGGCACGCCGAAGGGAGAGGTCGACGGGAAGATCACTTCGGTTTCCAATGGACCGGGACAGAACTGGGTGCGGTTCGAGGGGATTTGCGAGACCCTGCTGATCGCCTGCATCACTCCGGTGGAGGCCGACCAGCTTCACGTGCGCTATTTCTACACCCAGCCCAAATCGCAGAACGAAGGTCCGATGGGCGGACTTGCCAGAGCCATCATCAAGGACGTCAACAAGCAGCTCGATCAGGACAAGGTTGTGTGGGACCGTATGCGGTTTGAACCCGAACCCGTCATCTGCGATGGTGACGGACCGATCCCGAAGTTCCGCAAGTTCTACTCCCGCTATTACGTTGGCGACGATGGTACACCAGGCACTGATCAGAAGGTGGCGGCATGAGGATGAGCCGGCGCGGGGTTCTGGCGAGCGGGGCGGCCAGTGCGGCCCTGCTGGCTTCCGGCGTTCGCGGCGCGGCAACGCAATTGAGCGATGCCGTGCTCGACCGGCATGATGCGTTGGGTCTGGCGCAATTGGTACACACGGGTCAGCTTTCGCCGGGCGAATTGCTCGACATGGCGATTACGCGCGCGGAAGCGACCAACCCGCGCTTCAACTTCATAGCGCATAAGCTCTACGATTACGGGCGCCAGTCGATCGCGGCGGGTCTGCCGGACGGACCGTTCCGGGGCGTTCCTTGGCTGCTGAAAGATCTACACACCCATATTGAGGGCCAGCGAACCGGCCAGGGTAGCCGCTCCTATAACGATTTCATTGCCCCCTACACATCGGAACTGGTGAAGCGATACCAGGCGGCAGGGCTGGTCATCTTCGGCAAGACGACGACTCCCGAATTCGGCCTGACCGGAACAACCGAATCCCTTGCCACCGGAATCACACGTAATCCGTGGGATGTCGAACGGATCGCGGGAGGGTCCAGCGGGGGGGCCGGAGCGGCTATAGCGGCTGGTGTTCTGCCTGCCGCCCATGCCTCGGATGGTGGCGGATCGATCCGCATCCCGGCTTCGTGTTGCGGTCTGTTCGGTTTGAAACCGAGTCGTGGCCGCGTTCCGATGGGGCCAAACCGAACCGAAGGCTGGGGCGGAATGTCGACCCATCATGCGCTGACCCGTTCGGTGCGCGATTCTGCTGCATTGCTCGATGCGACGGCGGGCATCGAGCCCGGCTCACGCTACTCCGCGCCGACGCCCGATGACACGTTTCTGTCCCAAGTAGGCAAGGAGCCTGGGCAGTTGCGAGTTGCGCTCGTTCTATCTCCGCCAGCCGGAACCGCTGTCGATCCCGAATGCCTCGCGGCCGCCCGTGATGCGGCGAAGCTGCTCGAAAGCCTTGGCCATCGTGTCGAGGAAGCACAGTTGCAAGTGGATATGGAAGCGCTGGGCAGGGCCAACTTCGCCGTCATGTCATCGTCGCTTGCTGCGGATATCGACGAGCGCGCGAAACTGACCGGCAGCGCGCCCTCCCCCGAAGTGCTCGAGAAAGTCACCCTGATGTTCTACGGCATCGGCAAGCAAACCGATGCAGTAACAGTCGCACGGGCGCACAACACTTTCCAGCAAGTGGCGTACGACACGGCGCGCTTCATGGATGAGTACGACATCATCCTGTCACCGACGCTCGCCGAGCCTCCTCCGCCGGTCGGCATACTGGGCCTGTCGCCGGAAGAGATCGAGACGTGGGCTGCGCGTGTTTCGTCCTTCACCCCGTTCACGGGACTCTACAATGTGACAGGCCAGCCGAGCATGTCCCTTCCCCTTGGCATGTCGCGAGAAGGCTTACCAATCGGAGTGATGATGAGCGCACGTTATGGGGCCGAAGCTTTGCTGTTCCGTCTTGCGGGGCAGGTCGAACAGACACAGCCCTGGTGGGAGCGTATGAACGCTCGGCTGGAGCTGTAACAATGCGCGGATTGCATGGAAAAGTCGGGATCATCGCTGGCGGCGGACGCGGGATCGGAGCTGCCACTGCACGTCGCTTAACCGAAGAGGGTGCGTCGGTCGTCATCGGCGATATCCGCGAAGATTGGGCGCAAGAAACGGCACAGGCGATTCGGGACAGTGGCCGGCAGGCGATCGGCGTTCACCTGGATGGAACATCGCCTGAATCTCAGCGGCAGATCGTTCAGCGCGCCGTAAACGAATACGAGCGGCTGGACTTCTTTCACTCCAATCTCGCTGGCGCGACCGAAGGCGATGTGAACGCACTCGATTGCCCGATCGAAGTGTTCGACAAATCCATCGCCATCAATGCAAGAAGCCATCTTATTGCGACACAAGCAGTTCTGCCCGAATTGTTGAAGAACGATAACGGCGGAGCGATGATCTACACTTCTTCGGGCGCCGCCTCGGGCGGTTCGCCTTGGCAAGTCGCCTATCCGATGGCGAAGAACGCCATCCATTCCCTTGCCCGCCACGTCGCGGCAAAATGGGGCAAGAAGGGCATTCGCGCCAATGTCATCTGCCCGGGTCTCGTACTGACCGAAGCGGTAGAGCAGCACATGACCAAGGAGCAAGTCGAAGCCGGGCTGAAGGCTGTACCACACACCAGACTTGGCAAACCAGGCGACATCGCCGCGATGGTTGCCATGCTTGCTTCCGATGACGGGGAATGGATCAACGGCCAGGTTTTTCACGTCAACGGCGGCACACAGATGAGGGATTGAGTGCAAGCGCTCTTCGCTTGAACGGCAGGACAGACAATATGAATGCAAGCATAGCTATCGAGCGCGCTCCGCCGAAGCAATCGAACGCCTGGCTTGTGTTGGGCGTGTTTCTGCTGATCTATATCTTCAACTATGCCGATCGGTATCTGATCTCCGGGCTGGTAGATCCGATCAAGGCGGAGTTCGATGTCGGCGATCAGTTCATGGGACTGCTGATGGGTCCGGCCTTCGCGGTGCTCTACACCACGATCGGCATTCCCATAGCGCGGCTCGCGGACCGGTCGAACCGGGTCGCAATTATCTGCGTCGGGTGCATTGTGTGGAGTGCCTTTACCGGGCTTTCAGGTCTGGCTGTCGACAAATGGACGCTGGCACTTGCGCGCGTCGGGGTTGGCATTGGCGAGGCGGCTTTCGTGGCGCCAGCCTATTCCGTCCTGTCCGACTATTTCAAACCAGAGCGCCGGGGCATCGCTTTCGCAATCCTGGGCTTGGCGGTTTATCTCGGCCAAATCACGGGTTATTCCGTCGGCCCGCTGATTGCAGATGCGTACAATTGGCGCATGGCATTCTTCGCCATGGCGGTTCCCGGCGTCGTTCTGGGCGCCGCTGCATGGTTGCTGGTGCGTGAACCTGCGCGTCGGCAATTGGTAGCGGACGTCGTGCAGGTTCCCTTGTTTTTGCTTTTACGAACTCTCCTTCGATCCCCCGCCTTCACGATGATGATGCTGGCCATGGGGCTGGCCACCTTATCGGGTGTCGCATTCGGGTTCTGGGGTCCAACCTTATTTCATCGTCAGTACGACGTTCCCCTGACCGAAGCCAGCAGCACATTCGGCATATATTTCGGCGGAGCAGGTCTTTCCGGAATGCTGCTATTCGGTTTCCTTGCCGATAGGTTCGCGCGGCGTGGTTTGCATTGGCCATTGCTTCTGGCGGGGGCGGCTATGTTTGCCGCTTCGGTCTGTATCCTGGCAGTCACACTCAGCCCCAGCTTTACGATGGCGAAGCTGCTCGCCATCCCATCGGGCCTTCTTGGCGGTGGCTGGTCGATCGGCATCATGGCGTCGTTGCAGTATCTCCTACCGGATAGAATCCGGGCGACCGGAACGGCGTTGTTCATCATGGTCACAACGTTTCTCGGATTCGTGGTTGGTCCGTGGCTGGCGGGTGCACTGAGCGAGTTCCTCGGAAATGACGCCGCTTCGCTCCGCTGGGCGCTCGTCATCATCATTCCGACCGGTATCGTTGGGGCGGTTCTGGCCTTAATCGGAGCACGGTCCCTCGAACGAGATCGTGTCACGCTGGCTCACCTGAACTTCGATGAAGAGCAATCGGCTTGAGCGATCAGTCACTATTGTCGGCCAATGACGCTCGGGCATTGCAGCAGCTTGGCCTGCGCTATGCCCGTGCCATAGATCGGCGGGATGGCGATTTGCTGGTTTCGCTGTTCACTAATAATGGATCCATTGGATCTGCGGATACCGATCAGCCTGCTTATAAGGGCCATGTGGATTTACGACGAATGCTGAAACAGGTGGATCGCAGCTTCGGTCCCACGATGCACGGCCTTTCAAACCAATTGTTCGAGCAAGCTGAGGAATCCGACCATGCCAGCGGCGAAACCTACTGCGATGCTCAACACATAGTCGTGCAGAAAGACGGGTCATGGCTGTTGTTGCGGATGGCGGTTCGTTATCTCGACCACTATCGGAAAGAAGACGGTATCTGGCGCATAGCGCGGCGGCGAATCAAGGTTGAGTGGGTTGGCACATCACAAGTGGGGCCGTTCAATCGCGATCTGTCTGCCCTGACCGCCTTCGACATGACAACATGAGTAGAAAGATGAAGCTCAAGTCCAGTTCAGGCAGTTTTGACGTGGACGACATTGATCGTGCAATCATCGCCCAGCTGCGCGTCAATGGACGGGCAACGAACCAAGATATCGCCAAGGGGCTCGACCTTACCGCCGCTACTGTCTCCTCCCGCATCAAAAGGTTGGAGCAGGCCAACAAGTTGAGGGTTCTAGCGGTATCGGATTTTGCGGCGCATGGCTTCAATATCTTGATAGAGGTGGCGATTGAAGTTGCCAATCGCGCGGCTTCGGAAGTGGCGGAGGAACTGGCGCAATTGCCCGAAGTTTTCGCGGTTCATCTTGTCACTGGCCGGTACGACATAGATGCGCTGATTGCTGTGAGGGAATTCGACGACCTGCAAGGCCTTATGCTTGGAAGAATCGGAGCGATAAAAGGGATACGTTCGCTCATGCCGGCAATCGCGGTCGACGTGGTGAAATACGAATTCGACGTGGCGCCGATCACAAACGGGGACGATGCATGAAGCTCCCGGAACTCGACGATCTAGATCGGGCAATTATCGAAATTCTCGCCAATGACGCGCGATTGTCCAATCGGAAAATTGCAGCCGAACTCGATGTGACGGAGGGCACTGTACGCGGGCGCCTCAAGCGCTTGCAACAGGATCGGTTGATCGCATTTACCGCGATCACCAGCCCGGATCTACAAGGCAACAATCAACTCGCCTTTATCGGAGTGCAAGCCGAACTGAACAGGGTTTCGGTGCTAAGCCATAAGATCGCCGATTTGCGGGGAATCACCGGCGTGCTTGTAACAATGGGAAGGTTCAATATCCTCGCCATCTGCTTGTTCGAAAATCTTGCGGACCTGCATGAGATCGCTTCGGAACGGATTTTGGCACTACCGGGCGTACGACACGTCGAGACATCGATAGCCGTCAAGACGATCAAATATAACAATCGGGTTGTTCGCATCACAAGCAAGGGTCAAGGCTAGCCCCACCATTGCGTATCATCTACGTGGCTATTCTACGCAAACAGCGCATGGGATTCTCTTAAGGGGGTGCATGCGTAAAAAGGGGGTGGAAAATTCTCCGCACGTCTGTAGAATGCTCCAAAGACGGAGATGGAGAATTCATATGGCAACCACGGCTGAATACCGACTCGGCGAATATACCTATCCTCGCGGATGGTTCATGGTCGCCAGTTCTGACGAGGTGACCAAGACGCCGATCGCCGCAAGATATTTCGGTGAAGATGTTGCGCTCTATCGCGGTGAAAGCGGCAAAGCCTACATGGTAGAGGCTTATTGCCCGCACATGGGTACGCATCTGGCGAAGAACACAACGTCCTACGTCGTAAAGGACAATCAGCAAGTCGAGGGCGAAAGCATCCGCTGTCCATACCACGCATGGCGTTTCGGTCCGGATGGCCAATGCGATGACATCCCCTATTCTCCCGGTCCCGTTCCGAAAAAGGCGTGCTTGAAAACATTCGACCTCGTCGAGAAGGCTGGATGCCTATGGGTGTGGCATGATCCTGAAGGCGGGGAAGTGGATTACGAGTTGCCTGCGTTTGCTCAGTACGACGATCCTGAATGGATCAACTGGAACATCCATCCGCTGGGTGAGCTTGAAAGCCATCCGCAGGAGATCGTCGACAACATGGCTGACAAGGGGCACTTGATCCCTGTCCATGGTAGCCAGCGTATGGAAATTTTCGAGAACCGCTTCGACGACCATGTCATGTGGCAGATCCTCAAAGCCGGCCATCGCACTCTTTCCAGTAAGGAAGAGGGTATGACGAACGATACCTGGTACACCGGTCCTGGCATCCTGCAATCGACTATGGAGGGTGATTACCCCTCACTCATGCTCATCGCTCACACTCCGGTAGATGATGGCGTGGTCAAGGTATGGTACGGTTTGCTGGTAAAGGCACCGAACAGCCCGCCGACCGAGGAGGACCGCTCGATCGCAGCAGGTTACGAGAAAGCCGGCGTCGATGCGTTCGCACAGGATTTCGAAATCTGGGCGAACAAACGCCCATGTTTCCACCCCATGATGGTTGCAGGGGATGGTCCGTTCGACAAGGTTCGCATCTGGTACCGGCAGTTCTACAACAACCGGCAGAAGGCCGCGGATTTTCAAAAGCGGGTGAACGGTCACTATATCTCCAAGGGCACGACGCGCGATCCCTGGGAAGAAGCGGCCTGACATGGCCTGCTGGTCGCGGAGCGTGATATGACGGCGAGCGCGATCGATCCGCAGGTATTTCGATCGGCCCTCGGCTCTTTCGCCACCGGCGTCACCGTGGTTACGACGGCGCTTTCAGCCGATGAACCGATAGGGGTCACGGCCAGCAGCTTCAATTCGGTCTCGCTCGAACCACCGCTTGTCCTCTGGTCCCTCGCGAAGAAGTCTGCGTCGTTGGACGCCTTCACTAAAAGCGGTCACTTTGCCGTCCATATCCTTTCATGCGAACAGGAGAACATTTCCAATCGTTTCGCCCGTTCTGGCGCAGACAAGTTCGCCGGAACCCGGTGGAGCAAGGGGCAACTCGGCTCGCCTGTCCTCGCCGATTATGCCGCGAAGTTCGAATGCCGGACTGTCCACCAATACGAAGGTGGCGATCATATAATTTTTGTGGGCGAAGTGCTCGATCTCGACCAGCGGGATATGGCTCCTCTTGTGTTTCATGCCGGAAAGTATGCCGAAGCCCGTCCCAGGCGTTTACTGCCGGAAGAGCCGTCAGTCCTGCCGGATGAAGGGCGGTTCACAGAGGACTTCTTCCTCTATCTTCTGTCTCGGGCGCATTTTCAAACTTCGCATCTAGTTCGGCGCATGGCCGAACAGGCTGGCCTCACATTCTCGGAATACTTAACGATAACCGTGGTCGGCATGAATGCGCCGATAAACGAGGAGGATCTCGTCGCCAGGCTCTCCCATACCGGTCAAGCGCCTTCGATGAACAATCTGAACGAGATGACAGAGCATGGCGTTCTGACCAAATCGAAGGATGGTCTTCGGCTGACGGAACGTTCTCGGGAGATTTTTATTGACGTCCTATCGGAGACCAAAGCTTACGAAGACGATCTGCTCGATAACTTCAGTCCAGGGGAGATCGCGGAAGCCAAGCATCTGCTCAAACGCATCATCGAGCTGACAGGTCGCGATCTGCCAGAGATCTGGCCAAGCAAAAGCGGCATCGCCTAGCATGAGCATCCCTTCCTACGACGTCGTCATCGTCGGCACGGGGCATGGCGGCGCGGCTGCGGCCATCGCCTTGCGCAAGAGAGGCTTCTCAGGGTCTATCGCTCTGCTCGGTCGCGAACCTGATCCACCTTACGAACGCCCTCCCTTGTCCAAGGACTATCTGGCGATCGAGAAACCTTTCGAACGTATTTTAATACGGCCGGAGACGTTCTGGGCGGAACGCGAGATCGAGCTGGTGTTAAATAGCGAGGTGGTATCAGTCGGTGCGGATGAACAGAGCGTCCACTTGGCCGACGGGAATACAATCCATTATGGAAAGCTTATTTGGGCGGCCGGTGGCGATCCACGCCGCCTATCCTGTGATGGCGCTGAATTTTTGGGTGTTCACAGTGTGCGCAACCGAGCCGACGTTGACCGCATAATCAGCGATCTGGACAATGGCGCGAGACAAGTCGCCGTTATAGGGGGCGGTTATATTGGGCTGGAAGCAGCGGCGGTCCTAGTAAAACTCGGATGCCAAGTCACTGTGCTGGAAGCGCAAGAGCGCGTACTATGCCGAGTGGCCGGACCGGACTTGTCGGCATTCTACGAGGCGGAGCACCGGGCACGAGGGGTCGACATACGAACTGCAGTCGCAGTGCAAAGTCTGCGTGGCGCAGGCAATCGGGTTGCCGGTGTCGTAATGGAAGATGGCGAAGTCATTCCGTCACAGATGGTTGTGGTCGGGATAGGTATCGCGCCAGCAGCCGCTCCCTTGACCGCAGCGGGAGCGAGGGGATCTAACGGCGTCGATGTGGACGAATATTGTCGGACGACGCTCACCAATGTTTATGCAATTGGTGACTGCGCCGCTCATGCAAACAAGTATGCCGGCGGGGCAACGATACGGCTCGAATCCGTACAGAACGCCAATGACATGGCCGATGTCGTTGCGCGAGATTTGACAGGCGACAGCACTCGTTACGAGGCAGTTCCCTGGTTCTGGTCCAACCAATACGACCTCCGCCTGCAAACGGTCGGGCTGAGTATCGGGCATGACCAGACCGTTCTGCGCGGCAATACTGACACGCAGAAGTTCTCCGTGATTTACCTAAAGCAAGGTCGTGTCATAGCTCTCGATTGCGTGAACAACGCGAAGGATTACGTGCAGGGGCGCAAGCTCGTCGAGCAGGGCGTGATCGCTGATCCTGCCCGACTCTCCGACACGGACACTCCGCTTAAGGCCATGACTTGATGCGTCGGACGGAAGCACAAAGTTTCTCTATCGCTTGCATACCCGGAGACGGAATCGGCAACGAAGTCATGCCCGAAGGCATCAGGGTGTTGGAGCGGGCAGGCAGTCTCTACGGCTTCGGACTCGAATTCACGTCGTTTCCCTGGAGCTGCGAGTATTATGCGCAACACGGCACAATGATGCCCGACGACGGGATCGAGCAACTCGCAAGACACGATGCGATATTCCTCGGCGCGGTCGGCTTCCCGGGAGTGCCGGACCATGTTTCGTTGTGGGGACTGTTGCTCCCTATTCGACGCCGGTTCGATCAATATGTGAACCTGCGTCCCGTTCGCTTGATGCCGGGCATGATCTCCCCTCTGGCAGGTGCGAAGGACATCGATTTCGTCATCGTCCGGGAGAATACGGAAGGCGAGTATTCGGACCAAGGAATGACTCTTCGGCCTGGGAGCGTAGAGGAAACCATCATCCAACACTCGATTTTTACACGTAACGGCGTTGACCGCATACTGCGCTATGGCTTCGAGCGCGCGATGGAGCGCAAGCGTCGCCTCGTCTGGGCCACGAAATCCAACGGCATCTACTTAGCTATGCCGTATTGGGACAACCGAGCAAAGCTGGCAGCCGAACAGTTTCCGAACGTCAACGCGGAACAATATCATATCGACATCCTGGCCGCTCATTTCGTGCAACGCCCGGAAGACTTCGATGTCGTCGTCGCCTCGAACCTTATGGGTGACATCCTGTCCGACCTAGGTGCCGCCTGTACCGGCACGATCGGCATAGCCCCATCCGCAAATCTTAATCCGGAAATGCGGTACCCGTCGATGTTCGAACCGGTTCATGGCTCAGCCCCGGATATTTTTGGACGCAACATTGCCAATCCTATCGGCCAAATATGGTCCGGAGCGATGATGCTTGATCACCTCGGCCGGAAGGATGCTGCCGACGCGATCATGGCGGCGATAGAGGCAGTCATGACAGACGGACCCCGCACGCCCGACATGGGCGGGACGGCATCTACCCGCGAGGTCGGACAAGCGATAGCCAGTGGCTTATGTTAAGGTGAAGGGTGCTACATCGCTATCCCAGAGGTTACACTTGCTGGGGTGCTGTCGTCTGTGGATGGCCCCTTCTCTGCAAGGGTTCAAGCGAGTTGATAATTTGATCTGTCAGGCTGCGATCATCTGTCCGGCCAATTGTTGCGGCGTAAGATAGCCGCTGGCCCTGATGGCGTCCGTAGGCCGGATCCCACTCAGTCTAGCGAGCACGAAGCTGCGACAGCACCTCGGGTTGTCCCGGCCATTGCGGCCGCTTTTCAGATCGTAATCATCACTTCAATGCAGCACCCTTACAGTTCCGACGCGGGCTACACATGTGCGCCGCGATTGTTCTTAGATGGCAGCTGGGAAGCGATAGCTCGCTCGGCGCGCCAGTACGGCCCAGATGATCCTGGCGGTCTTGTTGGCCACGCCAACGGTGACAAGCTGGGTTGGCTTGCGCTCGAGCAGGCTACGGATTCAACTGGCTGCCGGCGCATCGCTAATCTTTGCCTGCCGCAAAACGGACGTTGCCCCTAGCACGAGCAACTTTCTCACATAGCGACCCCCATCTTCGAGATGCACCCCAACCGGTCCTCGCCGCCCGAGGAGCTCTGGCGCGGGACTAGCCCCAGTGATGCTGCAAACTCCCGGCCTGACCGGAACTGGCTAAGGTCAGTCACGGATGCCGCCAGGTGCTCGCCGAATTACGGCGAACTGAGCTTTGGGTCCAATCACGTGGCGGCATCTTCCATTCTTTCTTCGATCGGTTCAAGATCAGATAGAGCAGCTGGGTGGCGGCGTCATCCCTTGGGAACTGTTCCCTGGCTCTGACGGCCCGCCGTAGCTTCAAGTTCAGCGCTTCAATCGAACTTGTCGTATAGACGATCCGGCGGACCTTGTCCGGGAATGCGACGAAGGGAATGACCTCCGCCCAAGCGCGTCGCCAGCTCTGCCCGATAGCGGGATATCGTTGGCCCCCACGGTCCGGCCTCAAATGCCATCAGCGCCTTTTCGGCGGCATCGGCGCTCGGAGCCGTTAGATCTCCTTGAGGGCCGCCGCCAGCCCCTTGCGATCTTTCCAGGACACAAAATCCATGGAGTTGCGCAGCAGGTGAACAATTCAGGTCTGTACGATCGCCTCGGGGAACACTGCGGTAATCGCGTCCGGAAAGCCATTGAGGCCATCGACGACGGCTAACAGGATATCTCGGTGCCCCGGTTCTTGAAGTAGCGGAATGGGCTCGCGGGTTTCTTTTTGCGGGACATGGAAACCGCCTTGTCCGCCCAGTCCTTACCAGCAGGTGCATTTGCTCTGGCAGAACCACCGTAGGAGCAAGCTCGCTGGAACGCGGTTAGCGCGCGCACACCCGCTCTGTACCGTAGAAGTTTACGCAGCCGCTTCGCCTTGGACCGGCTGCCTCACCTAGCGATCCGCAACCGGCGAACGTGACCGGCCCTGTCCGGCCAATCGATCGAGGTGCCCTCCTGCATGCCGATCAGTCCCGCGCCGACCAGCGTCATAACGGACAAGCGGTTTTCTTCCAGGTTGGCCTGGCGCGGCCAGACAAGTTCGACGGTCCGACTGGCGCCGGAGCCTTCGTCGATAAATTCGACGCGGGAGCCCATAGTCACGATATGCGCGGGAAGCTCGTCACGTCTGTGAATTATCGCGCGATCGATTTCCTCGAAAAGCTTTTTGGTCACTTCAGGGTAGCTCGCCTCAGCGGCCATCGCCAATTCCGACAAGGCATCGGCTTCACTATCGACGAGGTAAATTTCCGGCTTTTCGCCGGCGATTGATTTCGACATGGTAATTTCTCGCAATGAGGCCAGGCGAAGATCGCGCGGCCGGGGCTAATGATGGTTCGGGAGCCTCGTCCCGAACCCGCCTATTGCGATCGAGACGAGGCGCGCGCCCGTGCGGGCAGCTGGCCTGCATGATTGAAGTGACGCTTTTGGCAACGCGGAAATACCATTCGGAATATGTGCGCCAAAAATTCGGTATCGTCAAATTCTGGGTAAGGCTTCGCCTGCTCGGATAAATGCCAGCGACATTCCCGTCCGGGGGGCCTATCATCCTGAAATGTTCAATTTCCATTCTTTCGCGCGGCGACAAAAGCCGGATCTCGCTATCGATCTGGGAACCGCCAATATGCGCATGGTGATTCCGGGCGAAGGGTGCGTTTTTGACGAGCCGTCACTCTGCTATTTTCAAGATCTCGATGGGCGTTCCCGTTTCCAGGCTGCGGGTAAGGCAGTCCTGGCGATGGTGGATCGGGTTCCCAAGTCGTTCAGTGTTCGTCGTCCTCTGGCAAGAGGTGTTCTGCAGGATATCGAAGCAACCAGCGCGCTGCTCGCACACGGCCTCACTTCAATCTCGGGCAGAGCTCGTCGATCCCGCCCCCGCGCTCTGATCGGTCTTCCTGCCGACGCCACCAAAGCGGAAGCGAATGCTTTGCTCGCTGCCGCCGACGATGCCGGGCTCGGTCGGATAGAGTTAATCCGCGAACCCTTCGCCGCAGCGATCGGAGCCGGGCTGCCTGTAGGCGAGGCTCGTGCGTCGATGATTGTCGAATGCGGCGCGGGCACGACCGAGATCGCGGTTTTCGCAATTGGTGGCCAATGCATAACGCGGTCGGTTCGCCTCGGCGGCCAAAGTCTCGATGAAGCGCTGGCGGAGTATTTGCAGACCAAGCACCATTTCCTGATTGGCAGGCCAACGGCGGAAAACCTCAAGCGAGAGCTTTCCGCTCGGACCAGCCAATCCTTGCCCACCGAAGACGTGGTCGAAGTAAAGGGTCGTGACCTGCAGACAGGGATGCCGGGAATGCTTTTCCTGCCAGCCGCGACGTTCGATCCGGTTTTCAAGAAGCACTTCGACAGGTTCGCCGAGGCTACCCGGGACGTGCTCGGCGAACTCTCGCCTGATCTCGCGGCCGATGTGCTCGACGAGCGGATCATCGC
>Ga0114900_1001433_pt1 | contig 14757 bp, 7 predicted proteins | sample MalvireepMed_231_FD_89685 | JGI IMG/M metagenome (GOLD analysis project Ga0114900, IMG submission 89685) | Marine viral communities from the Global Malaspina Expedition - Malaspina viral metaG DeepMed_231 | ecosystem: Environmental > Aquatic > Marine > Oceanic | place: Mediterranean Sea...
CTGACTTGATGTGTTCACCGCCAGCAGCATCGTAGAAGTAGAGTTCCGCCCCAAGAGTCAAAACTAAGTCATCGGTATTCTCGTCCCAGAGCATATAAGTGCCAGTTGTGGCCCCGAAGAACTGCACATCATAGCCGGTATCGTCAACACCAACGGTAAGGGTGCCATCTATCTGAACATTATGTGGAAATAGAAGATGGGCATGACTCTCTGGCTTATAGCTCATTATGGAAGCCTCTTCTCATATATGCAGTCGATTTCTGAATCAGTCGATCCTTTACGGATGGCTTGGAAGTTGGATACCTCAGTCTCATCTGTGAGGACGAAAATATCTCCACTAGATTGGGTATGCCCTTCCGACGCAGTGGGGGCAGTCCCATCGGCTCGCCATCGAAGCGCGGCATCATTCACCCTTATTGTTACTTGAGTAATATTACTGCCACTGGTAGTCAAACTGACAGCCGAGCTGGAAACGGCCTTGGTATCGTGGCCTACTATCTGATACTCTTCTGCCATTAATCCGATCCGTATACATTGACATTCACAACACCGTCACTGGATGCGCCCGTGTCTCGGATCGACCGCCAATGCTCGATGTTCTCTTTACCAGAGATTGACCACTTCGCACCAATGTTTTCAGAAATCTCTCCATTGGCCCCGGCATTACTGATCGAGGAGTTTATCCGGTTGTCAGTATGCCAGACCTTGCCCCCCGAGATATGCTCAAAGTAGGCTTTAACGGAATTGTCCGCATAAGTAGCAGCAGTAATAGCTTTAGCGGAAGTGGATACGGTCAGCTTCTCAGAAGAGAGAAGTCTAAGAGGAGCTAGACGTGACACTCTAAATTCCTTTCGTGGGTGCTAAGAAGAGAGCCTAGTTTAAATTGGGGGTGTTTTCGCACACCCCCGGAAGCGGGCTTACTCCAGCGCCAAGTCGATAAGGCTCTTCTCGGTGGTAGCACCAATTTCCATAACTCTACCAACAAAAGGCTCATCCCGATCATCGGAGATGTCCAAAGCAGTAACTGTTCCTGCGGTTGTTTCACTGAGCCGCGCTTGCATTCCTACGACTAGCGCACCTTCAGTCTGAACTGCCGCAGGGCCACGAGTCTGCGCCCAGCCAAAGCTGCCATCAGCCCCAACGCCCATCCCCACTCCTATAGGAGGAGCGACAATTGACGTATTAGGTGCCGAAACGACTTCCTTCCATTTACTCTTAATGAGTTTAAAGTGGGAAGCCGTCGTAACCGCGACTGCCAATCCAGTCTGAATTTCGATACTGGCGTTTGCCGCACTTGATACTGCAGTATTCCGAAGTACCTTGTAACGGTAGCCTTCACCAGCAAGGTCTTCACCGACCAACGATCCACCAGCATACTCATTTACTACAAGCGTAATGGATGTAGCAATTGAGATGATGGTTGAACCGACAGCCGTTCCAGCCGTGCCATAGTCCGTACCCGAACCCGTGGGGTCCAACTCGTCGTGGGCAGAACCGGGATCTTCCATAGCTAACAACTGTGCAGCGATTGTCGTCCCGCCGTACTCCACGTACCGATAAACACAGTCGTCTCGTTGCATACGAGTTCCCAACGGGAACAGTTGCGTCGTTCCGACCGTGAATTCGTTGACGTTGGGCGGGATTATGTCCAAGCTGCCGAAGTCAAAGACCTTATCAAACGGAATGGTAAGGATCGTTCCGTCTGAAAGTTGAGTCAGGCCGTGTCGCATGTTTGCGACCATTTTAGCCTCCTACTAGGCCACTACTGTTGTGTCTTCGATGTCGTAGATACGACCGACACTCATAGCGGAACCATCAATGAGGTTCCAGTATGCAACGTGCCTCAGCCCCGAAGCATCAAAATCTTCGAGGTCTGCGAAGACGCGGCGTTTCATTAGTTGACCTTGGGCCATGTCGTTCCGTGGACCAGTCCCGAAACCGAGTCTCAAACCGTTAGAGTTTCCCTGTCCGCTTCCCATCTTGATTGCAAAGACGGAATACTGGCTGTCTCCGCTAGTCTGCTTTTGACGCAGGGAAATTCCCGTTTCGTCTGCCCGACCTTCACCTGTATTTTCCTGTTCTGCAACAAGGTAGTCAGATCGGATTACGGGAATCCCATTCCAGTGAGTGATACGCTTTCCGAGATCGTCCGAAGTGAACGAAATCTGCCCAAAGTGGTTTCCAAGGCCAGCTTCCTGCGTGAACGCATCGAGCCTGACAGCGATCTCATGCGGGAACAAGAAGAAATCGATGCCATGTTTCATACCGACTTCCAACGCACGAAGGTTAGCAAGAGAAAGTCCTGCTTCTGCTTCGTTAATGTTGACTTCGTCGGTAGTTCGACCTAGCCCATTACCGTAAGTCTGGGCCATGATGTGCAAGCCGAATGGCTCGTTACTCTGGCCGTTTGTCGAGTCCCCATAGATGATGTCGTCGTTGATGTGGTTAACCATCGCATCGACATCTTCAATGAGTTGCTGCGCGCCGTAATCGTTGTAGTTGTTGTACGTCCCTTCCACAAACTGATCAAGGGCGGTCTGCTTGTAGGCAATGACCAACTCTCGATCAAGCTGCGTGTAGGCCGTCTCTTCTTCCCAAGCAAGTTGGGAACCGATTGACGCTCTGTGTGCCGAAGGCTGAGTAGCCTGACGGTTCCATCTGACTTTCTGCCCGATTACCTGTTGTACCGGGAGAATCCCAAGTAAACCGCCACGCCGAACATCTTCCTGAACTACGCCGGGAAGAAACATCGGCTCAGTTAACTTCTGAGCTTCAGCAAGGTTCGCCCAGTGACCACCTGAATCAGCCACCAGTTTCCTCCATTAATTTCCTAGCCTCGAAGAACGGAAGTCGCTTCCGTCGCCATTTCGAGGTCTGATTGAGGGGAACTTCCAGCCCCGCTACCCCCGCCCTGAAGTGTTGCAGTTCCACCGACAGGCCCAGTCGTCGGAGAGTTCTCCGTCTTTCCAGAACTGTCTTTACCACCATTACTTCGGAACGCTTTATGTAGCGCAGCCAAGTCGTCTAACCCTTTTCGTGAATCCGCACGATTAACGAGGTCTTCAGGAACGCCCCCAGCAATTGCGGCACTCTTGGCCGTATTGAGCAACTCGGATTCAAGATTAGAATTTCTTGTCTCCATGTCACTAAGCTGTCCCCTTAGTTTATCCATCGCGTCCTCATGCGCCCACTCCTTTTCGAGATCGGCAACAGTTCTTCCTAGTTCACTTGTGGAACCACTGCCTAGGTCTGAAGAAGTAGTCTCTAGAACCTTCCGCTGGGCATCTCGGTCAGCTTTTCTCGCAGCCGACTTTGCCTTATCAGCGGAGGACTTAAGAGCAGCGATGTCAGCCTCGTATTTCTCGGATGCGCCCTTTACGGCACTGGCAAGCAGTTGAGAGACTGCTCCCCGATGTTCCGTAGGGATCGCTTCAAGAATAGGGTTGGTATCTGTGTCTGCCATTGTGCCTCGCAATCTCTCCGAGTTTGTGCGCCCAGAGCCAACTGGGGGTAGTCCTGTTTGAGAGCATATCAGGGGGAACGATGGCCGTCCACCTATGAATCAGGCTAATCTAAACGACCGAGGTTTGGCCGTCCCCCATCAGCTTCCCACCATGAACGGGCGGTAGAATTCTTAAAGGAAACTCCCTTTGGAAAGAACCCGAAAATATTAAGGGCGTAATCTAATCGGGGATCACCCACTCGCATGGCCTCACGGCGATCTCTTATGGTTCTTATCCAGAGCTTGTAGCCAGCGTCCTGACGCAAAACCGCAGCTTCTTCCTGACTTCTCCAAGCCACATCCTGAATGTCTAATACTAACCTCTGAATATCTTCGCCGAGTTCCTCAGCTACCTCGTCCTCGACTCGCCAGTAGTCCCCTATGATAGTCCGATTAAGCTTGCGTTCGATCTTCTGCCCCGGAGTCCCATTGCGATCTAGTTCCTCCAAGAAGGCTTCTTGGAATTCGTCGGGGACATTAGCCCTATACGCTTCTTGCTCCTCGTGGAACCCTGACCAGTCTTGTTCATTGGGGTCTGTAAGAGAGGGTCTTGGACTAATCTGATAGTACCCTGCCATTATCTGGTTGAACGGGTGCTGCAATGCAATTTCATCCCCGAACTGGGACATCACATCAACGTACTCTTCGTAGGTTGTTGGCACGTTAATAAAGGGACTCTGAGGATCGACTACTACGACTTCTCCTCGTGCGTCCAACTTGCGGCCTCTCGATGTGAGGAAGGCTTCTGCACGCTTGCGACCACGTTCAGTCTTTCTCTCTCTTCGATCAGCAGGGTTTAGAGTTCCGGCCAACCATTGAGCATCATCGCTACGCTGTTCGCTCACTTGATCGTTAGTTCTTACTTCCTCCTGCCGCCAGAACTCTAAGTTAGTTAGCTCCAGTTCCCTTCGCTCTTCTCCCAACAGGTGGAGGCTTCCCGCCCTGAAATAATCTGAATTAGGCATCGCATTGATTAGCCGTGAAACTTGCTGCGGTATCGGACGGATATGCGAGGGGGGAACGCCTTCTCGTCTCATATCCTCAACTGTTTCCAATGGAACATCCAGATACTTTGAGTAAAGCTCATTTTGAGCGGCACGGAAATTCTCTTTAGCTGGGCCTCTAAAGCGCACCATACCGAGAGACTCTTGAGCAAACTCCTGCATTGCAGCCATCTCCACCGCATCAAGGATGTCTTGCTCAGTGATAATTGGCGCGCCCTTTTTAGGAGTGAGAGTGTCCCAGTCAACCCATGCCGGATTGAACCGTCTCTCTGCGAGGACATTAGCTACTGCATAGTTCCTGAAGCGATCAGGAAACATTTGGTTTCTCATCCGCTTTACATTGTCGGCAATGAACGGGATGCTCGATGCCTCAAGAGCGGCGAGGCCAACAGATGCTGGGGGAGGTAGTACCTGTCCTTTTTCTGCGTCCTCACCTGATTTGACCAGAAATTCCATTAGTACGGAAACGTGTGGCCCCACATACAAACCAACTCGGTTAGCATGATCTTCCGCCTTGTCATACGTCCCAAGCATTCCTTCTTCATGCTCTAATGGGAAGCTACCCCTAAACATCCTCCGGGTTGTAGCGAACATCGTGCCACCAAAGGCGTTCACTTCCATCCAAGGCACCGCATCAACATCTACATACCCACCTTCAGTGGCTTCCCAGTATCGACCTTCGGGCATAATCGTAGACCATGTAGTGGGGGTCTGGATTGAAGTTCGTGAAAGATAGGCAAGCCTCGCCACTTCGTACTTCCAAAACGGGAAGACACCTTGCATGATATCATCAAGGATAGTTAAATCATCGTAATTAACAAAGGCTTGCTTTAAGTCCTCGGTGGCCTCATCTACTGCGCCCTGCCCTAGCCTTTTCAGTCGAGTACGCACGTTTTGAGGAAGGGACTCAACTTCTTGAGCAACATCTTCTATGTAGTTTGCAACTTCTTCTGCGTTAGTCCGGCGATACTTAGGATATTTAGCAGCCGCTTTTAGCTCCGTGAACATATTCTTAAGTTGCTTCTGCTTTACAGCGAACGCATCCATCGTATCACTGGTCAGCCCCAGCACTCTTAATTGAGTCTCGTAAAGATTAGCCACATGCTCAGGCTTGACACCTGTATGCCCGTAATCCTTCGCCCTCATCACGATGTAGTCAACAAATTCTTCTTTACTCTGGAAAGCTGTCCCTGAGAGGATTGCTTGTCCTATGTTTTCAGACTGACCCCCAACAATGTAGGAAAGATCAGGAAGATTAAGGGGGCCATCCTTAAAGTCTTTTGGCTTAATCGAAGCAGTGGGTAGCTTTGCCGGGTTAGCCCCCATGATCTGCACCAACTTGTCTTGCGCGCGCATGTAACCCCGCTGCGTATTCCTCCGGCGCACACTAACACGGTCCCAATGAGCCTTCCTTATGTCATAGTAATCTTGCCAGAAAGATGCACGTTTTGGCCCCTTTGGAGCTTGGGCAAAGTGGGCTGAACGGTTAGCCGAGTCTTGTGCCCAACTTTCTACAAGCAGATCAAGATCAGCCTCTAGAGCATTGGCGAATACCGGCTCTGTATCTGAAACGCCACGAGGATGTGCGCTATACAGATCGAGTTCTTTGGACTTCATCGACTCGACAAGTTCGTCCTTTTTCTCAGTGATGAATTGTAGAACTTCGTCGATTGCTTTGTGATTATCGTCAAAGAGTTTTTCTTTTCTTGCGGCACTCATCCGCGGGGCATTCGTAACCTCCCGCATTGTGGCACGAGTTACACTCTCAACTCGCTGCCCCGCCTCAAATACCATATTCTGCACATGGAACATTAAGCCCTTTAAAGATGCGGCATCTTCGGGATTGGCCCTCGCGACTGCCTCCATTGCAGCCCTTAGTCCCTGTATCGCTCCTTCAGGGCCGCTTCTAAAGGCTTCCCATTCTCGTTCTAGTATGTCTTGAGCGAGGCCTTCTAACTGGGCGTTTATTTGCGCGTGCTTAGTTTGAGCAGTAGGGATAGGGGCTTTTGCGTAACTGAAAGGCGGAACTTGAATATCCCCGCTACCTCGTCTTAAATCAACAAGTTCATCACCCCGAGCTATCCGCCGTACTCGTTCGCGCAGGGGTGCTGCCAACTCTTTAAGGTTAGCGTCGGCCCCGTATACCCCATATAGTAAATTTTCAAACTTCTTTCTCCTTAATGAAGGTTTTCCACTCGTAGCGATATAGAGGGCGCGATCCAAATCGTCTGCAAATATTACGCGCCGCTTTCCATAATTAACGAACGACCCAGCAAGGTCTTTTGGCAACTTAAATGCAGCGGCATCTGCGGCGGAATGGGGAGGGACTGGAACAGCTTCAGGTGTAAACCCAATCGGGCGTGGCCGCTGGTCTTCCGCAGTGCCTATAACAATCCGCTCCAGATCGGGAATCGCCCCACCCGTTTCAGCCCATCGATGAAGTTGGTCTAAACTATCGGCGGTAATGTCGCTGCTTGCCCCAAAGTAGTTATCAATAATCCGACCTATCTCTTTGGGGTGTACCCCTTCCGCAGAATAATCTAACGCCAACTCCCGAACAGCGTCTGGACCCTGCATTACTGCTAGAGTCAAATCTTCTTGGAGCTTTAATAGATGTCTTCCGAGTATCCAATTTTTGGGGGCTTGATCTATAGTATTAACAAGCGATGGCTGCTCTCGTTCAAGGATTTCGATTATCCGCATTTGTGAACGCTTTATATGATAGTGTCTCCGAATCGCCGTGGATATGGAGCCTCCTATACGTGGGAACCACGCAGGGTTTAATGCGTTAAAAACAGACTTCGCCTTACCCGGAACTTTATCTAATCTGAATTTATCATAGATAAGCTCCGACAGCCCATAACCTTCTGGCTCTAAGGCCGCTTGGTATCGGTTTACAGCCCCCACGCCTTCATCATATATACCCAAGCCTTTTAACCCATAGCGAGACATAGCCCTAGAACCTTCAGCCGCTGTCCTAAATCCAACTGAAGATAGCCCTTGAACTGATCGCCACATATCTTCGAGAACGTTCTGGACGGGGAAGCCGGGGAACATGAGAACCGAAGCTGATAGCGGCCTTATCATGTACCGACGTAGCCCATGTTGATACCACTTTACTTGTATCGGGTCGAGCGCGGAGACGATGGCTCCCATAGCTCCCTGACGATAAAGCCCAACGATGGTATCTGCGTTGTTAAAGTTAGCTGTTTCTCGGACTTGTGCCATCCGACGAACTTTATCCCGTAGTTGAGTTGGCGAGAGCGGCAGTAACTCAGACCTTAAACCAGTGATTCGATCAGTGGCGTGTGTAGTTAATAGCTCCTTCATAGCGTCGATATTTTTCCTCGACGGGGTAGCATTGAATAACGTGACTACCTCTTCGGCGACCCTCTCAAGAGATTCCCGGCCTGTTGTAGCCTTCTCGAACATCCGAGTGAGGTGGGCTAGTTCGCTTGTTCGGAGTCCCTGTACGCCTTTGTTAGTGTAACTTCGCCTGTACTTTGCGGCGATCTCTTTGGCAGGAATATCTAATTGCTTCTTTAGTTGGGCTATTGCTGATGCCTTATCCACGGGCTGCGGAATAAGAACATCTCCGAAGTCGATATTTTCAGCAAATGTCTCGGTAGGGAACCTCTGCGCTCCCCGCATGTACGCCCCAGTCATACCTCGAAGCCCTTTAACGGCCTCCGTCTCAGCCTCGATTAATTTCTTGGTAATACGTCGAGGGTTATGGAGGGTAACGTTCGCCTTATCAAATACAACCAAGATGCCTTCGGCAGTCCGTGACTCCGGCAGGTAGACCGAATCAAATCCCTGCCGTTTTAAAGCCTCTGTTGCGTCCTGACCAGACTTGAGTATTTGTTCAGGACTTGCATCATCGATATTTATACCGGGGGGCAAGAACTGCTCTCGGAATGCGGCGTAGTCTATTGGATTTCGGAATATGCGAGGGCGACTAATATTAGCCGACGCTTCGTGAAGCGTTCGCCCCGACTGCATGTAACGATTCCCGGCCTCTGTTGAGAGGTACGTGCCAGCAAACTCGTTCTGGCCCATACCTATACCGGACACACGAGTTTTTCTAATCTGACGAAGTTCTTCAACTAAGGAATCATCCGAGATGTGACGAAGGTCTTCGTAAGTACGGAAGTCCCCGGCAAGTCGTACTCCTGCTTCTGGCAGTACCTCTGTAGTGGGAAAGAACCGAGACGTTGTAGCTTGGACAGCCCGAAGTAACTGCCCGACATTATGCCCATGCAACCTGTGAATCTGCTGGTCGGACATCCCTTCGATTTCAGGGGCCAACTTCCTCTTAGCAGTTTCAAACCATCTCGGACCCCCGGCAGTCCGAACACTCTCAAGCTTCTTGGCTATTTTTTGTGCTTGTTTTGGAGTAAATACCGCCTCCTCAAAAAGCTCCTCCCGTAATTTTCTGATCTCAGGTACAAGTTTTCCTCCGGGTATTCTTACGTCGAGAGCTTGGGCAAGAACTTCCATCGTGTGGGTTCTGCTCGCTCGCTCAAGCCGGTAGCTATCGGCTCCTGTTTGAATGGCTAGCCGGACAACTTGTGCCGCATGATTACCTGCAACTCTAGCCTTTCCAACCCGAGTCTTAGGGATTTGCCGAGCAAATTTTGCAAGCGCCCTAAACGGCATATCTGTAACTTGCCGGAAACCTGAATCCAACGCGCCAAGTGATAGTTCGACACCTTCTCGCCGTGTAAACTGTGGGCCTCTGCCTACACGAACATAGCGGCCTGTCTCAGGGACTTGTTTGTAGCGGGCAACTTGGGGGACGAATCGTGTAACTGCGCCCTTCCCCCGGACTAATGAAAGGCCAGTCTTCCCAACAACCGGCGCTCTGCCTAATAGACCAAGTCCAAAATAAGTTGTCGGATCGAAAACGATGGAGGAGACAAACTTCTCACCAAAGAATAAGCCGTCTCTCTCTTCGTTGAAATTACCCGCGGCCTCCCAAAATCCTGAGAAGCCGGGGCGACGCTGCCCAAAAGTTTGTCGGGCTTCATCGGCCCACTTCTTTCCTCGAACGTTATACAATTTTCCGAGGGTATTATCTACAGCCATTGCCCCGCCGCCCACAACTATTCCAGCTATAGGCGCGGCGAGATTTTCCTGTGTCCATTCAAGCCCTGACCAAATCGTTTTAAGGGGATTAACAAGAAAGTTAGGGCCGGGAGTATCAATTACCCCCCATTTAGTTCCACCGAAGAACGTCCGACTCATCCAGTTAGTACTATGCCGCTTATCTGCTATCTCTTGGGGCGAGACAGGAGTCGAAGTTCCCAATGCCGCCGCAACTCTACCGGGCGTTGACGCGGATTGATTAATAAAATTTCTTACCGCCTGTTGAGTGGCGGTTAGAGGTGCCGCAGCATCATCGGGAGGTTCCTCATCAGGAGGCCTACCCGAGGAAATCTTCAGCGAATCACGCAGGTATCGGTCTTCCCGCTCTTGCAAAACTTCTTCTCCCACCTAGTAAACGCCGTCGTTGTCGTCCTGCTACAGGTGCCCTGAATGGACGTAATCGTTCAAGCCGTCCGGCTCGTCTTGCTTTTTCAACCACTTCTGGTTGCTCAAAGACACGAGATACAAAAGCTTCAGGAGTATAGTAATCGATCTTCTCTTCAGGCCCAAGAAGTCGTCCTTCAGGATGCATGATTACGTCTGGATCAAATCGCTTAAGCCCGGTTAGTTGCTCCCGTTCAACTTCTTGCTGTATTTCTGAAAAGAACCGCTGAAACTGGTCCTGTGGGAGTGTCCGTAATACATCGGCTGCTTGGGCGCGTCCGAATTGCTGCTCGGCCACCCGTTGAAGCTCAGGCATGAATAAGCTCTCAAGCCGCCCGCGGAAAGCTTGCTCTTCCTCGGCAAGTCCTAATGCTTGGCCGACTCGTGTTCCTGCAATTCCTAGTTGATATTCCACTCGGGGTTTATCAAGTTTTTTTAACTCGAACTCAAGTCGCTGAAAGTCGAGTTGGTCGGTGAGCTGCGAAACCTTTTGTAGTCTGAGCTGTATCTCCCCCGCAAATTCATCTTCTATAAGTTGCTGTCCCTCAGATGTCTTAAAGTATTCTACGGCTCGCTGTAATTGATCGAATTCTTGTCGAGCCGCTTCGCTTTCAGTTGCTCGGCGCGCGGACTCATCAATTATGTCCTGTATGTCTTGTGCAGTTTCCGCGGCTAATATAGCCTTCCCTTGCGGACTTTCCCAGAACGTGACCATCCTCTCTCGTTCCGGCAGAGCAACTAAATCTTCTCTCAAGTCAAGAAGTTTTTGCTGCTGATCTACGGTAAATCTTTCTTTACTGTATTCCTGCCCCGTTATAGTGTCATCCCCAAAGGGAAGGGCGTCGGTAGAAGTTAGCCAACTAACAGCTCTCTTTAAGTTTTCAAATTCTATTTGATCCGCACTATCCCGAATACCTTTCTGGTCAGCCGCCGTTGCTAAGTCCTCTGCTTGTTGCATGAGGTCGGTTATTCGGCCCGCAGCTAGCGCCTCAGCAACTTCTATACCTTTGGGGTCTTTTTCAAGCCAATCCAGTACTTGTTCGTCGGCAATTAAATCTACCTCGGCTAGCCCTTCTGCTACGTCCTTGAATCTCTCTTCAAGAGCTATATCAGCTTTCTCGTCTGCTAACATTTCATTAAAGTCTGCCGCAGTCTCCATAGATACCTCAGGGGTAGGACGAATCTCGCCATCATGCATCTGTCGAATGATCTCTTGAGGAGGAACCTCGGTCAGACCTGGGAATATCTTAAAGAACTCTCTAACCCCACCCTCAAGCCCTTCGATAAAGACTCCGGTCAGCTCGTCGTTGCCAAAGTAGTTCGAGACTACGGAGTCAAGTATGATTTCTAAACCGGGTTCAAATCCCTCTTGATCCATAACTTGGTCAGCTTCCATTCCGCCCCCAAGGGTTATTTCATCACGGAAGTAGCTTTCGGCCTCATGGATAAGAGTGGACCTAAGCGCGGATGGTAATCCTGAGACGAGCGGCCTCACTATGCCAGCAAAATCAGAGTTAATCATCTTTTCGAGAGCATCGTCAGGGTCTTCAGGCTCAGGCGGAATTAGATCATTGTGAATGAGTGCGTTGCTGAACCCGACCTGTGTAAACGCTGTCGCGCTAGGGGGCATATTTCTAGTCCAATAGTCAATAAAGGCATCCCCAAGAGCTTGGCCTCCTTTAGCCTGTAACTGCGAGAGCAGCCGATCCCCACCATCAACTGTTCCCAATGCAACGATGACGGCCTCCGACAAAAACGCATCGAGTCCGCCCTGATCATTAAGCCAACTCGAAACATCGGCAGCATTCTCGACGGTAAGAAGCTCTAATCCTGATGTTTGTAATGAGTTCTGTATGATACCTACAGTTATGTCTCGGATGTAGGCGGGGAATCCCGCCAATCCTTTAAACTCGTCGAGAATAAACTTTGTTTCATCGAGACGTTTGACATCCGGCGGTTCTAGCACACTGGGGATGTCTGGGTATGTAGTAGTCGCCCATGTATTTACGGCTTCTATGAAATCGGTGAGGCTATCAAACGCATCGGGATAAGCCGGGATACCTGACAGGTCATCGGGTACCTCCGTTGCCCAAGTCGGGTCAAATATAAGACTTCCTAACGTGATGCCTCGACCTTCTAAGGCTTCAATGAATGCTTCTCCACCTTCGGCTTGCTTAAAGAAAATCTCCAGCGTCGATGTGATTGTATTCTTGTGGGCATCCGGCCCCATTCGATCAAATAATATTTCTTTATTCGCCCCTGCAAAATCTCCTCTAGTGATAGCCTCGTTGATACTTTCCTTTAATACTTTCCTAAGAACCGTGTCTATCTCAGAGCCGCCAAGGTTACTTGCTGCAAACATCGAAGTAATCAGAGGATCGATAATCGGGTCATGCCCGTTCTCTCTTACCGACCTGCTTCGCTCGACGGCGAGGGCCAGTTGATCAGCGGCATAGATGTTTACCACCCAATCTTGAAAGGTACGCGTAGAACCGACGAGTCCTGAGTGACGCGCCTCTTTGTAAGCATTGATAATCGATTGGCGATTTTGATCTATCCAATCAAAAGCCTCGGGCGGTATATCGTCATCATTCATTAACGTTGCTTGGATATTAGTCCAAACTTCGCCATCTATCGTGATGGTATCAGCTTGAGTTGTATCTACGGCCTCTACGTCTGTCTTTTCGTTTGAAGGCTGCCCCCGATTAGGATTTATTACCGCTGTAAAAGCTTCGACATAAACTTCGCTCTCATTAACAGTTCTTAGGGTTAGTGCTTTTACAAGCTCTTCGCGCTCTGATGGGTCTAGTGTCAAAAGGATTTCTTCCCTAATGACCAGTAATCCGAGAAATTCATCTACTTGAGCTTGAAATATCGGATTGGTTAGAATCTTATGGAGATCGGGTTCACTGGCTACGGTTGGGTACCGCGTAAAGAACGCCGCTAAAAAGGTATAGAAGCTACTAGTGTATCTATCGGATACGAGATACTCGATTTCCGGCCCGTATATCCCCGGAGTCCCGCCCGCCGATTTAATAAGACTCTTAATAAGCTGATCGAGACCGTCTCCATTAGCCATTAGACGGCCCTCTGCGGAGCAGGTTCTCGCCCATTAGCCCCCGGAACGCCCCGCTCACGCGCAGGAGTAGAGAGGGCACGGGGATCAGGAACGCCGCTTCCTCGCCGGGTTGGTGCGCCTTCCTGTCCACTACCTGAAATCGCCTGCATTAACTTATCGGCCTCTTCTTGGTAAATCTGCTGCTCGAATGGATCACTAGTTTCCTGAGCCAGCCGCAAGAGTTCCCGTCTCGCCTGAAGCATCTGCATCGCGGGGAGTTGCATGATCTCGGCCCGGTCAACTGCTTTCTCTTCAGCTATCGGGTCTTCGACTAGATCGTATGCCAGCTTCTCGTAGATAGTCCTCAGAGAGAACAGTTGCTGCCGCCCCGGATTTGCCACGGCCATCATATTGATCCGCTCGATTAAGTCGCTAGGCTGGGCCAAGTTAATTAAGGCGTTGATCCGGGTGGTTGCGGGGAGGTCGCTCGAAGGGTTGATATCCTCTAAGAAGAACTGCGGCTCCCCCTGACCGGGAAGTAATCCGTACATCTCCATCTTAGGGACGGCTCCCTCTTTAGCCGTGTCCAGAATCCATCGCCCCAATCGAGCATGAAGTAGCTGAAGGACAAATTGTGCCTCTTCAACGGAAGAGAGCGCCGCTTCCAGAATCTGGGAGATCGCAAACCCCGAAAGCACAAAGTCGAGCGCACCGTGCAACGCATGGGGAACTGAACCTCTCTGTATGAATCCAGAAAGCCGGTTATTGAAGATTTGGATTGCCGGGTCGAGCTGATGAATGCCAACTGGAGTTAGCCCGGTTTCGCCCCGCATCACATCGTAAGACTGAATGGCTGGGCCACGCCGAGGATCAAGCATCTTCCTGATATCAGCAACAGGCCGACCGCCCGCCGTTCCCTCTTGGTAGTTTCCAGTAGCAGCTTTGCGTGCTTGCATCTGGATCATGCTGAGATTGTCATGGTCGTCAAGGTACATCTGGATATTGTCTTCCAAGATCGACCTTGCTTGGTATTCAAACTTCTCGCCGGGGAAGCTCTCCCCGTTTACCAACACGACTTCGACAGGGATCGAGGTTTGGCCCTCTTCAACCGCCACCTGCTTAAGGATTGTTCCGTCCTGATGGTAGACGGTGTGGAATACTCTGGATTCTCCTCGGATTCCGCCCGACTGGATAACATACTCCCGTGACCAGTACTCGCCAATACGGAGAACTTGGTTAGCGTCGGCTACCCGGTTAATGTTCTGGTGATCCCATCCCGGCAACCCGGCAACCTGCATCTTGAAGTCTTCAGGATCGGCTTCGTAATCACGGACTAACTCGCCGAGTCCTTGATCGTCCATCCTTTCGGAAATTTGCATCGGGTTCCACGGCTCCATAATGAAAGTCGTGTTGCCGTCAACCTCAGCGGCATGACGATAGATAGCTACCATGCCCATGCGGATTGCCGAATCGACAATGGCCCGACTAAATCGCGGCATCCCCTTATCGATCAGGCGCTCTGTGTTAATGCCCATAATCGCATTGACAAAGCGTTCGGCTTTACCATGGGCCACGGCCTCATCATTGGAGATACCCTCCCAAGATGGCATCTTGTACGACACAGGCCGTCCAGCAAGCAAGTGCATTGCTAGGCCGAGATA